>SDBS01002282.1_pt1 | contig 19271 bp, 21 predicted proteins | sample 2277091 | NCBI WGS metagenome assembly SDBS01 (sample SAMN10404972, study PRJNA504765) | marine sediment metagenome | isolation source: marine sediment core GS10_PC15, 163 cmbsf | place: Arctic Ocean: Southern Knipovich Ridge | collected 2010 | reverse complement strand
AGACATGAATAATTTCTAAAAAAAAATACAGCCGTTTTTCTAAAAAAATCAGGGTTTTCCCTATTTTCAAGATTAGTCTATTCATGTAAAAAATAAAAATTGCCTTAAGGAACCTCACTCCCAATGAAATATTAAGGTAGACAGAGGGACTAATCTCAAAATAGAGGAATTAAGCATGGAAACAAAAAGAATATTGATTGTTGATGACAGCGCTCTCATTCGAAGCCGTGTCAGGGAAATGTTGGCTGAGGAGCCAGATTTAAAAATTGTCGGAGAGGCAGAGGATGGCCTGGAAGCGTTAGAGAAAGCCAGAACACTTGGGCCAGATCTTGTGCTCATGGATATTAGGATGCCTTTTATGAATGGGATAGAAGCCGTTCACCAGCTTAAAAAGGAAATGCCTGAAATAAAAGCAATAATCCTGACTATACATGATCTTCAGGAGTACAGGAAAGCAGCAAAAAACTGTGGTGCAGATGACTTTGTATTGAAGGTATCCATAGACAAAGAATTGATACCCGCAATCAGAAGAATTATTGATCCCCCAAAAAAATGAAAAAAATTCTAATAGTTGACGACCAGCTAGAGGTAAGGGAACTGGTGGAAATCACCCTGCGGTCAGAGGATTATAAAATCCTACAGGCAAAAAACGCCCGAGAAGCCATTGAGACCGTTGAAGCTGAAAAGCCGGATTTGGTGATTATGGACATCATGATGCCCGGAGAGATAGACGGATTGGAAGCGACACGACTTTTGAAGGAGAATTCTCAGACTAAAGACTGCAAGATTATCATGTTGACAGCCAAGGGTCAAACGACTGACTTGGATAAAGGCTTTACGGCCGGAGCGGATGGATATTTTATCAAGCCCTTCAGCCCTTTAGATTTGATTAAAAAGGTGGAGGAAATGATTGGATAAGAAAAGCAAGATGGAGAGTCCTTCTTATTTAGAACAGTTAAAAAAATATGCAAAAGACCCTTCTATGAAAACAAAAAGAATATTGATTGTTGATGACAGCGCTCTCTTTCGGAACCATGTCAGGGAAATGTTGGCTGAGGAGCCAGATTTAAAAATTGTCGGAGAGGCAGGGAATGGTAAGGAAGCTATAGAGATAGTCAGAAAACTTAAGCCAGATCTTGTCCTCATGGATATTAGGATGCCTCTTATGAATGGGATAGAAGTCGTTCACCAGCTTAAAAAGGAAATGCCTGAAGTAAAAGCAATAATCCTGACTATACACAATCTTCTGGAGTACAGGAAAGCAGCAAAAAAGTCCGGCGCAGATGGCTTTGTATTGAAGGTATCCATGGACGGAGAATTGGTACCAGCAATCAGAGATATTTTTGATCCTAACAAGAAAAATGAAAATGTGAGTATCTTCTAATGAGAAGTAACCGCTTCTGGAGATATCTCTCCCTTGTAACTAGAGAGCTAAAAAATATCTGCGCAATCTGCTGTTGCATGGTGCTGGTTACCAATGCTTGGTCTGGAGAACTAGAAGACATGAAGAAAAGGGTCGAGGAGTTGGAAAAAAACCGGGCAAGCATACTAACAAAAGAAGCGTCCCTAGCAAGGCGGACTGATAAGATAGAGATAGGTTATGACAAGGGACTGTATATTAAAACAATGGATGGAGAGTATTCTTTAAGAATTCATTTTTTGCTCCAGTCACAATACAAATATCTTGCCGCTGATAGAGTAAGCAATGTCAATACCTTTGCTATACCGCACGGGCAAATGCGCTTTTTTGGCAATTTCATTGATCCTAAACTTAAATACAGAATAATGTTTGAACTGCCGGGAACACAAGGAGGAGCAACAGCTAATCTGCGAGATATGTGGGTAGACTGGCAGTGGAAAAAATATTTTCAGATTAAAATAGGACAATTCTTTGTTTTCTATGACCATGAAAATTTAGAACCAACCTGGGCTCTTCAATTTGTGGATCGCTCTATTATCAACGCTCACCTTGGTTTTGAGCGCGATTTGGGAGTGGATGTCCATGGAAGCTTATTCTCAGATTGTCTTGAATATGACTTGTTTTTAATGAATGGAGAGGGACGTAATCAAATCAATCTCAATAGCAAGCTGATGATTGGCGGGCGCATTGTGACGAACATATTGGGCAAACATAATTATTTTATTTCTGATCTTGAAAAATCACATAATCCGAACCTGGCCATCGGTGTCGCCGCCATTTATAACATGGGAAATGAGAGAATAGATAATAATAGATTAACCCGCATCACTGGAGATATTGCATTTCGTTGTCTAGGTTTTTCTGCACTGGCATTAGCGAATATGGCTCGTAATATTACAAAGGAAGAAACAGATTATGGTTTTTTAGGACAGATTGGCTTTTTTCTTTTTTCTAATCGCCTTGAGGCTGCCGGGCGCTGGGCAAAGATTTTTAGAAATGGAGCGCTCGGAGCAGATACTATGGATCTTCAAGAGACAGGAGTTTCTCTAAACTACTATTTTAATGAGCATCATTTAAAATTGCAGGTAGAGTTTAGCCATCTATGGAACAACGAAGCCATTCAAGGAAGAAATGATGATAGGGTACGTTTACAGTTGCAGCTTTTTTTCTGACTTAAAAAGGAGGATTTTATGTCAAAAAAAATATTAATTGGGATCATCATTGTGACTGTAGTGGTTATCGTCGGGATTGGCCTTTATTGGTCTATCCAAAAAAAGTCTGAGAAATATACAGGAGGAATAAAAGATGAAATTATTTTGGGCTGCGAGATGAGCTTTCTCACAGCTCCTGTTATGGTGGCAGAAAATGAAGATTATTTTCTAGAAGAGGGCCTCAATGTAAAAATAAAAGAGTTTGCTTCTGGAAGGACGGCTCTTAGAACAATGTTGGACGAGGGGAATCTCGATATGGTAACTGTGGCTCAGACGCCTGTCATGTTTAACAGCTTTAATAGAAGTGACTTTGTTATTATCGCAGCCATGGTCAATTCTGATAATGATGTCAAAATACTTGTAAGTAAAGATAAGGGGATAAAGGCCCCTTCAGATTTGATTGGAAAAAAAGTGGGAACAACCAAAGGCTCGACCGGACATTTTTTCTTAGCTGTGTTTTTGGTTCATAATGGCATTGAATTTTCAGAGATCGAGATCATCGATATAGAAGCAACAGATTTACCCCAAGCCCTTGCAGATGAACGCGTAGATGCCATCTCGACCTGGGAACCAAATATTTTAAATGCAAAGTTGCTGTTAGGTGAAAAAGCCCATTTTCTTTCCAGTAGAGGTGTTTTTCGAGAAGATTTTTATTTTGTATCCAACAGGAATTTTATGGAAAATAATCCGGAAATCTTAAAGAACTTTTTGAAAGCCATTGAAAAGGGAGAGGAATTTATCCGAAAAAACAGAGAGGAATCAATACATATTGTTTCTGAACGATTAAAAACAGATAAAGAGAGCACCGCTTCGTTGTGGAATGACTTTGACTTTCAGTTGATGCTGGATCAAACCATATTGATAACTTTGGAAGATGAAGCCAGATGGGCCATAAGAGAGGGATTGACAGATAAAAAAGAGGTCCCTAATTATCTAGACTTCATCTATATGAATGCTTTAGAAGATGTAAAACCGGACGCAGTAACGATAATAAAATAATTTCAGATAATTTTGGAGGCCAGGAAAAATGAAGATTAGAACGAATCTACTCCTCCTGTCCGTGTCCTTTGTTATCTTTATTTCAGCCATTGGTTTTATAATGTTTAATACCTTTGGTCAGATAAACAGGGAAATTAAAAAAAGTCAAATGGTCCATTCGATGGTCAAAGAGATTTTTGATTTGAATATAGTCACATATGAGTATTTGATGCACAAGGAAAAGAGGATGCAGATACAGTGGCAGTTAAAATACAATTCGATAGGTGGGCTATTTGAGAGAATGAGAAATCAAGAGATACATCCAGAAAATGTTCCCATAATTGATTCTATGACCGCAGATTATAAAATATTTGGTGATCTAATTTCACAATTGCAGGTTTATTTTTCTAAAAGAAAAGAACTGAATGAAGAAAATAAATTTCAGGGAGGAATGAGTCTTCTCACTCCCTATGAAGAAGAGAGGTATGTAGCTGCAATATTGATGAAGTCCCATAGAATTTCATCAGAAGCTTTTAGATTATCTAATATGATAGGAAAAAATGTTATCCTGGTTCAACAAAGAGCCAATTTGATAATTATGTTTTCTATAATTGGAGTTGTTGTTCTTTCATCCTTTATCTCATTCCTTACAATTAAGGCTATTACAGGACCAATAAATAAATTAGTAAAAGGAACAAAGATAATTGGAAAAGGAGATTTAGAGTATAAGTTTGATCTCGGGACTAAAAATGAGATAGGGCACCTTGCCACTTCATTCAACAAAATGACAAAAAATTTACATAAGATTATCGTGTCAAGAGATGAATTGGAGAAGGAAGTCACCGAACGTAAGCAGGCGGAGGAGAAGATAAAGGAGTATTCGGAAAATCTGGAACAGATGGTTGAAGAGAGAACCGAGAAGCTCAATCGAGCCCTTCAGGATACTGAAGAAGGAAGGGACAAGATTGATTTCATCTTGAAATCTGTTGCCGATGGATTGATCGTTACGGATAGACAAAACAGGGTTGTTCTGATGAACAAAGCTGCCGAAGAACTTCTGAATATACGATTGAGTGATATGATAGGGCGGCCCATCGATTTTGCAATCGAAGACAAAACTCTGCGTGAAAAAATCAAGCACACTTTTGAGGAAAAAACAACCGGGTATCAATTCGATTTTGAATTGCCCACTGATGATCCCAAAATTCTGCGTATCATGCGAACGCGAACTTCAGTGATTAAAGACAAAAAAGGCAAAAAGATGGGCATTGTAATGATCATGAATGATGTATCACAAGAGCGGGATGTTGACAGGATGAAAACAGAATTTCTATCCACTGCGGCCCATGAACTTAGAACTCCGTTGACCTCCATCCAGGGATTTTCGGAAATACTGCTCAATAAAAAAAATCTAACTAAAAAAGAGATAAAAAGATTTTTGACATATATCAATGATCAAGCAGTTAATCTAGCAAGCATAGTAAACGATCTATTGGATATTTCTCGCATCGAATCCGGAAAAGGGTATTCTCTCCATAAAGTCACATGTGATATCAACGAGATGATCAATGAAATAATCTCCTATTATGATAAGCAGGTTGAAAAACACACATTTAAAATCTCCTTACCCTCCAAGACTGAAGAACCTTTTTTAGATAAAGATAAAATAGAACAGGTTCTTAGAAACATCCTCGACAATGCCATCAAGTACTTTCCGAAAGGAGGGGAAATCAGAATAACAGGTATAAAGGAAAACAATTACTTCAAGGTTTTAGTCCAAGATCAGGGTATCGGTATGATGTCCGAACAAGTGGGCAAAATATTTGACAAATTCTATAGAACCGACACTTCAGATTCTGCACCAACAGGGACGGGATTGGGGATGACCATTGTCAAACACCTTGTAGAAGCCCATGGGGGAAAGGTTTGGGTGGAAAGCGAATTGGGTAAAGGAACCACTGTAAGTTTCACGATTCCATTAAAATCGAATACTGCATCAAACCATAAGGAGGTCTAACGGGATGAAAAAAATTCTAATAGTTGACGACCAGATAGAGGTAAGGGAACTGGTAGAAATCACCCTGCGGTCAGGGGATTATAAAATCTTTCAGGCAAAAAACGCTAGAGAAGCCATTGAGACCGTTAAAACTGAAAAGCCGGATTTGGTGATTATGGACATAATGATGCCCGGAGAGATGGACGGATTGGAAGCGACGCGACTTTTGAAGGAGAACCCTCAGACTAAAGAATGCAAGATCATTATGTTGACGGCCAAGGGTCAAACGACTGACTTGGATGAAGGTATAAAGGCTGGAGCGGATGGCTATTTTATCAAGCCCTTCAGCCCTTTAGATTTGATTAGTAAGGTGGAGGAAATGATTGGATAAGAAAAGCAAGATAGAGAGTCCTTCTGATTTAGAACAGTTAAAAAAATATGCAAAGGACCTTTCTGATGTATATAAATCTGAAGAGGAGAAAAGAGAAGAACTTGAGGCTTCTCAAAAGCAGCTTATGAAATATGCCGATGCGCTTAATAATACGATTGCAGAGTTGAAAGATAAAAACATAGAATTACAGGAATCATATCTTGACACTATACACTGTCTTGTATTGGCGGCAGAATACAAAGATCAAGAAACCGGCAATCACATTGTGCGAATGAGTAAATACAGTGCCCTGCTTGCAGAAAAACTGGGGCTGCCTGCACAAGTTGTTCAGACTATAAAATATGCCACTCCGATGCATGATGTGGGGAAAATCGGCATACCTGACAATATTTTGAGTAAACCAGGGAAATTAACAGATGAAGAATTTAAAATTATGACCAAGCACACCTCAGTGGGAGCAAAGATCTTAGAAGGTTCTAAAGCAGAAATTCTAAAAGTCGCACGACAGATAATCCTTACCCACCATGAAAAATGGAATGGCACTGGATACCCAAACGGTCTTTCAAAAAAGAAAATACCAATTGAGGGTAGAATAGTCGGTTTAGCAGATGTATTCGATGCCTTGACTTCAAGACGTCCCTATAAAGCTCCATACCCAGTAGAAGCAGCCATTGAGATCATCAGTCTGGCACGAGGGCAGCATTTTGATCCCGATATAGTTGATGTCTTTCTAGAAAGTATCAAAGAGATAAAAAAAATAAAAAAAGAAGTGGATTCCATTAAAGCCTTTCCATCCTTAACTGTTGTCTGGAGTGAGAGAGATCGAAAGGAAGGGATTTACAAAAAGATCTGTTTACCAGAATTAATCGGGCATCCAAAGAAAAATAAATGAAGAAGAGAACCGAGACAGAGAAGGACCTCCAAAAGGAAATGGAAGTTCTTCGTCACCGTGTGTCAGAGCTGGAAGAGCATAAAATCGAGAGTGAACAGGCCAAAAAGAAAGCTCGTCTCCAGAATAAATTCTTGAATGATGTCATCGAGTCCCTCAGGCATCCATTTTATGTCATAGATGTTAATGACTATACAATTAAACTGGCGAATTCATACACATACGCAGGTGAGTTATCGAAAAAGGTTACCTGTTATGCCTTAACCCATAACCGGAAGAGTCCATGCAAGAGCGTTGAACATACATGCCCACTCGAACAGGTGAAAAAGACCAAGAAGCCCATGAGAGTTGAACATGTTCATTATGTGAATGGAGATCCAAGAATCTTTGAAGTCCGTGCATTCCCCATTTTTGACAGTGTTGGGAATGTGACTCAAATGATAGAGTATTCTTTTGATATTACAGATCAAAGACAAGCTGAGGAAGAACTGAGGGATTCGGAAGAAAGGTTAAAAGTAATATTTGAGTATGCACCGGACGCGTATTATTTGAGTGATTTGAAGGGTTCATTTATCGATGGAAATAAGGCTGCGGAGAAAGCCACAGGATACAAGAGAGAAGAGTTAATCGGAAAGAGTTTCTTAACGCTTAAACTTCTTGCTCCGGGCCAGATTAAAAAAGCGGCCAAACTTTTGGTCAAAAACCGAATAGGGAAAGCCACCGGGCCAGATGAGTTTAATATTTTGCGGAAAGACGGCGGTACTATTCTGCTGGAAATAAGGACTTTTCCAGTAAAAGTACAAGGAAAATCTCTGATTTTAAGCATCGCAAGAGACATCACGGAACGAAAAAAGACAGAAAAGGCACTGTTGGATGCCGAAAAGAAATACCGAAATATTTTTGAGAATGCTGTTGAAGGGATTTTTCAGACAACTCCTGAGGGGCGTTTCATCAGCGCCAATCCTTCGATGGCACGAATATTAGGCTATTCCTCTCCTGAAGAATTAATTGAGGAGCGGATTGACATCAAAAACCAGGGTTATGTTCTCCCTGAGAAGCGGGCTGAGTTTAAGGAACTTATAGAGAAGCAGGGGATAGTTAAGGATTTTGAATATCAGGCCTACTGCAAAGGTGACCATAAGGTTTGGCTATCTGAGGATGTGCGTGTTGAACGGGATTCAGATGGAAAAATACAATATTATGAGGGGAGTGCAGTTGACATCACGGAACGCAAGCGAGCGGAGGAAATAATCAGCGAATATTCCAGGAATCTGGAATACCAAGTCGAAGAAAGATCCAAGGAACTCCAACTGGCCCTTAAGGAAACAGAATTTGAAAGAGATAAAATCGACGGAATCCTTAAGTCTATTGCGGACGGCCTTGTTGTTATTGACAAGCACTTCAGGATACTTTTATTGAACCATGCTGCTGAAGTCCTGCTGGGTATTAGATTCAGTGATGTGATCCATCAAACTGTGGATTCTGCTATCCAAAATGAAATCTTGCTGGATAGAATCAAAGCTACCTTCGATAAAAAGAAGATAAGCGATCAGTTTGATTTTGAGATTCCCGAGATAGATCCTAAACCTCCCCGCATTATGCGTGCCAGGACTTCAGTAATTAAAAATAATGAGGGAGAGTTTTCCGGGATTGCAGTCATTTTAATGGATGTGACATATGAACACGAAGTGGACAGGATGAAAACCGAATTCATCACTTCGGCGGCTCATGAGTTGAGGACGCCGCTTACATCCATACGTGGATTTTCAGAAATTCTTTTGTCCAAGGGCGATATCAAAGAGGAGGAGAAAGAGAAGTTTCTTTCCTATATCAATCAACAGTCCGTGAATCTGACCGCCATACTCAACGATCTTTTTACCATATCCCGCCTCGAATCAGGGCAAAGGATAATACTAAACAGAGTTTTATTCGATATTTCAAAAATTGTCAGTGAGGCCGTCTCCAGTTTTCAGAGTCAGTTTCCAAAGTTTAAGTTTGAAACTACTCTGCCGTCAAATCCTGTGAAATTGATGTTGGATGAGAAAAGATTTAAGAATGCTCTGGAGAGAATATTGAGTAACGCGGTTAAGTTTTCTTCAGAGGGAACATCGATTTGGATTAAAGGTGAATTATTGAATGGAGACTTTCAGCTATCCATCGAAGATCAAGGCATAGGGATGAGTCCCGATCAGTTGGAGAAAGTGTTTGATAAATATTACAGGATCGATGCAGCCAATACTGCATTAGAGGGTGCCGGCTTGGGCCTGACAATCGTAAAATGCATTATTGAAGCTCATGGAGGAAAGATTTGGGTGGAGAGCGAATTGGGCAAGGGAACTCTAGTGAGATTTTTTATTCCCCTTCAAAATGAGATCAGCCCTTGAATAGGAAGAAAATTCGGGAAAAACAGCGGGACTTTTTGGCTGTATGAATTGTATTGAAGATAAAAGAGAGGTCAGAAAAATTACAGATCCAGCCATTGTTTGCGGAAAGTTTCAAATTCCTTTTTGGATAGATGGCTTTGTATCTTTTCATTTTTATGAAGCCTCTGTCTTAAGGCCTCATAAAGAAAAATACCAACGGAGACCGAAAGGTTGAGGCTCTGCGCCATTCCGAACATAGGGATTTTAACCACATAATCAGACAGTTCTAACGCTTGATCCGATATCCCATCTGACTCATTGCCAAAAACCAGTGCTATAGGCTGCGTGTAGTCAATATCAGTATAAGGGAGCGATTTGTCTCCAAGTCGTGTGGCACAAATTTTAAATCCCTGTTTCCTTAGCCGCTTCAGGCATGTTCGTGTGGAAGAATAATTTGTGAAATGCAGCCATTTTTCTGCTCTTGTTGAGATGGCTTTGTTGACGGGGAACGGCTTTCTGTCCGAAGAGATGATATCCAAATAAAGGATTCCTGCGGCATCGCATGTTCTGGCTACAGCGCTGGCATTATGAGTGTTGGTGACCTCTTCCAAGACGACATGCAGATCGGGCTGACGGAAGGAAAGAACCCTCTCAACTTTTTCTGCTCTCTTTTCTGTGGGCATGGCAGAAATATAGCACAAAACCAGAGTTTGTTCTATTTGTTGTCAATGTTCATGCCCGCTCGTCCCCGTGAGCTGTAAATGCGTTCCTGGATTTGACAAAAGGAATTATTTCTGTAGAATATAGAATTCCTAAGTAGGAAGGAAGACAAGTGAAAAGCTTAAAGATCCGATACTCTTATTATTATAAGAGGATGGGTCTCTAAGGATTCTTCCTTCGACATAAGCCCCAGCTAAGAATCAAGAAAGGCCCTTTTCTAGATGAAAAAAGGGCCTTTTTTTTTGGAGGTGAAAAATGGAAGAGAACACTTATGTTTTTCGGGCTATAAGGGGTGCCGTACAGGTACAATCAAATACGGTTGAAGAAATTCTTAAATCATCTATCCGATTGATGGACGAAATTGTATCCGCGAATCGTCTGGAGCCAAAAGATATTATCAGTGTTTTTTTTACAACGTCCCAGGATTTGAATGCAGAATATCCCGCGGCTGCACTAAGGAAAATGGGTTGGGGATACATTCCGGCTCTCTGTGCGCATGAGATGAATGTTCCGGGAGGGATGCCGATGGTCCTCCGTGTGTTGATCCACTGTACTGTCAAAAAATCTTTTGGTTCCGTCGTTCACAAGTATCTGGGACGCACAGCTGAACTCAGACCGGACTTAAAAGGAGATGCACAATGATCATTGTCATGAAAACCTCTGCGACACAAGAGGATATCCAAACCGTCATCAATAAAGTGGAAAAGATGGGAGTCACCTCTCATCTTTCCAAAGGAAAGGAAAAAACGATTATCGGCCTTGTGGGGAACGTGGTGTCAATTTCAACATTACAAGTCCAGAATTTTGTGGGGGTGGAAAAGGTCCTTCGGGTTTCCAAGCCTTTTAAATTGGCCAGCCGCGAGTTCAAGCCCGAAAAAACAGAAGTAAAAATAAATGGTGTGAGTTTTGGACAAAAGAAAATCATCCTCATCGCCGGCCCCTGTGCCGTAGAAAGCCGGGAACAGATTTTGGAAACAGCCATAAGGATTAAGGAGGCCGGTGCCAGTATTTTAAGAGGAGGGGCGTTCAAACCACGGACCTCTCCATACAGTTTTCAAGGCCTCAAGGAGAAGGGCCTGGAGTTTTTAGCCGATGCGAAAGAGAAGACCGGCCTCTCCATTATCACAGAGGTCATGTCACCGGAACAGGTCCCACTCGTTGGAGAAGTTGCCGATATCCTCCAAATCGGAGCGAGAAATATGCAAAATTATGCACTCCTCGAAGCGGTTGGAAAAAATCCTAGGCCTGTTCTGCTGAAGAGAGGGATGATGGCTACTCTAGAGGAACTTCTCATGGCGGCCGAATATATCCTCTCCAATGGAAACAGCAAAGTCATCTTGTGTGAACGAGGAATCAGAACATTTGAGAGATACACGAGAAACACCCTGGATATGAGCGCCGTTCCTCTTTTGATAAAACTTTCTCATCTTCCAGTCTGTCTCGATCCCAGCCATGCGACAGGAGTAAGGGATCTTGTGCTTCCTCTTTCTAAAGCGGCTGTGGCGGCCGGGGTAGATGGGCTGATCATTGAAGTCCATCCAGACCCTGAAAAAGCATTAAGCGATGGAGCCCAAAGCCTGAATTTTGATGAATTCAGCAGATTGGTCAAGGAACTCAAGCCGGTGGCGGAAGCCGTAGACAGGAAAGTCTGATGCTCGACTCCATGAAAAATTGGACTGTAGCGGTCGTCGGAGTCGGACAAATAGGAGGCTCATTCGCTCTCGCCTTAAAAGAGAACCGGATTGGAAGAAAGGTTATCGGTATTGATAGGGAAGACAACGTCAAAGAACTTCGAGTCTCAGGTATTCTGGACGATGTGACATCAAATCTGAAGGCGGGATTAAAAGATGCCGATTTGATCTTCCTGTCGACTCCCGTATTGACCATCCTCGAGCTTCTTCCGGGCATCACATCCTTGATGAAACAGAGTGCCGTGCTTCTGGATTCGGGCAGCACTAAAAAGCAGATCACTGATATAATGAAAAGATATCCGGACAAATATCTTATCGGCGGCCACCCGATGGCAGGGAGAGAGGCCTCTGGTTTTGCCGCAGCGGATCCTGATCTTTTTAAAGACAAAATTTTCTCTCTTTCCTTCCCCACAAAAAAGAGTGAACTGGCTAAAAACCTGATCTGGCTGATCCTGGAAAGTATCGGAGCCATACCGCATGTCATTGATAGTGAACATCATGATCTTTTGGTGGCTCTGACGAGCCATCTTCCCTATGTTTTGTCCCTCTCCCTGTCAACTCTGGCCAAAGAGCTATTTAATGAAGACGAAATGTTTCAGAGGTTTGTCGCCAGCGGCTTTTTAGGGGCCACCAGACTTTCCGGCACTCAAGAAGACATGGGAGCGGGAATGCTCAAAACAAATTCAATGAATATCACTCAAATGATTGAGATGTTTCAGTCTAAAATCGAAGAGATGAAAGAACTTTTGAATAAGGTTCCGTCAGGAGAGCTGACAGAAAATCTCAGAAACCTGAGAACGTTCCAAAAATCAGTGAGTTCAGAAAAGGATCATTAAAACGGTCAGGATTGCCCAATAGATAAGAGCGCCATAAAGAGCTCTGGTTTCTTTATTTTTCTTGAACAGCTGCCAGCTGAATTTCCGCGGGCTTTTGGGCCAGGAAGGTCGAAAATTCGGGAAAAACAACGGGACTTTTTGGCTGTATGGATTGTATTGATGAGGAAAGAATTTTTGCATCCTGCCTTTTTCCACCAGGATAATGACGGGATAGAACATGAGGAAATAGATGGCAAAGATGAGTATCACCCACCAGGAATAGGAACCAATCACTACGCCGATCCCGATGAAAACATTTCCTAGGTAAAGGGGATTTCTTGTGTATCTATAGGGGCCGGAAGTGGTGAGCTCTTTTTCCTTTTTGAGATGACCGCAGGCCCAAAGCCGAAGGGAAAGTCCCGCGGATGTGACGGCCAGACCAACCAGGAGCGAGAGCAGAGTAGGCTGAGCAAAGAGGATCGTTAAAGTCAGCGCCAGGAGGGCAACACGGACTCTCCATGTGTATAGGGTTGAAAATATCTTTGATTCAGCCATGTTTTTCCAGGCGTTGAAGACTCAACAATGCCACTTCTTGCGGCGTAATCTTTTTCAGGCATTCCAGGCTTGAGCATTTTCTTTTGTAACAGTGGCTGCACTCCATCTCATGGAAGGCCGCTCTATCCTGCTCGTTAAATGGGCCGTTTCTTTTTGGTGTCGTAGGACCGAAAAGACCAACAACGGGACGGGACAAAGCGCATGCGACCTGGAGAGCAAACGTGTCTCCTGATATAAGCAAATCGGCCTCTTTGACGAGGGCCATGACTTCTTTTAAAGATAGCTGTGGGGCGATGGCCGAATCTGATTTGGCACGAATGACTTCTGCCAGGGCTCTCTCTGTTTCCGTTCCCCAGAGAATAAGAAAAAACAAACCCAAGTTCTTTTCGTTCAGTATTCTGATCAGTTCGATCCAGCGTTCGGCAAACCATCTTTTTGTCTCCCATGCCGCGCCGACATTAAGAACAACCAGACGGTTATCTCCACGATATCCTTGCTCCCTCATCTTCTCCAAAACTGATGTAGATAAGGCCTCCGGGATATGAAGCGGAAACTCAAATGTATCGTTCTGGATTCCAATTCTTGTGAGGAGTTTCAGGTTTTTGCTGACTATGTGTATTTTTTCAGAAATAGGATCCAAATATTCCGTATAGAAAATCGAAGCACCGGGCTCTCTTAAATTTTTTTTATGAAATCCGATCCGTGTTTTTGATCTGGACAAAAAGGCGAACAAACCCGATTTGATCAGACCCTGGAAATCAAGTACGACCTGGTCTTTCCGGCGGATTTCTCTGACGACTCGCAGAAATTCAGTCCAGTATATTTTAGATACCACACGCCATTTTTTTGAGGACAAGACAACTGTTCTATCAATTCCGGGAACGAAGTCGAGGATTTCCTTACCCTTATTCTCGACTAACCAAGAAATCTTTGCATCAGGGAAATAATTTCTAAGTGCTGCAAAGGCAGGGAGAGTATGGATGATATCACCCAAGGAGCTGAGCCGAATTATTAGAAACTTCTCCATACTCTTTTTTAAAAATGTTCCGGGCTGTCGATTTTAGTTGCGATTAAGTGAATTAGATCTGAAGTCGAGCGCACTTTCGGACCACCGGTTATGGCAATCTCACCTCCGTAACCGAGGACGGTGTCTCTTTCAGGAACGGTGTCCACAGTGTAATCCGATCCCTTGGCATGGACATCGGGTTTAAGTGTAAGAAGGATGTTATTGACTGTGTCTTCATCAAAAATGATTATATAATCCACAAAATAAAAGGAAGAAATAATTTCTGATCGTTCGTCTTCGGCGAGAATCGGTCTCCCGGGTCCCTTGAGCTTTCGAACTGAAGAATCACTGTTGAGAGCGACGAAAAGAATATCTCCTTCTTTTTTGGCCTCCTTTAAATATCTTATATGTCCCACATGGATGAGGTCGAATCCTCCGTTGGCCAGAACGATACGCTTCCCTTCCTGTCTTTTGGCTTGAAGGATCTTTTTTAGTTGATCGAGCGTGTGCAGTTTCTTCAATTTTCGGATTGGATCGAATCTTTTAACTCTTTGATGGTGATGACCGCTGTGCCTTTTTTCATGACGACCATACCACCGGCTTGATTGGCCAGGGCGGCGGCATCTCTGTGACTGCTGCCGCATGCCAAGGCCAGAGTGAAAACACTGACGACTGTATCGCCGGCACCTGTCATATCGACAATATCAGTCGTGCCGTGAATAGGGATGGCCCACGGAGTTTTTCTCCTTTCGAACAGGACCATTCCCTTCGATCCCCGGGTGATGAGGATGGCTTCGGCTTCTGTCAAGTTTAAGAGGTGCCGACCTGTTTTTTTGATAAGCTCTTCATTGGAATTGAATTCAATTTTAAAGGCATCCTCGACTTCGGATTCATTAGGCGTTGAGACTGTCACCCCCTTAAAATTCAAAATGCGAAAACGTGAATCCAGAGTGATGGGAATCTTTGCCTTCCGAAAATCGGGAAGGATTTTCTTATAGATGTCCTCTTTGACGACAAAATAATTATAGTCTGAAATCAACAGAGCCTGTGCATCATTTCTGAGTTTCATGATGTTTTTCAACAGCCGTTCATGGACCGAACTATCTTCCGGAACCTTTCCTTCATGATCTATACGTAAAATCTGCTGTTTTCTGGCAGTCTCTTCTCCTGCAAGGATTCGGGATTTGGTCGGAGTTTGAAAGTTGTTGATTTGAATTAAATATTTGGTCGAGATGTTATTGGACTTGAGGATCTGTATGACTCTATCTCCCGCTGAATCCCTTCCAATCACTCCGACTGGTATTGGATTTGCTCCCATTGAACGCAGGTTGAAAAGAGAATTTCCGGCTCCGCCTAGAGCGTATTCCCTGTTTTTATAGCTGAGCACCAGAACGGGAGCCTCCCTTGAAACCCGGCGTGTGGTTCCGTAGATGTATTCATCGAGAATGATATCTCCCCAGACAATGACTTTTTTCCCTGAGAAGGCAGTGATGATGTCTAAGATCTTTTGACTCTTTTTGTCCATTTATTTACGTCCAAGATTTAAACAGATATTCGGGAAAAAATCAAACCATGCTCTATTATGGAAATGTTATTATGTATTTATTAGAAGCATTCTTGTTTTTTTGATATAAAGAACCATTGATCATGGACATTAAAGAAGTTTTAGCGAAACTTGAGGATTTGGGTGATCCCAAAGCCGTAGAAGGGATGGCCAGATTTGGGATTACGGCCAAATGTGTGTATGGAGTCTCTATTCCGGAGCTTAGGAAAATGGCCAAGGAGATTGGAAAGGATCAAAAACTTGCTCAGAGGCTCTGGAATCACGAAAGCAGAGAAACCCGGATTCTTGCAGCCATGGTTGGAGAACCCGAGAAGGTATCAGAGAAACAGATGAACATGTGGGTGGACGGTTTTGATTCCTGGGAGGTCTGTGACCAAGCCATTATGAATCTGTTTGAAAAGACAACATATGCCTACACAAAGGCGTTTGAGTGGCACAAGCGGGATGAAGAGTTTGTGAGAAGAGCAGGATTTGTTTTAATGGCCCGGCTCGCAGTGAGTGATAAAAAAGCGGGAGATGAACAGTTTACACAGTTCTTCCCTTGTATCAAGGAAAAATCTTCGGATGAAAGAAATTATGTGAAAAAGGCCGTCAACTGGGCGCTTCGTCAGATTGGAAAACGAAATTTAGATTTGAATGCCAAAGCCGTGAAGCTCGGAGAAGAGATCGGCCTTTTGGATTCAAAAAGTGCAAGATGGATTGCCGCCGACGCCCTCCGGGAACTCAAGAGCGAGGCCGTTCTGGAGCGGTTGAAGCACAGAGGAGGATAAGGTTTTGAGAAGAGAAAGAGTGACAAAAAGATGTGTTTTAGGATTGTTTTGTATTGTTCTTCTTACAGGTAGTCTTTTTGCCCTGGACATTGACATTAAAAAGTTGGCTTCCAAGCTCGATCCAGAAATCCAGAAAATGATGCAGGAAGGCAAAGTCGCGTCCGCTACCATGGCACTGATCTCTGGAAACATCCCTCAAACTTGTCAATCCTTCTATGATCAAACTCATCTATTCCAACTTGGCCTACACCCTTATTGCGTATTTGGTGGAGAAATTTTCTGGAGAGCCCTATAGAGAATACATGCAAAAAAATATTTTTGATCCAATCGGTTTGATAGATACCGCCTTTGAGCCGCGCCCGGATATGGAGGAAAGGCTGGCCATCCCATACAGGTTTAATGAGAAATTGGAAACCCAAACTCCTGTTATCAGGCATAAAGCGGACGTCTGGCCTGCTGGGATTGTGTATGGAACGATCATGGATCAAGCAAAGTGGCTGATCGTCAATCTCAATGGGGGCCACCCTTAATGGGCATCGCCTGATCAGTGAGGAGACTCACAAGGAAATCATGACTCGTCAGTATGATAAATTTACAGGGCCAATCAGTGCAGGATGGCTGAATGAGACCACAGGCCTGGGATTGACATGGTGGATGTCGGAAAGGAACAGCGATACTCTTTTCGCCCACAGTGGGAGTGTGACCGGATACACCGCTTTCCTCGTTGGGAACCTGGATAAAAAAATTGGATTTGCAGTCCTGACTAATGGAACACGAGCCCACTCTTTTCTTTTCAAACTGGCCGTGAAGGCTTTAGATATTCTCGAAGGCCTCTTGTAGCATCCATACATCAAAAACCGGTGCTTCCTTCATTTCCGTGATTTTATTTAGAGTTCTGGGAAGATGATAGAAAAATGTCTATAATGGGGGAGTTGTTTGAAGGAGATGCTTGCAGTCAAGAAATTTACAATTTTATTTCTTCATCTCATCTTTCTCACGCTAACTTTATCCGCGCAATTTGCTGAGATTGGATTAAACGAACCTCCAGGGCTTCACTGGAAAAAAATTGAAACGCCGCATTTTACTATTCTATTTCCAGAAAACCTTGCGGAAGAAGCTCAGAAGGTGGCAAATAGAGCGGAGTATACCTACAGCGCTCTTATTAAAATTTCCGCAGGATCACCTAAGCGGCTGACCTTAGTCCTATCCAATCAGGGTGTGATCGATAACGGGTATTTTAGACTGGCACCAAGAATGTCCGAATGGTATCACCGACCCACTTTTTTGCATACAACAGGAGTTCTGGATTGGTACGACCTGTTGGCTGTACATGAGGGACGTCACATCGTTCAATTTGAGGAAATGAATGTAGGATTTGCGAAAATTGCCGGGGTTCTGTTCGGAGATATAGGACGCCTGGCTGCTTCACTGCGCTCGGTGCCTCTCTGGCTTATTGAGGGAGATGCCGTGGTCACGGAAACAGAAATGACGGCAGGAGGCCGGGGCAGAAGTCCGGCATTTGACATGGAAATTCGTGCCCTTCTTCTCTCCGGAATTCGTTACAATTATCATAAAGCTTATCTTGGATCTTACGCGGATTGGTACCCCAATTATTATCACCTCGGGTATCTCTTGGCGGCCTATGCCAAACGCGAGTTTGGACCTGCTGCCATCCAGAACATCTTCCGCGGGACTGCCAGGCGGGGAAATCTGTTTTTTCCCTTTGATGATGCCGTTAAGCAAGAAATGGGAACAACCGTATCAGGATATTACAAAAATGTCATGGATTATCTGTTGGCTTTTTGGTCTCTTCGACAGAAGAATATAAAAACTACAAATTTCCGTAAAATAAATTCGAAAGGCCGCAAAGTCTGGACCAGCTATATATCTCCTCGTTACGATGAGGACGGCTCGATTTATGTGCAGAAAACCGGAATGGAAAATCCGGCAACTCTCGTTCGTCTCTCTTACAGAGGGGAGGAAGAAAAGATCGCTCAAATTTCTCCTCTCTCAGGTTTTTTCAACAGACTTTCTGTCAAAAATGGCCGGGTGTGTTGGAGCGAATCGATTCCCGATATCCGTTGGGGAAAGCGAGAATATTCTGTTATCGCCGTATTAGACTTAAACAGCGGAGATAAGAAGAGAATTACAAAAAAGAGCAAACTTTTTGATCCCATGCTGTCTCCCGATGGACAGCACGTGGTCGTCGTAGAATTCACTCCGCAGCGACAATGCTCACTTTTGATATTGGATGTAGATTCCGGCCGGGAAATTTTCCGATTATCGAATCCTGAAAATGATTTTATTTTGAATCCCTCGTGGTCAGAGGATGGATCAAAGATTGTGGTTATGCGGCAGAATAGAGTTGGGAGAGCACTATCAATAATCTATCCAACATCAGATGAAATAATAGATATTATTCCGCCCTGTTCGGAAAATATCACTCATCCTATCTTTTATAGAGATTTTATTCTCTTCAATTCTCCATATTCCGGCATCGATAATATCTATGCCATCGATACTTTCAGTAGACGCCGATACCAGATTACTTCCAGCCAATTTGGGGCTTTTTTCCCGGATGTGTCTCCTGACTGCCAAAATCTTCTCTACAACGATTATTCCATAGATGGGTATGATGTGGCCGAGATTTTTTTGGATCCACAAGAGTGGACAATTATCGAATCTGTCGAAAAACAAAGCCTTCCTTTTTTTGATCCGCCGGTTTATTCCGGATCTGAAAATGGGATAGAAGATAACATACCTCTTCCAACAAAAGAATACGAAGTCCAAAATTACAGCCCATTGGCCCATGTGATGAATGTGCACAGCTGGACATATCAGCCGCTTCCCCCGGACCTTGGATTTTATCTCTTTTCAAACGATACCTTAAATATGGCTTCTC
>SDBS01002281.1_pt1 | contig 19278 bp, 16 predicted proteins | sample 2277091 | NCBI WGS metagenome assembly SDBS01 (sample SAMN10404972, study PRJNA504765) | marine sediment metagenome | isolation source: marine sediment core GS10_PC15, 163 cmbsf | place: Arctic Ocean: Southern Knipovich Ridge | collected 2010 | reverse complement strand
CCGGTGGATGGACATGGAGATTGCCCGGGCCGGCACCTCGTCGATCGTGGCGAACCATCCCTCGCCGACCTGCTGGCGCCGGCATGCTTCGTCCAGGCTGACCACCAGGTACGGGCGTTGGGTCTTGAAGTCGGCCGGAGGGTCGTTGAAGGCCAGGTGCCCGTTCTCACCGATGCCGATGAAGGCCACGTCGATGGGGCACCCGCGCAGCAAGTCACCGATCTGGCGGCAGACGGCCTGGGGCTCAGCCTCGCCGTCGAGGTAGTGGAACGCTCCCAGCGGCGTCGGCAGGCGGCTGGCGAAGCGCTGGGACAGGTACTTGCGAAACGAGGCCGGGTGGCGTATCGACAGGCCGACGTATTCGTCCAGGTGAAAGGCCGTCACCTTCTGCCAGTCCACGTCGGGGGCGCGGGCCAGCGCGTCGATCATCTCGAACTGGCTGGTGCCGGTTGCGAGGATGATGCCCGCCTGTCCGCGATCGGCGATTGCGCGGCGGATGCGCTGGGCGCCGTCGGCCGCCGCCGCTGCCCCGCATTCCGCTCTGGTGTCGAACACGAGATGTTTCATGATTCCCATTGCGGCCTGCGGCCGCAACCAAATCCGAAATCCGAAACTCTAAATCCGAAACAAGCTCAAAACTCGAATGACCCAAATCCCAAACTCGTGCGGGTCAACGAGTTACACGGTTGACTAATCATCTTGCTGCATAACCATCACAAAACATTTGGGCGAAAAACGTCGTTCTCTTGAAGGAAGAGACTAACCCTTCAGGCTTTCTCATGCCAGCCACGGGCGCAAGCCCGTGGTGTCATTTTCTCATGGTAGCCACGGGCGCAAGCCCGTGGTGTCATGTCGCCCATAATATAGAGGCCCACAGGGCCGATTCATCAGACGCTTGAGAAAAGCCTTTTCCTTTCAGCTTATCCGTCCATCAATCGCCCCCTTCAGGGGCTCTATCGCCTTGGCGCACCTTCTCCCACGGGCTTGCGCCCGTGGCTAACATGAAGTCGCGCCTCCCGCGCCTACGGCCCGGCCTGTCCAGGATTTCGCTACTGCGTCGAAAAAAAGCTCGTTGCCTCGTTCCAGTCAAGGGGTAGGGGAATCTCCCTGGACGTGGCTGCCGACATTTGGGCCGCCCACCCGATCTCGGCCACGACGCTCGAGTTGACAAAACTCAACGGAGACTTCGTTCCGGACTTCACGCATTCGACAAAATGGGCTACGCACTGGCTCGTCTGGTGATCTATAACATCGCCGCTGTCCGGCGTGGTGGCGTCGGCCGGCCAGGCGAGGTCTTCGACCCCCTGAGACTTGCAATGCTCATAATCCAGGGGATATACCCACGTGTCGCCGGTTGATTCGCCCGACCAGTATCGCACCTTGCGGTTCCTCTGGAGACCCGAATCGAAGATAAAAGCCCCATCCGTTCCAAACAGATTGTGATACGCGTCATAGCCGTTGGCGTTATCTATGTTGCCAAAACAAAAGCCCGTCGCGCCGCCATGAAACTTCAGCAATATATTCCATACCGGATCGATTTCGAATCCGCGGACCCTTGCTTCGGCGCTCGTGGCGTAAACGCTTGCGGGTTCGGCCTGGGAAGACATCAAGGTTACCATCGCGGAAAGAGAATGAATGATTCCCATTCCGATGGCATCGCCGACCGTGTCCTTTCTCAGCTTCCAGACCTTGTCGCCGGCGATGTTGACGGGGTGGCGATAATTGACCTGTATCTGCGTAATCGTGCCGAACCGGCCTTCGGCGATCATATCGCGCAGGCGGATCTCCATGGAGTCAAAATTCAAGATGTAGTCCACAAACGTAATCAGATCGGGATTCGCCCGTTCGAGCTCTATCTCCTCGCAGAATTGGCCAAAGTCAGTGGCGCAGGGTTTCTCGCAGAAGACATGTTTGCCGGCTTTCATGGCGCTGATAGCCTGACCGCCGTGGAAGGAATTGGGGCTCGCCAGGCAAACGGCGTCAATGGCGGCCCTGCTTATGATGTCCTCGTAGCTGTCGGCCAGGATATCCGCCGGAAGGCCGATCTGTTTCAGCACCTCCCTGCCCCGCTGGGCGTTCGGCTCCAGCAATGCCAATACTTCCACGTCGTCTCTTTCCGCAAAACGTTGCAGCTCAACCGCTCCCATCCATCCGGCGCCTACGAAACCTATCCCGATTGCCTTCATCCCGGAAACTCCTCAACTCATCTTAAGCACCAGCAGGATCGCGACGCGGACAGCCATCAGAAGGATAACACCCAGGCCCAGGCCGCCAAGGATGTTAAGCAGCAGCTTATTCCGCCGATCTCCCATGATGTCTTTTTGGTTCGCCAGCCACAGCAGGACCCCGGCCATCAACGGATTGCCCAGCACCGTCAACGCCTGGCCGAAGATGATCAGGTTGACGGGTTTTTCCCCGGTCCTCAAGGCGAGCATCGCTATGACCATGCCGACCAGCAACACGATGACCGTAAACCGCCGGGGCCACGGATCGCTGAGTTTGGCTGGTTTGCCGATGCCGTCAGCCAGCATACCACCGCCGATCATTGCGTTGATGAGGAACGGATTCATCGCGACCACCAGCAGGCCGACACAGAAGAAGATGTGCGCGACGGTGCCGAGCAGAGGTTGCAGGGCCTGCGCCAGCGTGCCGATATCCGTTGCCGGCTTGCCGGGGATAACCGTGGCGGTGGTGATCATGATGACCGCGCTGACACCGGTGATAACAGTGACCCCGGCGATCGAGTCGCCGATTCCACGTGTGTAGTCCCTGACGGTCCAACCCTTCTCCCGGACGAGATTGCCCTGGTAGAACGCGGCGGCCACGGAAAAGGTTGTCCCCAGCAGTGATGCAATCAGGACCATGGGGTCCTGGATGAGGCCGCCGATCTTCCTGGGCACGCTGAACGATATCTCTGCCGGCCAGATCGGTCTGAATCCCTTGATTACGGCAAGCAGGTCGGGAGCGGCTGCGATCAGGTTGAGAACAAAGCAAATGAGTATCAGGCCCACCGTGATCTTTATGACGCGCTCGAGCACGTGATAGATCCGCTTTGCAGAGAACAGGAAGACGATGATGAGCCCGTTGAGGCCCAACAGAATCCAGTTGGGATCGATCTTCGGGGCAAGTGTGCGCGCGACAAGCGCGACCGCCAGGTTATTCGAAAACTGGAAAGTCGTGCAGATGAGGCAAAGATTGATGCCTACTATCGCCGCAAACACCCGCCCCAGCCGCCGGGCAACCAGGGTACACGGCGTCGCACCGCCGACAACACCGATGCGCGCCGCCATGGTCACATAAGTGCCCATCAGAATACCGGTCACCATGAGAACCCACAGCAACTGATAGCCGTACTTCGCCCCGACATTCGAGCTGATCAGCAGGCTGCCCGGACCGAACACCACGCAGGCCGTGATAAGGGCCGGGCCTATCGATCGCCACCAGGGAGGTCTTCGTTCAGATCCCGAAGAGGCAGATTGCTCACTCATAAGATATCTCCAAGGACGGGAACTCGTTCTGTGAGCCGGCTCATCCGCCATATTCTGCGGCCTGGACCCGCGGGACACAAGCTCAACTCTGCTCGCCCGGGTTATTCACGAAAATGCGACATCTTCGTGAATAACCCGCCCTTCGGGCTTCGACTCCGGGCCTTCGGCCCTTCGCTCAGGGCAAGCCCTTCGACAAGCTCAGGGCAAGTCCTGAGCGAGGTGCGAAGCACCGAGTCGAAGCCGACAGGAAAGCAACCGCTTTTCCTGTCGGCACATTATGAACGAAAGCGCAGCTTTCGTGAATAATGTGGGCCCGGCACACCCGCAGGCGATAGCTTCTCGTTGATTCCGCGGGCGGTCCGATATAAACTCAGATTGTGCGCAGGCCAGATCCCCCGGTTGCGTATCTGGTTCCGGAAGGGGATAAACCGATAAGAAGCAGGCATCGCCGGGCCAAGCAGGGAATAGGCTGATGGAGTTCCAGAGCAAGGACAAAACCCCTCGCAGCGCCTTTTACTCCACGGTAAGGGGCGTAGCTGCGGGCGTGGCCTTCGGCACAACCCTGTTGCTGCTCACGCATGTGCTCTGGGAGGGCCCCAAGCCCAAGGGCGGCACCAGCCCAGGGCCGAGGCCCGAGTCCCGCATAAGGATTGCCTTTCAGTGGGACGGCAAGGAACCCAATCCGCCATGCTATGATGTGGATCGTGGGGCGTGGATTCCCGGGATGGCGGTCGAAAGAGCCACCACACGTAAGTCCAAGTACAAAGTGGTTCGCCTCATGTGGAAAGGCCTGGGCGCCATCGGCATCTCAGGCCCCCGGCCGAAGCACTACGAGCTCAACCTTGTGCCGGGCAGCGTGCTCGGCGGGGAGAACTTGCTCTACGTGTATCAAGGGACCGAGGGTCGGATATTGAGATTCACCGAGAAGGGGCCGGCGATACTGCTTAACGGCCAGCCGGTGTATGTGGACCTTGGGGCCAAGGGGAGCGACATCTGGCTGGACGGCCAATCGCCGGATGCGATGGTGTCTCTTCGCAGCATTGGTCTCAGCGGCGAGGCCCAGCGTGACTGTGATGCCCTGGCGCGATTTCGCAACTCGGGGGTTGTGATTGTGGGGGCGGGTCAGTACGGCGAAAGCGACCGGGCGAATGTGGAAGCGGCCATCCTGGCCACAAGGCCAAAAGGCCTGTTCGCTTGCAAGGAGTGGCAGCCGTCGGCGAGCCTGCGGCAACAGTCTGACCGGCTCACGCACCTCTGGCTGGCCGGGGCCGATATCCCTGACCTTAGCGGCTCGGCGGACCTCATGTTCTTTGGTTTCGAATTCCGTGGCAAGAAGCGCGGGTCCCTGGAGCCATTGGCCGCTTTGCGCCAACTGCGGACCCTGGTAGTGTCCGAGTGCGATCAGGTCCGGGACTTTCGCCCCATCGGCAAGCTGGGGCGGCTGGAGTATCTGGCACTGACCGAAGCCCAGGAGCTGCGCGATCTCTCGCCGCTGTCGACACTCGGGAATCTTCGATCGCTTTCGATAACAGACTGCGAGAATCTGACGGACATTTCGGCCGTATCGAAGATGAGCAACCTCCGTTACCTGACACTGCACCCCAGCGGGCAGATTGCAGATCTCACTCCGTTGGAAGGGCTGAAAGGCCTGAGGGTCATCGTCGTGTCCAAGGACGATCTGGACAGGCGGCGTGTGGAATACGACAGACTCCGCAGGGCCTTGCCCAAGACCGAGATTGTGGGCGTTTGCATGGGGTCGAGCTGGATCATGGTGGTAGTGGCAATCGGCGTTGCTGTGGGCGTGATCTGTCGAACGATACGCATTTGCCGAAAGACCACGCAATGACCCGGACACGTGCATTGCCTCTGGCGGCGTTGGCGTTCAGTCTCGGCATGGTTGGTTTTGCATTGTGCGCCCATAAGGAGGCGCTGGTCCTGCCTCGCCTGACCGCTCTGTCAATGGCTGTGATCGGCCTTGCGTGGGGCATTGGTGCCTCAGACCGGCCCCTGGAGATGGTGGGGCTGACGGGCTTTCCTGCATATAGGCTCTTGTATATGCCCCTGGCGATCGGCCTGGGCGTCGCATTAGCGCTGTACTACCGGGCGGGTCAGCCCGTCCAGTTGCTTCCGGCGCGCCCCACCTGGTTTTGCCTCGCAGCGATTGGGATTGGTGCTTGCGAAGAGTTGGGCTATCGGGGGTTTGTGCAGGGATGCCTGCGAAAGCATGGCCTCTGGATTGCCTGCCTGGCCGGGGCGATTGGCCATACGGCATACAAATGTGCACTGTTTACTCTGCCGGAGGTGCCCGTCCATGCTGACTTTACGGTGCTGGCCGCTGTTACGCTTGCTTTTGGTGTGTTGTTCGGCCTGATGCGAGAGGTTTTCGGGAACCTGGCGTTTCCGCTTGCGGCACACGTTGCATTTGACCTTGTTGCCTATGGCGACCTGGCGGCTGCCCCATGGTGGGTATGAAGCGATCTTGATTTCAAACAAGCGGTGAGCTAGAGTGGTTGGAGGAGGTGGTCGCGCGGTTGAGGGCTTTGGGTACGGGCTCCGGCCGGAGACATGAACGCCGCTCGAAGGAGACAGGACATGACAAATGATTGCGCTTCCCAACGGGCTATTGCTCGGCGCGAGTTCATCCGCATGGGCGTTATGGGGGCCGGGGCAATCCTTCTGCCCGGGACCTTGTCGTCCGCGGCCGAGACCGGCGAGGGCAAGACCGACGTCTGGGTCTTCCACGGGACGAACAAGAAGAGCTTGATGAACGCGTGTATGAAAGTGATCGCCGACAATGGGGGATTCGGCAAGAACGTCAAGAAGCTCGTGCTCAAAGTCAACGCGGCCTGGTGGCGCACGCCCAAGCAAGGCGCGAATACGAACCCCGAGCTGGTGGATGCCTTCTTCAAGGGCTGCAAGGGTCAGGGCATCAAAGAGCTCGTCATGCCGGAGCACCCCATTGACTCCGCGAAGCACAGCTTTCCCCAGAGCGGCCTGCTGGCCGTGGCGAAAGCCAACGGTGTGCCCATGATAGACCTTGCTTCGGACCAGAAGCTCTTCAAGGAAGTGGCTATCCCCAACGCCAGGCAATTGAAGAAGGCGTTGGTGGGCAAACACTTCCTGGAGACCGACGCTTTGGTGAACATGCCCGTGGCCAAGCATCATGGTGGTGCAGACTTGACCATAGCGATGAAGAACTGGCTGGGAGCCATCAAGGATCGCAGGTACCTTCATCGAAACAAGCTCCACCAGTGCATCGCCGACCTCAGCAGCTTCATCAAGCCGACCTGGAGCATCGTTGATGCCACCCGCATCATGCTCGACCGCGGGCCGAAGGGGCCTTCGAGAAACATGAAAGAGCTCAATCTGGTCATCCTCTCAAAGGACCAGGTCGCCGCGGACGCGTACACCTCCACACTGTTCCCCGGCAAGGGGCCGAAGAAGGTCAAGTACCTGACGATCGCCGACGAGATGAAGCTCGGAACCGTGGACCTGGCCAAGATGGCGGTCCACAAGATCGAACTGGGTTGATCAGGGCCAGAACGATAATCCGCTGGGCGGTCCGGCTTCTGCTGCTGGCCGTTGCGCTTGCGCTGCCGTGGGCGGCGCGCCTGCCTGCCGTGCTCGCGGAGATTTGGCCGGATCTCAGTCCGCCTACCGTGCTTGCGAGGGTCCTGCCCGCCCTCAGCCCGCTGGTTGCGTTCATGTCGTCGCTCGCCCAGCGAAGCTGGTACCTGGGGCTGTTCTGGGCGGCCCCGGCGGTGCTGTTGCTGCTTCTGGGTTTCTGGAGGGGGCGATTCTTCTGCCGCTGGATCTGTCCGGCGGGAACCCTCTACTCGATCCCTTCCCGATGGAGCCGCAAGAAGAACATCCTCAAGACCCGCCTCAACGCCTATCTCTTCTGGATAATCGTTTTTGCTTCGCTCGTCGGCGCGCCGCTGGCCCTGTTTCTTGATCCCCTTTCGACGTTCAGCCGGATCGGGCCGCTGCTGACCGGGCCCTACCCGGTTGCCTCGTTGATTCTCGGCCTGCTTGTGCCGCTGATCCTGCTCCTGGGGCTGATCCAGCCGATGATCTGGTGTGCCTGGATCTGCCCGCTCGGCTACCTCTTTGAACTATGCCACCGGATCCCCCGGCGCGGGCCGAAGGAATCCTTCAGCCGCAGCCGACGCCACATCGTTGCGGGCCTCTTTGTGGGCCTGCCGCTTGGGTCGATGGCCAGGGAGTTCCTGTTCGCCAAGGCCGCCTACGAGACCGCTCCTATCCTGCCGCCGGGGGCAAAGGATCTGGATACCTTCGCTTCGGCGTGCACGCGATGCTACGCGTGTGTCGACGTGTGTCCGGCGAAAGTGATCCGCGTGGGGTTCCATCTGGACCGGGCGGTGGGGCAGTTGTTCCAGCCGGAGGTCTAGTACTTCGACAGCGAAGAGAACCCCGGCTTCGGCTAATGTCCGGAGCCGGGCAACGAATGCAGCGACGTATGTCAGTCCGGTGCGCTCAGGCCGCTGACCTTCGATCAGAAGTGGCACCGGCAGATCGGCGTCGCGAAAATCATCCATGAAGCGTGCCTGTCCTGGGAGAAGGGTGAAGACTGCCTGATCTGCCAGGAGGTGTGCGCCTATTACGCCATCGAAATGGAGCCGAACGAAAAGGGCATACCCAAACCCGTCGTGAAAGAGGATGCGTGTCGCGGCTGCGGCGCCTGCTACAGCAAATGCCCGGGCTTGGCCATCGGCGCCGAAAAGGGAATTCATATGTCCGGCGTCGAGCAGCAAAGGCAACTGGTCGACGAGGAGGACGAGGAGGTCGAGGAGCCGGAGGAAGTCCCCGGCAGCGGCCCGGCGTCTGACAAAGCCGCAACGGCCCCCTGACGTATCGTTCAAGCGGCGGATGTCTTCGTCGTAGGAAACAGTGAACTCTCCGCCAGTCTCAGCGTCTAAATACCCAACTGCAAGACCGCTTTGGGAAAAGGGCGAAGGCGATAAGGCGACGTGTGCCCGCCGGCGGTCGATGGGCTGGGTACGGTATCCCTGATGGGGAGTAACATCATGAGAGTGACAAGGTCTCTGGCAACTGCCACCTGCGTTCTTGTTCTTCTTGCGGGGATCGTCCTTGCCGACGCCAAGAGCGACTACGAGATGCTCTTCGGGGATGAGGCCAAGAAGGTTTCGGCGACTAAGACCACGGCTGACGATGCCGCCTTTGCCAAGAAGCTGCTCGATGCCGCCAAGCGCCTGACAGATGTCCCCAAGACGCAGGTCTTCATATACGAAAAGGTGGTCCAGTTCGGCGGCAAGGACGCGACCGGTGCGCCACACGCCCTGGAAGCAATCGACATCCTCACCAAGGCCCAGCCCGCCCAGAAGGCCAAGTGGCAGGAAGCGAAGCTGAACGTCACAGAAAAGCAGTATCAGACGTCTCGCGGCTTGACTCGCAGGGAAGCGGCGAAGGCGTATCTCGATGTGCTCATCGAGGCAGCGGAGGCCAAAGCCGCCGCCGGCAACGCGAAGGAGGCCGTGGATCTCTATCGGAAGGGTGTGCCGGTGGCTGTCTATGCCGCCTACAAGCTCAGCGAAATCCGTGACAGCATGCGGGACCTCGTCGGAGCGCTCGAGGCCGAAGCTGAGCGCGAGAAGCTGATCAAGAAGCTGGCTGCGAATCCAAACGATATGGAGACGCGGGAAAAGCTGATTCTCATCTACGTGATGGAAGTGGACCACCCGGCCAAGGCCGCCTCGCTTCTGGCCACGGGCGTGGACCAGAAGCTGCGGCAGTGTGTTCCGCTGGCGGCAAAGAAGCCGGCGGAGCTGCCCGAGGCTGCCTGCATGGAATTGGGGGATTGGTATCACAAGACGCTTCTGGGCAAGGCCTCGCCGGGCGGCAAGGCGGCGGTCCTTGCCAGGGCGAAGATGTACTACGAACGTTATCTGAGCCTGCACACAAAACGTGATATGGTGCGCTATAAGGCCTCGGCTGCCCTGGCGGAAGTAAACAAGTAACTGAAAAAATTCGCCAGCGTGGCCCCTTCGCCTAAATCGCCGACGAGCAAGTTGCTCACACTGAACCTCGGCAAGGGCGTGATGATGAAGCTCATCCAGGTCCCGGCCGGGTCGTTCATGATGGGGAGCCCGGAGTCGGAAAAGGGGCGCAGGAACAATGAGGGCCCGCAGCACAAGGTAACGATCAGTCCCGGCGCGCCGGGATTCTACATGGGCATCACGGAGGTCACGCAGGAGCAGTACGAGGCGGTCGTGGGCAAGAAGCCGGGTAGTCATAAGGGCGCGAAGGATCCGGTGGAGCAAGTTTCCTGGAATGACGCGGTTGGATTCTGCAAGAAGCTCTCGGCAAAGACCCGGCGTGCCGTCCGCCTCCCAACCGAGGCCGAGTGGGAATACGCCTGCCGGGCGGGAAGCAAGACGGCGTTCTGCTTCGGCGAGGACCCGAAGCAGTTGGACGATTACGCCTGGTACAAGGATAACAGCGGCGGAAAGACCCATCCGGTCGCCCAGAAAAAGCCGAACGCCTGGGGGCTGTATGACATGCACGGGAACGTCTGGGAGTGGTGCGCGGACTGTTACGCGGATTCTTACGCGGATGCGAAAGCTGTTGACCCGCAAGGCGCGCCCTCGGGCACCCACCGTGTCCTGCGCGGCGGCTCCTGGCGCGACCGCCCGGGGTACTGCCGCTCGGCGCGCCGCGGCAAGAACACGCCCCCGAATCGGAACGAGCCCACCGGTTTCCGGGCGGTGGTTGTGTTCGGTCGCGTGCGCTGATGTTGTATAATCCTCTAACCCGGAGATAGAAAGTGCACAGGAACATCATCCCGTTCATCATCCTCACACTCACCACCTCTGTCTTCGCCGACGCCAAGAGCGACTATGAGATGCTCTTTGGGGAGGAGGCGAAGAAGGTCCAGGCTACGCCCGACACCAGGGATGACGCGGCGCTGGCTGCGAAGGTCCTGGCTGCGGCAAAACTGACCAGCGATTCGCCGAAGTCTCAGATCTACTTCTACCAGAAGGCGTACGAGCTCGGGGTCAAGAACACACTCGGGCACGCCAGCGCGATCGAGGCCTTGCGGCTCCTGGAGAAGGCCGTGCCCGAAAAGCATTTGGAGTGGCAGTCGAAGAAGCTGAGCCTGTTGGAGGGAGTCTTTAACCGTGCCCGCGGAGCGGCCAGACAAGCCGCCGCCAAGGCATACCTGGAGGTGCTCCTGAGCGTTGCGGATGCCGCCGCCGCGGCGGGCAAGAGCAAGGAGGCGTTGGAGCTGTACCGCAAGGCACATCCGATAGCGGCGTACGTGAGGTCTCCTCGGACGGCTGAGATCTCGAAGAAGGTAAAGGAGATGGGCGAATCGGCGGCTGCCAGTGCAAAAAGACAGCAGACTCTCAAGTCGCTGATGGGCAAGCTGGCTGCGGACCCCCGCGATATGAAGGCCCGCACGGAGCTGATACTTTTTTGCATTGCGGAGCTTGGCGAGCCTGCCAAGGCTGCCTCGCTGCTGACAAAGGGCGTGGACGAGAAACTCGCCGCACTGGTCACGTTGGGGACAAAGAAGATTGAGGACGTACCGGTAGATGGCTGCCTGGAGCTGGGCGACTGGTACTACGAGACTCTTCTTGGCAAGGCCTCTGTCATGGGCAAGGAGGCCCTTCTGAAGAGGGCGGCGGGTTACTACGGGCGGTTTCTGGCCCTTTACACCAAGGAGGATGCCAGGCGGCTAAACGCGAGCCTTGCCGTGGAGGAGATGAACAGGGAGCTGGAGAAGCTCGGCGTGCGCGAGCCGGCCATTGCCGTTACGGTTTACTGGAACATAGCCGACAGTGCGGACGTGTATCTCAACGGCAAGCCCCTGGGGGAGTACAAGCGCGACTTTCGCAGTCGGCGCGACGAAGCGTACAGCGTTTTCTCGGCCAAGGTGAAGCTTCGCAAGGGGGACGTGTTTACGGTGGGCGGCCGCCGCGGCGGATCGTACGGGCTGATTCTCTTTGCCCTCGATGCGAAGGGCAAGACGATCTGGAAGACGGATGCGAAGAACTGGCAGGTCTACACGCCGGCCGATCCAGCCAAGTGGTTCCTGCCGAAAGTGGCGGCTGCATCGAAGAAGGGGCCGGTCACCGTCAAGGCTTCGCCGTGGGGTACCGGCGCGAAGCTGCGGGCGAAGTACAAGTCGGACGCGGCCAGTATCTGGTCGACACCGGGTACGCGCAGCTGCTACATGGTCTCGATCGTAAAGTGAGGCATGGTTCAAGAACCGCTCGCATGGGGTAACAGTAGGTTCCCGCCACCGAGAACGTTGGAGGGACCCACGAGGCCCGGCCACGCTTTCTCATGGTAGCCACGGGCGCAAGCCCGTGGTGTCCTGGGGCCGATAATACAGAGGCCCGCAGGGCCGATTCATTCTCAAGCGGCACGCAATTCAACATGATCCGGGGGGCTGTGGGAATGACAGAACGTCTCCGGCCATGAATCGACCCCTGAGGGGGCCCTATCGCCTTAGCGCACCTTTTTCCACGGGCTCGCGCCCGTGGCTAACATGAACGCCGCCGACTCACGGGCGCAGCCGCGGGTCACCAGCGTTTTTCGACCTGCTCCTTCATGAACTTCAGGGCGTCGGTGGCCAACTGGAGTTCGCTCTCGTACATGCGCCGCCAGATCTTGGTGGCGGCCACCAGCTTCTCGAGCGTCAGGCCGAACGCCTCAACCACCAGCAGATTGTCGTAGCCCACCTCCTTGAGCGTGTCGAATGCCTCGTCCCAGCGGACGTTTCCCGCCCCGGGCGTGCTGCGGTCGTTCTCGGAGATGTGCACGTGCACGAGATGGTCGGCCACCGCCCGGATGGCATCGGGGATGTTCTTCTCCTCGATGTGTGCGTGGAACGTGTCGAACATCGCCTTGCAGCGGGGGTGGTTCACGTCGTTGCAGAATCTGGCGGCGTCGGCTGCGGTGTTAAGCAGGTAGCACTCGAAGCGGTTGAGCGGCTCGATTGCCAGCGTCACGCCGCATTTTTCCGCGTGCTCGGCCACTTCCTGCATGCTTTCGACGCCCCATTTCCACTCATCCTCGGTGGGTCCGGCGCCGCTGAAGACGCCCAGCCCCTGGAAGAACGGCCCGGCGAGCGTCTCGCAGCCGGCGGCCTGGCAGCAGTCGAGGACGCCCTTGTTGTTCTCGACGCCCTTGCGCCGGATGGCAGCGTCGCTGCTTATCGGGTTGTCGTCGGCCCCGCGGACGGTAGCGGACGTCCGCGACAGGCCCGCGTCGTCGAAACGCTTGCCCCAGGCGGCGTACTTGTCCACGTCGATCTCGAACAGAGGGAACTCGATAGTGTCGTAGCCGATCTCCTTGATCTGATCCAGCAGAGGCAGATTCTCATCGGTCAGCACATCGGTCCAGAGCAGCAGGTTCATTCCGTATCGCATAGTATTCTCCCAGGGGTGGAACAGGCTTGCAGCCTGTTGTCAACAGAGCTTCGAAAGGCTGCGCTACCCACAAAACTAAAGTTCACGCCTATGACGGGACGTCGACCCACTTCTTTTCCTTGGCGCTGGTCAGGACGGCCTCGCAGATTCGTTGCGTCAGGAGGGCGTCGCGGAAGGTGGGCGGGCAGGGCTCGCCCTTGTCCAGCGCGGTCAGGAAGTCGGCGGTCTGGTGGACGAAGCTCTCGGCGTAGCCGATCTGGAGGCCCGGCACCCACCAGTGGTCCATGTAGGGGTGGTCGCCGCCGCCGTCGGTGAGGTGGATGGACCGCCACCCGCGCATCTTGGCCTCGTCGCGGTGGTCGAACCACTGGAGCCGATGCAGGTCGTGCAGGTCCCAGCGGATCGAGGCGTGCTCGCCGTTGATCTCGAACGTGTACAGCGCCTTGTGCCCGCGGGCGTAGCGCGTCGACTCAAAGTTGCCGAGCGAGCCGTTGTCGAACCGGCAGAGGAACGTGCACGCGTCGTCGATGCCCACCGGCTCCACCTTGCCCGTCTCGGCGTGCATGCGCTCCTTGATGAAGGTCTCGGTCATGGCGCACACGGTCGTGATGGGCCCGTTGTGCCACGTGGCGGTGTCGATGCAGTGGGCCAGCAGGTCGCCGGTCACGCCGGAGCCGGCTGCCTTGACGTCCAGACGCCACGTCGCCATGCCGCCCTGCGGCACGTCGGCGGAGATCGTCCAGTCCTGGAGGAAGTTGGCGCGGTAGTGGAAGATCTTTCCGAGTTTCCCTTCGTCGATGATCTGCTTGGCCATCGTAACGGCGGGAACGCGGCGGTAGTTGAACGAGACCATGTTGGCCACGCCCGCCTTCTCCACCGCGGCGGTCATTTTCTCTGCCTCTGCGACGTTCAGCGCCAGTGGTTTTTCGCAGAGGATGGCCTTCCCGGCCTCGGCCGCGGCAATGGCGATCTCGGCGTGGAAATTATTCGGCACGCAGATGTCCACCACGTCGATGCTGTCGTCGGCCAGAACGGCCTTGTAGTCAGTGGTGTGAGATTCAAAATCCCACTGTTCGGCGAAGGCCTTGGCCTCGTCCTCGACCAGCCCGCAGATCACCTTCAGGACGGGTTTGTAGGGCACGTCGAAAAAGTGGTTGACCTTGCGGTAGGCGTTGGCGTGCGTTCGGCCCATGAAGCCGTAGCCGATTATGCCGACGTTCAGAGACTTACTCATGCCATAATCCTTTCACTGTTTGGACCTTGTGGTCGCTCGAAAAGCGGAAGGCGGAAAGCGGAAAGCCGGAAGACCGCCGGACTTGCCGCCATCGGCCCGCCTACGCATGTTGTCTTGTCTTCTTGATTGAAGCTTGCCTTGTCTTCTTGATTGAAGCAATGATGATCCTGAGTAGCTCTTCCGCTTCGTTGTGCAAGGGGAGCAGCTTGCCCTCAGGTACGATCTTCGATTCCATCAGCAACTCGAACCAGAGCATGCTCTCGTCCAGCTCCTGCTCGATGATGCCAAGCTTGGCGGCGAACTCGGCGTTTGACCGTGCCCGAGATGCCTCGCGGAAGTTGGCTGCGACGCTCGTGCCGGACCGGAGCACCTGCTTTCCCATGACCTGTGCCGTGGGATTCTTGGGCAGGGTTCCGTACAGGCGGATCACCCGTAGCGCAAACTGCTTCGTGCGATCGCGCAGTCCACTCATCCGCATATCCGCCGCACCTTTCCGCTTTCGTTTCCGCTTTCTGCTTTCCGCTTTCCGCTTTGGTGCTATTCCTGCCAGCCGTGGTTATCCCGCACGGAAATCATGGCGCCGAGCACGTCGTTCCACGTTTGCGGCTTCGTCATCACCTCGTTCGGGAACATGCAGCCGTCCCAGCACAGGTGACGGATTTTCCTGGTCAGCTCGCCGTTTTCATCGCGCAGCCAGAAGCCCGCGTGATGGGGAATGTCGAGCTTGCCGTTCGGGTCGGTGGCCTGGCAGTGGCGGCCGGTCTTGTCGTGCGATCCCGACCCGTGCACCGTCCCGTCGTTCTGGGCAACGTGGAAGTCGATCGTCCATGGCCTCAGGGAGCCGGTGAGCTTCTTGTAGCCGGCGTCGAAGGTTTCCTTGTCGTCCCAGTCAAAATCCTCGGGGAGGATTCGGGCTTCCGGCGCGTTGAAACCAAGCAGGTACAGCAGCGTGTGCGACATGTCGGCCATGAACCCAAGGGTCTTGGGGCGGTCCACCGCCTCCAGCAGCTTGATCATCTCGGTCCAACTGTGCATGCTGCCCCAGCAGATCTCGCCTTCAGCGGCGAGGCGCTCGCCGTGGTCCTCGGCCACGTCGCAGGCCTCGCGGAAGGTTTCGACGATCCGCTGCGTGTTACCGTCGGAGTCCTCGGCCCATGAGCCCGGGTCGATGCCCGTGTCGATACGGACGGTACCATTGGGCCGAACGCCCATCTCGCGCAGCAACTGCGCCACGCGGCACGCCTTGCGCACCTGGCCCACGTATGCCTTCCGCGCCTTGGCGTCGGTCATGGGAGATCCGCCGCCGGTTCCTTCATAGATCGGGGCCACCACCGTGCCGACGACAAGGTTGCGCGCCTGGGCCATTTCGGCCAGCCGCTTCGTCTCGTCGTCACCGCCGTCAATGTCGAAGTGCGGGTGGTACAGGAAGATGTCGAACCCGTCGAACTTGATGCCGTCGACCTCGGCCGCGGCTGTCATGTCCAGCATGGTATCCAGGCCGATCGGCGGCTCCTCGCCCTCGCCGTCGCCTTTGCCTACCAGGCCGGGCCAGGCCGCGTTGTGAAGCTTCGGGTAATTGTTTGCATGGTCGGTCATCTTTCGGTCCTCATGGTTTAGTGTCTCGCAGGGCGGGTTTCCCAGCCTGCTTTGCCGGGTTACTTTTTGTAATCGCCCACGTTCGGTATGTTCTTGTGCACGTCGGGGCCGAAGTACCGCAGGCCCACCAGCGGCTCGCCGCCGGTATTCTCGATCTCAACGCCGGCCGTCGCCGCCTCGTGAGTGATGAACACCTCGTCCGGCGGCTCCTCGCCGAAGTGGATCATCACGGGGGTCTGTATCTCCAGGGCGCCCATGCGCCCGCTGCCCTGGACGGTGATCCAGCCGCTGGCGCCGGGATCCTTCAGCACGCACTTGGCCCCGGGCTGGACCGTCAGTTCCTTGGCGGAGAATAGCTGCTTGCCGTCGACCAGCCCGTAATCGATCCACTTGTCGGTGAAGCCGTCGCCGGAGCAGGCCTCGTCGACGATCGGCTCGAGGTAATTGCTTTCCTTGAAGGATGGGTCGACGTTCTTGTCCCAGTCAAGCTGGCTGATGATGAAGTCGAGGTCCTGGTGCTTGTCGGGTGGCACATCCTTGACCAGCAGGTCCCAGGGCACCTCTCGCCCTTCGACCAGGGACTGGAACATTCCGAACACGTCTGAGCCCCACTGGGGCTCGTAGGTGCACATCGAGCCCGGGGCATGCAGCACGCCGGCGGGGATCAGCCACCCGGTGCCCGCCTTCAGCCGGTACGCCCGCGACAGATCGAGAATCCCGTTGTCGCCGGTGTTCCAGTCTTCCAGGCACTTGCGGACGTCGGCCTTGGTGGTGCCCGGCTCCAGGCCCATGAAGGTATAGTCGAAGTGATTGTCCGCGGCGTTCAGTTGCGGCGGGAAGTAGTAGCTTTCGGGCTTGCCTTCCTGATTCGTCAGCTTGGCGAATTCGGCCGACTGGTGCATGTGGTGCGGGATCGGGCCCATGTTGTCGAAGAACTTCGAGTAGACCGGCCAGCGGTTGTACTCTGCAAACATGTCTTTGCCGATGACCCTTGCGCCGCCCTCGGCCACCGCGTCGATGAGCAGGAACCGTTTGCCCTCGAAGACGCAATAGCTGAGGCCTTCATCCGGCGCGCGGTTGTCGTTCATGGCCTCGGTGGTGCTGGCGAACCAACGTTCGTCGATGCCGCCGCGGTCCACTCCCAGGGCGTACCAGTCGGTGGGGGCCAGCTTGATCCGCTTGCCGGGGTGCAGGAAGCTGCGGGGAACCCAGGTAGGGGTCAGCCGCAGCAGCCCTGCGCCGGCGTCCATGGCGCGGTCGAGAATCGCGCCGACGTTGTCTTTGCTCACGAGTTCAGATGCGCACATGATGCCTTGCTCCTGATTTCTGGGGGCACGTGTCTGTCCACTGCGGCCCCGCGAGGCCGTTGCTTCGCGATTGTGCCCGAAGCCCTTGTTTTACTCTCTTGCCTGGACGTTTGCAAAAAAAAAAGCCCCATGGGATAACCCATGGGGCATGCGCTACGCATTCATGCAGCGTTATCAAGACTGATCTTAAATCCTGCGTTTTTCAGTTCGCGCGCCAACTTGAGCTTCCACCCTTCGTTGTCATCGAAGAATAGGTACAGGACGCCGGCGAAGTCTGAGGGGAGTTCCAAGTCTCCTTGGCACAGAGCACACACTCGGTCCCGCCCCAACCCGGCGATGAAGTAGCCTAGTTCGAATACCACATTCTGCCTGGGACGCGCTCTCAGATTGTCTGATCCCGCCAGACCACCAACATCGTCGGGCGTAAGCAGCACTACGGCATACGTAATGGTAGGGAAGGCCTCAAGCTTCTCAATGATAGTCCGTCCGTCATTGGGCTGCTCACTGAGAATAAGAGGCGACACGCCAACGTTCTCCATGAATCGAGCGATCTTACCAACCGCCGCTTCGTCTCGTCCATGCACGAGGAAGGCTCGTTGTGATGGGGAGAATGTGTTTTTTGGCAGACCAACTTGCTTACAGGGAGATGCTTTGCTCGTGCTGTACCTGTGCCTACCGAGGGAAGGCCCCACCTTGCTGGTTACCGAGTTCGTAGCAGAACGGTTGATGTCTTGCATCATTTCGCGGCGGCTGCACTGATTGGCGGCGATCTCGTGCATCTGGAGCATGTGGTGGGAGCGCTCGTCGATGCCGCCGCAATCCACCCCCAGGGCGTACCAGTCGGTGGGGGCCAGCTTGATCCGCTTGTCGGGGTGCAGGAAGCTGCGGGGAACCCAGGTTGGGGTAAGCCGCAGCAGCCCACCGCCGGCGTCCATGGCGCGGTCGAGAATCGCGCCGACGTTGTCTTTGTTCACGAGTTCAGATGCGCACATGATCCCTTGCTCCTGATTTCTGGGGGCACGTGTCTGTCCGCTGCGGCCACGCGAGGCCGTCGATCCGCGAGTGTGCCCTGATGCCTTGTCTTACCCTCTTGCCCGGATGTCCGCAAGCCCTCCGGGCAAGGCGGAAATCATCGGGTATCACTATTCGGTAGATTCGACGAGAATGTCAAAAGAAAACTCCGGCCCGATGCCCGTCAAGCCATGGATCGGTGAATGCCTTTCTTGATTCTGTTCGCACACCGCCGTATAATGTCCGGACCATGATACCCGCTGTGACGATGGGAGGTTACAGGACGATGAGTCAAATCGCTCGATGGGTTGCGACGCCGGTGCTTCTATCGGTGGTGTTGGCGGCAACGGTAGGGCGGGCAGCCCCGCCCCCGAAAAAGACCGACCGGTTTGCTGCGGCCGAGGCTGCACTGGCGAAGGTGAGTTTTCGGGCGCTGCGGATGGCCGTCGCCGATCTGACCCGTACGTTTCCGCGGCGCTACGCCAAAGGCCCGCGGTATCTCGAGCGGGCGATCGCATGGGAGAAGAAGCTGCCCGCGATCCGCAAGGCGCTGGGCGCGCGAGATGAGGCCGCGCTGAAACAGGTCGGTCAGATCGTGGCTCTTCAGCGGGAGGCGATGCTGGCCAATCCGCTTCTGGACTTCAAGAAACTGCTGCTGATCAAGCGCAAGCCGAAAGGCGGCGCGCGCCGGGCGAAGGGCACGGGGTACGGGCTGGGCCAATTCATGGGCCTGCCGCGCCAGAGCTCATGGCAGCACGACAGAATCCCGGACATCCACAACTGGGACAACGAGATCGCGGTGCTGTCGCCCGTGCGCCCGGAGGGGAAGCTGACGACGCTGCTGGCCCCCTCGCCGCGGGGGCTTGTGGCCGACATCGAGCTGCACTTCGACGGCAAGAGGCTGCTGTTTTCCATGCCGAGCAAGGCCAAGACCTGGCAGCTCTTCGAGATCGGCGCCGATGGCAAAGGCCTGCGCCAGGTGACGGCGGAAGGGCAGGGCGACGTGCACAACTACGACGCGTGCTACCTGCCGAACGGGCAGATCGCCTATATCTCCACCGCGCCGCTCCAGGGCGTCCCCCGCAACGAAACCGTGAACGTGGGCAGGCTCCACGTGCTGGAGGCGGGCGGCAAGAGCGCCCGGCAGCGCGCCGGCGACGAGGATCACAACTACAGACCGACGCTCCCTCGCGACGGGCGGATTCACAGCCAGGAATGGGAGC
>SDBS01002280.1_pt1 | contig 19278 bp, 17 predicted proteins | sample 2277091 | NCBI WGS metagenome assembly SDBS01 (sample SAMN10404972, study PRJNA504765) | marine sediment metagenome | isolation source: marine sediment core GS10_PC15, 163 cmbsf | place: Arctic Ocean: Southern Knipovich Ridge | collected 2010 | reverse complement strand
ACAACATGCCGATAACTTTCGGCCGCGTATAAATCGTGAATGCCTCGGACCAGCTGTGTGTGATTCTATAAGAGTTGATAGTCATAATCGATAATCAGCGGTGCGTGATCGGAGAACCACTTATCTTTATATATACGATCCCTGGTAGCGGTTTTTGCGATGCCGGGCGTGGCAATATGATAGTCAATGCGCCAGCCGACGTTATTGGCGCGTGCATTGCCTCGATTCGACCACCAGGTGTACTGATCGGACATCTGGTTGACCTCACGAAACACATCCACCCAATCCTGCTCATCGAATAACTTTGTCAGCCAGGCGCGTTCCTCGGGCAAGCAACCTGAATTTTTCTGATTGCTGCGCCAGTTTTTAATGTCAATCTCCTTGTGGACGATATTCCAGTCGCCACAAAGAATGTACTCACGGCCACTGTCGATCATATCTTGCATAATGGGTGTGAGCTGATCCATAAAGCGATACTTTGCTTGCTGGCGGAGTTCGCTGCTGGAGCCGGAGGGTAGATAAAGCGACGCGACACTGAGGTTACCGAAATCAGCCTGAATGTAGCGACCTTCCGCATCCCACTCCGGCAGGTCAAGCCCGATACGAACATTATCCGGCTGAAACCTTCTGAAAATCGCCACGCCGCTATAGCCCTTTTTCTCGGCATCGTGGAAGTAACCGTGAAACCCCTTCGGCTCCAGCATCTCCTTTGTCAGTTGATGCACCTGCGCCTTGGTCTCCTGGATGCAGACGACATCCGCTCGCTGTCGCGCCAACCAGGCGAAGAATCCCTTTTTTGTTGCTGCTCGAATACCGTTAAGGTTGGCGCTGATGATCCGCATATCTGGCGTTATTATTTAATTATTAGCGGTGTTATTTTTAATTTGGGATCGAACCCGGGAAATAGTTACTGTCGAATATCAAAACTAGCAACGACATGATTAAATGTACTCTATCAGAAGTTAGCAATAAAAAGAGCCATGCAGGACTATCAACGCGAGTTCATCGATTTTGCAGTCGCTACCGGCGCCATCCGCTTTGGCGAGTTCACCCTCAAATCCGGTCGCGTCAGCCCTTATTTTTTCAATGCCGGCCTGTTTAATACCGGTGAGAGTCTGGGACGGCTGGGGCGATTCTATGCGCGCGCCATTACCGAGTCCGGTATCGAGTTCGATATGTTGTTTGGCCCCGCCTACAAGGGCATCCCGCTGGCAACAACTACCGCCATCGCACTGGCGAAGCACTATGATCGCGACACCCCGTTCGCATTCAATCGCAAAGAAGAAAAACAGCACGCCGAAGGCGGACACATCGTCGGCCATCCGCTGCAAGGCCGCGTACTCATCATCGATGACGTTATTTCATCGGGCATTTCGGTTAACGAGGCGGTAGAGATTATACGTACCGCTGGCGCTACACCTGCTGGCGTGGTGATTGCCGTCGATCGTCAGGAGAAAGGATCAAGTGATGTCTCCGCGGTGCAGGAAGTGGAATCCACACATCGCATTTCAGTCACCAGCATTATCAAACTGGAAACCCTGATACCTTATTTAATAGATAACGATGGTCTACAACGACACGTGCAGGCCATTGAGGCCTATCGCAAGAAATATGGAGAGTAGTTAGCGTCTTTTTTCCGAATAGCGGATAGCGTCATTACCGCTCGGCATCTTCAGACTGCCGTCGTGTTTCGCACCCTTGTCAATGGCAATGACCGGGCTTTCAAGATTACCCTGCACTACTGCGCTGGCCTGAAGCTCCAGTTGCTTACGGGCGATAATTTCGCCTTCAACACGACCGGCAATCACCACCACATCTGCAACAATCTTACCCACCCAGGAGCCACGTTCGTCCAGCAATAACGCACCGTCGATGTCACATTCTCCGATGACACGGCCGGCGACTTTGTAGTTTCCCTTGCCACGCAAAGTACCCTCTACGATCAATCCGGCGCCGATGGCGCCATTGAGCTCGGTAATCTGATCTAGTGCCCGTCCTTTATTATCGCGTTTACTCATTTTTATTCTTGATTTTAATTTTTGTTTGCTGCATCACACAATTAGCTTAAGCCCTACCACTATTGTGACCCCCTCAAAAACACGCTTAATCCAGCGATTCCCCTTAATGATAGACCAATGTGCGCCGATGTAGCCGCCCACCAGGGAACCGATTAGCAATACCGGCAACCATGACCATTTGAGTTCGCCCAATAGCACCAGGGTGATGGCCCCGGCACCGTTCCAGAACATACCGACCAGAATCAGGGTGTAAGCGACTGCCCGCCGATAATCGAGACCGTACCAGCGCACCAGCCACAGGGTGCAGAATAGTCCGGTACCGGAAGAAAGCGAGCCGTTTAATACCCCGATCATAAACAGACCCAATCCACCCAGGAAACTTTCCAACGTGGTCAGGTTGGTTGGCCGCGCTTCTAGCCCCAATTGGCGGTGGAAGATGGAATACAGACCCAAGCCGATGGTGAACACACCCAGTGCGACTTGTGCCCAGTGGTCCGGTATGTCGAGAATCACCGTGGCACCCAACACTACCCCCGGCAGGCCGAAGGCGAGAATGCGGATGACTAACGCCGTATTTAACGACCCTTCGCGCACGTGCCGCACCGTTGCCCCCACGCCCAGGGCCACGCTCGCCACCTTGTGGGTTGCCAGCGCCATACCAAAAGGCAAACCCAGAAAGATCAGCACCGGAAACTGTACAAGCCCGGCACCCCCGCCGGAAAACGCAGAAAAGATATTGGCCACCAACGATACGACCAATAGCAGCAGTTGTTGTCCCAATTCGGTCATGCGAAATCTCTCGTCAATCGGTCCGCTTGCGATCTATTATTGACAAGTCCGCCCACACAGACCTATCTTGTTAAGATAAATGTTAAAATATTTGTGGACCCAGTTTACATGAAGCCAATTACTCTCCTATTTGCCGTTACGGTTGTAAGTCTGCTGGCTGCACCCTACTCCGCCGCCGTTGCCGGCAGTATTAAAAAATGCAAAGACGCCCAGGGCCGCTGGCACTATGGTTCTTCCGCTGCCAAAGCCTGCGCCCACTCGGAGGTGATTGAGTTCAAGGCGGGCAAGGCCGGGAAAACAATACACGCGCCAGCCCCGACGAAGGAAGAGCTCAATAAACTTAAAGCGACAAAGCGAGCTGCAAAGCAAAAGAAAGAACAGCTGGCAGAACAAGCCGCCCAGGACAAATTACTTGCCGCGAGTTACTCCCACGAAGATGACATTATTTACGAACGCAACCGCAAGCTGAAAGACTTGCAGGCCGGCCTTGATTCTGGTGAGGCCACGCTGGCCTCGTTGAAGGCCGTGCGTGATCGCACGCAAAAACGTGCCAAAGAAGAAAAAGCCAGTGGTAAAGGTGTTTCCAAGGTCACTGAAAAGACATTCGCCAGCGCCAATCGACAGGTAAAACGCCACGAACGGGCTGTCCAGGAAAAAACTCGGGAACTGGAAGAAATGAAACGGTACTACAAACATGCCCTCGAACGCTACCGCGCCATGAAACAGCGTCGCACCACCAATGGTCAATAAGGGTAGATAAGTATTACCTTGATTATTTAAGCCACCTGCCGGTGGCTTTCTATTTTGTCAGTCCGAATCTGCCACAACCCATCTTTCACCATCAACGACTGTTTCTTTTTTCCAGAAGGGTGCGCGGGTCTTGAGTTCATCGATAATGTAACGACAGGCCTTGAAGGCATCGTCGCGGTGGGCAGACCACACTGCCACCACCACGATGGGATCATTCGGCAACATCGACCCCACCCGGTGCACCACCAGTGAATCCATAATATCCCAGCGCCTGGCTGCCTCTTCGCTGACTCTGGTGAGGTATTTTTCGGTCATACCCGGGTAATGCTCAAGGGTCATGGCGCTGACAGCACCACCTTGATTCTGGTCGCGCATGGTGCCCACGAAAATAGATGTGGCGCCAAATCGGCCGGTGAGCTCGCTTTTTGACTGTTGGTAAACACTCACTCCCGTAAACGGATCGAGAACGCTGTCGATAACACGGATTTCCAAGTTACCCCCCGGTCACCGGTGGCAGGAATGCCACTTCATCGCCATCGCCTACGGGGTCGCTACCGCGGGCATGCTCCTGATTGATCGCTACCAGTGTATTCGGTGGCATCACCACCGACGTTGTCCGTGCCCAAACATCGTTGGCGCTACGAATATCGCCATAATCTACTGCGTCTTCGGCCTTGCCCACAAGATCGCGAACACTGGCAAAATACTTGACTGAAATACTCAATTTTCTTCTATAAACCCTATGGCCCGAATGTTTCCCAAGTGCCATCAAAATACGTTAGGATACGCGCCCCCGGCCTGGGCCCGATGTGCAGCTCGTAGACCACGGGGTAAATAGCCAAGATTTTATACACTTTTCATCACTAGTAAGATACTGAATAGCAATAACTAATTCCGGGTTTTGGTGGTAGGCGCCGCAAACGCTCACAAAATAAAAACAGCTTATATCAGGTATCAACAATTCAATTAGTGTTGGACCCGACAAGAGGATAGAGTTTCCCGCCTCCAACGCCTCATTTCAATAATTAACGCCAAAGATTTAAGGGAAAAAATATGAGCAAGCTAGTCAACCCACATGGTGGTGGCGATATCAAGCCACTGCTTCTTGAAGGCGACGCCCTGGCGGCAGAACTCGAAAAAGCCAAAGGCCTGACCAAGGTCAATATGAGCTCCCGCGAAACAGGTGATGTCATCATGATGGGCATTGGCGGATTCACTCCTCTTGACGGTTTCATGACCCACACGGACTGGAAAGGCGTCTGCGACGGCATGAAGATGGCCGATGGCCTCTTTTGGCCAATCCCGATCACATTGTCCACTGACAACGTGACTGCCGACGGCATTAAGGACGGTGACGAAATTACGCTGATTAGTGCCGAATCTGACGAGGTGATGGCCACGATGACCGTCACCGAAAAACATTCTATTGATAAAGACCATGAATGTATGATGGTCTACAAGACCACCGACGACGAACACCCCGGTGTGAAAATGGTTAAGGACCAGGGTGATATCAACCTGGCCGGGTCCATCAAGGTGCTGTCGCAGGGCGGGTTCCCGGAACAATACGGCGACCAGTTCATGACCCCGATGCAGACCCGCGCCGAGTTTGCAAAACGCGGGTGGAGCACAATTGCTGCCTTCCAGACCCGCAACCCCATGCACCGCTCCCACGAGTACCTGGCCAAGATCGCCATCGAAACTCTGGACGGCGTTCTTATCCATTCCTTGCTGGGCAAACTGAAACCCGGCGACATCCCCGCCGATGTGCGTTCCAACGCCATTGGTACCCTGATCGATAAATACTTCGCCGAAAACACCGTGATCCAGGCAGGATACCCGCTGGACATGCGTTACGCCGGCCCGCGTGAGGCCCTGCTGCACGCGCTGTTCCGTCAAAACTACGGCTGTTCGCACCAGATCGTCGGTCGTGATCACGCTGGCGTAGGTGATTATTACGGTCCCTTTGACGCCCATCACATTTTTGATGAGATTCCGTCCGATGCGCTGGAAACCCTGCCGCTGAAGATCGATTGGACATTTTGGTGCAACAAGTGCGACGGCATGGCGTCCATGAAGACATGCGCCCACAGTGCCGAAGATCGCATCCTGCTGTCTGGCACCAAGCTGCGTAAGGCGCTTTCTGAAGGTGAAGATGTCTCCGACAAGTTCTCTCGTCCGGAAGTGCTCGAGATTCTTCGGGCGTACTACGCCAACATCAAGGACGAAGACAAGGTCGAGATCAAGATGTCTGGCCACTCGGCAAAATAGCCGGAAAGAATTTGCCGGGCTTGGGCCCGGCAGCAAGCATTGCAGAAATGCAATTTTCGGGGTAACCCCCGATTTTCAACGTTGAAAACTGAAAATAATTATGGAGGACTAAAATGCCTACTTTTGTTAGAACCGAGAAATGCGACGGTTGTAAGGGTCAGGACAAGACAGCTTGCATGTACATCTGCCCGCACGATCTCATGATGCTGGATAAGGATGGCTCCGAAACGGGTCATGCCATGAAGGCCTACAACCAGGAACCTGAGCAGTGCTGGGAATGCTACAGCTGCATCAAGATTTGCCCACAGCAAGCAATTGAAGCACGTGCGTACGCCGACATTGTTCCGCTGGGTGGTTCTGTGCAGCCACTGCGTGGTACCGACTCCATTATGTGGACCATCAAGTTCCGCAACGGCACCATGAAGCGCTTCAAGTTCCCGATTCGCACCACACCGGAAGGTTCAATTGATCCGTATGCAGGAAAACCTGCTGCCGATATGTCCAAGATCGAAGAGCCAGGCTTTTTCAATAATGAGAATGGCTATCGCGCGGGTGATCCGAGCGAACTGATCTGCAAATAAGCCTGAACTGACTATTAAATAGAGGAAAAGATAATGGCAGGAGAATTTGGTAATCCTGAAGTCGTCGAAGAAGAAGTTGATATTCTTCTGATCGGCGGAGGCATGGCCTGCTGCGGCGCTGCATTTGAAATCATGCGCTGGGCAGAAGGCACTGACCTCAAAATCAAACTGGTAGACAAGGCCGCCATGGACCGTTCCGGTGCCGTGGCACAGGGTCTGTCTGCTATCAACACCTATATCGGTACCGAGCAGGATCCTGCGGATTATGCCCGCATGGTCTCCAATGACCTGATGGGCATCACCCGTGACGACCTGACCTACGACCTGGGCCGCCATGTGGACGAGTCGGTTCATTTGTTTGAGGAATGGGGTCTGCCCATCTGGAAGACCGATGAAAGCGGCGAACGTCACGATGGTTCCAAGGGCATGACCCCGTTGAAAGACGGCGGCAAGCCTGTGCGTTCCGGTAAATGGCAGATCATGATCAACGGCGAATCCTACAAATGGATCGTTGCTGAAGCTGCCAAGAAGGCTCTCGGTGTGGACAACATCGCTGAGCGCATCTTCATTGTGAAGCTGGTGAACGACAAGAACGACAAGAACCGCATCGCCGGTGCCGTTGGATTCTCCACCCGCGAAGACAAGGTCTTTGTCTACAAGTTCAAGGCCTGCCTGCTGGCTGCCGGTGGTTGTGTGAACCTGTTCCGTCCCCGCTCTGTGGGTGAAGGTCAGGGTCGCGCCTGGTACCCGGTGTGGAACGCTGGTTCCACCTACGCCATGGCCGCCGAGGCTGGTGCCGAGATGACCTTGATGGAAAACCGTTTCGTACCCGCCCGCTTCAAGGACGGTTATGGCCCGGTTGGCGCATGGTTCCTGTTGTTCAAGGCCAAGGCCATCAACGCCACAGGCGAAGTCTACATGGACCGCAACAAGGACATGCTGAACGACTATCCTCCGTATGGTCAGGCTGCCGTTCCAGCTTCTTGTTTGCGTAACCACTTGATGCTGCATGAAATGAAGGAAGGTCGTGGTCCTATCTACATGGATACCGTGACCGCCCTGGCTGCCCTGCGTGAGACATTGTCTCCTCGTGAGGTAAAGCATCTGGAAGCGGAAGCCTGGGAAGATTTCCTCGACATGTGTATTGGCCAGTGTGGTATCTGGGCCGGTGAAAACATCGAACCGGAGAAGAAGAACTCCGAGCTGATGCCGACCGAACCCTACCTGCTGGGTTCTCACTCCGGTTGCTGCGGCATCTGGGTGTCGGGTCCGACCGACGTCGGCGCACCGACTGAAGAAGCCTTTGGCGAGGGCATTCCGGATCATCTGCCTTCCGGCTGGAGCTGGGGCTACCGTTCCATGACCACCGTCAAGGGACTGTTCACCGCCGGCGACGGCGTGGGCGCTTCCGGTCACAAGTTCTCCTCCGGTTCTCATGCCGAAGGCCGCCTGTGTGCCAAGTCCATGGTCAAATACTGTCTGGACAACAAGGATCTCAAGCCGGAACTCGACACCTCTGTCGATGACCTGGTGGCCGAAATCTACCAGCCAGTTAAGACCTTCCTTGAGCACAAGGACTACACCACCGCGATCGACATCAACCCACATTACATCACGCCGAAAATGCTTCAGTACCGTCTGCAGAAGATCATGGACGAGTATGTCGCTGGTATTGCCACCTACTACAACACCAACGGTCACATGCTGGCGGTGGCAGAAGAGAAGCTGACGATGTTGAAGGAAGATGCCATGAAGATGCGCGCCAAGGACCTGCACGAGCTGCTGCGGGCCTGGGAGAACTACCACCGCGTCATGACGGCGGAAGCCCACATGAAACACATCCAGTTCCGTAAAGAGTCCCGCTACCCGGGCTTTTACTACCGGACGGACTACAATTTTGTAGACGAGGAAAACTGGAAGTGCTTCGTGAACTCAACTTATGACAAGGAAACAAAGACTTATACATGCTTTAAGCGTGCCCATAAGGATCTTGTTGATAAGTCCAAGCTGTTCAAGTAAGTTGGAACGACCGGCGACAGATCGATGTCTGTCTCCAACAAGAAGGAACAGTCCGGGTGCAGCCGCACCCGGGCTTTTTTTTCCCATCCCGGGAAATCCTTGTAAGTGTCTGATTTTATTTACTTTTAGAGAATTATCATGAGCGCAGCTAAACCAGAAATCCCTCTTCAGAGTCCGGTCAGCCCGGAAATGTTGACCGAGGACACGAAGATCAAATTCCGCTGCTACAAGGGGATTTCGTGCTTCAACGCCTGCTGCAAGAATATCGATGTTCAGCTGACACCGTACGATATCTATCGGCTGAAGACGCGCCTGGGCATAACTACCGACGATTTTCTGCCCAAATATACCTACCCCTTCGAAATGGATGGCCAAGGCCTGCCGGGCGTGAAACTCGCCCCCGTCGAGGGTGGTACCGCTTGTCAATTTTTGACCGAGCAAGGCTGTTCAGTATATGAAGACCGGCCCACATCCTGCCGCTATTATCCGCTAGGCTTGCTAAGCCTGCGCAAAAAGGACTCTGCCACAGACGAGCAGGCCTATGCCATGGTGGTGGAAGACCACTGTAAAGGCCATTTCGAGGACCGTGAAATTACCATTCGCGACTACCGCAAGGAACAGGGTTGCGACGAATACGACAAATACAGCCGCGGATGGCGCCAACTGATCCTGAAAAAGAAGTCGGCAGGGCCCACAATCGGCAAACTGTCAGATATGAGTCTGCAGCTCTTTTTCATGGCCAGTTACCATATCGACCAGTTCCAGAAGTTCGTCACCAGCGAACAATTCCAGTCGAACTACAACCTCGATCCCGAATTGGTAGAGAAGCTCAAGACCGACCAGGTGGAAGTGATTGAATTTGGCCACAAGTTTCTGAAGCAGATCCTCTTCGGCGAGAAGATGTTTGAAGAGAAAGAGGGCGCGCAGGAAGCCCGTGCCAAGCGTATGAAAGAAAAGTCCGAGATGATTCGGAAAGCGGCTCAGCACAGCGTGGAAGATTTTGCCAAAAAGCAGGACGGCGACCAGGCATAATAATAATTATCTTTGTGGTTAGAGGAATTTATCGCCCCGCCTTGAAATAGCGGGGCTTTTTTTGGTCATTCCCGGCATCCTCGACAATTGCTCCTGCGTTGTTCTACCTTCGCCCGTCCATGGGCTCGTGCCTCCCATGACACTAGTACGTCCATGTACGTCGTGTACAGGATGTACGGTATGCCGCGGGCACCCCAAGGGCATGATGTATAGGAAATACAAATGTCGCGAGCGCAAGGACGCGCAGGAGCGACCTTTGTCACTTCATTCGGGCGCGCAGGGATGTGCAGGAGCGGCGAAGTGCGTGGATGTATTAACGTTGCGGCAGGCAGGGGGATTGTGAGCGACGCCTATATGCCGCGCTAAATTCAGTACACGATCCCTGCCCCGGCTCTCACACTGTTACTGATCTTTCGCCCGCTGTATGGCCCGGGAAAGCTCATGGTGATATGGAGCGGGCAAATTCACATATAGACGTGCTTCAGAACCCTCCCCTACTCGTTCCTTGATCGAACGAACATACCGTTCGATTTTACGTTCAAGTTTTTTAACCACCTTCGCATCATGCTGAGGCGCCAGACTCTGTGCAGCGCTAAAGGGCTGCCAATTATTTTCAACCAATGCCTTGATACACAAACCGCGAAGGTAATTGGAAAGCGTTTTCGATTTATGACTTAAACCCAGATCGTTCTCGCTTGGGCCGATGTGGAAATCATGCTCTCTAAGCACGACCAGCTCCCTGGGCACTTTTTCCGACAACATGACTGATCCCGCCGCACTGGGTAACGAATGATCTTTTTTCAGGGCGCCGGATAATCTGACTTCACCATTATCAAACCTGTCTGATTGGTCTATGGAAGCCGCCCGCAATGCTTCGGACAGGTACCCCGCACGAAGCACGCTGTCTTTTTCCAGGCTGGCCTTTCCGACGGCCTTGCGAAGCTCCGCATACAACTCTCGCGCATTGCCCTGACTGTATGAGAAATTCCCAATAATGTTCATTGCCTTCGGGGATGCTGTTTCGACGACATGATCGAATTCCTGCGACAACAGGCCCAGGAAATGCTGCACGAGTACGGGAATATCCTCTGATCGCTCACGTAACGGTGGAATGGTAATGCGTGCACCTATGCGCGCCAACACATCACCTTGCAATTCACCTTTCTCAACCAGCAGACCCGGATCCCGGTTCGTCGCAAGGATGAATTTGACTGATATCATTCGAGGGGCCCCAGTTCCGATACCAGGCTCGAATGCCTTGCCTTCCAGAGGATAAAGCAGCAAATCCTGTACATTAAGCGGCAAACGATCAAAATCATCCAGGAACAACACGCCACCGTCACATTCTTCCAGCAAACCGGGTTGGCCGTCTTTCGGAACATTCGGCAATCCATGGCCTGACCCAACGCCGAATAATCTGCCCAGAGCAAATGCAGGATCCGCATGCTCGAATTGGGCGCAACTTATTTGCCGGTACGCCTTGTTGGCACGGTCACTTAATTGATACACGGTATGGGCCATTTCTGTCTTTCCCGTTCCGGATTCACCGACAATGACCACCGGTACATCACCGCGTGCCGCCAATACAACATCCTGGAAAATCCTGCCCCAGACAGGGGACTGGCCCAGCAATACCGACTCCCTCACACGCCTTATTTCCGGATAATCGTTTTCCAACCGCAACAATTCATCCGATGCGTTGACTTCCGGCTGAAGTGGCTGCTCGGCAATTTCATATTCCCTAAGTTCATCCCGCAAGTGCTGAATTTCATTTGCGAAATTGTGGATCGCTTCGTCTCGCCGCCTTACCATAAATCTTTCTCTGTCTAATAAGGTGGTCAGCATTACCAAACGGCGCCGAATCAACGCTCGTATGCCGAAAATATGGTGATTGGCAATGGCGGCGGTTAGTGCCAGCGGAACAAGGATCAGTGATGACCAAAGCCATGTGTAATTTGAAATAAATGGCGCCCCGAACATAAGTTTCGGCAGGTTCCACAGCCCGAGGTGTAAAAGGATTACCACCATTAACGCCCTTATTATCCATCGCGTTTGCTCTCTCTGGATCCGTGATTTCTGCAAGCGGTAACTTACAAAGATAAGCAAGGGAATAATCAGAAGAAGGCCAGTATCAACCGACAGCCTGAATTTCTGCACTGCTGTTACGTGATCGAAGACCGGTTTGTCGGTATAGAAAAACATAAACAACAGTATCGCACCGGAAGGCAGGCCATAAACCAAGGGCAGCACCTTTTGCAAATTCTCCCGGGACAGCCATTGGGCCGGAAAAACCAGCACGATGTGGATGAAGACACTAATAACCATCTGCAAGGCAAACGCGAATATCATTTCCCGTATCTGGAATTCCAAAAACGTATAAGTTGGTACCAGGGGCGCCATAAATCCTGGCCAACCGGGAATATCGCTTGCTACCCAGAGCACCATGGCCAGAAAATTTATCGCAACAAGGAATGCCCGGGAGTCCTTCGGATTGGCGGTCATAATAAAAATGGTCAGGACTACCAGAAAAATAATCAGTATAAGATGGACGCCATAATAACTAACCAACTCTCTGGCCGACAATGATCGTAGTTCGACATCAACCGACACCATTCTTCCGAATCGTTGTAACCGGATTGGCACTGGGCGGTTTTTCCATGTGCCACGTAGAGCGATATATTCCTGCAGCTGTGTCTGGTGAAGACGCTGCCATTCTTCCAGCGGTCGCCCGTCAATATCGATGATGGCGTCCCCCACCCGCAGGTCAGCAACGTGGGCGGGGCTAGCAGTGTTGATATATTGAACGACCAAGCGGCCGTCGCGGTAGACCCCCTTCATGCCAAAATTCTGCAGAGACAGTGAAACGGGCAGAAATTCCAGGACGATGAACGTCAGTAATCCGGTGACCAAAATATAGATAACGATTCTGTACTTTTGGCTCTGTGTCATTGCCATGATTGCCACCTACCCTTCACAGCTTTCGTTCACACCAATCACACACCCAGGCCTGGAAAAAATCCACACATTCTGATAGATTCTTTGTAACCCACTGTTATTTAGTCACTTTATAACCATGCCGCCGCCAACACAGTACCTGTAATAATCCGGGACAAGGCCACAGCAAGCACACTTATCGATAAAGCAACACCCCGATATGCCCCCGGGGACTGGCTTGCAAGATATTCCATGTCCTGGTCTGGGCCTGCATTGATGATGTCTGTTTTCTGGCGGGAGATACCGGTCGACCGGCGGCATAACGCCAGGATTTTCTACTTCGGCTTACAGAAGATGCTGCAGTGGACTCATCGAGTTGAGCAGGTAGGGAGAGTATAAGGACAAATCTATTCCCGCCGAGTTTCTATTAAGCAGGATTCGATTAACAAAACTTTCAGTTATTTGAGTAACATTGGTAACGAGAAATCGCATGAAAAGCATCAGTACCGTTGTTCAATTCAGGTACATCCCGGGCAAAGCTGGCAATACTGAACGCCGAAACAAGAATCCCGAATGCACACATGATGCCTCTAATATTACGTCCTTGGCTCTAGAACCTGGGCATTAAAGGGTTCGGATTCCTTTCTGCCAAATTCTAGATTCTTGCGATGGATGACATATCCTGATTTGCGCGAAGTATGCCGTCTGCCGCGATTGCCTTTTCAATATTGCTGCAGCGCAGTGTTCCATTCGCGATTTTTTTCCAGTTTGTCATGCTTTTCTCAAGCGAGCCAAGTGCTGTTTGCTTGCTCCCTTTTCTGGCCAGCTTGACTGCTTTTTTGTGCAGATTGATACTGACTGTAATTAAATTCCGACAAGACTGTTGCTCAGTTTGCTGATCAAAATTGACCAGTTGCGCGCGGTCTTTAACAACTGCGTCAATACACGCTTTGTGTTTCCTGGCACTTTTTTGCTCAAATTGAGTTTGGCATCGCATAACCTCATCCTTGATCCCAACAATGTCACCGTAGTTCAGCGCGTTATTATGCAGTGCCATGGTTTTGCACTCTGACCATTTAAATCTCTCCAGCGTGGCCAGTGAGAAATCCGGGATGGCATAAACCAGAATTGCGGTTTCATAAATCTCACTTGTCACCGTCCTGCGTTTGCTGTACTCCAGCGTGGTAACTTCTCTTGCCTTCAGTTGCAGTTTTATTGCCTGCCTTTTACTGACATTGCGCGCGCGCAGAGCCGCCAGGTCACTGGTCATGCCTGCCATGTCTTTGCATCGTCTGGCCTCTATACCGGACAACTGCTCCCCTGGTGAAATCGCTTTGGGTCCTGACGCGCACGCCACAAGCGCCGCAGCAAAAATCAATATTAATACTGGCCTCATAACACACTCCTTAATTGCCTATTAGATCCGTTTCATACCTGACGCCAGCAGCCATCGTGGTTGCCCCGTCATTGTTGCCTGGGTTTGGCTCAGGAGATTTAAATATAGACACTATTTTTGAAAAGTGGAGGCTGGACAGATATTCTGTGCGCGGAACTTCGTATTCTGATTAATACAGTATTCAAGGGTTTACTTATAAGCAGATTCCTGTGGCGATCATCCAGGGAATGGATAACAAATACCTGCCACGCTTTTATTAAAACCTACTCGTGTAGCGAGCCCCTGTTACAGTAATACCATTAACAGAAAAATGGTTCTGACCTGCTACACCGTGACATCATTAACAACAGGCGGGTATCTACTTCCGCGTTTTTTTGATGTATCGACCGACAACGATACGCGAACCGTATTTTTTCGACTCGGCACGATAGAGCCCCCACGCGACCAGATTCGGGTTTTCATCTTCGTAGCGAATGATCAGTTTCAGTCTGTCGTAGGGTTTATAGTCCGAGTTGGGTGGAGTGATTCTCTGCCTGTGGATTTTTCCATTCTTCACTAACACACCCCAGGTAAATTTTATCCCCCTGGAGTCCTTATCCCACCAGTGATGACTCACTGGATTTCTCCCTGATAAAAACAGCATTTTGCCAGGCTGTAATTCTGGAAATAATGACTCATAGTTGCCGAAGAAGTAGGCAGGAATATCCTGGGTCACCGTGACCGACCGGCCAATGCCCTCTAACTTGAAAGTTTTGATTTCCTGCGCCTGAAGCGTGTAGTTGCTGGACAGCGCCGCTATTATAATAATTACCCGAATAATATTTTTCATTTTTCCGATTCTCGTGACCAATCTCACCACCTAGTCTCGTTGATGAATGTCCGTCAGGGATAGACTTAATCCGGGAATCCTACCACTATCACTAATATTTTATAGCCACTCATCGACAGGCATTCAGGGGGAATAGCTGTGAAGAAAGATTAGTTCAGCTGCGGCGTTGCGTTTTGAAAGATTAATAATCTGACTTACTGCACTATTGATCTATTCTTAGCCCGCTCTTTTGCCTACCAGCATCTATATTGACCACAGAATCCACAAAGTCATCCATCATCCACAAAAATTGAACTTGTGTGACGGAAGTTACCGTATACATACGTGGCTTGAGTGAGGCAATGGGCGTAGTTGCCTGAGGGGTCATTGCTTCAACCGTAAATTTTTCGCCATCTTCTGCTTCAAGCTCAACTACACCGTCAATCAGATACATATTCCATTTATCGGAAGTGTCCCGCGCCAATAACTGCGTCTGCAGCGGTGCCCGAAAGATAGGATGCTTGTCCGACAGTATAATGAGCCCATCCATGCCGAGCTGGCGAAAACGGCTGTAAAATTTCAGTTGACCCGGTTCAATATATTTGTACGGCTCTTCCAGCCACCGACTTACCCTTTCATAAGTTTGCGGCGAACAATGCGTGCGCATCATCCCGAAAAAACCTTCCTTCTGTTGTTCACCAAAAATACTGATTATTGCCTGGTCGGCAAGATCGGCAACTTCTTTATTCACGGACTCAATGCTGATCGACCCTTCTCGATGTTTAAGGAAATCATATGAATCCTTTCGCAACGATTTATTTATAACACCTTCATAAATTGCCTTGGTAAGTCTGGCGATGACTTCACTGGAACGCCTTCCTGCCGGGACGGGTGCCAGAAAATTCAGCACTTCCAGAACCGGGGTTTTTTTGTCATCAGGATGCTCTTGCCGCGCAAGCACAGAGAGATAATCTGATAAAGTTTTACGCCGGTAATACAGTACGGGGCAATATATCTGGTTGCCGGGCAATGTTTCATCCTGATACTCCATCAGTAATTCGATTCCCTTATAGATGCTCTTCTCTATATTTCTCTTCTGGAATGACGTCATTTCTTCCCGTCTGGGACCGCTGGTAGGGTACAGTCTTCGCATAATATCCGGCTCCAGCGCCAAACTTGCCGATTTCCACGGTTTTTCCTCGCGAGTGGGATATACGATAGCAATGCGGTATCCGGAAACGTCTGGATTGGACTTATAACGTTTCAAAAATTCGCCGGCGAAATCCGCAAAATTCTCCGTGAACGATTTATGCAGCAGAAACTCGCCTTTGGCGTTGTAATATCCCAGCTGGCCATTGTCGAGCAAAATAAAGAAATTAACCAAATCCGGAATTGCTTCAATTAACTTCACTGTTTTACCCCTGCACCTGTGCCAATTCCAGGTTCGCCAATGTGATCGGGTTCTGTGCTGCGCGACCTGAGCACAGCGAAGAAGTGCTGAATGGAACCCGAAGGGGTTCTACTGTGCACAGTCCTACACTGCATCGGCGGCCATGCCCTGGTATCCATGGCAAAATAGTATGGGAATTCGTATTGCAGGACAAACTTTCATGGCGCTGATAAGAAAGGGCCAAAATCGTGAATTTTGACAATTTCCAACGCGGTTGCCATCTCAAAGCCAGGTTTTGGAAAACACGGTGATTCGGGCGCAAGGTGCGGGTGGCTGGAATGTAACCCAGGTGTCGATAGACGTACATTTGCGATTCGACACCCTGAATCCAGGCCTTCCTGACAAGGGTCAATAGCATTTAGGGGTTTTGAACAACTTTTAGCATACTCGCCAAGGCTGATGCCACTATGTGCGCATACAACACGCCGAGACTAATTGTGGATCTGCTCATGATTACTCTTTAATTTTATGGAAAGGTAATTTTCCGGGGCGACCTGACACTGATTGACACCACTACAACCCATAGCGCATGGGTAACAACCAGCACAGAGCCAGCCAGACAATGAGGATCATCGGAATTCCGACACGCATAAAATCAGAGAATTTATAACCACCTGCGTTCATCACCAGCAGATTGGTGTTGTAGGCCATAGGCGTAGCATAGCTCATGTTGGCGCCAAACAGCACTGCCAACACGAATGGTTCCGCCGGTAAATTGACCTGGCTGGCAATGCTAATCGCGATGGGTGTACCGATAACAGCGGCAGCATTATTAGTGACAACATTGGTGACAATCACCATGACGAGCATCAGGCTTCCGATCATCAGGGTCGGCGACATGCCCGAGGTCAGGCTGACAAAGAGATGCGCCAGGTAATCGGCGCCACCCGTTTTCAGCAAGGCCATACCCATCGCCAGGCTGGCGACCACAATCATGATGACAGGCTTGCTCAGCGCCGTCGCCGCATCGCGCCAGTTCAGGCAGCCGGTCAGAATCATTGCTGTCACGCCACATACGGCGCTGATCGAAATGGGCAGAATGCCCGCCGCAGCAACCAACACAATGGAGGCCATAATTGTCAGGGCCAGCCAGGCTTTATTGGTTCGCGGCAAATTGGCAGTCGCATCCAGCACCAGCAGGGTACCGCTACGCTTTATCGAACTGATGCGCTCACTATCGCCTTGAACCAGAACCACATCACCGATACGCAAGCGAATATCGCCCAACTTCTGACTCCAGGTACGCGCCACCCAGCCGACACGATGTATCGCCAGTGCCATCAGGTGATATCGATCGCTAAAAAAGGCTCGATTTAATGTAACACCATCAAGCGGTGATCCCTGAGTCACGATGATTTCCGCCAGCTGCTGGTCAGCCGCGCTTAACGGATTTTCTTCGGTTACCGGTTTTTCACCCGAATACAGATTGGCTCCCAGGACTTCCTCGAATTCCTTCAGTTGTTCCGGTGTATCTTCAACACTTAACCTGTCGTCGGCTTTGATGACAGCGTCAGGCAGGGGCAAAATGGCTGTCTCCCGCCCCCTGAGCACGCGCCCGATTTTCATCGCACCATCGGTTTTGTCTATTATCTCCGCAAGGGACTTGCCCTCTGCGAAGCTGCCTTGCGGAATGTGCAATAAGGCAGCAAATACGCGCGGGGAAGTATCGACCAAATGAGTCGTGCGGGCCGGTAACAATCGCGGTGCGACCAACCAGAGATAAACGATGGCCAGCCCACCCGAAATGACAGCGGGAACAAAGAACTCAAACATACTGAATCGATGCATACCAAGATCGGCCGCGATCGACACCACCAGCAGATTGGTTGAAGTGCCAATCGTCGTTGCCGTTCCTCCAATCAAGGTGGCAAATCCCATCGGCATCAACATTCCCGATGCAGATTTACCGGTTCGCAACGACACACTAATTAGTATAGGCAAGAGCAGTACAACAATCGGAACGTTGTTCATAAACGCGCTGAGACTGGCCGCTGCCAACATGGTCAGCAGTAACGACAACATAGGGCTGATGGCCCATGTGCGGGCAAGAAAACGGCCAATGGGTTCCAGGGCACCCGTCCGTACCAGCCCCTGCCCTGCAATCATTAATGCGCTGACCGCGATTAGTGCCTCGTGACCAAAACCACTGAAAAAATCGATAGCGCGCAACGTTTCTCCGTTGCGCTCATAGGGGAACAACTCAAAACCTGCAGCAAGAATAACCAGCACCAGTAGAGCTGATGTCTCCATAGGCAGACGCTCGCGTGTAAACAAGTACAACGCGCCTATAATCAGAATGAATACAGCAATGGCATGGGCATCAGGGGTCGCAACGATAGTCATGCTAACTCCAGCAAAAGATTCGGTGGCTTACCCAATTCAATCCGGTGACAGTGTAATATCGGCCTCTCATTGAGCTTAACCCACTTTGGCCACCATGTTGAAGATCACCAACAGCCTCACAATCCCCGAGCAGGAAATTCGTATTAGCGCGATACGGGCCCAGGGCGCTGGCGGTCAAAACGTGAACAAGGTTTCAAGTGCAGTACATCTGCGATTCAATATCCAGCAGTCCAGCCTGCCGGAAGATATTAAAGATCGATTGCTGGCACTTGCAGATCGCCGCATCAATAAACAGGGTGTGGTAATCATCAAGGCGCAACGAACCCGCAGCCAGGAGAAAAACCGGGAGGCGGCACTACAACGTTTGGCAAGTCTTGTGCGCGAAGTCATGGGGACACCGAAAAAACGCAAATCCACCAAACCCACCCCCGGCTCAAAGCAGCGGCGGCTTGACCAAAAAAGCCGGCGGGGCAAAGAAAAAACCCTTCGTAGTAAGGTGAATAGCGAGGAATAAGTAGTTTAGACAGTTATCTTCCAATCAATCACCAAAATAGCGCCATTGTGTGCGACAATGCGGCCGATTTTTTCCCCCGTTCCGGTACAAGCCATTGATCACGACAGCCAACATCACCATGCAATTTGGGGCCAAACCCCTGTTCGAGAATATTTCCGTCAAATTTGGAGATGGCAACCGCTATGGCCTCATTGGCGCCAATGGTTGTGGCAAATCGACCTTCATGAAGATTCTTGGCGGTGATCTGGAGGCCAGTTCCGGCAGTGTCTCGATTGATAGCAATGAACGCGTTGGCAAACTGAAACAGGACCAGTTTGCCTATGAGGAATACACCGTAATCGACACCGTGATCATGGGTCACGAAGAACTGTGG
>SDBS01002279.1_pt1 | contig 19281 bp, 18 predicted proteins | sample 2277091 | NCBI WGS metagenome assembly SDBS01 (sample SAMN10404972, study PRJNA504765) | marine sediment metagenome | isolation source: marine sediment core GS10_PC15, 163 cmbsf | place: Arctic Ocean: Southern Knipovich Ridge | collected 2010 | reverse complement strand
TCACCGATCACCGATGAGACGCAATTCGTTTGGTTATTGAAACTCCAAATGACTCGTCAGCGGTTCAGTCCAATAGAGCATTTGTGACGGCTACGCGTCACAAAAACTCGTAATTAATTAAGTGGTTATTTTGACTTGGCTTTCTGGCCGGTGCTTTGCCTGCTGGCTTGTATTTTCCCCTGCTGGGGGCTTTCGTTAGACTTCTGTCTAACAGGTGTGTATTATACCATATTATGCCTGAAAAAGCAAAGGAAAAGGGGCAAAGAAATGAAATGTTGTTCTTGACAATGATATATCAATAGTTTATGAGAACCTATAAAAATTCATTTTTACTACGAACGGCTGCAATTTCCGCCAGCGGTGTTGTCAGGCCAAACTTCGTCCTCGACATAGCTTTAGTTATGTCTGCGGCGATTTTGACCTTCCGCCTTGCTGGAGAAAATTTCGCCCGTTCTCGTGACAAAAGTAATTTGTAGAGGCTCCCTTAATTATTCTTTAGATTTGGCGAGCAGGCGAGCAACTTTGGGATTTGTGGCTTAAGGATTGGGGTGCCTTTGGTGCAAAAACGCGTGATACGTGGAAAGTAGAAGAAATTCGGGATGTTATGCGGAAACCATATATACATAGTTAGCCATAGGATACAGCAATGAAAGATTTAAAAGCAAAAATTACGGAAGATATAAAAAAAACAGGATACATAACAGAATTAAAAGTTGCTCAAATTCTTGAAAAAGATAAATGGGAAACAACCTTTGGTCAGACATATCAAGATTTCGATGAAGGAAAAAGTCGCGAAATTGATATTGTAGCCTATAAAGTATTAAATGACAAAGATGTGAATTTACAACTTGTTTTTAATCTATGTATAGAGATAAAGCACGCGCCTGATCATCCTTGGGTGATTTTTATGACAAAAGATTCTTGGGCTTCTTATGAATGGAGTATACTTCATTGTGGTGAATGTTACCGAGAAGAACCGGGAACTATATTTGCGCCTGGTGATCTTAACAATAAGCCTTTATGTAGATCTGACGGTAAAACCGGCACATCATTCTACGAGGCGTTTAAAAAATCCGATGCGACATCTAAAATATTCAAGGCGTTAATTGGTGCCTCAAAAGCTGCTTATTTTCAAAAAGAGCAATGGGGTGAACATACTGATAACACAAAATACACTGCAGAAGGTCAGGTAATTCTAGAATTTTTTATACCTTTGGTGGTTGCTGAAGGCCATCTATTTGAAGCGCATTTGAAAAAAGACGATGTTCTTGTAAAGGAAACTAGCTGGATTCCAATAAAATTGAATTATTCGTCTCCAAATTATTCTAAAGATAACCGTGACCTCCGCTTTCACCCGTATTTGTCAACTAAAGGTGGTTTACCTGCATTTTTGAACTTAATGGGAGATTGGATTTCTTTGGTATCTTCGAATCTTAAGAAAAGAATAAAATTGTTACGTTAACAAATCTATATGGCTAACCAGCTGGTTGAGTTGGACTGGCATTACGCTGGCGCTCCATGCCAGCCTCTCACCAGCAATGTTAGGGAACGAACATGATATCATATGATTATGGACTTTGGGTAAAGGGATATTAAACTAAACTATGAGAATTTCGGGATTTTATACGGGAACTATATATACATAGTTAGAAAGTGAAATATGAATACAAAAAAACTCCCTCTAGACGAAGAGGATGTATATCCGATTATTGCGTTTCCGATCGGTACCTATATCAAAGGTTTTGACCTCCTGTCTGAGCAGTGCTCACGTACTAAAGATTACAGAAACGATAATCCTGCAACAGAGAATTTCCAAGAATACATGTTCTGGCACAGAAACACAGTGATTTGGACATGTTGCATGATCGAATCGTTCGTTAATCTCGAAGGTGTGTCTTGGATGGGAGAAGAGTTTTATAAGAGTGCAGTCGAGCGGCAGCGTATCATCGAAAAGATCAGATTGGTTTATACAATCAAGTACAATCAGCTACTGGATCGTTCGGAGGAGATACTGAAGGACATCAAGTACTTGTTTGACCTAAGGAACAAGTTTGTTCATCCTAAGACTCGTCAATACAAGAAAAGCAAACAAAACAATGATAAGGACATGGAATTCTTAGCAAACCTGAATCCTGCAAAGCTTAAAGAGTTGGTTATTTCTGTAAACAGTCTACTAAAAGATCCTGACGATCGTCAAAAGTGAATTTCTAACAAGCGGTTTCAGTTGGACCTCGCTGACGCTCGGCCCGTGAACCGTGCGTTAGGGAACGAATATGATATCATAATGAATATGGACTTTGGGAAAAGGGGTGTTATACGGACACTCAGAGAGGTTCAGTGTCTTATACGGAAACCATATATACATAGTTAGTTACTGAGATAATAAATGCCTTTAAATAGAAAACCTAGATGCTTCGTGGCAATGGCTTTTGATCAAGACGACACAGATGCCATTTACGACAAGGTCATAGAGACGGTTCTCAAAAGGAATGATGTAATCCCTATTATCATCAACCGTCGGGAAGACAACCGTGATATCAACCACCAGATTATTGAGCAGCTGGATCGGGCAGATTTCTGCATTGTAGATCTCACATACACGCGACCTTCCGTATATTTTGAGGCGGGGTATGCTCAACGAAAAGTTGAGGTAATCTACACCGTACGATCTGACCATCTCAGGAAGAACCAACCAGAAAATCAGAGGGTACATTTCGACCTCCAAATGAAACCTCTGATCAAATGGGCAGATCCAAACGATCCAACATTTGCAAAGCGACTAGAGCGAAGACTCAAGCAAACTGTATTGCGTGCATGGAAAGCAAGATCCAGACAAATCGAGAACGACAAACGTGAGAAGGAAACGTTCTTAGCTATGTCGATGAATGACAAACTTGGCCGGCTCAGAAGAATTGCGATCCATTCCCTCCACAAGAAGGGCTTTCGTGAGTGGTGCATACATTGTTCCAGTATTCCACTTTCCTTGAGGCGTAAATTTGGTTTATATCATTCTATGAAACAGTTACCCCAGGTTTACAGGAGGCCTAGCCATCTTTCTGGACTAGATGCAATATTTGTAGCACGACACAAATTTCGGGGTCACCTAATTGTTTCCTCGGTGTTTGTTTCTGAATCAGTGACACAGACTTGTTTGAGAGACGAAATAGCTTCTTGTTTACTGAATCGATGGGAACCTATCCAATTTTATGTGGGCTATGATGATGCTGACCGTGCCAAGATCAAGACAAGTGAAGAGCATCACATCATTGCAAGTTTGAATAATGTTCCAAGCACAAGAATTATGAAAGTCATGCCTAATCTATCATTTGACTTGATCAACAAACGATACAGCATGAACACAAACTTCTCACTAAAACATATTTTTGATCAAAAGCCCTACCAAGAGATAAAAAGGCAGCTGCATTTCTATTTCTTGGCAAAGATCGTAAGTGAACCCAATTTTTGCGAAAGAATAGATCATATAATGAGTCAGATCAAAATAATAGCGAAACCAAAAAGTGGAGGTAACTAATCTATCGCTGCTTGGGACGGCTCGTGCCTCGCCGCCCCAGAGCTAGTCATTACGCACGGTTCAACGGAATTCAATAGAATACACGAAGTTCCCTGCTGATTAGGAGAAAAAGTATACTTTAGAAGAACAAGTTGAATCGGCCTTGGCTCTGAGTGACGCTCGTTTGGGAGATGGGTAGAGAGTTTTATACGGAAATACGGGGAAAGAGAAATATAGTTGAGCGGGGGGACGGAGGCATTATGGGGGGAAAGAGCGATTTCAGATTTCGGATTTTAGATTTCATATTGGGTGGTGGGTGTGTCTTGGGTGTGGGAGGACCCCGGGTGGAACCCGGGGCTAAACGAGGCGGAGGCCCTGGCGGGGCCAGGGCGGTTTTTTTATGGTTTTGATTATGGCGAGAATGATTGGGTATGTGGTGACGTATGGCGCTTTCGGGACGTGGACCCCCCAACGCCCTTCGGGGTTGGGGGGCTAAACAGGGGCTGCGATGAATCGTGGCGTTAGATTAGGTGGGGGGTGGGCGAGTATGATGGGAGGCCTATTGAAGAGACCGTTCGAAGATATAAGAATGCAAGTACGGTGGCGTTGAGAGAGAAGGGATTGGAGGGGAGGGTTTGGACTCGGGGGTATGATAAGCGATTTTGCTTTGATGAGGCGTCTTTGGAAGAGCGGATTCGGTATGTGCAGGGGCACGATTCATAGGAATACGGACAAAGGATTTGATGGTATTTGGTTGTTAGTGTCTGAGGTAGCAAAAGGGTTCTTGAGCAAAGGCGAGCAGGTGCATAAATAAAGCAAAGCTCAATATTTTAATGTTTGTGCAAGCCTGTCAGGTTGGCAGAGAAAGAGGCCATAGCTGGGATTTTGGCAGGCGGTGGCCGCTTCGGACCTCACGTCCTAAACTCATTTGCAGTAGGCATTTGCGCTAATGTGGTCGTATAAAAAGGCCTTTGGCACGATATTTGCGTAACTAAAAGACGGATATGGTGTCGAATCTGTCACAACTCGAAGAAGTTAACGTACTTGCCAGTGAGGCGAGCTGGGCATGGCCGGAGGCGGTGCGTCATATATTTCGGCCAAGAGGCATTAATCTGTTAGTGGCTGAGAATGCAGTAGAGTTCGTCAATATCATCGAGAGGAAACGTATTCATACGACAATTGTGGATATGGACTCTGAAGAGTGCAATGGGCTGGCGACTATAAAGATTATTCGAATGGATTATCCTCTGCTGCCTTGTATTCTGTTGGCCAGCACCGCAGGTGAGTCTTTGCTTGGTAAGGCATTGCGACTTGATGTTTTCAGCGTGATTGACAAGCCGGTTGATATGAGTGTTCTGCAGGGACAATTGAACAGATTGTTTGTTAAGAAGTATAACAGTGATATTTTCGCACAGTAATAGATTGTTTTCTACAAAGCAGAGATTGTGTAACGTTTCTAATATGAATGAAGTAAAAGATTAAAGAAGTTTTTTGAAAGGAGTAATGACGAAATGAAGATTCGACCATTGGCAGATAAGGTGCTTGTTCAGCGTCTCGAAGCCCAAACCAAGACGACGGGTGGGATAGTCCTGCCGGATAGTGCCAAAGAAAAACCACAAAGAGGCAAAATTATCAGCGTTGGTGACGGCAAAGTGCTCGACGACGGGACGGTAAGAAAATTGCAGGTTAAAAAGGGTGACATGGTGCTTTTCACAAGCTACGCCGGGACAGAAGTAAAGATAGACGGCAAAGAGTATCTGATTATGAGTGAGTCGGATATTATGGCAGTGATTGAAAAGTAATAGAAGATTAACAGCAGAGACAGGAAAGCACACAAAGAAAATGATAATCAATAACATAGGAGAAAGAAAGATATGGCAGCAAAAAAGATAGCATACGGCACTGACGCACGTGCAGCTATTCAAAAAGGTGTGCGCAAACTGGCAAAGGCGGTAAAGATTACGCTTGGGCCTTGCGGCAGAAATGTAATTTTGGAAAAATCGTTTGGTTCGCCGACCGTTACAAAAGATGGCGTAACAGTGGCTAAAGAGATTGAACTGGAAGATTCTTATGAGAATATGGGCGCACAGATGGTCAAGGAAGTGGCGTCCAAAACATCAACCGTGGCCGGCGACGGGACAACGACCGCAACGATTTTAGCTGAGAGTATCTTCGATGAGGGTCTCAAAAATATTACCGCCGGCGCCAATCCAATGCAGGTAAAACGCGGTATCGAAAAAGCGGTCGATGCAATCGTAAACGAGCTGCAAAAGATGAGCACACCTGTTGAGTCGACCAAGCAAATCGAACAGGTTGCAACCTGCTCGGCGAACCAGGACGCGGAAATCGGCAAAAAGTTAGCTGAGGCAATGAACAAGGTCGGCAAAGACGGCGTCATCACCGTCGAAGAGGGCCAGTCACTGGAAACGGTAGTTGAGCTGGTCGAAGGTATGCAGTTCGACAAGGGGTATCTTAGCCCGCACTTTATTAACGATCTGGAGAATATGGCAGTTGTGCTGGAAAAGCCTTATATTCTGGTGCACGAAAAGAAGATAAGCTCGGTAAAATCACTTATTCCACTGCTTGAGAAGGTATCTCAACAGGGCAAGCCGCTACTGCTCATCGCCGAAGATGTCGAGGGCGAGGCGCTGGCTACGCTGGTTGTCAATAAACTGCGGGGAATACTGCAGGTGGCTGCCGTCAAAGCGCCGGGCTTCGGTGACAGACGAAAAGCGCTGCTTAGTGATATTGCCACGCTGACCGGCGGTGAGGCTATCTTCGAGGACCTGGGATTGGAGTTAGAGAACATCGAGCTGCGGCAGCTTGGCAGGGCCAAACGCATCACTATTGACAAGGATGCTACCACCATTATCGAAGGCGGCGGCAGCACTGAAGCCATCAGGGGCAGAATCGAACAACTTAAGAATGAGATTGATAACTCGACCAGCGATTATGATATCGAGAAACTTCAGGAAAGATTGGCAAAGTTGGCCGGCGGGGTAGCCCAGATAAATGTTGGGGCTGCGACTGAGGCAGAGATGAAGGAAAAGAAGGCACGCGTAGAGGATGCGCTGCACGCCTGCCGGGCGGCAGTGGAAGAAGGTATCCTTCCGGGAGGTGGTGTGCCAATGCTCAGAGCTTTGTCGGCGCTGGATAAAGTAAAGGCAACCGGGGATGCAAGAGTCGGCATCGATATAGTTAGAAGAGCAGTGGTGGCACCGATTAAACAAATCGCCCAGAACGCAGGGCTGGACGGCTCAATTGTGGCGCAGAAAGTTCTGGACAGCAAGGAGAAGAACTTCGGGTACGATGTACTGCGCAAACAATACGGTGACATGGTCAAGTATGGTGTGATTGTACCGACAAAGGTCGAAAGGGCCGCTCTACAGAATGGCGCATCGATTGCTTCACTGTTGCTGACGACTGATGCGATAGTCAGCGAGATTCCCGAAAAGAAAGAGACGCCTCCGGCACCGGGAGGTGGAATGTATTAAACAGAAGACAGAGGACAGAAGACAGAATACAGAGGCCAGAAAACACCGACATCTGACTTCTGATATCTGTCTTCTGTTTTCTTGAAATACGAGATGTGAATATGAGTTTTCGGTTTTACACGAATGTAATCTCTCAAGCGACCAGAAACTTCGCGGCAGGACTTTTTATCGTAGGATTGCTGCTAATCGGATTTGGATTTTTGGTTTATATCCTGCGAGACTTGTTTGCGATACTTGCCTCTATAGTATTCTTCGTCGTCGGTTTGTTTTGTGGGACTACCGCTGTTAAAATCTTTTTGGCACAGAGAAAATTAGACAAAATGAGTTCCGACGACGGTACAACAGGTTACAGAAGGAACGTCCAAATTCATACCGAAGAATATTACGATGTATGAGTGACGATCCCTGATAAATGCGGGAATATTTTCGTCTCTTAATTAGTGCTGACCACTTTTTCCTGCCTTAGCTGAAGGACAGTGTTGAGGATATCCTGTATGCTGATTATGCCAACCAGCTTGCCCTCTGATGTAACCGGGACCCTTCTAAAGATGTTCTTTACTAAAAAGTTACAGACATTCAGCAGGGCATTATTGCCATCAAAACAAACCGCAGGATATGTCATATAGTCACTAACTGTTTTATGCTCAGCTTGTTCGCCTTCCAAGAACAAATCTACAACGTCTTTTTCTGAAAGAATTCCTCCCAATGTCATATCATCTTCGACCACAGGCAGTCCAGAAATGTTATTTTCCACCAGAAGCTTTACAGCTTCAAGTATTGGGGTGTCTTTTTTCACACTAATTACATTTGTACTCATAACGTCTCTTGCTCTGAGCATTGTTAGCTCCTCTTTTTTTAACAGATTCTTCGCAGGTACCCCCGCAGCTTCCTTTGCAAAGCAAAAAGGTAAGCGAGTATTCTATAAATTCGGCTTAAGTTAACGAAAGCTTAAGATTTAGGTGGCGATTTTCTCAGTTAGGCGTTGATAGGGCTTAAATGTCGTGCAAATAGTTTTATGCGGAGAGATTATCGGATTTTAAGAGTGGCTAAGGCCAGGGCGGCAAATGCGGCGGCTAAAAGCCAAAAGCGCACTACGACCTGCGGCTCACTCCAGCCAATCAGATGAAAATGGTGATGTATAGGTGCGCATCTGAAAAGCCGTTTGCCCCCGGTGTATTTGAAATAGCCGACCTGGAATACTACGCTGAGCAATTCAATGACGAATACGCCGCCGATAATTAAGAGCAGGATTTCATTCCTCGTTACCAGCGCACCGTATCCCATTGCGGCGCCTAATGGAAGTGAGCCGACATCACCCATAAAGGTCTGAGCGGGATGGCAGTTGAACCACAAGAATCCGAGGACGGCCCCTAAGATTGCCGAATAAAAGATGCTCAGTTCGCCGGCCTGTGGTATAGCGGGCAGCAGAAGATAACTTGCCCAGGTAACAGGCGTGGTTCGTGACATCGTTTCAGAGGCGACAAAGCACAGAATTGCAAGTACCAGAGCAACCATCCCTACGCAGCCGGCAGCCAGTCCGTCCATACCGTCAGCCAAGTTAACGGCATTGCTGGTGGCCGAGAGGTAAAAAATCGCTACCAGTATGAACATCCAGTTTGCTAAAGGCAGACTGTGCTTGTAGAAAGGCATCCAGAATCTGATGCCGTCGGGTACGGCTAGCTCGCCGTTAGGACCTAGCCTGGCAAAATCGCGGTATAGGAACGATGCTATTAGTACCGCTCCGGCGATTTGAAAGATGAGCTTTTCCCAGGGGTACAGTCCGTTCCTGCTTCGATGGCGTGCTGAGGCGGTGAGCTTCAGCCAGTCGTCAACGCCGCCCAAAGCTCCAAACCATATCACCAAAAAGATACCCTTTTGAACGAATGGGTTCCACAGGTCCGCCCAAAGTAACGTGGATGCCAAGCTCGCAAAGATGATAATCAGGCCTCCCATAGTTGGGGTATTTGCTTTTTCTTTGGTCAGCTCATTTAGGGTGGCGTGATGAAACTCCGGCCTGTCTCCGATTTTTTTGCGCATCAGCCAGCGAATGATTTTAGGGCCGATTATAAGGGCGATAAGTAAACTGGTCAGTATGGCTGATACCGAGCGAAACACCACGTTCTGATAGGCGTAGAAGCCGAGCTGGTGCGTAAAAACATCCCGCAAATACCATAACAAGTGGTATATCATTGTTCATTTCCGATTTTCGATTTGCGATTTTCACTTTTTATTCGCAATCGGAGGGCGTCAATCGCAAACCGGCAATTCATTTAGTTTCTGGACGACCATTTCCAGTTTGGCTGTTCGAGAACCTTTCACTAATACTATATCGTAATCTTCTATGAATTTGTGCAGATTATTACAAGCTGAAAGAGTATCTTCGAAACATTTTATTTTCAGTGACTGGGCCTGGCGTGAACCCAAATTGCATTTTGCGGCTGTTTTTGCGGCCTCGGCGGCGATTTTTGCAAATCCGCCCACGGCCAGCAAGAGCTGCACTTTGGCCTGTGCGATAGAGGTACCCAGCTCGTTGTGCAGTCGCTCGGTCTGCTGCCCGAGTTCGGCCATATCGCCACAGATAAAGACCAATCTGCGATTTCCAGTTGGATCGAGACCAGCCAATATATCCAGCGCATTTCTCATTGAGGCCGGGTTTGCATTATAGCAATCATTCAATACCGTTAGTGTCCCGATTTGCAGCAGTTCTGTCCGCATAGAAGCGGGTGAGAGGGTCTTGACAGCCTTTGCGAAATCATCGACAGCCAGACCAAGCCGGCTGCAAACAGCCCAGGCGGCAAGCGCGTTTTCGAGGTTACCCGGGCCAGCCAACGGTAAGTAAACTTCCGTATCGTCGATAGTAAACCGGCTGGCTGAGGCCTCGTGGCTGATATTGCGCGCCTGGTAGTCGGCCCCATCCGATTTGCCGAACGTTACGAATTCGGTGCCTTTGGCCCGGCAGGCAGTGACCAACCGGTCGAAATCAGCATTGATTATAAAAACACCGCCGGGTGTAAGTCCTTCGGATATAGATAACTTTTCCTGTATGATCGTCTTCAGGTCACCGAATCCTTCAAGGTGGGCTGGATGGACATTAGTAACCACTGCGATGTCCGGGGCGGCGATACGAGTCAGATGGGCTATTTCGCCGGGATGATTGCTGCCGAGTTCGGCGATGACTATCTGGTCATCCGTCTCTGCGCCGAGCAGGGTCAGGGGCAGGCCTATCTTATTATTAAAACTCTTAGGCGACTGATAGACGCGGAAACGCTGACGTAAGGCCTGATAAGCTATCTGCCTTGTTGTTGTTTTGCCTGCCGAGCCTGTTATCGCAACCACTTTGTAATTGGCTCCTCGGCGGTATTCTCCGGCGAAATCACCGAGGGCTTTTATGGTATCGGCGACTTTAAGTATGGGTTTATCGGCTAATTTGATGTCTTTGCTGACCACAGCACAGACGGCGCCTTTTGCGAAGGCGTCAGCTACATAATCGTGGCCATCGAAATTCTCGCCGGCAATTGCAAAGAAACAATCACCAGGCCTGGTTGTACGCGAATCGATACTTACACCGTTGAAATCTCGTATTGCGTATTCCGACGCCTCTGAGCGAGCCTTTATTATTCCGGCCAAATCTGCTATCGAAAACTCTTTCATTTTTGGTTTCTCGATAATCTGCTTCTATAATTCCAGCGAGGCAAATGCTTGTTGGTATAGTTAATTGTACAATCCACTTGACTTTTTATCAAATGTAGAGTATCCTATCCTGTAGAGAATGGATGTGCTTTTGGAGGTTTTCTGATGCACAACGAATTTACGGCGATTATCGAAAGGGACGGCGATTGGTTTATAGCTTACTGTCCCGAAATTCCTGGTGCGAATGGACAAGGCCGTACCAAAGAAGAGTGTGTACAGAGTCTATCTGATGCGATCAATTTGATTCTGCAGGACCGGCGAGAAGATGCGCTTCGCGGCGTTCCATCAGATGCAGTACGTGAAATTGTTACGATCAAATGAAACGTAAAGCCCTTTTGAAGCATCTTCGCAAACAAGGCTGTTTCCTCAAGCGCGAGGGACACTCGCATTCACTTTGGTGTAATCCCCTAACCGGTCATGTTGAAGCGGTTCCCCGACATACTGAGATACCAGAGAGGCTTGCGAAGAAAATTTGCAAAGCTCTTTCGGCTTCAGAACAATGATTAACCTATATAGATGAAGATATTTCGGTAAGCACTCTTCTTGCTATTAGCTAATTAGCCATTTCTAATCCGTTTCTTAAGATACTCGCTGGCGATTTTTTTGTCACTAAAATCGAATTTATGCTTTCCGATTATCTGGTAGGTTTCGTGGCCTTTACCTGCTATGAGTACGATATCGTTGTTGCCGGCGGATTCTATGGCTAACCCAATGGCTTTTTTTCTGTCCGGCTCAATTATCCTCGTATTGCGTATCGCGTATTGCGTATTGCGTACTTCCGTGCTTCGCACGGGCAGGCCTTTTTCAAAGCCAGCGATGATTTCCTCGATAATGTCTTCGGCTTTTTCGGTTCTTGGATTGTCGCTGGTAACGATTATAAAATCGGCTAATTGTTCAGCCACTTTAGCCATGCGCGGACGTTTGGTTCTGTCTCTGTCTCCGCCGCAGCCGAAAACGACCCGCAACTTTCCGTTGCACAGCGGTCTTAATGTCGAGAGGACATTTTTTAAGGCGTCATCAGTGTGTGCGTAATCGACCAGCACTGAAAAATCGCCTGAGTAATCGATTTTTTCTAATCGGCCTGGTATAGTCTTTAAAGTCGATAAACCGGCTGCTATAGTTTCCAAATCAAGGCCGGCCGCAAGGCACAAGCCGGCTGCCGCTAAGCAATTGCTAACATTGTACAGACCGAGCAAAGAGGTCCTTACTATTGACGATTGACTATTGACTATTGACGATTGGCTGGTGTATTTTAGGGTGAAAGCCGTTCCGTTCGTATCCATCGATTCGATATGGGCGGTGATATCCGCCGGCTCGTCAATGGCGTACCATAGGAATTTGGCGTCGGTTTGTTTAGCGATAAGCTCGGCCTGCGGCGATTGTTTGTTCAACACTGCTACAGCTTTGGGTGAAAGGGTGGAAAAAAGTCTGGTTTTGGCAGCAAGGTAATCTTCTTCGGTTTTATGATAGTCCAGATGGTCGCCGGCCAGGTTTGTGAAAGCAGCGGCCTTGAAGTTAATACCTGCCAGACGGTTTTGAGAAAGAGCATGGCTGCTGGCCTCAATGACCATATACTTAGCGCCGTTTTTTAACATTTGCTCTTGTTCAGCGGCAATGGTCAGACAGTCCGGCGTTGTCAGGGCCGCCTGGGAGCTATCACCAGAGCAGGTATCGTAAATGACAGTGCCGATAAGCCCGCATTTTTGGCCTGCCTTTCGGATACAGGAACGTACCAGATAGGCAACGGTAGTCTTGCCGTTTGTGCCGGTAACCGCCAGGTTCGTTAATTGACAGGCCGGGTCGCCTCTGAGAGTTTGTGCAAGAAGAGCTGCTGCTTGGGTGGAATCGTCCACTACTATTACTTCGGCATCGTTGTGAGCGCATCTATCAGGGGCGGACTGGCAAACGATATATTCGGCGCCGTTGGCAAGTGCCTGGTCAATAAAATCGTGTCCGTCGCAGGCGGTGCCTTTAACGGCCACAAAGATATCACCGCCTCTGATGGTACGAGAATCGACACAGATATTTGGAGCGTTGTCCGAAGAAACCAGGTTTTGCAACTTGTCAAAATTCATAATCTTGCGTAGAAATAATTTTCTTTTTTTATTTTAATCAAAAGCACAGACAATTCAACCTTAGTGTCCTTACTGGTGTAATAAAAAAAGTGGTTTCCGGTTATATCTTTTGCTCGTACTGGATTATTTGTGCCTCTGCCGGAATTATTCTGGTGAGAAATTTGCTTTTTGGGTTATAATCCGGCCTTGAACTTCTGCAAATGCCAGGAGAATTAGAATCACAGGCGTTCGCTGAAGAAATGCCTGATTAAGATTTCAGCATATATTTGAGAAGGTGAAATTGATTATGAAAGCTAAGAGTATTCTTTGGATTTGTTTGTTGTTGGTCGTTATCAATGCGGTGGGTTGTCGTAAAAAAACACCTCCTCCACCGGAGGATTCTACTCAGCAGGTAGAAACGTTTGAACCGGCTGAACAGATTGCTTCATACAAACCTGCAGGGCAGGGGGTGGAATCCGTATCGGTCAAGGCCGGGTCCGAGCAAGCCCAGCCGGAGGAAACGGAATACTTTGCCGTCCTCATGGAGGGCAAAAAGGTCGGCTATGCTATCCAAAACCGTGCCGTTGCCGGTAATAAAGTTTACACCTCTGTGGAGCTTAAGATTACCTTGAGCCGAATGGGAGTGTCGGTCAGTGTCAAAACCAAAGTGAGCACTTTCGAAACCATCGACGGCAAACCCCTTGGCTTTGAGCTCGAACAGACATTGGGGATGATGGTGACGAAAACGACAGGAACGGTTGATGAGCAAGGCAAAGTAACAGTAAAGACCGGGCAGCAGCAAGAAGAATTCGATTGGCCCAGCGGCGCGGTAATGTCCGAGGGGATGCGACTGCTGCATTTGAAACATGGCCTTGCAGAAGGAACCACGTACACCGTGAAGCTTTTTGATCCAAGTATGATGCAGGTTGTTGATGTCGAGGTAAAGGTGGGTTCAAAACAAAACGTTGACCTGCTTGGCCGTGTGGTTGCGTTGACTGAAGTTCAGAGCAACGTAAGCTCAGAGCAGATAGGGTCACTTCTAAGTACCGAATATTATGATGATAAGCTTCGGCTTCAAAAAAGCATTACATCCGTAATGGGGATGACTGTTGAGCAACTTGCCTGCACTAAAGAATTTGCGCTCGGGGAAAATGATGTGCTTGAAGTAGTGGACAAGATGTTTATGACCAGTCCTGAGCCTTTGGGTGACGTTGGCTCAGCCCGGTCGATTACTTATTACTTAAGCCCTGTGACAGATGAGGTTGATTTGAGGATTCCATCCAACGATAATCAAAAAGTTAAACAACTCAGTAGCGGCATAATAATTCTGACGGTCGAGCCTGTTGCTGCGCCGACGGGGGTGAGGTTTCCTTACCACGGCACCGACCCGACGGCACTCAAAGCTCTTGAGCCAACAAGATATGTCGAGAGCGACCAAGAAGCGATAATCAACCTTGCACGGCGGGCGGTCGGAGATAGCAGTGACGCAGCCGAAGCGGCCCGCAGGATCGAGGCGTTTGTGGCGGATTACATAGAGGAAAAAAACCTGTCGGTCGGCTATGCTTCAGCGGCTGAGGTAGCATCCAGCAAACAGGGCGATTGTACCGAACATGCTGTACTGACCGCAGCAATGTGCCGTGCTGTCGGGATTCCTGCCCAAGTTGTTACCGGCTTAGCGTATGTGTCTCAATGGCGTGATTTTAAAAGCGGATTCGGGGGTCACGCCTGGACGCAGGTCTATATTGGTGATGAGTGGATTGGTATCGATGCAGCTTTCAAGGGTGCCGGCTTTGGCGGCTACGAGGCCGGACATATTGCCTTGGCGGTGGGCAACGGAAATCCTGAGGATTTTCTCAACCTGGTCAACACGATGGGACAATTCAAGATTGACAAGGTGATAGTCGAAAAGAGATAGCAGAATGACAGCATGGGCTAAAGCCCATCCTACGCGCTATCTAAAACACAATTTGTCATTCTGAGCGCAGCGAAGAATCTCTTATTTTAAGGCGACCAGACCCTTCGCTTCGCTCAGGGTGACAGTTTTGAGATAGTTTCTTATTCGAATTGGATGTCGGTGAGGACGAATTCTACGTTGGTGTTACCATTATATGTATTGAGCTGCGGTTGATAGGCAACGTTGAAGAATTCGCTTTCGAGCAGTTTTTTTTCCAGTTTTCCGAACCTGAAACCGATGCAGCGCACCGCCGCGGTATTGTCGGTTATCGCAAGCTGAAGATGCTCACGTCCTGCGCCGACTCTTCTTGGCGGAGAGGCCAGACGGACTCCTTTCGTAGCGAAAACAGGTTTGGGATTACCTTCACCGAAGGGGCCGAGCATTTGCAGCTCGCTCACCATCTCATTTCGGAATTCAGCTAATGGAACTACTGCGTCGATGTGAAGTTTGGCGGTCACATCTTTTTCTTTCAGGTTTTCTTTTGCATAGGCTTCGAATTCTGCTGCGAACCGGTCTATTTTTTCGGTTTCGATAGTTACCCCGGCGGCCATTTTATGACCGCCGAAGCTGATTAAATGCTGCGAGCAGGCTTTGATTGCGCTTAGCAAACAAAAACCATGGATTGAGCGGGCGGAACCCTGAGCGACACCGTTCTCGGCGGCGGCGGCGTTAATCATAATCGTCGGGCGATAGAATTTATCCACTATTCTCGAGGCAACGATGCCTATTACCCCGGTGTGCCAGTTTTCGTTCGCCAGGACGATGCTTTTGCGGTCGGGGTGGTGGAGGTTTCGCTCAACTATCATTTCGCAAGCCTGCTTGAATATCTTTCGATCATATTGCTGTCGCTGGTTGTTTTGCCCTTTGAGATATTCGGCTATTTGCATCGAACGCATCGGCTTTTCGGACGTCAGCAGCTCCACCGCTAACCGAGCGTGTCCCATTCGTCCGGCGGCATTTAGCATTGGCGCAAGGCGAAAGCCGATATGGAAACTGTCCAGCCGATGCCCGGTCAGGCCGGCTGATTCAATCAGGGCCTGTATGCCGGAAAGCTTACACTCCGGCAGTGCCTTTAGTCCGTAGCTTGTCAGTATCCTGTTTTCACCTCTCAGGTCAACAATATCAGCGACGGTCCCCATTGCAGCTAAGCTCGTTGCGTTTATCATAAATTCGCGTAACGTCGGTTCAAGTTTTCGGCCTGAATTGAATTCGTTGGCAATTGCCCATGCCAATTTAAAGGCGACCATAGCGCCGGCGGAATCCTGGTTCGGATAGGATTTTTTTAGGGCGGGGTGCACGATGGCGACGGCTTTGGGAAGCTCGCAGGCAGGCTGGTCGCCTATCTGGTGGTGGTCGGTTATTATTAAATCAAGCCCTAATTGCCCGGCGAACTCTGCGGAGCTGTATGCTGTAACGCCGCAATCAACGGTAACCAGAAGTTTGGTGCCGGATTTTGCCAGTGTCCGGATAGCTTCGGGGTTCAGGCCGTAGCCTTCGTCGATGCGATGAGGGATATAATAATCAACGTCAGCACCGAGCAGCGTTAGAACCTGCCAAAGAATTGCGACGCCTGTAATGCCGTCCACGTCATAGTCGCCATAGACGGTGATTTTTTCTTTGTTTCTAATAGCCTGCTTTAATCGGTGAACTGCCGGTTCGATTCCCGGCATCTCGGCAGGATCGATAAGCTGCGTCAGTTTGGGTCTTAAGAAAACGGAAGCGTTTTGGGCATCGGTTAAACCACGATTGATTAAGACCTGTGCCAAAAGAGGTGAAACCTTCAGCGATTTTGCAAGCTCCGCGGAGCGGCCGTCCGGGGGGCGGATTGCCCATTGTTTTTTACAATAGCTGTCAAGTTTTGCCTGACTTCGCAGAGGTGTCAGTTGCGTTTTGCCGTGTTCCTGATCTGTTAGCATCCGTGCAGAAGGTTGCATCGAGAGTTCATCCTGTTCTTTACTTTTTCGATTGCGACTGTAGGGGCAACCCAATGTGGTTGCCCTGGGCAGGCACACGGGCCTGCCCCTACATTATATATCAGAAAAGGATTGTAAATTGCAAGGATTGTTTTTCAGGCTCTCATATACAAGCCGCCGTTGACGGCGATATATTCGCCTGTAATGAAGCCCGCCGCTTCGCTTGTTAAAAACAGTACGGCCTTTGCAATATCTTCGGCGGTGCCGTTTCTGCCGAGTGGAGTTTGCATGGCAACTTTTTTTCTGCGCTGTGCTGTACTGAACCTCTCATGGAATCGCGTCTCAATAAAGCCTGGCAGGACGCTGTTGACCCGGATGCCGTATTGGGCGAATTCCTTTGCCATAGAAATGGTCTCGGTTGCGACGGCTGCTTTTGCGCCTGAGTACATACCGGAGCCGTTGGCTCCGCCGGTATGGCCCGCAACCGAACCTATATTAACAATATTGCCTTTGCTCTTTTTCAGATACGGCAGAGCCGCCCGCGTTACCAAAAAGACACTGCGGACATTGGTGGCATATATATCTTCGTGATAATCCAACGTGGCGGTTTCAAAGGGCTGTCTTTCGATTAGTGAGCCGGCATTATTGACAAGGATATCGATACCGCCGGTAGCTTTGGCGAACTGCTCAACCATCTGCTCAACCTGCTTTTCATCGCGGACGTCCGCGTGAAGTAAAAGACCGTCACTGTTTTCCCTGACCTGCTCAAGGGTTTTTTCCGCACCATCCTTTGTACTGAAGTAATGGACCCCAACAAAACAACCCTGCTCGCTAAATAGAACCACTGTTGCTGAGCCAATTCCGCTGCTGGCACCGGTAACCAAGACCCTCTTACCCTTTAGGTCTTCGTAAATCATTTGACATTTTCCTCTGGGTGCACAGATTGCTGCTTGTTCAGAGCAGTTCGTCGATTGCGGCGGCGAGGTCTTTTTTGCCGATTAAGCCGACCCATTTTTTTTGCACCTGGCCATCCTTGAACAAGATGATGGTAGGTATTGCGCTTATGCTGAATTCCATAGCACTATCGCGAGCGTCATCGGTGTTAAGCTTGCAAATTTTAGCCTTGTCTGTGTATTCATCTGCGATTTCCTGGATAATAGGAGCTATCATTTTGCAGGGACCGCACCAGGGCGCCCAGAAATCAACCAGCACGGGTACATCAGAACTATGAACGGTCTGGTCAAAAGTAGCATCCGTCAACTCAATTACATTACCAGCCATATTACTTTAATCCTTTCAGATAAGGTTTCGCAGAAAATTACATCCCGGCTGTATCGCCGGATTATTTGGCCGTCATAATACCTGAATAGCTCGCCGGCGTCAACAAAAAATTGTTGCCGTGTCGTGCATAGCGGTTGGTTCAATAATTTTACGAGTTTTTTTGCATAGTTTACCACCCACCGGGCCCAAGCAGATCTCTGACCGGTTCATTCCACCAGGCAGGGTCTCTGAAATACTGCTTGATCATCATAGCGGCGACGACGCCATCACCGACAGCGGTAGCTAACTGCATAGCCGCTCCGATTCTGCAATCACCGGCCACGAAGACGCCCGGTACGCTTGTTCGAAGATATGCGCAGTCGCACTTGATAAATCCATGTTCAGTCAGCTCTACAGAGTCTTTTAGAAAGCGGGTGTTCGGTACCATGCCGATGAAGATGAATACACCATCGCAGGGATAGTCTTCTTCTTGATTTGTTTTAACGTTTTTCAGTTTGACCGACTGGACCTTGCCCTGCCCCTGGATGGCGGTTGCGATGGTGCTGTATTTGATAAACAGATTTGAATTCGGCTCGTTGGCTTTTTCCAGCAGCTCCTCGATGAGGACTTTGGCCGCCCTGAACTCGTCCCTGCGATGTATCATTGTTACCTTTTCGGCAAATTTGGCCAGGTGCAGAGTTTCTTCGACTGCGGTATTGCCGCCGCCGACCGCGACGACTTTTTTGCCCTTAAAGAACGGCGCATCGCAGGTCCCGCAGTAGCTGACGCCTGCACCGGCATTGCGGAACTCTTCTTCGCCGGGGACGCCAAGTTTGCGATAGTCACTGCCCGGCGTCAAAATTACGGCTCTTGCGGTGTATTTATCTTTTTCACAATAGACAGCGATATTGCCGTCCTGTAGTTTTTCCAAGCCGGATACTTCACAGCTGTTCTTTATCTCGGCTCCGAAGTTTTCGGCCTGTTTTTGCATCTGTATAATTAAACCGGCACCATCGATACGTTCGATGCCGGGGTAATTTTCGATTCTGTCGGTGTTGATGATTTGTCCGCCGGGCATGAACTTCTCAAGTATCAAGGTTTTCATTCTATCGCGGGCCGTGTAAAGAGCCGCCCCGAGCCCTGCCGGCCCGGCACCAACTATAATGCAATCATAAGTATCAGACATAAGAAGTATCCTTTATTCAATTCTCAATCTTTTTACTAAACAGTTTCGTTTTTCTCATCCTTTTCTTCCTGTATTTGGTTGAGGTGCATTCCGAAGCGGTCGAGTTTTTTCTGGCCTTCTTCGTATTGACTGTAGGCGTTTCGCAGGTGTTTGCCGAGGACTTCCCAGTTGCTTCCGAAATCGCCAAAGGAGGCGTTTAGCTTCTTTAAGTTCTGTCGG
>SDBS01002278.1_pt1 | contig 19294 bp, 19 predicted proteins | sample 2277091 | NCBI WGS metagenome assembly SDBS01 (sample SAMN10404972, study PRJNA504765) | marine sediment metagenome | isolation source: marine sediment core GS10_PC15, 163 cmbsf | place: Arctic Ocean: Southern Knipovich Ridge | collected 2010 | reverse complement strand
CAGTGGCAATTACGACCCAAACTGTACCGAATGTATGTATGGTTATATTTACGGCAAACCTGTAGAAGAATTATTAATAAGAACTTCGATGAACTTAAAGTTTATGACAGACCGCCAAGTGCATATATATCAAGGTGGCTGCAGAATAACAATTCCTAAGTATAATAACAACGATAAAGCAATTGGATTTTATATCACAGCTACACAAGGTGATGTTGTTGTAATGAAGGGAGATACGAGACGAGACAGGGATATTTGTCAAATAGGTAAAAGGGATTATCTTCTTGCATTTGACGTTAAAGAAGTATTAAGTGTTAATGAAAAGAGTAAAGAGTTTAAGAAAGACGTTGATTATAAAGTACATATTAATCAAATGAAAACTGAAATTGAATGGTTGGACCAGGACAGACCGGCAACATTTTATTCAATAGAATTTCTTTCGTTGGTAAATTATATGGTTTGGGATGATATGGCAAAACATAGAGGAAGTTTAGATGATAATTTACCTAAGATGATAATGTGTTGCTTGAGACCTTATCTTGAATCAAAAATTAACGATGTAATTAAAGTAAACACCGGATATGAAAGAAACTACCATTAAAATAGACAAATCAAAACTCAATCCTATAGAGCTTCGCTGGTTAGAATTCTTAAAAAAGAAGCGGAAGCATAACCTACCACTTACTACTGAAGAAAAGAAAGTGTTATGACCAAAACTATTATTCATAAATCAAAACAAAATCAAATGAGTGAACAACTAAATGAACTAAAGAAGAAAGAAAAAGAATTAAATATTGTTAAGGAAGAAATATCCAATTTACAGGATGAAAAAGAGTTTAATTTAAAAGAATTTGTAAAAAAACATATTGGGTTTAGACTATATAAATCAAGATTGACCACACATCATAACTTATTTGCAGCTAAATCAATAACAGAAGAAGAATATCGATATGGGGAATTAATAAAAGAAAGAAAAATTCCTGGTTATCATGTCATATTCGATAATGGTAGAGAGGACTGGGCAACTAAAAAATTCTTCGAAGAAAACTTTGAAGTAGTGAAATGATTAAACTCATAGCTAAGAAAGTAGGAAATGATATAGTGATTAACGTAAAAAGTGTCCAAATTATTGATTAAAGCAAAGTAAAATGATCACTCTCAGAGCGACATTAGTTGATCTCTCGGGACTTGAAAAATTGGGTATGAGAATATCTGAATTAAAAGGTGTTATGGCTCACGTAGTACTTGAGACAGGTGATGAGTTTAAACAGGTATGGTCAGAGAATGCAAGAGGTTCATTGGCATCTCCTGGTAGTTATATAACTGCTGTTAATGAATCAGGCGAATATCCTTACGAAAATGATCCATTAAAATATCTTGTAGCACCTGAATTTAAGAAAGTAAAAGATAAAGATATTGGAATCTTAATGGAGTATGGATTCGAACCATTCGATATGAAGAAAGCTCTTGGAGGTAAGAAAAGTAAGGTTATAGCATTTTCTTTTTTCAAAGAAGGTATGGGAAAGAAACCGACTTTACCAAACATCGTATATCAAAAATACCAATCGGAAAAGGGACAGCGAGAAGCATTATCAAGTTCAGTTATTATCAATGGAGTTGAACTAAACCCTATAAATTCCGGTAAACAACGCAATTTTATATTACACGGACAGAAACGGACTAAACCTGTTGAATGGCAAAAGCGAAAGTTTCAAGGGCTTAAACAGGAATCGTCAGGTTTTAAAACATTTAGAACAATGTCAGTAGAGAATATGAATAGTTGGATTCATCCTGGCGTAATGCCGAAACGTATATTTGGTAACACTGTAAGAATAATGAAGCCCAGATTTTACCAGAGAGTTCAAACTGCTTTAGATAGATTAATAGAAGGCGATAAATAATGACAAAACCTCATAAACAGGTATGCATCAAAGTGAACGCTCCAGTTGATAAAGGCATAGCAAAGATTGTATCTTTATTAAATCAACTAAAAGGCTTTTATACCATAGATAGTTGTGAAGATAAAAACGGTTGGGCATATGTATATTTTAGGTATAAGGATTGGAAAACTATCTGCAATTTATTATTCAATATATTAGGTTCGAAATTAATAATGCATTACGGAGAGGATGTTGTACTTTCCGTAACGCTTACAGATGATATAGAGCCTATTGGTAAAATTTCTTTTAGAAAAGAACTTACAAAAAAACTCTATACAACAACCCAAGAAATACTATCAAAATAACTTGTTAAGTGATTCTCTCATTAGTACTTAACCACTACATAAATTTTACATATTTCTTTTACATAATCCCTTACATATAATATACATTAGGATTACATAATTCCCAATAACTCCAACCTGGGTGTAAATAAAAGTCGCAACCCCCCCTTGCAATGTCACACTTTTTGTATGTATCTTGTAATATATAAGTTCCATAATATTTACCACAATATTTACATATTATATTGGACTACGAAATAACCAAATTTGAGGCAAAGCCTCATTCACTCGGGCACGAAATAGATATATCTTGGGAATTTAATACGGTATTACCTATTACGTATAAATTTTACCTTTTTAAAAGGGCAGGGCAGGAAATAACAGATAAGATTATAAAGGATTATTTAAAGAACCCTGGCAAAGAAAGTAAACCTCAAGATGTATTTGTATTTTTTAGCATACCCAATGATTCTCATACTCAAGCCGATATTATGGTGGAGCTTAAGAAGAAGTATTATTATAAAGGGATTATTGTAAATATAAATGATATTAAAGAACAATCAGCAATAGTAGAAACTGATGCAACTAATAATGGATTTAATGCACAGATTAATATTATAGCTACTAAAGAACTTGTGATTGAAGCCTGCGAAAAAATAGTTGAATCTATAGGACAGATAGGCGATGCCAAATTAAGAGTATATAGAGAATTTCCTCTTGAAACTCCGGAAAGTGCATTTGTTACCGTTACAAGAGCTACTAACGAAACAGCATATAGAGTCTTTGCAGATATATTAACAGAATATGATTCCACACTTATTAAAGGTCGATTTGACAGCGACGTCATACAAGTTATGTGGTGGGCAATGAGATCACCTTCGATAAGAGACAAATTCACAGATATATTCAGAGGTGCGGAACGAATAATTAAAAGATATTTAATGTATAACGGCGTACATTCAGTTGATTGTACTATATTAGCCGATGGATTCGAAGAATATAAAGGTCAGTATATCCCATATAGTGGTATGTTAGTGCGATGCTTAATAGAGAATAGAATAATAACAGAAGGAGAAGAAGTAGTTAATAAGTTAGCATATAGTCTTGGATTTAATTCATCAGATTTTGTTAATCAAACTTAAAAAAATGGCTAAAAGAAAAACCAAACCGTTGAAGAAAGAAGGAGATGAAAACTATGAAAAGGTAGAAGAGGAAAAGGATGTAGACGAAATGAAGGAAACTATTGACGAGGAAAAACCGCTTGAACCTGAAGATAAAATTACCGAAGAAAAGCCTGTGCTTATACCAGTTTCTCAGTTTTGCGATAGTATAGGGAAGGAAGGTGTGGAAAAGTTTGCTCTTGTAAGGATGGAAGCAGCGATTAAAGAAGGATTAATCCCTGAAGGTCCGCTTACACGAGAAGAATGGGAAAAGTATTATTTAGAAAAAATTAAAAGTTTATAATTAATAATTTAAAAATTAACCAATAGGAGCTCACAATGTTTACTTTTAATGGCAAACAAATTATTATTCCTGGTGCATATGGGATAATAAGAGTTATCCAGCTTGCAGGTGCTACCTTACCTGATTTCCAAGTTGGATTAGTAATTGCAAAAAGCATGAAAGGTGCACCATATAACAGTAGTTCGAAAGGTAGTGAAGTTATGTTGGGATATAGTGATGGTAATGCACTGGCTAAAGATTACGGATACGATGATTTATATAATATATTTGCTAAAGCAAAAAGCAAAGGGGCAGGTGCGATATTTGTCCTTAATGCACAGCCGAATACACAGGCACAGGCTACACTCCAAGATAATGTGCCAGCAGATTCTATGGACATTAAAGCAACGCCAAAGAATTATGGTGTTTTCGGGAACGACTTGAAAATTGCTGTTACAAATGCTGCTTCGGAAACTCTCCATTCGAAAAATGGTAGTAAATCTGGTACAGCAACAGGTGGTACATCTACAACTATGGTAGATAGTGGTGCTGGTTGGACAATAAGTGAAATCATAGGGAAATGGGTTAGGATAACAGCTGGTGCAGGGTATGGACAAACTCGGGAAATTACGGCTAATACTGCTACAGAAATTACAGTAGCGACATGGACAGCAACCGATACGACTTCGACCTATGAAATTGTTGAACCGAATCATACCATTTCAGTTACACCGACAAAGAATGAACATATGCTTACAGAGGATGGTGTTGATACTGAATATCATATCTATGTCAATAGCATAGACGGTCTGGCAGCAGGACAAACAATTGATTTAATAAATGCCACAGATGGTAAAGAAGGCAGCCATGAAATATCCACTATTGATACGGTATTTGATACGGCTAAAAACGGTTTTAAAGTTGTATTAAAAACTGCTATTTCAGGCTCAAATTGTACCACTGCTTTATATGCTCGGATTGTTCAGGAAGATACGGAAAAGAAAGCTTCAGTGAGCTTTGAAAATTCGGAATATACTCTTGAAAACGTTGTTCTTACAATGAATCTAACTCCGGGAATGAGAGAACATATAATTTGTGAAGTAGCTTCTGGTGCAACATTACCTCCTGACGTTTTAGCTGAAGGATATCTTGGTGCAATTTCGGGAGCGACAAAAGGTATAAATCCGACTGTTAGTGAAAATGATTATACTAATATTGCTCGTTATTTCCCTGCTTGGGTAAATGATTTTATTAAAGTGAATAAAGTTAATATTAGGCTTGTATGTCTTGCAAGTACAAATGCTACTACACACGCAGCTTATAAGTCTTTAGCTACTGAAATGAGAGGGCATGATTACAGAAAGCCTATCACCTGTATAGGTTCTCCACCGCAAAGCACTGCAATAAATGATTTGATAACTAAAGGGCAGAACTTGAATACGGATGAATTTGTGTTATGTGCACAGGGGATTGATGATAAACCTGATTATTTAACATTTTTACCACAAGTATTTGGGATAAAGATGTATAATGCCGTGAATCATAACCTTACAAGAGACCTTATAGATGCAAGTAAAATTGCTAATGAATGGACTCTTGCCGAACAAAGATTACTTATTAAGAATGGTGTTTTAACTTGTATATCTGGTAAGACAGGTTACAAAATTCTTAAAGGTATTAATACCTATCAATACCACGACCATGAATGGAACGAAGCAGATGAAATGACATATCTCCAATATTTCAGAGACATTGCCGATTATGTTTATGTAGGTATTGTCGAAGAAATTGATGCAAGATTAATCGGTACAGATAAGGTTACGCTGGACAAAGCAAATGCCAGTGTCAATGCGATTTGTAAAACATTTGAAGAAAGCGATTTTGTTGATGAAATTAGTCCTCGAGGACTGGTTAAAGTCGAGGAAGGCTATGATGTAAAAATCGATATAAAGATTCCTGGTATAACAGATTATTTTGGTATTACGGTGAACGTTTTAGCGGGATATACTGGATAAATAATTTTTTGCAAATTTAAAGTATACAAATGAACAGAATATCTTTTAACAAAAAGGGTACAAAGTACACTGGTGACATCGGTAATGGGATTTATAACCAAGCCTACGCCGGTAATTCACTTACCGTACTTTTTACGAGAGGTGTTGTAATAGCAAGTGATGTTGATCCGAATAATATAATTGCAAGAGGGCAGAATTATAACTGGAATGAAACATATCAGATATTACCGGTACTTGAATGGGATACTTATTTCTATCAAGAGATAGTTTTGGGTATGCAAGATATGGGTAGTTTTGATGTATCAATGATGTTCACACTCAGGAATAATGATAGTCTGCCAACGGTAAGAACATTGGCTTGGGAAACTGAAATGCAAATGATCCAAAAAGTTGGAGAAGATCATCCATTATCTGGATTGGTTCAGAATGTATGGTATGGTGGAAGGTTTATCGGCAGAGGTGGAACGATGTCACCTAACGGACTTTATATGGATTCGGTAAGAGGTGTTTACCGATATCGTTTAACTGGGAAAGACTGGAAATATGTCAATAAAGACGCGTATTATCCTGGCGAAGTCAAATCAGTTGAAATGGGTACAAGTATTGGAGCGGCGGGCTAATGTATGAGAGATGTATTGAAGTTTGTTGTACCGGAACTTGAAAATGCCGAATTCGAAGTCAATGCCGAAGCTACTATAAGAGAATCTCAGCGGATTGAAAATATAGTTGCAGAAGTTTATGGTAGCAGGATGGAATTAGAAGCGGCCCGGGCGAATTTAGAAGTGAGAATAGAAGATGCTCAGGCTAAGAAGGCAGACAGAATAGATATATTGGTTATATTAAAGGCGAAGTCCGATCTTGAGATGTTACAGAATTTAGCAAGTTTAGAAGTTCTTGGTGTAAAAGCTTCATTAGACCTTTCAAAGTTAAGTATTAGAAAATTCCAATTTGTTGAGAGAGCTTACGAGGTCTCTCTCAACGAGTTTTTTCAAAGACTCGAAGAGAAAACAACTAACGGGATTACTAAAGGAATTTAATAAAATTGATTTTGAGAACGAGCAGGTAGAGTTTTCGGAAGAGTTATCAAGGAAGTACCAGAAATCAAGGACTATAATAAAATGGTGGAAAGAACATTACAATCTTTGTGCAACAGACGAAAGGTATTTGAATGCTACTATAACAGACATCTATGAAGATTACTTAACAGTAAACCTACGGTCGATAGACGACCATTATTATAAAACTCCTGATAACCTTCCACAGACAAGAGAAGAACTTCTCGAAATTATCAAAAAAGAGTGTGATGAAATAAGATTACAAAAAGAGAATTATGCTACGCCTGAATTCATTAAGGAAGTAGACGAAGAACGTAACAGATTAATGAAGGCTTATGAGCAGGAGCGAATGATGATGTCGGACCCGGACAAAAGGCGATGGGATGAAATAAAGGTCAGGAAGTTACATAGCGGAAGAATGGAAAAAATTCTTAAAGAAGAAGAAAAATGGCAGAAAACGACTTGAAAAGTCAAATAGAGTTTCAAATCCAAAGCAATCAGGCTGAAAGTGATATTGATGATTTTCTTCGAAAAACTAAAGAGAAGATTAAAAGTACTGAGGTAGGTGGTGGGGAGGAGAAGGGTAGTGAAAGACAACAAACTATTGACGGGAAGAAGAAGGAATTTATACGTATGCAAGAAGAGGTAATGGATAAGATAGAAAAGGACCCTTCATTTCAACGAAAAATTGCAGAATTCCGAGGTGCTATGGCAGGTTTAGATGAAACAGATCCTCAAAATAAAAAACTAATGCAACTTCACGAAAGACATGGATACAGGGGCGCTGAGGCTGTAATATCTGGTTATCGTACTAAGATGGAAGAACTTCGAAATCAATTACCAGCTTCGAAGTTTCCTGCGGCTGAGGAGGCTTTCGAAAGGAAATATGGTGGTGATTATAGAAAAGCTCTGGATACATATATGGGAACAAAGGGTAGCGGAGATCCAGGACGAGGTTTGGTAGGTAAATACATTGCAGCAGGTATAGTGGGATCGGCATTAGCTGGGGCAGGTGGTTATTTGGGAGCGGCTGAAATGACAGGTGCTCAAATATCTACGGCAGGTGGATTAGCTTTTGATTATAAGAGTTTGACAGGACAGACAATGGCTTTTGAACAGACAGAGCTACAGAACAAAATGAGAGAAGTTGAGCTACAAGCGAAAATGTGGACTACTATTCTTTCCGTTGGAGGTGCGGGTCTTGGAGCGGTATTAATGCCAGGTATGCCTATAGTCGGTGCTATTGCAGGTGGAGGGGCAGGTATGATGGCAAGTAGTTGGTTATCTGGCAGTATGTTAGGTGGAGAAATGGAAAGTCAAGTCGAACAGAAACGATGGTTACAATTGATGGGGCAACTTGATCCAATGATACATCAAAGAGTACAAACATATGATAAACTTGAAATAGCAGATGTAAGATTTAGACAAAGGTTTGGCAGACAAGATATAAAAGGTCGAGGACTTGGTTATGCTGATAGACAAATAAGAGAATATCAATATATGATGGGTGGAATAGCAGGATATGATGAAGATACTTTTGAGGCTCAATTAGGTTATTCTCGTATGGCAGGGTTAAAACCCGAAGAAGTATTTGAAATGGGATTAGCTACAAGATATACTGGTCAGAAAGTTGGTGCAGGTGAATTAATGGGCAGACAGCAAATGGCTACAATGACTGGAATGACACAAAGAATGCCTGATCTAACTAAAGGATTGAACCAACTTGCGGTGATGATGGGACAATTGGGATTGCAAATTGGAGAGAAAGGTCTAACAGGTGCAGGAATGTTACCTTATGCTATTTATGGCGATCAAGCATTGGGAAGAATGGGGGATTTGGGTATGCAAACAATACAGGGAATACAGGGAATGTTTCGGCAAAAACCTGGCTCAGGTGCAGACGCATTTCTCTTTGCTGCAATGAAACCTCTTATTACAGATGAACAGGGGAGAGTCAGTATAAGAGAATATGAAATGATAAAAGCAAAAGGCTTGGGTTATCCCGGTGCATTTGAGCATTTGGTAAAAGCAGCAGATAAATATGGAACAGGTACAGATAAAGGGTTTTTTTCTCTAATGGCTTTAACGGGAGATACTCCACAAGGTAAAATATTAGCTGGACAATTAGCTGATAGGATGGATGAAAGATATCCTGAAGGACACTTGAAAGCAGATCAGAGAAAAGGAGCAGAAGGACTTATTGAGGAGTGGAAAGCAATGGAGGAACTGACCGAAGAAGAATTGAGAGAATCGGAAGAACAGACTGGAACATTAGCCAATATCCTCAAAGAAGGAAGGAAGGGAACATCGGGAGCGGAAACACATTACGCCAAGGTTGAAGATTTGTTAGCTCATTTAGGTGAAGACATTGCAAAGGAATTCAGAAAATCTCAAGAAAAACTTATACAAGCTCAGAACGAAGCTATTCTTACGCATTGGGATGAAATATTGAAAGAATGGGATAGAAGCAACAAGTCCTTGGAACGAATTATAGATGAAATATTTGGGGAGAAAAGAACCACAATGCTATCTGATAAGGAAGGTGATCTTTTTTATAACTTAGCGGGTTCTTTTGACACAGAATCAGAATATTGGAAAGGAAAATATAATATTGCTCTTAAAACTCTTGAAGAAGGTGATCCAGAGGGGAAACATCATAAATGGTTAACAAATAAGACTAATAAAAGCGAACTATTAAAGTATGTGAATGACCCTTCTTGGTTTACATTTCCAGTAGGGGATAGAGTGTTAGCTTTAAAACATAAAGGTCTTGATCTTGGTGAAGGTGAAGAATTGGATATTAATGAACAGTTAGAATTGGTAAGAGAGAAATATAGAGAAAATGTATCCCAAATTTTAGGGAAAGATTGGTGGAAACAATATCCTGATTGGTGGTGGACGGATTGGATGAATGAGATATTAGAAGAATCAACAACTCCAGCAAACCCTGCGGATTGGGAAAAAGTAGGACATCCACCGGGTACCAAGGAGGGTGCTCAAGGACATTCTGGCAGAGATTTGATGAATGCCACAAGTAAATCAGACATAATCATTAACATAGACGCATCAGACATAGCACAAGCCGCTGCGATGGTAGAAGATGAACTAACAAAAGTAGCGGCAATGGCCAGACCGACTCAAATAAATACTGGAAGGGCATGAGAAAGATAACAGAAAGATACAGAGCAATATCGTCCAAGATTAGGATTTTAAATAAGACAGTTGAAGGGAAGCCTTATAATTTTGACAATTACGTATCAGCTTTCAGTACAATGGAAGATATAGACGTTCCTGCAGGTACTTTTGAAGTAACTATTTATCCAATAGGTAAGGACGGTATGAAAGTAAATGCAGGTAAAGTTATGGCTTTCTGGATGAAAACATTGGAAAAGAACGATATAATATCGATTGGTGCTGAAACAGAGGGTACTTTCATTGGGCGAATAGATGCTATTAGACAAAGTAAAAAAAGAAGTCCTAAGCGATTTTCACGTTCAATAACAATAGTAGGTAGAGACTTTGCGGGATTATTAATAGACGACGACATAGTATATGCTCCTGAATTAGCTCAAAACGAAACACTTGTAGAAGCACTCGGGAATCAGAGAGCGGAGTTTCTCGGACTTCATAAAGGAATGCATGAAATGGGAAATGTATTTTACGCCAATTCTTGTGTAGAAGTTATTATGTGGGTTATGAGAAATATGCCATCAATAAGTCTGAATGTTCTAGTTGCAGACTATGACGAGAACGGACATAAAAATGAAGGTAGCAAATACGATAAGATAGGAAAATATTTCGAATTCGATTTAAAACAATATAAAAAGGACAGGGTATTCGACCCCAATTTAACTATATTTTCGGGAAAGGTATGGCAATATTTAGAACAAGCTATTGATAAAATGTTCTATGAACTTATGGTGGATACGCAATATGACGATAAAGGGGAATTAAAACCCACTTTAATACTTAGACCAAAACCATTTGACAGGTCACCTGATTGTGCAATTAAAGATATTATTGCAGAAGAAGATGATCCAAAAGAAAATGGTACAGCTGTGATGGAAACTAAATTCCCAGATGATTTTGTAGTATCTGCAGAAATTGAAAGTTCGCAGAAAGGTTGGTTTGCTCCATTGAAAAAAGAAGCCTATGACAATACAGTAAGTTTGTATTGGGATAATGAAAAGATCGAAGCTAAAATAACTATGGGTAAAGAAGGTGTGAAGGATAAGAAAATAATCGAGAATAAATTCAAGACTCGAATAACGAATGAATCTTATCACACAGTATATGAAGATGAAGTATATGAAGAAAGCCCAACGACTTCAATATTAGATATTGTGAATTTTATTACAATGCATCCCACTAAAGATTTAATGAATAATTCTGTATTAATGAAATACGGATATTTATTCCCTTTAATTGATCTTGACAGTATAAAAAGATATGGAATGCGTAAACTCGAGGGTTGGACAAATCTTTGGAAGGATACAGAAGACCCCGATAAAAAAAAAAAGAAAAGATTAGAAGAAGAACTGGGTACATTAGACGAAGCGAAGCTAAAAGAATTGGACTTAAGAAAGCCTACGAGTAAAGATTACATTGTATCGGCTGTAGGGATTAATTACCGAGCTCGTCGAGACCAATTATTCAACTGGTACAGATTCAATCCTGTTTATGTAACAGACAACAAAGTTGTACGTGGACGAGACAAATACCGAAAAGGAGATAAGATATACTTCCCAGACGAAATATCTGAAGAAGGATATAAAGGGATGTTCTATTATATTAAAAGAGTGAACCAACGAGTAGTGATAAGAGAAAATTCAACCGAACATTTAACAGTATTAGGATTAGTCAGAGGTGGTAATGAAGATTATTTGTATCAGTACTATCTTGCCAAAGGTGGAAACGATAACGTGTTCAGGATAAACGCTGCATGGAAGGAAGGTGGTGAAGGTGCAGGTAATAAGAATAAAGAAGTAGAAGAAAAAACAGAACTTGAATTTGGAAATTTGACAGGTGATGGAAAAGATTTTTATGAATATATGACGAGTACTAAAGGTATTAAGAAAAATAATGCATTAGGATTACTTGCAAATATATACAGGGAATCAAAATTTAATCCAAAGGCAGTATACAGAGGTGATCCAAACGGTGGTTCATATGGTATATTTCAATGGAATAATAGTATAGATAAAAATGGAAGAGCAACCATGATGTTTAAAAATGTACCTGATTGGCAAACTAACTGGAAAGCACAAATCGATTATATCTATACTGAACCGACAGATGGAGGTAGATGGAGAAAAGCAGCTAAGGATTATCTTGCAAAGGATTTTAAATCGCCAGAAGCCGCTGCTCTTGAATGGATGATTGAATGGGAAAGAACAGCACATCCAAAACCAGACCAAGTAGTTCATGTAACATATTTGAAGAGTTTGAAAATCAAAGAGGTAGAACTTGAACCCGAAGCACCTGAAGAACTTACTAATGAAGAAAAGAGGAAAATTAAAAGGCGTGAATCCGGTGGCAAAGTAGGTGGAAAACGAATATATAACTTGACTCAGGAATCTATTGACAAAGCCTATGAATATACAGAAGCGGTAAAAGACAGCTACACCACGTTATTTAATAAATATAAGAATGATAAAAACTTAAGTTTTGCTGCAAATATGGAATCGATTGTTATGGCTTTATCTGATATTGCTTTTAATTCAAAAATTGGTGACGGTGATTTTGTTGTTTCGCTAATACATAATGAAACAAAAGCCGGTGGATACTATACAAAAGGAGCATTTGATCCATTGGCGATTAGTAATAGTGGTTGTTGTGGATTAGGACAAATATCACAGGGAACAGCAGGAGATTGTGGAGTATTTTCAGGATATCAAAATCGCATCTTAAAACATCAGGAAAACAATAAAAGCATAAATGATATACGACATCATCCAATACTAAATCTGAAAGGTATTTGTGCAATCCTTTATATGAAGAAATGGAATGAGAGAGATTTGAGAACGAGAGTTGTGGCTGTATGCAGATACGGAGATCCAAGTCAAAGCAGTTATTTTGAGAAAGCTACTAAATTACTGGAAACAACGAAACCTGACCACGAATTTTTAACTAAAAAAGCAAGAGATTTTGCAAGCAAATGGTATGCTTGGTATGAAAATGAACACGGATAATGTTTGAACACGAAAAAATAGCGGATAGAGCAAACGGAACGACAGGACAATTTGTTTTGATAGAGAAAGCTAAAAGCCCTGAAGATAAAAAACTCGAGCCCGAAGCTGAGGAATTGGAATTCGAAGAAGAACTTGGTGTGTTGGAGATGGATCACTTTGTTAAGTTGAATGAAGACGGTTCCATTACTGATCTTATGGCAAGGGGTGCTGCTGCAGGAGGGCAAGAGAATGACAAGCCATATGACGAAGAAGGAATTGTTAATGATATTGGTCAATATGCATATCAAGAAGGAGAAGAAGGGACATATAGCTTTGAAAATGCATTGATAGATATATATGATAATGGATTACCAACAATGCTTGATGCAAGTTTAGTTAATTTTCTTAAAAATGAGATGTGGGGATGGGAAAGATATGGAAGAGGCAAACAACCTTGGCGTGAAAACGGATTTGTATTTTATAGAAATGGAAAATTTAATGTTAGAGTCGGGAATAATGGACTGACATTTGGGTTTGATAAAAGAATACTAAATCGTGAAGATATATTAATGGTAGGACATTCACATAGTATCCAAGCTATTGCAAACGACGAAGACGGTTCTAATGGTATTTTCGTTAGAAAAATTGGAATATTAGGGAACGAAGTATGGGCAATTTGTGATGCAGGTATCCCATCTGGGAATGATTTTACAGCAGCTGAGGATGAAAAAGAGTATTTTGACCCGAGAGTTCCTATAATACTTGTAGGAGAACAGTATATAGTTTTTTATAATGAAAATAATACCTATGCTGTTTATGATATAGACACAGGAAAGAAAGTAGGAATTGATATAGATTGGACTGACAATGTTACAATTGATAAAAACACCCTAATTAGAGGGTTATATGAGTTTGGATTAAAAGCAATAGAATTAAAAATAGATGAAAACCACAGTAAGTCTTATGACGTATATGGAGGTGGTGTAACTCATATCGAACCAGGTGAAGTAGTTCCTCCTGAGCAACCTCCTGAGCAACCTGAACCCGAAGAAGAAAAGACAAATCTAATACTTGAGGAAGGAGCAACAATTAAACGACAGTTATGGCTCATGGACGATGAACGGAATCTATATCCTATCGAAACCGTATCAGGTCTGACGCCTCAATATAGTGCAGATAAATATGATATAGACATTCCTGAACCCTGGATAATAGACGAAGATTTTAACGTTATAAAGCAGGGTGCAAAAGTGCTTATTACCTTCCCTGCTGGCAGAGAAAATCCTGTTGTTATGGGCTGTTTACAAACTTTTGGTGGACAAGTTAATTATCCTTTGGGTTCAAGAGTTGGTATAGGAGCTTTATCGGTAAAAAAATCATCACGATCAATAGGGAAATGTACTTTTGAAAAATTCGAAGATGAAAGTGGTAGAAAAGAGAACATAATTAATGGTGGATATTCTCTCAATGTAGATAAAGGCAGTATCTATCAAGGTACAGACAAAACCCATACTATTGAAGGAGAGGAATTACTTAATTTAATGGGTGATTATATTGATATTGGTGGAAAGTCAAGACAGGATTATGAAGACGAGGACGTGCTGAAGAACAAAGCCAAAGAGATGTACTTGAATAGTAAAAAGATATTCTTAGGATTTTCAAATCTGAGAATACTTCAGGATAAACAAATAAAAATTGATGATACTGATGAAATAGACGATCCCAAGTTACAGCCACTTGTTATGGCTTATGTGTTGGTGACATTACTTGAAGATTTAATTGACAAATTACTTGCTGCAAGATACATCGGACCCAATGGAGTTTCGAGAATGGTAGATACAGATAAGAAAGTTATAGAATTAGAAGTTAAGAATAAATTACCAAATATGATTTCAGAAATAACATATTTATTAAAAAACCCGGAGATTGTAAGCAATGAGTCTTAGCAGTACAAAAGAAACATATAGAGAACAAGCAGCAGCAGAAATAAAAGTTTTTATTTTAAGTTTTAAACCTGATCCACCAAAAGAAGAAGATATTGAAAGCTATGTAAATGAATATGTTTCTAATATAACTCATGCTATATTTGATAATGTTTATGACTGGATCAAAGCAAATGAAAAAGAAGTGAAAACTCAGGTTGTTGGTGGTTCAAGTGCAGGAGTTCATGGAGAAGTATCAGCAGCTAAATCAGGATTAGAAATAGACTAATGGATTTATCTAAATTTAATACAGCCGATTTGAAAGTAATAGCACGTTTTTTTAAGATTGTAAAAAACTATTTAAAAATGGTAAGATTAGAGAAGAAATGTTAAGTTTACTAAATTTACCGAAGCTACCATACATTCTCTACCAAATTTATCGGTATTCCATAGTCAGTAGAGACGCAGAAGAAGGTGAACCCGGCTATCCACAGAAAATAGAGGAATGGGGACAACCTGAAGAAGTAGGTATTATATTAATGGATGTAAATCCTTCTGAATTAAGATATGATTACGGCACTAAAAAAACATATCACGCCGGATATGGTGATTACAACACCGTTGTTGACAGAGGTGGATTAGCTCCTGTGAAAATATCATTTTCGGGTACATTTGGACAGCGTTGGATTAACAGAGGTATAAAAACTATGGATGGATTTGGCAGATTAAAAGAATTTAGAATGTTGTTTGAAACTTCTCAGTCAGTTAATAATACAAACGAAGGTGAGAACGTTGATAATGAGAAGTACGTATATGGATTAAATTTCTTTGATTTCACAATGCATTATTGGGCTTCAGTTGACCTTGATAAATTCAGTATCTTAGCTAATGCACGACAGCATACAAAGATTCCCTCTTACAGTGTGCAAATGACAGGGATGGGTAAATTAAATGATGATGTTGAAACGAATGATCCGATACTAAGGAATTTGTTATTATATATTGAACTCCAAAAACAATTTGATGAATGGAATATTGAAATAGAAAACTTTTTAAAAGAAAATGAAATAATGACTTTCTTGAACGAAATAGTTGTTGACCTTCAACAAATGGAAGAAGCCCTTGCAATAGTTGGACAATTGGCTAATTCATATAATGGAGCAATAAGTTCTTTACCCGGAGTTGGTGCTTTGACTTCTTTGCCTGGAGGGATTGGGAACATAGCAGGTGGGATATTGGGTATTCCATCGAGTGGCTTGAAGAAAATACTCTCATTTAAAGATTTATTATAATGGTTGAAACAATAACTGAATATGAACGAGTACATATAGACGCTATTAAGTTTATCGATAAAGTATTTGAAGCAATTAAGTTTAGGATTATGGATATGGCTGAAGATGAAATAGATTTAGCCGATAGGAATTACGATTTTATTATAAAGAAACTTGAAGCCCAAATATGTGACATCAAAAAAGCTAAAGTACGATACATATATGACAAAATGGATAGAGACGAATTCGATTTAATATTAAAGAATATTTCCGAAGGAAAACCCACTACAATAGTAGTTGTGGGAAAGAAACATAAATTACGTGATATGGATACGTTAAGATTGTTGTCACTGACTTATAATGTTGGCATAGATAAAATACTTTCGCATAATGGTATTACCGTAGAAGATTTTGACGACTTGAAGGAGAGAAGTATCGAAATTGATATACCCATTGTAGTTGATTTGAAGTTAAGAACTAAGCATTCGGAATTACCGGTCTTTGGTTCAATAAACGGTATGAAGGGATGGGGACAGGATGTAAACAACGATGTAGAAATTGATACTGAAACAGGAGATATTAAGGTAATGGCAAATGAAGATACTTTAATACAGGGCATATTTAATAGATTTGGTGAATACGGTTCTATCCCTGGTTATGAAAAGCATACCATTGATTTGGCTTGGGGAAAAGATTATCCGCCAGAGTTAGTTGATGTAATGACAATTGCGAAACTTGAAGAAGTGCTTAAAGCAGATCCTCGAATTAGAGAGGTCGTAGATATAAGAATAATTACTCAGAAACAAGGTAAGGTAGTTGAAATAGATGTTAAAGCAATTAATTATTCAGAAACAATAACAGCGAAACATGAAAGAAAAAATAAAGAATATTTTGAATAAAGAAAAAATATACACTTGTAACGATTAAGCGGGAATAGAGAAAAAGAATCTCACCAGACCCATTATCTGGAATATTCTGGGGCAGTACCAGATCCCGCTACAAAATAATTAAACGACTTAATGAAAACAGTACAAACAACAGAGAAAGAATTAGCTGAAATATTTGCTTCATTGAATGAAGACAGAGAAGAAAAATATAAAGTTACTTTTCTTGGTATAACAGGAGTTGTCAGAGGTATATTTACAGCAGTAGCGTATAAATTACGTGAGGTCTGGCACGATTATACACAGCTTAAAAGGAAGTTATTTATTAACACTTGCAGCGGTAATGATTTAGACGTGTATGTAGAAGAAAGGGGCATAGAAAGACGAGGAGCTAATCCTTCAGGAGCTCTGATATTATTTAAAGGTGTTGATACTACAGTAGTGCCGGTAAATACAGTTATAACAGATCCTGTTAGTAAGAAAACTTATCAAACAAGACAACAAATTATATTGGGTTCTAAGAATAATGATTTTGTTTATGACGGCGATATCAATGTAGATTCAGTTAACATAGGCGATATAGCTTGGGCTGAATGTACAGATGATGGTGTAATAGGTAATGCACAATCGGATTCGTTAACGTCAGTTGGTTTGGCAGGTGTAACAGCAGTGACTAATCCAGCACCTACACAAGGTGGAAAAGATATTGAAAGCGACGATGATTTAAGGAGTAGAATGAAGAATTACACGAAATTACTTAACCATAACACACAGGTATATTATGAAACTGTTTGTCAGGATTTGGATGATCGAGTCTTGAGAACATTAGCACATAAAGACCATACACAACCCGATGCAATAATAATTACAATTGTAACTAAATCCGGTGTGCCATTAACAGCAGCAGAGTTAAGTACTTTAGCTGATAATATATATGATGCACAGCAAAGTTTTACTAAAATCACTTGTAATAATATAGCATTTACATTGATAACCGTTTCAGAACGAGTTAAATTAAAAGAGGTGAATGGAGTTGCAATTGATAACGATAAATACTTTGTAGATACAGCAGATTATTTGGCAAATTATTTTGACTGGTCTAAGTGGGAGTTCGGACAGAACATAAGTTTAGATGATGTGTTATTGGTATGTGAGTCCGTACCTCAGACCGATGATATACAATTATCAAGTTTTATGGTAAATGGAAGTGACGACACCACTATTAATATACCTGAGAATAGTTTGCCATACTTCAGTAGTCTAATAGTGAACGATATAACAGGTTCATCTCCTGTAGAGAAATCAAATACTGATATAACACAGAATTTTGAAAATTTAGAGATTCAAACTAAAGAATTAAGATAATTTTAAATAACCTTAAAAAAATATAATGAGTAGCACTTTAGAAGATGCGAGGGATAAATCCCTTGCTGATTTAGCGGCAGTAACAGACGCCGCGTATGCTGGCGATCCAGATGGTACGGATATAAAGGCGACGCATATGCAGAATCATATAGCGAAATACATAAAAGCACTGGCAAAAGGGATTATGTATAGCAAACATTACTTTGTCCATCCCACTTATGGAGCCGCCCTTGAACCACCCTTCTTTGCCAACATAGATGCCGCACATACACAAGTAAAAGCGGACGGTAGTGGAAGCAGTAATAAAGCTCACATAGACATCAAAGCCATAGCTGATTCCTATACTGATGCGTTAGAACTTGACCATAACGGTTACATTGTATTGAAGGGTGTAAGTAAAAGGAATTGTATTATATCGGGTAATCCAACAATAAGTACAGGGATTTATGTATTTGATAACTTGAAGATAACAGGTAATATAATTGTAAGCGGTGGTATAGCATTATTCCTGAATTGTTTAATTACAGGTACGATAACTCAATCAGGTGGTTCTACAGTAATGTTACATAACTGCGAGAACGCCGGAGTAATTACTCTTTCAGGTAACAACAACGTGTTATGGGTTGAGAACGTAGCTAATATAGAGAAGGATGGTTCGAGCAAATCTATTATCTTACCTACGGGAATGACTGGAGGCATATATGAAATCAGAGACAGTTATGCCGAAGGCACTCTTGATGATGTTGATGTATTGGCTAAAGTCAATAATTGGAATCCAAGTTCAACAGCAAGACCAAACCATTAAAATTATGGACACTGGATTAAAATTAGATAAAAATACACTTCACGAACTCGTTATAGTTCAGGGGTTAACTCCTGAAGAAATAGCAGAGGTATATGGGAGGAAGGAAAACAATTTTTACATATATCCACCTGATGAAATCC
>SDBS01002277.1_pt1 | contig 19294 bp, 25 predicted proteins | sample 2277091 | NCBI WGS metagenome assembly SDBS01 (sample SAMN10404972, study PRJNA504765) | marine sediment metagenome | isolation source: marine sediment core GS10_PC15, 163 cmbsf | place: Arctic Ocean: Southern Knipovich Ridge | collected 2010 | reverse complement strand
TCTGACAACTGTTCATGAATGTCCACGTTCTCGGAGTCGAAGGTGTCCCGCCGCGTCCGTACCAAGAAACGTATCGGGGTATCTTCTACGTATCCTGCAGGCGTCGGCCATACAAGCTGTTCTGCGTTGCCGATCTCGTTCATCGCTACCACTGTGGGCGAGTCCAGGGCCGGGTCCGGGTCCGTGCCGTCCACACTCACGTATATCAACCACGACGTAGCCCGCTTGGCCGCTATGGCCGCCGCCGTGAGCCCTTCGGTGGCCGGCTGGTATGAAGCGGTCACTTGCGCTTTGCCGTCCTCTATGGCCTTCGCCTGAACGGTTGACGGGCCGCTGGGCGGCTCTTCGAGTTCATCCCCGCCTGCATCAATACGCACTATCAAAGCCTCTTCGACAAGGGAGCGGAGTCCATATTCGTTTTGCGACAGAATGATGTGATGATAGTTATTGTCAGCAGCCAACGCATTGTCTATTAAATAGGGCAAGTCCCCCACGTCGAAGCTGTCATCCTCTGCCCCGCTTGTATCCGGGTCCGCATTTGTGCCCACCCATACCAGAAAATCTTTGAGCCCGTTTTCTGCGTTCCGACTTACCCCGCACAGATTCCCCGTGTAATCAGTTCCACTCAAGGTGTATTTGTAATTTAGCACCGTGACCACGTCGGGGTTTGCTCCTGAAGCCGCGACAATCTTTCGCTCTATCCAGAGTCCTATTTCCCCGCCCGGTATCACTGTGCCCAACGCAAGGGCCGTCCCTTCCGTGACAGGCGTAACCCACACAAGCCCGCCCGGTTGCGAGTCCTCGTTTGCAACCACAGTCAACGCCCCTGTGCCGTCCGGGGTTTCTTTCGCTATCCGCAAATCCGTGTCGAAGTCATCGTCAATCCAGACCTTGAGGTCCGTAACGTTCGTCGCGGCATTGCTCAGAAACATCAGCGCACGATACTTTTCCGCGCCCGCCGCCTCGTCATCGCCGTCAAAGTTCGAGCCGCCTACCACATTGTTGATTGTTTGGAGCAATTGCACGGTTTCGGAGCCGCCCAATTCCGTCGCCGATGTCCGGGTCACTATGATGTAGCTATCCGCGTCGGGGCTCGCCCCATAGAGCACCTTTGTCTCGCCGTTGGCGATTGTCACGGACGCGCCCGGCGCTCCGCCTGGAGGGGTCCATCGCAACGAACTTGTACTGTCCGCGACAAGGTTTCCGATCCCTTCCCCATTACGCCCCGCAACAAACGTGATCGTAATATTGCTCACTGCATTCAGCCGATGCGGGGTCAGACAGGGCACACGTTCGCTTGAGCGATGTCCACCCAATGATGCGGCGTGGTCCATCTGCGTATCTTCACGCACCGAACCGCCTGTCAACCTTATGTTGATTGCATCCACTCCTACGTCTACTTCAGCCATTATGCGGCGCTCACTGTAACCTTGGCTGTCCCGCTAGCGTATGTGAGCGCCATTTCCGCCCTGTCCGGGCGCCGTACCATCAACGCCGTGAAAGGTCGCGCCGAACCGTCCTCTTCGTTTGTGCCAACAGGGATAACCCGGAACTGATGCGTGGTCACGTCTTCAAGATACCGGCTCGTAAAACTGAAGTAGGTTTCCACGCCCACTTGGATTGTGGTACGTACTACCCACGCCGCCGAAACAAACTCTTCTACGCGGTACGACTGGTCGTTTGCGACCGGCACCCACGTCATGAAAAGACGTCCCGGATATGCCGTCACAGGCGTTGCGTTCACATCGTCGAGAACCTCAAACTGGATTTGTTCGCCTGCCTCAACGCCCACCTCCCGCCATGTCCGGGTAGTGCTGTCAATCAGGATGCCGTCGGCATAAATGTAGAATGTCGGCGTGCCGCCAAGGTCGCTCTCGAATACTAAACGCCATTGCGTCGCCGAGATTTGAACTATGCTCGAATATGTTACCGCCATTAGGCTACCCAATAATGTTCAAGCGTCCACACCGCCTCGAGTACAAAGTAGTCGATCCCGGCGTCCGACGAGTTCAGCACCCTGAATATCGGACGCACGGGCTTTGCGGCCAACACAACCATGTTCAACCACGACGTGCCGTCATCGTCGGCATAGGTTACGAGCGATCCCTTTGTCGCGGCATAGTCCTCCACCGCCGACGCGGCCAGTCCTTTATTTATAAAATGGCCGAACGTGCGTAGCTGGAACGGTTCCGCCGACACCCCGGTATCCTGCCACGCTTTCCCCGCAACGCCCGGTCTTGTGACATCCGTCATCGTGAGCCCGGCCAGTTCGGGCGTTGTGCCGTGCGTGCTGAAGAAGTTGTTTCCGCCAATTGAGGACGCCATTATCTGCCCCCCTCGTTTTGCGCATTGGGCGCTATCGTAACGGACACTTTAGGCTCGGCAATGGTGCGCGTGTTGGCTGTTATTTCAGCAAGAAGAGCGTTCGTCTTTTCTGCATTTTCGGCGGCACGAGCCTCTTCTATCTTGTCTCTGACTTCTTTTAGGCTGAACACAACTTCCCGGAGTATTTCGGCGTTTGCCAGATCCGCCTCTGTGGGTATTCGTTCAATGAGTTGTGTTGTTTGAATGCCCGGAAATGGTCCGCCACCTTTCAGCTCTGGAATTCTACCTACCCGTCGCGTAGTCGCTTGTAATTTGTCTGCGTGCGTTTCTAACAGCCCGATCCCCCTATTTGCGGCATCAAGGGTGCCCCCCAGCGTGACCACCTCAAACCCGAGCTTTGTAAACTTCTCCGCTAACGCACCAAGGCCGGCGTCTTTCAAGACACCAAACACCCCGGTGCGTATCGCCGACGCGATCCCACCCGGTAGGTTACGGACCTGCAATTGTTCCTGTCCAGTCGCCAGTATTCGTTGCACCTGTGCTATCGGCTCTGTCGGCGCCAACGCCCTACGGGCCGGTATTTGTTCTGCAAACGCGCGCGCCTCTTCAAATGTGGGCACCTGCTTTTGTATTGCCAAGAATCGCTTGGCCGCCTCTGATTCTTTGTCCAGAATTAAGGCCCTGAGAGGCGCCTCCGCTTTTGCCTCAAAAGAGGCCTCTTCGAGGAACGCCTTACCCAGCCGGGGGTCATCTTGTACAAGAGCAATACGTGTGCCAAGAGTCGGCGCCTCAATGCCGGCAATCGCCCGCTTTGCCTTTCTGTTTTCCTCAAAAAATTCCCGTAATTGTTGGGCTAATCGTATTACCGCGGTACCGGACATCTCTCCGGTTATGTCGGCAGCCAATGTCGTTTGTGCCGCAAATAACGCAACCGCTTCCGTTGGAGTCGCCCCTTGTCCAACAAGACCGATTAAAGCAGGTGGGATATTCTTTGCCTGTCTCAGGGGATCGACAACTCTGGACTGCGCACCGACCGCGGCAATAAACCCGAGATTAACCGCGGGATCAAGCACGCCGGTAACCTTCGCAATGTCAAGAAGTGCCCCGGTTAATAGCGCAATATCCGCGGGCCTATCTTTCAAGAATTCCGCGGCCTGTCTAACCGCATCAAGGGATGCCTTTACATCTTGACCGCTGGCCGATACTGCCGAAGTGGCCGCCGTGAAAATATCGACTTGTCCGACATTTGTTTCGGCGGCCAACTTGCTAAGGTCATCAAAAAATTTGATAATAATCGCGTCGGGAACCCCTTGCAGATTGCGAATGAGGTCTTGTTGCGCGCGGGCTATGGTTACCTGAGTTCCCTTTGCGCGTTCTTGTAGGCCTATCTGTTGTTGTAGTTCGTCATTAACTAGCGAGGCGGCTTTTCTCAGTCCGGCAAGCCCGGCGTTTGCCGCAACAAAACCAACCGCCGCATTGGTGAGCCATTGTTTGAATGAACGCCCGGCGCCCCTTGCTGATTTTGCCGCTTTTCCAGCCCCGTCCCCAAGTTTGCGTTGCGCCTGTACCAGCTTGACAATCTCGCGGACGCCTTTTGATGTCTCTGCGTCAATCTTTAGGGTTATGTCTGCCACGTGTCACACTCCGCCGCGAGGGCTAAGTCGCAGTAGGTTGGTCGGTATCCGGGGAGCCGTCCGTCTCGCCAGAGTCGGAACTGGACCCATCGGAATTGTTTACATCTTCGTTTTTTTTTGATGCGTCATTCATGGCGCGGATGGCTTCCTCATATGCGGGCGCGTCGATCATCGCCCCCAAACACAGAGGGATATTGTCCGTGGTGAAAAGGTGAAGCGCGGACACCTCCGCAAGGCTAACGTGATAATTCAGGGCAAACCCGTTTGAGGCAACCCGCATGGCTTCAAGGTAGGAGTATTCGCCGGTTTTGCTTTCCCCGGTCCACAGATCCCAGAACCATGACGCCCCCTTGCAAACTTCCGCAAATTGCGGTAGGTCCTCGAGGATAAGCTCCCCTTTGGAGTCTATCCCCGCCCCTTGCGATACACCTGTGCCGCCACCGTAAAGCCGGACAGCGGGCATGTGCCACGTGTTGCCGTCCCGCATGAGGATGTCATGGCCCGGTATGAGCCGTTGGCGCGCCATGTCTTCAGGGCCGGGGGCTTCGCCTGTCTTGAACCCCACCCACGCTTTGCCCTTATCCCACTGGAACCACGTCTGCCTATCAGGGTGATAGCCTATTTCGACTTCGCCCGGACCGGATGGCCCATGGGGCACAATGATCACCCCGCGGTTAGCATCAGGGCCTTTGTTTTCGACGCCCCTATATGCGAGGTCGCGGCCTCCAACAGACAAACCGAGGCCCGCCGCCTCGATACGTTCCAGTGACGGCTTCCCTGTGCCGCCGGGCAGATAGTACAGTAACGCCTTGTCCATCCCGTCTACTCCTCATATTAGCCTACACTGTCGGATCGAAAATCGTGCGGAACTGAATAGTGGCTGTCGACCCCGACGCGTTTGTGATGTAGAGGGCCGTGATGTCCGTTCCAACTGGATTCGTTAGACCGCTCAGCTCGTTCCATGAAATTGGTTGATCGGCCAGAAGCGCGAACGTATCGTCAGGCACACTATCGCTGTTTGTCTTGACCGTCACGTCTTGACTTGAGACAAGATAGAATCCCTTGAGCTGAGAGTAGTCCAACTCAAACGCATGGAGCCCGTCCGTGATGCCGTCGGCTACGTCCACGTCCAGGTTGTTTTGGGCCTCGTCGGTGATTGTCACTTCTTTCGTAATCACATCGGACCCGCTGCTATAGTTGCTTGCAAATATCCCTGTAAAACTCATTACATGTCTCCTATGCGATCACGGCAGTCGTGTCGAGTGTGACGGGCGCATTCGTGCCGTCATCGATTGCAGTCATCGTGAATTCAAAAGTGGATTCACCCGATTGAGGGCTGTTCACGGCGCCCGGTATGCCCATGGCGGTGGGTATGACCATGCTGATATGTTCGTTCGTGCCGTCCGCAACGTTGGCAACTTCGCTCGCGTCCTTCTTACGAAACCACACCGTAGGACTCGAGATCGCGCCACCTTCGACACCTATCGTGTTTATCATGGCCAAGTCGAACGTGCTGATTACAAAGTCAACCTGACGATCTTGCATTGCCGCGAGACGGGCATATGGCTCGCCTGAATGGCCTTGGACGTATTCGGTGATCCCTGTATTGATCGTGGCGCTCTGCGCCTCGAACAAGGAACCGATCTTGACAGGGCCAAGGGTGAACTTTTGCGTCGCCTGCAGCGAACTTCCCGGCAACGCCGCTACCCCATAAGTGAATGGGAGATTGCTCCCGTCATATGTCGCAATGACATCAAACTGTGCCGTGGCCTCTTGCCCTTGTTGTGCCTGATACACTCGCGGCACAATCAAGCCATCGTTGATCGTGAGTTTCACGTGGCTTGAACCCGCGGCCCTGGACGCGCCGTGTGCCAGCTTGCTCGAGTACAGGTCCACGGTAGTGCCCACAGCCAACACGCCAAACCCCATAAGGTCCATGACGGCTTTTAGCGCGTTCGAGGTGATGCTTGCAATGGGTATGATGTTGCTACCCGCCGCGAAGGTCACGTCCGGGCTACCTCCCGCGCGATTCATAAAGGTTTCGATACGCGGGTCAAGGCTAGACGTTACAATCTGCGAAATTGTCGTACCGTTTACCGTGATGGCACCAACTGTATAAGAGTTCATGACTGTCTCCTGTCTTATGCGAGCAAAGCCTTGCGCCGATTTTCTCTTACTTGGTTCATTTGTTTGGCGATCCTGTCACGTAACACACGGGCCATACGTTTGGCCTCGCTTCCTGCCACCGTCGTTAATTCCTTTTCCATATCGGGCCACGCACCTTCCGGTCCTCGCCTATTTTTCAGCTTGCCGCGCAACCATGGCGGCCCAGCCATTCTGATACGGACACTCTTTGCGCTCGCCGAGATTGTCGCTGTGGATTCTGTCGAGCTTTCAAGCGCCCCTGATTGCACTAATGGCCGGCGTGGCTGTTTACGTTTCGGACGTTGCCCCTTTGCCCTGCCTGCGTTGATTGGTTCTTTCTCCCATTTCCTCGTCAAAAACAACCGGTTTTTCCACCCTTCCCCCGATTCTCCGTGCGTAGTCATCCATCCCGCAGGAAGGCGAGACGTTACCTTTGTGCGAATCCGGGCAAATTGTTGGCCCAACTTATTGCGCTCAATCTTCATCCCCTTTGCAAACCGGGCCTTGGCCCCGGCCCCTATGCCGCGCAACTGATACCCATATCGCGCAAACGCTTGACGCTCGAAATGAATGGGCAAGAATCTATCGTGCCAGAATTCTCCTACCTCAGCCATCCCTTTGCGCGTGGCGTCCCGCATTTCTTTGAGCATGCCGCGAGGACTGCGCCGTATCAAGAGCACATATTTCATGTCTATCGGAGGCGCGCCCATTATCCCAGCCCTAAAGCGACGCGCCATACAGAAGAAAAATACTCTTCATCCTGTTTTGCCACGTCTTTATCAGTTAAGGTCGGCCCCTCAAACAACTCAAACTCACGAACATCCGCAAAATTATTGGTTCCTGAAAGGTCAAGTATTTCATCTCTGATTTCCCCAACCGGGTTGGTATATCGATATTCCGTAGTCGCGGGATCCTCTGGGTCCGGGGCCGCCACGGGCGAGCCCGTGGCGGGCGTAGCTGGACTTCCAGACACGCTGTAGGTAAACGAATTAACATCAACGAGCGTGATGGCCGTGGTCTTGTTATACTGCGCCTGTGTCGCGCCGGAAATGACCACCGTTTCGCCGTCCTTGAACCCATGCAAAGCAAACGTCACTGTGGCTGTTGAACCTGACCGCGTAATCGCTATGGGAAGCGCCACAGCCGCTTCAATCAACAAAAACAATGCTCCTGTTTTTCTATAACCGCTTCTGTCCCCACCAGAAATCCTCCGTATCATAAACTCTGGGAATTGGGATACGACAGCAAAAGGCCGCGGAAATGTCGTTGCCACGATCCCGACTTCGTGGGTGTATCCCAGGGCCTCTGCCGCATCTGCCGCGCCGCCCAACGTCTGCCACGTCGAAGATGCGGCAATCAGATCGACCACCTTCTTGACGTTGAGGCTCCACCCACTTGTGGCCGCAGTCGCCATTATCTGACCCGCTTAAACCTTTCGTGGCTTCTGTCTCTGCTTGTCACGGCACGTACCAGAACCGTTACTACTTCTGCATCTCTGTCCGGCACCGAAATAACCGGCCAGTCAATACCATCCCAATTGACAACGTCATCCCGTGCCGGGGTGATTTCTTCTGATTGTCTGCGCGCAAATACTACCTCTGCCTCTCTGACAAAATATCGTGCGTCAAGTTCTGTCGTTTGGTCGGCGTCCTGTTCGCTCACAATCGCCGTGATCGAAACAGCCGAGCCACCGACCGGCGTATACGTAATGTCATCGCCATGGAGATCGAGCATCCGCTCGAACGCCGACTCGTACTCAGTCTCGAATTTGCTCGCCACGTCATATGCCGCGAATGGTGAAATTCGCTGGTGTTGAAGCCGCGGGAAACCACACGCCGATCTGTTCCATCTGGTCAACGCCGTACTCTTTGCCCCAGATGTTTATCGAGACACCATCCGCGATTGACAGATCGTGCGCAGCAACACTCGCCGCTGTGGCCGTGTTGAACCGCACATATATGATCTGCCCCGAACGGTTCGTCAGCAAGATGTGGCTCGCGGGTGGCGCAAAGGTCCACAGCCCCGCCGTAGTGTCAGCGACGGGGCCTGTGGTTTCTGTGGGCGTTCGATATTCGTTAGGCATAACTCACCCTCCTTAATCGGACCGCCTATGGAATGGCAACTGCCGTGATTGTCGGGGCCGTGCCGCGATACGTCACCCGATATGGGATCTCCGCGTCGCCACGCTCTGCGCTTAATTGCACTTCGACGCGCACTTCGCCCGTTACGCCTATCATTCCAACATTAAACCGCTCGCCACTTTCAGAAGAATCGAGTGTGCCGTTGCCGTTAGCGGTAACCTGTGTGCCAGACATAAGGTGACGCCAATTGGTGCCATCCACTTTGGACAATACCGCAATATTTAAGGTATCCGCCCCGGTGGAAACGTTATCCCAACCTGTTGTGTCCTTGTTCCAGTCGAGATCAATCGCCAAATCAACCAGGGGTTCGCCCGTCGCCGGCGTAATTGTCAAAAGCGTGGTGAAACCTGTGTACACCGCCTCAGAAATGTCGATGTCCGCCTCGCCAGCGGATTCGACGGGCTCCAACCTCACAAACGCGCCCTTGGTATACGCCACCAAAGATCGCGTATTCGCCAGCGCTATCGCCGCAGCATCCTCTTTGTTGCCGAGCACGTGCTGCGAGAGCCGGTTGCGAGTTTCATCAGGAACCGGCACTCGGCTCTGGCCGTCGGCGTCGAACATAATCGCGACGAGACAAACCGAACAGCCGATTGCCAGATACATCAGCTCGCGTTTTATTTTTCTTATCCACTTCATGAGCTTAAATCCTTTGCAATGTGGCAGGGCCGTCAATCACGACCCTGCCTCTGCCGCCTGTTTACTCGTCAACCGGGGCCGTAGTGCCCGAGAGACTCTGAACCACGTATACAAAATCAGTCGCGCCGATTTCCACGTCCCAGCCTATGCGGGCCTGGAACGCTATTCGTGAGTTCAAGAACGCCTGTGTGTCGCCGCCAAGGGTTACAAACTCCATCCGCAGTTTCCATTTACGGGTAAACTGCTTTTTGAAGTCACCAAGATACCACGCGCTTGTGGACAGATCGTCCAGTTTCGGGGTGGTTCGGATCTGTGGCTGATGGCGTCCGCGAGCACCCCAAACGTTCATTTCGTTTTCGACGCCCGGGGTCATGTCGCTACCGCGAATCCTGTCGATAACCGATGCCACCGCATCCGGCACAAGCACAATTGACTGGCTCATGGGGATGCTGATACGCTCGCCGCGTTCGTTCTGCATCGCGGCCAAACGCACACGCGCGGCTTCGAGGTCCGTCTCGTCAACCAGGGCGTTGTTTGTTACCCTGGTACCAAGGGCTGCGCGCGCGCCCGGGTTCGCAGCCGTCGCGTTATACAACTGCGTCCCGGTGCCGTTCAGTCGCAACACGTAAGGTTCGGCGGGCGATGTTCCGCTGCCGAAATGGTCCGTGACGCGCTGCAACGTCTGCGTCTCGATCATTTCGCCAGCGATCTCGCCCAGCTTGTCGATCTTCCGAACGATATTTGCAACGTCGTTTTCTTCGATGGTTTCCGCCGAAATGGTCAGTTTACGACCGTTCCGCAGGTGCCGGATCTCATACTTCTCTTCTCCGGCACCGATCTCTGGGTAGTCCACCATTTCATCCACGCGTTCTTCGTCTGGATTGAGCGTCTGAATGTTCGCAATGATGGTTACCTTTTTGTTGTCGTCCATTTCTTCGACGAGGTCTTGGCCGATGCTCGGCACGGCCTCAAGTGCCGCGTTGAATGCCGCGACCGTGAGCCCGCCCGAAAGCAGCGGGAAGGCGCTCGCCATAACGGCGCGCTGTTGACCGATCACTTCGACCTGGGCCTCCACCTTCACGTCAAATAGCGCGTTAAATAGCCGAGGAAGGTTTGTCACCTTGCGCCACGACAATGAACCGTCATCAATGAGGTCTTGCGCGCGCTGCATAAACGTCTCGGGATTTTGTAGGGCTAGCGATCTCAGGCTTTCGGTGTCAAGCCCCGAGCCGCCGACTCGAACATTCGACACAAGCCCGCGCGTTTTCCTTTTCTTGTCTTTAACTTCCATTTGTCTGTCCTCTCCTTTTTGCGCTAGGCTTACGCGGCCTGCATCAGCACCCAGTAGCTGGCGGTCTCAGTGAACACCATCTGAACAAACGCCTGACTTCGGATCGTGGTGCCCGAATCGCCGCTTGCGTCGTCGGCCAAATGGCCTTGTTTCAAGGGATAGTTTGCCTGACCGACCGCGCGGCCAATGACATTGGCACCAGCACTGACCGTCACCGTTTCGGCGTCCGACCAATACAGCGACGTGCCGATAGCCGTGGCGTCCGCCGTGGCCAACGCATACTCAAACACGTCGCCCGGTCGCGGCACGATAATCTCGTAATAACCCGCGCGGTCACCGTCTTTGATCTCTTCGTTTGCGATTGCCACGTCCGCGGCCATCGCGAAATCGGCATCCATCGGCACCCACTGAGTACTACCGCCTGCGGTCAGTTCGAGGATCTCGCCTTTTTCAACCGCCTGCGTCGAGCCAGCCTGGAAGAGGCCAAGCATAATCAGCGGTTTGGGCGCGCCCGTCAGGCTTCGCAGCCATCTCATTCTATTCGGCATTGGTATCTCTCCTTCGGTTTGTGCGTCCGTTGGGCGCTATCCGGTAAATGCCCGCGTCAATTGTTCGTCGCTGACATCTTCGAGTTTCGTTTCGGCGGCTTTCATTTCTGAACCCCGCTTTTCGACGGGCGTCTCTCCTGAAGTGCCCGCTGGCTTCATTCGCTTGGTCTGTTCGACAAGCAAAACTTCCCGCGTTTCTTCGAGGGTCATCTCTTGGATAATGCACCGTTCCGCTAACAGAGTCAGCGCGTCGGGCGCAATATCACGAATATGCGCGTTGATTGCAGCGCGTTCCCGCTGTGCCAATTCTGACTGAATTGGCGCGGCGTCTGGCACAACCGGTGTGGTCGTGCCTTCGGCATTTTGTGTCGCGCCTCGCGCTTCTGGCTTAGGCGCCTTACCTTTTTCGTCTTCCATTTCGTTATTCTCCTTATGGTCTGAGCGCGGCGTTATCAGCCACTCCAAAGTGGATACGAGGCTCTGGACAACCGGCACAAGCGCCGACGTGTCACCCTCCAAAAAACTGCGCCGCAAAGCATCTCTGTCTGCGGGCACAGGAACTACGGATATCTCAATCAGCTCCCACTGCCTTATGATTGTCGCCGGGCCAACAATATCACCGTCAATATCGTCGGGTCCTAACTTTTTCGTTTTTGCGGGATCGGGGATGAACCCCACCGACAAGGCTCGAATGAAGCCAGTCTTTACAAGTTGCCAGATGGTTTCAGCCCGCTCAGTTTCAGCGAACGTTATTTCGGCGACAAGTTCCTTCCCCTCTGTCTGCACTTTTGCTTTGCCTATCACGGCGCCGCTTTCAAATCGGTTATGCGTATCGAGGACAACGGGGTTGCTTCTGAACCGCTTGAGGCGTACCCCGGCCATGCGCAAAAACTCGCGCCCGGTCCATGTTTCGACGCCGCCTTCCGTAGCTGCGACAAACGTGGCACTCCGGGCCTCTTCGTCAATCGCCCGAACGCTTACGCTATCCAATAAGGCGCGCTCACATATCGCCGTTGTCATGCTTTCTCCTTTCGGCCATTAGACGTTGCGCTTTCACGGTTTCCCAGTCCTCGCCGCGCACGATGCTGGGCATTTCCTGACAAATAAGGCCTTTTATATGTGTCTCTGGAAGCGAGACGCGATAATTTTCTCTCCAATCGAGCAAGGCCAATATCATCGCTTGATATCCTCAAAGGCGTCCGCTATCATCGATTCGACAAGTTCCTCGACGCTACGCGCACCGCCGCCCCCGTTCCCGTTTCCATTACCAGATTGCGCGCTGGGCTCGTCCGGCTCTTTGGCGGGCAAGCCCATTTTCACGCGCAAATCCAGTTCGGTCTTCTCTTCGCGGAGGCGCTGTCGTAATACCTCTTCCCAATCCATGCCACGTTCTGCGCATACTTCCCGCTTTGTCTTAATCCCCGATTCGATGGCGATTTCGTTGGCCTTGGCTTCTTTGAGTGGGTCCACCCACTGCCAGCCGTTCATTATCCAGGACACTTTGCGAAGGTCCACGTCCGTCACGCCGCGCAACCGGCGATCCCCGCGCAACCGCGCGTCGGACAACACAAGGAACCATTCCCAGTTTAGGAATTTCTCAACAAAGGCGTGGCCCAACACCTTATAGGTCATACGAGACTCGAGCAGGTCGGTACGTGCGCTCGAGTACGTGGAATCGCCGAAATCTTTGAGCACCACTTGCCACGACACGCCAAGCGCCGCGCCAATGCGACGCGCCAACATGATAATAAAGGGCGCAAGTTCCGGCGTCGGAAAATTGGGGATAAGAGTTTCAATTGATTCACTCGGATACAGCTTGAAGATCATCCCCGGCTCGATGGCCTCTTCAATTTGGTAACCGTAAGTCTTGGCTGTGGTCTGGAACATGTCCTCCAGCGTGCCCTCGGATTTGATGAACACTGACAAACATGCCGCAATTTGGGCGCGTTTGAGCCCAGCGATAATCAACAAATCAAGGTCGCGAAGGTCTTGGAGAATGGCGTGGAATATTGGAACGCCGCGGCTTTGGCCGGGACGCTCTTGTGTAAACAGATGTGCCGCTTCTGATTTCTCAACTCGAATGAATTGGTCATGTGGCCTCAGCATCCCCGGCGCTATTGTTTCGCCCGGATGGTGCTTTGTTATCCAATATGCAACCGTCCGGCCTTCTTTATCCCGCTCAACACCTTCCCTGATGTTGCCGTCCGTGACTTTATCCATCGGCGTCTGTAGCCGGTCGCTCTCAATGGTTTCACACCATACCGGTTCCCGTGGTGCGCTCGCGGTCTTGGTGGCTTTCCTCAACACATCGCCGTCACTCAGCCATGCATGACATACCATTGCTTGCATCTCGCCATGAGGCAAACCGCCGTCCGCCGGCGAGATGGTGTCTTTGAGTTCGTTCCAGACTTCCTCGATGTTTGTGTCTTTGGTGTCATCCCCGGTAATTGCCTGTGCGCGCATCCCTGTGCCGATGACGTTCCTCACGATAGTATCCATGACACCCGATGCGAGCGGGTCATCACGGTTCAGTTCGCGGGATCGGTTGCGCAACGTAGGCAGGTCGTGGGCTATTTCGGCGTCTGCGGAATTTGTGCCGCCCACCCAAGGCGTTTGACCTGTCTTGTTTTTCGCCGCACGATATCCGGCTGCGCGCATACCGGCCAAAAACACCTCACGGTATTGCAGGTCCGTCTCAAACAGGCGAAGGTGTTGACGGCGCATAGCCCGCACCGGGGCCACAACCCCGAGGGTCCAATCAAACGCTTTGGAAAGCCTACTCATTTCTGAAACGCCGTCCTTGTTGACCCGAGCCTTCGCCTATCTGCGCCTCGAGTCGTGGCGGCCTCCGCCGACTCCAATGCGGTACGCAATCCGTCAAGATTTTCTCGCCGTCGCAGATGTTTGCCGCGGGAACCACCCGCGCTGGCTTCCACCTCGAGGCCCCCGAGAATGGCGGAGGCCGATGCGTAGTTCCGCCAAGCCGACGCCCAATCGGAGGCATCAATAGCCGTCACTACCGCATCGAGCTTAGTTTCAAACGCCGCAACGGTGATCGCCAAACCATCCTCCTGCATAAAAAATGCCCCCCCTCTGGCCAGGGAGGGCACAAAAAAACGATCCTAGCTAAACCGAGGCCAGCCGGATCGTATGTCTGTGACGGGCGCTACCCGCCGCGTATCTATGTTATTTCATAATTCCTACGTTATGTCAAGCCTTTCGATGAATTAGTGCTATATATGCTACTTTTGCGGTGTTGCCACCACATAAAACGGACCTGTTACCGATGTGCTAAACCTCGCCGCCGCCCCCAGGGCTATCCTAACTCGTTCTTGTGGAGTTAGGGTCGGGATGAAAGGCCCTCTTGACTCTATTGCCGCAAACGCTCCTTTAGCATAACTTTCCCCACAACCTATTGCATCAAATTTGTCCGTAGTTTCACCCACCTGAAAATCATCACCCACGTAAAACAATCGCGAATCCACACCCATCAAAAATGTACCACCCATTTCGACATTGTCGGTCTTTTTTGCAAACCCCCCACTCGCAAATCTCTTCCGAATAGCCTTAATCACGTCTCGCACCATCCACTCGAATATGTCCTTGCGCCTGTTCGGCGGCAACCTGAACCCGTATTGCAACAATTGGCCCATCCTAAAAGACGTTGTGAACCCGATGACAGCGCGCCCGACATGAAACACTTTGCGGTCCTTTCTCGTTGACAAACTATTGCCCGCGACGCCCGCGCTGTCCCCGCCAATATGCACTCGTTTGTTACTGTCGATGTATCCAGCAATACATGTCATATCCGCTTCCCCTTCACAGAATACTTCTTGCCGCACGCGGCAACCTGGCATTGACGGTATTGCGTGTCGCCTTTCGTATTGGTAGCCCGCGTTTCGAGCGACCCGCATTTAGGACACCGGGACCGCGTAGGAAACGCCCAGCCGTTCGCGCCAAGTTCCGCGACCTGAAGTTGCCATTGATTGCCACAGTTCCGGCACCGAAAGAACGCAACGTCCTCGTGGACTTGCAAGCATGTCGCTATGTGGCCCCCGTTATTCAACGTCACACGAAGGCAGGCCGGGCAGGGAACGTATTCGTTGCGCCCACGCAACCAGCGCGTTGGGAGAGGTTTGCCCTTTTCCCAGAAATGGCGCGCCGGGATTATCTCTGCGTCTCCCATGAGCGCGTCAAGCACCGCATCGTCTCTCATATCGGCCGCTTTTTCGCCTAGCTCTCGAAAACGTGCGGCGGCTTCTTCCTTATAGCGCTCATCGGAATCGCCGCTCATGTCAACATCTTCAATCACGCGACCGATGCGCTTTGCTTGCGCCTTCACTTTCGCCTTCGTCTTCCGCTTGGTCGTCACTTTTCGTTTCCGCTTCGCCATGTCTTTGTCCTTTCCAGTTGTGTATTCGCCATAAATTCATATCAGCGCCCAATCTTCCACCGTTTGGGCTCATCAGCATTCTCTTTGGTCGCCGGCTTAGGCATCGGCACGCCACCCTTTCCGTTGTTGCGCATCCGCATGATGTTTGCGGCCACATGTGCGCCGACACATGCGTCCAAGTAATGATTCGCCCTCCTGATTTGTTTCCAATATACTTTTGCGCCCACCCCTGGCTTGAACTCGGGCTCCGTCTGTTCCTCTGCGGTCACCTGTCGGACAAATTGTAAATGATCCACTTTCTCGCCCTTGAAAAGGCCGAGACTACCCACGGCGCCCGGTGGGGCCATAAAGCCACGATGGACTTCGCGCTTCCAGTGGTCTGCGTGCATCAGCACAAGCCAGATCGTGCCATCTTTTCTCGGCTCTTGTTTCGCCAGATACCATTCATTGCCGAGCCGCTTATCCTTTGAGGGCTTAGGGGCGGCCCAGCCCTTTTGTTTGTTTGTCGTGCCAAGGCCACGCGCCGCGAAATACCGGGCTTGCCCGCTTTCGAGGACAAATTTGTAGGTGATATCCTGTTCCCACGCTGCGTCTATCATGCAAAGGTCATGGACAATTTGCTTACCATCGCAAATCCATCCCGGAGTGAGCGTATCGTCCCGGAAGGCCCTGAGCGCCGACAATATCTTGGCCGCGTCTGGTTGCCTCTCTTGAGGCACATCCAACGGCCCATAGTCAATCACGTGGCCGCTCCATTCGGGCTCCTTACGCCAAGCACAGGCCACCCACCAACATGTGTGGAGTCCAAGGTCGACGTAGACGGTCAAATAATCCGTGCCTTTTGGCGCGACCCCTCGTGGATGCCCCGTTGTCTTGTCCAGAATGCCCTGTTGGGTTATCGATGCGAGATTGATCTCTCCATCGTCCCATGGCAAAGTCCACACAAACTGATGGATCGCCTTCATCGCCGAGTCAGAATCCGCCCGCATGGCCTCGTATTCATCCTCGGCGATATCTGCCATTGTCCGTAACCCCGAACTCATAGCGTTCCACGTGAAACCAAACGTCAAAGTCTTTGGAGGGTCACCACTTACGACGCCTTTCTTCGATACGGTTTGACCTTTTGCGGCCAACACAGGGTGCCTCAAGGCCTCTTGCCTGTCCTCTTCGAGCCATATCGCGCCACACGCCGAACAGGCCCAGCCCGCGTTCGCTCTTGCATCGATGACATTCTCCGCATCCTGATATCCTACAAAGCCGTCGCGCTCAGGCGCCACATAGACGTCACAGAATGGGCAGGGAAAGAACGCCTGCGTTCCCGTGCCGCGTTCATGCACTTCCTGATATACGCGGCCCTTTTTCGTGCTTATTGTGCATTCAGCGAAGACCCTAGCCTTATCGCTTTGCGAATCCGCGCGACGTTCAAGCTGTCGAACCGGATCTGTTTCCCGCGACGATGCCCCCGCTTCATCCATCTTGTCTATTTCGCTAAGCGCCACAACCTTGCAGGTGTGGCTCGATACCTGTTCGTCGCCGCCACCCGCACCCATAAAGCGCAACGTCGCCCCATTCAAAAACTTGATCATTGTAAACTTGCCGCCGCGCGAACCCGCGCCTTTTTTAGGGACGAAGTGAGAATACCGGCTTTCCAGAATTGATGGTTCAATTTTTTCGCTGTAAATGCCGTGCGCCATTTCGATTGTCGGCACACCAACAATGACCGGCTCTTCGAGTTCGAATAGCGAATACAAAATGGGGGTCACAAAAAAGAGCAACGTCTTGCCACCTTGCACTGGCCCCGTGGCGATGCTCCGGCGATATCGGTGTCTATCAAATTCATCAAGCACAAGGCCTGTCCAGGGCATCACGTCAACGGAAAACGGCCCTGGAAATGCACTGCCTTTTGGTAGCACGATTTCCTCTTCGGCAAACTCTCGATAGGTCCGCACTGTCCGGGGGCGAAGACCCCTGAACACACCCTGGATAGGATGCGGGATACTGAGGGCCACCTCCAACTCTATCCCTGATGCCAACGGCAAGAGCGTTTGTGCCATCTCAGTTCCTCATCACCTTGAGCCGCTTACGTTCCAACTCCGTAACCACCTGAGCCGCCACCTCGCGCGCCACAAGCAAAGACAGCCGCTCAAGGCGCGCCATGAGCAAGTAAAGGTGCGCGTTCAGTTCCGCCCACCGTTTATCTGATTCAGTCATGGTCTTCCTTTTGCGGTTTCAACGCTTCGACCATCTTGTGAGCAAGCATCTGCAGCCCAAGCGGGTCCAGGGTTACTGCGCCGATGTCTCTCGGCGGGTTCGCGCCCAGGAGTTCAACGGTTTCTGCCAAGGATAGAACATGTGGGGTTTCTTCTTGTGTCGACATTACGCTCGTCTCCCTTCGACCATCTTGCCCCAAGCCTTTTCGGCCTTGTCGATCACGCGCCGCAACGCGCGGCCTACACGTTTCCCGTGCGTCTTCTCGATACCTTCGAAGCCCTGTCGCATGACGTTTGTTATCTCCGCGAGTTCCCGCGTCATGTCTGAGGCGTCCAAAAGTAGGCCTTCACGTGCATCATTTTCGTTTTTCACTCTGCGATAGTTTTCTTCACGCAACAACTCAAGGGCCCGGCTCTCTTTGGGGTTTTCTTCGACGCCCATTTCCTCTTCATATTGAGCCCGCCACCAGCCAATAACATCGGGAAACGAGTAGGTCTTGTCGGCGTTCCGGGGGCAATTTTTCCAGTATCGAATTGTGCGAGGGTCAAGGCCAAAGGCCCCGGACAGCACGCGCTGGGTGCATTTTGTCCAGTCCGGGATCTCATGGTCATGTCTTGGCATTATTGCCCGCGCTTCGACGATACGGTGCCGGGGTAGAATATGGTGAGTTCTTTGGGCCTAAGTTTTTCGCAATCCGGCCAGACCGCATCATAGGCGCAATTCGGCGCGATAACCAAACGCTTGGGAGGGGTCTTGCCGAACAAACACGTCCTGGATTCGTCAACCGATACCACCCCGTCGGCGGCATGAGCACAAACACGCTCGGCCTTTGCAACTATCCGCCTCAGCCACGAGGGAATTGTGCTGGTCTTGACGGCCCAGAAGTCCAGGATGCTCAGTATCACCGGGGTGCCGCGGAGCCACCTGAAAACGAGCGCGGGCATAACCGTGTCGAATCCGATTGCATAGACATAATCAGGGCGGTGGCGTATCAGATGGAACAGCTCCGCCGCCCACCACACCGGCATACTGAACAACAACGACATGCTCGAAAACGCGCCGGGGACATGGCACCTCCGAATAGTGCAACCAAACCGCGACTCTTCTTTGGGGTATTCTTGCAGCCGATCCCAGCCGTAGACAGATACGTCGAACCCCGCCTCTCTGAACATCCTCATTTCGTTTAGCACGCGTCCGTATTCTAAGTGCGGACACGATATCATCAGCATGATTGTTTTCATTCGTTTCCTTTCTGTTGGGCGCCCCAAAGGCAAGGGGCGCCCGCCTATTCACTATCGAAGGAACAGGATAAGGGCCTTACCCGAAGGCTCGCCCGCCTTAATCAGGCCCATTTTCATCTGTTCCATCTGAACTTTTGCGGTGGCAATGATCTTGCCGGCCGCTTTGATTTGGTTTGCCGCTTCCTTTTCGGAAATAGCCCGTCCGTCCGGCCATTCGCCCCGAACCACACAGGCCATTCTCGCGGCCAGTTCGTCGGCGGACATTTGCGACATAACCTCATACTCGTCCACTTCTTCTACTTCTTTCTTCTTTTTTCCCATGGTAGTCACACTCCTCTTGTCGTTTGTTGTGCGCCCTATGCGCCTTTATGTATTGCCGCATTGGCTCGATTAGCCGTTGCGGGATATCGCTTATAACTAAAGTGCTGTGTTCTGCTAATCGGGCTTTACAATATGCGTCTGTTATGTCTCCTGGATACTTCTTTTCTTGCTGAGCTTCAATCCATACGACAACTACCGCCGGATCGTATAGTATTTTTTTTGTACCAGGAATTTGCAGACAAGGACATCCCATCGTGCGCAAGTTGTCCAGTGTTGAACGCGAGAGGCACATCGCCGCTGCCATACGTATAGTGTCCAACAAGACGGGTTTAATTTGCACAACGATATGTTCTGTCGGGCGATTTGTCATCTTAGCCTCCTCCCTATAGGGCGCCCCGCATACCC
>SDBS01002276.1_pt1 | contig 19299 bp, 15 predicted proteins | sample 2277091 | NCBI WGS metagenome assembly SDBS01 (sample SAMN10404972, study PRJNA504765) | marine sediment metagenome | isolation source: marine sediment core GS10_PC15, 163 cmbsf | place: Arctic Ocean: Southern Knipovich Ridge | collected 2010 | reverse complement strand
CTTCAATAGTCTCTCGTCCATCGCTCCGGTTAGTATGAACATGAAGGTCACCTTTGATGTCAGACAGTTCCACCAGCCCGGGAATGGCACCCTGTTCGGCCTTCTCAATTTCCTGCTGGCCCTCTCGTATTTCCGGAGGGATATATTGAAGTCCCTGTCGTCGATAGAAAGTCTCCTCAGTGGCAAATTTCTCTAACTCACCGGTGGCCAGGCTGGTGATGCCATATTCCGACAAGCTCAATCCCCGTCGACGAGCCCTCTCTCTGAGGTTTATGTTGTGCTGTTTGCTACCGGTAAAGTATTGCAGGGTCGAACCAAACGAGTCGTGGCCTACAATTCTAAGGTCAACCTGAAGTCCACCGGAGACAATTACACTAGCCTTGGTGGTACCACTGGCTAAGACCTCCTTAACCTGAGGTAGGACGATAAATGCTTGAATCACCTCCTCAGGGTCATCGGCAGTGCCCATGAGGTCAATATCGCCTATTGTCTCCTGAAAGCGGCGCAAGCTACCGGCAGGAGTCAGGTTTCGCAGTCCAGGTACTTCTTTGAGTTTAGCCATGATATCATCCACGACCAGCATTGCGACACCGATTGGGATACGCTGTTCGTCTTTCTTCTTCCTCAGTGCCTGAATCTTGTGCAGGATTTTTTCGGCGGTTTTTTCCCCGAGACGGGGTAGTGAAGCCACGTCACCGCTAGCGATAGCACTTTCCAGCTCATCTACTGTCTTTATGCCAAGTTCTTCGGTCAGCAGCATAGCCGTCTTCGGTCCGATATGGGGAATATCAAGCAGGTCGCTGATGCCCTCCGGGAACTCAGACTTCAGCTTTGCATAGAAGTCAAGTTTGCCGGTGGTTACCAGCTCGGTGATTTTCTTAGTGATAGCCTCCCCCACCCCGGGGACTTCCTTCAGTCTATCCTCGGCGACGAGCTGCTCCGCTTCCACGGGCAGGTGCTGAATGGAGCGAACCACCCTCTGGTAAGCGCGAATTTTGAAGGGGTTTTCCCCTTTAAGCTCCAGCAGGTCAGCGATATCCTGAAATACCCCGGCGATTTCTTTGTTATTCATTGGTTAGTCCAAACCAACTTTTGTCTTGAGAAGCTGAATTTGCTCTTCAGGATAACCGAATCTCTCTGACATAACCCTGCTAAAAGCTGAAGGAGGGCTAAGACGAAATCTCCTGCTTCGCAAGATTTGTTCTTCTGAATTGACTGCCTCAATACTATTGGTATGAAAGGTGATAGAGATGAAGTTCATTCTGGCGAATAAAGTTTCGTACACTGGTCTGAGCCAAAGTGGTTTCCTATAACGAACTACAATATAAAGACCATAAAAACACCAATTTGCAATCAATATCCATTTATCACTATTTCCTTTCTTATAATATAGGTATCCGCTATCTCCACCTTTAACACAGTAAGTGAAGTTACCTTGAGTGAGCATATATTGCGAGTCATACTGGCTCAACAGGAGAGATGATGCTAACTTATGTATGATGTCATCTGAAGTGTAGAATTTATAATTTGTGATGAATGCTCTATTCCCCATGGCTAACTCTTTCTACTGGGATTCAATTTCAGTGAGTATAATATCATCTCGCTCTTCAGTGACTTGGTACTTTAATAGGCGCACTGTCTTCTCTTCTATAAGCCTTCTCTTCTGCACGTATTCTAAGACTTCATCCTGAAAATCAAATGCAACCAATATACTCTGTACCATCTCAGTGTCACCATCAGCAAGTTTTCTGACAAGCCAGTTCTCGTACTTGATAATCTGATTTAGATTTTCCTCCGTGCAAGTGCGTGTTTTCAACTCAATACAGGTATACTTGTGAAGGACATCAATGCCGTCAACTTCAGTGACGTGCGTAAGGAATATATCCATAACCGTGTTGAAAGAAGTAGGGACATGATTCAAAAAATCATAATACTCGCCCACAACGTTTTTAAGCCTACCTTGAGCAAAAGAACGCATGAACCAAGCATTTAGATAACCCTCTACTTTTATTTGTCCCTTCCCATCTGTTTCAAGCTTCAGTGGTAGAGCATCTTCTGTAGCTGAAAATGACCCTGATATTTGTGCAAGCGGATGGAAAATCGGGTTGTTTCTCAGTAAGAGACGAATCAATTCCTTTCCTTCTTCTGTAGTTATAGGTTGATGGCTCTTTTTGGTAATAGGTCCCAAGTCAAATGTCCATAACTTTCCTTTATCTCGCAAATCCAAGATGTCACTTAGGGCAATTGCCTTAGGAAAGTGTCTAATAATCGATTCAAAGCAAACCCTATACGGGTAAATTTGGTCTTTTCCCCCCCAAACATCGCGCTCCTCATCAAAGAATGGCCTACTTGTTGCCTTCCACAGGCCATGGATACCAATATTCCTGACATAGAAGAATATCAAGTCACCTGGTCTAATAGCCTCAAAACCGGCTATGATCTCTGAATTAATCCTTTCCAAGGAGTGAGAAATACCACCATAGAGTCCATATTCGAGGCACTTCTCAAAATTCTCTTTGCTTGCGAGGAATATGTGATTTCCCATATATAGTCCTTCCTCACCTTCCACAGCAGTGTTTGTATTTTTTGCCGGAGCCGCAGGGGCAGGGTTCGTTGCGGCCTATCTTCTTGCCTGTCTTTCGGGGCTGGGGTTTGCCATCACCAGCGCCACTGGTAGCGGCAACCAGAGCTGGTTTTGACGCCGCTGCTTTCACCTGCGGCTGCTTAGTAATATTGGCGTGGAATATGGTGCGGACGACGTCGTGCTGAATGGTGGAGGTAAGATTCTGAAAAAGTTCGTAGCCTTTACTCTTGTAGGCGTCTACGGCTTTTATCTGGCGCAAGGTCTGCCAGCCCGCTTCCTGGCGCATATCTTCCATCGCAGTCAAGTGCTCCACCCAGAGGTTATCGATAATGCGCAGCATCACCAGGCGCTCCAGCACTCTCATATTTTCGGCACCCAGATCGTTCTCCCGTTGTTGATAAAGAGTCTCCGCCTGCTCAAGAAGCCGGTCCTCAATTTGCTGCGGCTTGAGCTGGGCGAGAGCATCAGCATTAAGCTCCGGTGGCAAGGGGAGAATCGTAGATGCCTCAGCAATCAGGTTTGCCATATCCTCGTTACTGTATCCGTTCCCGGCATGGGTAGCGACTGTGCCCTGTATCTCATCCTTAACCATTGACAGGATGTTTGCCTTGAGGTCGGCACCGCCCAATATCTTCTCACGCTCACCATAAATAAGCCCGCGCTGTGTATTCACAACATCGTCATAATCGACGAGATGTTTACGGATATCAAAGTGATAGCCTTCAACTCTGACCTGGGCACTCTCAATTGACTTGTTGACCAGTCTATTTTCGATGGGGGTATCCTCATCCATGCCAACAAGCTCCATAATGCCCTTAATCCGCTCGCCACCGAAGCGCTTCATCAGGTCATCCTCTAATGAAACATAGAATCGAGAGCTTCCCGGATCACCCTGCCGCCCGGCCCTGCCCCTGAGCTGGTTATCAATTCGCCTGGCGTCATGACGCTCGGTACCAACGATATGGAGTCCGCCAAGCTTGACTACTGCGTCGTGTTCCTCCTGCCAATCCTTTTCACTTCTGCTCTCAGGATTCCCGCCGAGTACAATATCAACGCCACGCCCAGCCATATTGGTGGCAACGGTTACCGCACCCAGTTGTCCAGCCTGAGCAATAATTCCAGCCTCTTTTTCGTGCTGTTTAGCATTAAGCACCTGACGTGGGACGCCTCTTTTCTTTAGCATATCGCTCAGCTCTTCCGACTTCTCAATTGACACGGTGCCAATCAGTACCGGACGTTTTTGCTTATAAGACTGCTCAACCTCACGGACTACTGCCCTGAATTTAGCATTTTCATTCTTGTAGATCTGGTCAGACAAGTCCTCACGTATCATCGGTTCATTGGTAGGAACAACCACGACCTCAAGTTCGTATATCTTGTGAAACTCCTCAGCCTCAGTAACAGCGGTACCCGTCATCCCGGCAAGCTTGTTGTACATACGGAAGTAATTCTGAAAGGTTACGGTGGCGAAGGTCATGCTCTCAGGCTGAATGCGGACATGTTCGTTGGCTTCTATTGCCTGGTGCAGCCCCTGCGAATATCGGCGACCGGGCATCCGGCGTCCGGTGAACTCGTCAACGATGATAACCTGGCCGTCTTTGACAATATACTCCTGGTCTTTGCGGTATGATTCCTTAGCAGTTATTGCGTTCCTGAGGTGGTGCACCAGAGAAGCGCTGTCATAAAGGCTACCTGATTTCAGTATCCCCTCTCGTCCCAGAATTCTTTCCGCACTTTCGTAACCAGACTCGTATATCTCATCCACTGAAGGTCCCTTCTCATTCATTTTATAGTCGCGGTCTGACTTCATCTGAGCGGCAATTCTGGCAAAAACCTGATACTGCTGTGGTGATTCTTCTCGCGGTCCACTGATGATAAGCGGGGTACGCGCCTCATCAATGAGAATGTTGTCCACCTCATCAACAATGGCATAGTTTAAGAGACGTTGAGCGCACTGAGACTGGTCGACAACCATGTTATCCCGTAGATAGTCAAAACCGAACTCGTTATTGGTGCCGTAGGTGATATCCGCCCCATAAGCCTCCCGGCGTGAGATGGGACGCATATAACTCCAGCGTTCATCCTCCGACTCATAGGTGGGGTCATAGATGAAGGAAGCTTGATGCTGAATGCTGGACACACTAATCCCCAGAGCATGAAAAATAGGACCCATCCAGTGTGGGTCTCGTTTGGACAGGTAATCATTAACCGTAATCAAGTGGCAGCCCTGTCCGGCAAGGGAGTTTAGATAGAGGGAAAGGGTAGCCACCAGGGTTTTACCTTCACCGGTTTTCATCTCAGCGATTTTACCCTGGTGAAGGACAATCCCTCCCATTAGCTGGACATCAAAGTGGCGCTGGCCTATAGTCCGCTTGGCGGCTTCACGAACAACGGCAAAGGCTTCGGGTATTAACTCATCAAGTGAACTACCGTCTTTGTGTCGAGCCTTAAACTCTTCGGTCTTGGCACGAAGCTCGTCATCACTGAGTCGTTCAAATTCGGCCTCCAGGTCGTTTGTCTTCTGTACTGCCGGCTGTAAGCGTTTCAGTTCTTTTTCATTAGAATCAATCAGCGCACTTAACCACTTAGGCATACTCTTTTCACCTAATCAGTTTCTTAGCTTCCACAGCCGTTGATTCCCCGACCATGACTTTGAACTCTCCCATGCCATCAACAGTAAATACATGTACCGAAGGTGCCGCCAGTGATTTCAGCAGAGAAGGTATTCCGTAGCTTTCCAATAAGCCCTGGATGACTTTTGCCTCGGCTTCACCGTTGGCCCGGTACACCTCTATCAGTTTGTGACTCTTATTCAAACAGAGCTCCTACGGATAGCCCCGTATGAATGCGATGGATGGCTTCACCCAGCAGCGGGGCTATAGGCAAAACAGTAATCTTATCTAGTTTGCTATCATCATTAACGGGAATAGTATCAGTCACTATCACTTCCTTCACCGGCGACGAGGCTATCCTCTGGATAGCCGGACCGGAGAATACCGGATGAGTGGCGCAGGCATATACTTCCCTAGCCCCTCGCTCCATTAAGGCAGTCACAGTATTCACCAGGGAGCCGGCGGTGGCTATTTCTTCATCTATAGTCAGGGCTACCTTACCCTTCACTTCCCCGATAACATTAAGCGTCTCTATCTGGTCAACATTACCCAACCGTCGCTTTTCCATGATAGCCAGTGGCGTACCAAGCTTTTCTGCCACGTCGCGGGCCCGTTTGGAAATACCGAAATCAGTGGCAACCACAACCAGGTCATCAAACTTTCTCTTCTTAAAATGATTACTCAGGAGGTGAAATGCAGTTAATTCGTCAACCGGTATGTTAAAAAAGCCCTGGATTTGTCCAGCATGCAAGTCCATTGTCAGCAAACGGTTAGCACCAGCCGTGGTGAGCAGGTCAGCTACCAATCTGGCGGTTATCGGGACGCGAGGCTGGTCTTTTTTATCGGTGCGACCATAGGCATAGTAAGGAACCACCGCAGTAATACGCTTCGCGGATGCGCGCTTCAAGGCGTCAAGCATAATCAACAGCTCAACGAGGCTCTTATTGACTGGCGAACAGATAGGTTGAACCACAAAGATGTCCCGCTCACGGACGTTTTCCAGAATACGAACAAAGATATTTTCGTTGCTGAATTCAAAGACCTCAGCTTTACCGAGGGGCATACCCAGGTATTCGGTAATTGCTTTGGCCAGGGCGGGATTAGCATTGCCGGTGAACACCTTCATGTCATCCATGGCTTTTTCACACCTTTAAACATAGTCTATACTTCGCACCAGACGGTTATATTATATCACTATCGTCGGTTAACCTCACCCCCAATTGTTTTTTCGGAAAACGAGGCTAAAAAGTCGTTTTTTATTTTGGGAAACAATTCGTGCCTGGATGGAGGGGCTTAGCTTCGAATTGTTTTTGGAGTTATGTAAAGAAGGGCAGTTATGTAAACTTGAGTGAAGGGAGCGAGAATACTTGCTGCCTCTTCACTTTACTCCTCGGAATGGTGGGGAGGAGATTGCTTCGGTACTTCGTGTCTCGCAATGACAAGAGGGGGGTGAGATTCTTTGCTGCCTCTTCGCTATACTCAGAGCTGCGGCTCAGAATGACAAGGGGGGAGGGAGAAAGACCGAATCTGGTTTGTTGTGATTGTCGACGAGAATCACTATCTGTTTGCCAGAGTTGAGCCAGATATGCTATAGTCTCCAGAGCAAACGCATCACTTACGGAATAGTCACGATTCTTGAAAGGAGAAAGATGAAAGAAGCAGTTATCGTAGATGCATGCCGGTCACCGATTGGCCGGGCGGGAGACCGAGGCGTATTCAAAGCAATTGCCTTTACCGACCTGATGACCCCAGTCCTGAATGCAATATTGGAAAGGAACAAACTGGACCCTAACCTGATTGATGAAATCGTCATCGGCTCGGCGATGACAGTCAGCGGCGCAATGACGAGGAACATACTGCTGACTGCCGGCTTTCCGCAGTCGGTAGCAGGCAGCGATACCGCCAGGCAGTGTGCGTCTTCTTCCAACGCGATAGCGGTGGCGGCACACTACATTATAAACGATGATGCCGACATCATCATTGCCGGCGGCCTGGAAACGATGGACCGGCGAGGGCCGGTACAGCCGTGGCAGATCGGGCAGCGTGGGGCGGGGGGTCAGCGACCTCCCCGTGCTTCCTCCGGGCAAGGACAGGAGGAAATGAAGTATCCCGATGACTGGAAGACAGCCAAGCTACTGCCGATATTGCCTCCGGAAATACCGGGCTGGATATACGACATGGGACGCACCGCCGAGGAGCTTTCGGAACGCTACGGCATCAGCAGGCAGGACTCGGATGAGTTTGCCCTGGGCAGCCACGATAAGGCAATAGCGGCGCAGGACGCCGGGCTTTTCAAGGACGAGATTGTACCGATTACGATTAACTACGATGACGGTTCCACGGAGGTAATCGACACAGACCAATGTCCGAGACGGGGCACCTCCCTTGAGAAAATAGCGGCCGTGCCAGCGGCATACAAGGAGAACGGGCTGGTAAGCGCGGCTAACTCGTGCCCAAGGAGCGACGGCGCCGGGGCGATACTACTCATGTCCAAGGACAAAGCAAAGGAGCTGGGCTACAAGCCGATGTGCACCTTCCGACACGCGGTGATGATTGGAGTCGACCCGACGGTAATGGGAATCGGGCCTGTTCCGTCGACGCAGAAGATTCTAAAGAGAACAGGGATGAGTATCAAGGACTTCGATATCATTGAAATCAACGAGGCATTTGCCTGCCAGGTGGTCTACAGCATACGCGAGCTGGGGATGGGCCCTGCGGAGGTGGAGAAGGTGAACCCCAAGGGAGGGGCGATTGCGATTGGGCATCCGCTGGGAATGACGGGGACGAGGCAGGCAGCGGTAGTAGCCCACGAGATGGTGCGCCGGGACCTTCAATGGGGGCTGGCAACTCTGTGCGTTGGCGGCGGACAGGGAATGGCAACGACCTTTGAGCGGGAGAACTACGACTAGATACGAGCTAAGAGACCAGTTTTAGAAGAATAGGCGCCCTTCCTCTATTGTTTGGGGGGAGGGCGTCTGTGTATTGGGGATTATATACTTGACACGGATTACTTTTATCCTGTCTTCGACTTTCATATTCACACCTTCCGATTACTATTGTTTGGCAAAAGCAATAGTAATCGCATATATCCTGAACATTTCACCTTCACCATACGGACTCAATCCTACATTGTAATGCATGTCAATGATTACGTCACGCGGATGCTCTTCTTTCCAAGAGTCGAACTGATGTTCCACTGTTTGCCTAGAAGTATCCTCAAAAGACACTACCCCGGCATCATATGCGTCGATAGATTTATCCATTATGAATATCCCCCTTTTCTCTCATTATACCACGCAGGCGCAATTGGTGAGGTATGCAAGTGTTTGATATAGGCCTAATTGACGAAAGGTGTGGAAGTGGTAGAATAGGGGTATGAGTTTCTTCAAGTCGTCCATCTCACTTGTGGGTGGAACCCTCAAGCGCATCTATTGGCTTGTGCCCACGCTGTTTCTTGACCCCTTCGACTTGGCGGAGAGGTACTTTGACGTGACCTACGAAGTGCCTCAATGGTTGATGTGGAGTCTAGGCGCTGGCGGCTTGTTTGTGGCTGTGAGCCTAACGTACCATGAGTTGAGGAAGCAGAAAGAAGGTCTTGAAGCGCAACTAGGTAAGGAGACAGACACATTTCACATGGAGTTCAACGGCTACAGTATGCTGACCAGAGATGATAGAGTACTGCAATTAGGTGTAATCTTCCACTCTGATGTTGATGTGATAGTAGACGAACTCGCATTGCAGGTAGGCGGCAATCTCTTGCAGCCCTCGGATTGGAAGCCATTCAAGCTAAAGAGGATTCATAATAAGAACTACACTTTTGTGCCTGCAACTGTGCGGGAAGCGGCGGGCAGTGATTACGGAGAGGCCAAGCTCGTGGTGCGTGTTGGCAGCAAGCAGTACGAATCCGAGCCTTTTAAGATTGACGGTCTATTGTGAAAAGGGTGCTGTAGCTCTTTGTACTGCAAGTTCTCGGCAGGTCGGTTATTAAACCGCCATTCCTCAGCGTATACAGTGTGGTGCAATATGGTATATAGTGATAAAGAATGGTGAAATAGGGAACCCGACTACTTCAAGGGGGGTGTTCGTGTCTGCTAGAGACAGCAGATAGAAAACTGCTAGATAAAATCATAGACAGGTTTGGTAATGAGGAAAATCAATTACGTAGAAGACTTGAGAGCGTTTTGGGAGACTCGTAGGAAATCACGCAATGCTGTTGATAGAAATCTATCCAGGCTCTCATTTACAGAGAAACTTGTGATAGCAGATAAGATGCGTGCAAATCACATAGCGATGCGTGATGCGAAGCGTGTAACTAAAGCCTCTCCAAAACCGTCAAAAACATAGGTTTCTTGACATAGACCGTGGAATGGAGGTCAGTCATCAATTCCGGGCACGGGGAAGCGAGCGCAGAGCTGAGTCACTTCGTTTTTGACCTGTTCTTCCGTAGTCGAGTCGCCAATGTTATTGAGTATCCGAGCGACGAGGGAAGCAGTGTGTTTCATTTCCTCTTTACCGAAGCCACGGGTAGTTACCGCCGGTGTGCCCAACCTGATGCCACTGGTGACCAGGGCGGGGCGGGGGTCGTAAGGGATGCTGTTCCGATTAACGACAATACCCGCTTTGCCCAGAGCCTTCTCAGCCTGTTTGCCGGTAATTCCCGTCTCCGTGAGGTCCAGCAGAATCAAATGATTATCGGTGCCACCGGATATCAGGCGTAGCCCCAATCCGAGGAGTTCGCTGGCGAGAACAAGTGCATTGTCCAGCACAGCCTGTTGATAGTCCAGGAAGTCCGGCTGAAGTGCTTCGTGAAATGCCACTGCCTTGGCGGCGATGGCGTGCATGAAGGGGCCGCCCTGCATCTGAGGGAAAACAGCGGTGTCAACTGCTGAGGCTAATTCCTGACGGCACAGGATAAAGGCGCTCCTTGGGCCACGCAATGTTTTATGAGAAGTAGAGGTAACCACATCAGCATAGGGGACGGGGGTGGGATGCAGGCCGACGGCTACCATACCGGCGACATGAGCGATATCAGCGACGAGTTTTGCGCCGACGAGGTCAGCAATATACCGAAAACGCTCAAAATCAATAATCCGGGGGTAAGCGCTGGCACCGGCTACAATAACGCTGGGCTTGTGTTTCAGGGCAAGCCTTTCCAGCTCCGAATAGTCAATTCTCTGTGTTTCACGGTTAACACCGTAGAGTATAAAGTTATACGACTTGCCCGAGAAGCTTACCCTGTCGCCATGAGTAAGGTGGCCGCCGTGCTCCAGACTCATACCCATGACAGTATCGCCATACTGGAGTAAGGCATAATATGCCGCCATATTGGCCTGGGCCCCGCTGTGCGGCTGGACGTTAGCGTGCTCAGCGTGGAATAGCTCTTTAGCCCGCTCAATAGCCAGGTTTTCCACCAGGTCCATGTTCTCACAGCCACCGTAGTAGCGTCGCCGGGGATAGCCTTCGGCATACTTGCCGGTCAGGAAAGAGCCCTGTGCTTCCAATACTGCCCGACTGGCATAATTTTCGGAGGCAATGAGATTAATTGTTTCCTTTTGACGCTTCCGCTCTAAATCGATAATACGGTTGGTCTCCGGGTCAGTTTGACTTAAGAAACTCATTTCTCCTCCTTTATGAAGTCTACTACTGTGTCCTTGATACTGTCAATGACCGAAAAGATTGCCTACTGACCGGCGGTAAGCAGCAGGGACCGCAGAGCAATTACATTGACTTGCCATACCAGCCGTGCTATCATATTCAGAGTTTATTGATACGCTTTCTTAATTCAGCCAACAAGATAAGATGTCAGCACTGACTGAGCTTTATGAAGAAATGGCACTCTGCCAGCAGTGTGAAATAGCCAAGAGCCGCAACAGAGTGGTGCCGGGTGAAGGAGCAGAGGATGCTGATTTGCTATTCATCGGGGAGGCACCGGGGTGGCACGAAGACCAGCAAGGGCGTCCCTTTGTAGGTCAAGCAGGACAATACCTGGATGAGCTACTTGCCTCTATCAATCTGAACCGCAAACAGGTCTACATTGCCAACGTAATCAAGTGTCGTCCGCAGGGAAACCGCGACCCTTTACCGGCGGAAATAGCCAACTGTCGTGAGTGGTTGGACCGCCAGATTGAGTTGATTCGTCCCAGGATAATTGTAACCTTGGGGCGTTATTCTATGGCAAGGTATTTCCCGGGGAAGACGATAGGTAAGATTCACGGCACCGCCCAGAAGCGGGATAACGTCATCTACTACGCCATGTACCATCCGGCAGCAGCCCTCCACCAGCAAAGTTTGCGCACAACAATAGAGTCCGAAATGCGTAAGATCCCGTCACTACTGGCTCAGGTTGAGCTGATACCTGAAGACAAGCCTTCAGCACAACAATTGAAAATGTTTGAGGAATGACAATATGGTCAAATCAAAGTTAAGGATAATTCCCCTTGGTGGGCTGGGTGAAATCGGCAAGAACATGATGGTCATGGAGTATGAAGATGACATCATCGTTATTGATGCCGGACTCATGTTCCCTTCGGAAGAAATGCTGGGAGTCGACCTGGTAATCCCTGATATCAGTTACCTGCTGGAGAACAGAGAAAGGGTTAGAGGCATAGTGATTACCCACGGTCACGAGGACCATATCGGTGCCCTGCCTTATGTCCTGTCTCAACTTAATGTGCCCATCTACTCTACCAAACTTACCCAAGGGCTTATCTCAGTCAAGCTAAAGGAACGAAAGGTGCTCTCAGGAGCCAGCCTCAACGTAGTACCGCCCGGCGGTAAGGTCACACTCGGCAAATTTGGAGTTGAATTCTTTCCTGTCTGCCACAGCATACCCGACGCAGTAGGTCTAATCATACAGACACCTATTGGCACGATAGTACACAGCGGAGATTTTAAGCTTGACTATACTCCGGTCAGCGGTAAACCGACCGATTTATCCCGACTAGCTCAACTCGGTCAACAAGGGGTTTTACTTCTCCTTTCCGATTCGACCTATGCTGAACTACCAGGTTACACGCCATCGGAAAGAGTGGTTGGTGAAGCGCTGGACCGTATTATGGCTGAGGCACCGGGCAGAGTGATAATAACCACTTTTTCATCACTGGTCTCCCGTATTCAGCAGGTTATCGATTCGGCGGCCAAACACCAGCGTCGGGTTTTTGTTGTCGGGCGTAGCATGAGCAATATCGTGCGGATGGCGCTGGAGCTTGGCTATCTTAATGCCCCGGATGGCATACTGGGTCGGCTTGATGAATTGAAAGGAATGCCTCACAACAAGATTGTTTTTATTACCACCGGAAGCCAGGGGGAACCTACCTCAGCCCTGGTCCGTATGGCTAATCGTGACCATCAGCTTCGGATAGTTAAAGGAGATACGGTAGCTATTTCAGCAACGCCGGTACCAGGCAACGAAGCAGTAGTCGCGAGAACGCTGGATAACCTGCTCAAGCAAGGGGCCCAGGTACTATATAGCGGGATAACGCAGGTACATGTCCACGGACACGGCAGTCAAGAAGAACTGAAACTACTGTTGAACATCGTCAAGCCGAAGTACTTTGTGCCGATACATGGAGAATACCGTCACCTGAGCATCCATGCTAAACTGGCCCAATCAATAGGTATGCTCAAAGAGAATACCTTTGCCCTGGAAGATGGCGATATCTTCGAGTTTGACCAGAAATCAGCCAGAGTGGCAGGTAAAGTCACTGCAAGCAATGTATATGTAGACGGTCTCAGTGTGGGCGATATCGGGAGCGTGGTTCTCCGTGACAGAAAAATGCTGTCCAGAGACGGAATTGTAGTACTGATTATTGCTGTTAACCGACAGACCGGCAAGCTGGTGGGACGTCCCGACGTTGTATCACGGGGTTTTGTGGACACCAGAGAATCCAGAGAGATGCTGGACGAGAGCCGTGACCTGGTAGCTAAAATCCTGGACCGTAGCGGAGGCCGACCGGTCGAATGGAGCTTTGTCAATGCCAAGGTCAGGGATACACTAGGTAGATTCTACTATGACCAGACGAAGCGGCGACCGATGATTCTTCCCTTTATGGTGAAGGTGTAGCTTCAAAGCAACTGCTTCTGCCGAGAGATTATATGGCGAACAGGAAGACCAATAGCAGGAATAAACCAAGAAGGGTCAAGAGAATGTTGTCGTGGCGCGGACTACTGCGTTTCCTAATGATGCGACCGGTACGTTACCTGGTACTGGTGGTCATAATTGTAGTAGTTTTCCTCTGGCAGTCGGCGACACTGGACTCATGGGCTGACAATATCTGGAACCTGTTTGGCTGGGGTTTAGTCTTGATAGCGATAGCTATTGGCGGCCTGGTGTGGTTGACGTGGCGGAGAAAGTTATCCTCGCTGATTTACCGCTGGAATCAGTGGCTAGCCTGTATTGCCTGCATCCTGGCTGCCTGGGGAATACTGGCCCTCTTTGAACTGGGTGGTGATTTCGGGACGACTATCACCGGCAATATAGATTGGGTCGGCGTCCTACGGATACTGGGATTATTTGTGATAAGCGTTATTCTAGTCGCCCCCAGAATCTTCTTCCGGCCGGTGGTCAAACTGTTTTCACAGATAGGAAGACGACCTGAGAGGCAGGCAACCCCCAGACCAACTCGCAAACAGAAAATGGCATTCCCTACGGTTACACCAACCAGGAAATCCCCTGAGGCGGAACCAGAGACCAGGACAGCTAAACCGGCACCTGTGCCGGCTACTACCCCAACCAGTAAGGAATTACGGCAGATAGCCCAGGAAGTCTGGAAGAAATACGGCGAATCATCAAAGACAGTCACTGTTGACGGTTGGCGGTTGCCACCTCTCGATATTCTGGATGATTCGGTGGAGACAGAGTTCAGTGAAGCGGACAATATGAAGCGGGCCGCACTCATCGAGGAGGCACTAGCCAGCTATGGCGTTGAGGCAAAGGTGGTGCAAATAAACACCGGGCCAACCGTTACCCAGTTTGGTGTTGAACCGGGCTGGGATAGAAGGACAAAGGAAAGAAGGGAGAGGGATAAAGACGGGAATACCCTGGTGAGACAAGAGGAGGTGTCCAAGACAAGGGTCAAAGTGGAGAGAATTACCTCGCTAGCCAACGATTTAGCTCTGGCACTGGCATCGCCCAGTATCAGGATTGAGGCGCCGGTGCCAGGTCAGTCAGTAGTAGGCATTGAAGTACCCAACGTGGTTTCCAGCGTGGTGAGTCTGCGGGGGGTAATTGAGACCAGCACCTTTCAGAAAATAGAAGCCAGGTCTACGCTAGCACTGGCACTCGGTAAGGGGGCTGGGGGTGAGGCCGGTGCTGCCGACCTGGCCAGAATGCCACACCTGCTTATTGCCGGAGCCACCGGGAGCGGCAAGACCGTTTGTTTAAACTCCACCATCTGCTGTCTGTTACTACACAATACACCTAACGACGTCCGTCTCATAATGATTGACCCCAAGAGAGTGGAGCTAACTACTTTTAACAGCATACCCCATCTTGCCACCCCAGTGATAACCAATACCGACAAAGCCTTAGAGGCACTGCGCTGGCTTAATGCTGAAATGGACAGGCGGTATCAGGTACTAGCCAGTGTCACCGCCCGTAACATTGAGAACTATAACAAGAACAGGCACGGCAAGGAAAAAATGCCCTACCTGGTATTGATCATTGATGAGCTGGCTGACCTGATGATGGTAGGCTCCGATGAGGTAGAGCAGATTTTATGTCGATTAGCCCAACTGGCGCGAGCTACCGGCATTCACCTGATTGTGGCTACCCAGCGCCCGTCAGTAGATGTGGTTACCGGCTTAATCAAGGCTAACTTCCCCACCCGTCTCAGCTTTGCCGTCACCTCCCAGGTAGATTCACGGACAATTCTTGACGGCGCCGGCGCCGAAAAACTGCTCGGCAGAGGAGACATGCTTTTTATGCCCACCGAAGCGGCGAAACCGAAGCGTCTGCAGGGGTGCTTTGTATCCGACGCCGAGGCAGAGAGGCTGGTCTACTTCTGGGGGGGGCAGCGGGAGGAAGAGGTAACCCCTCTAAAGATAGAGGAACCTATCCAAGCAACGATAATCGGCAGAGGTAAAGAGGCACCTAAAGACACACTTCTGGAAGCAGCAAAACAACTGGCAAGGGAACACGAGCGTATCTCCACCTCCTTCCTGCAGAGACGTTTACGCATCGGCTATCCGAGGGCGGACCGGATTATGGAACCGCTTGAGGAGGAGATGGGGGAGGGGGAGGGAGAAGAAGGGGAAGGGGAGGGGGAAGCTCAGGATTGATTCATGGAAAGCTTTGTGGAAAATAAAGTGAAGGGAGTTGGAAATGGACTATCTTATAGAATCGTGTGACGAATGTGGGAAGAAATCCTTTATCGTTCTCTACGACACCGTAGAAGACGGTGTCAAAGCCGTAATCACGGGCGAAGACAAAAAGGTTATGTTCGTGTGGAGATGTCCCATATGCGATAGTGTGAATAAATTACCAATTGCTACCGTCGTCAATGCCACGTCTGACTATAAATAAATCTAGCCGAGTCTACCTGAGTAGTGTCTTACATCACTGTACATTAGAATTAGAGTTAAGTCGAAAGCTCTTACTGAAAATTCTACCTACTATTGGTATCTAAGAAATCAGAGAATCGAAAAAGGCCTTCTTGGCTGTGCCACCCTGAGGCGCGTCACACTTAGTGCCATAGGTTTCTATCGCCTTCCAGTTTATTGGCACTTGACAAACCCCTCATTTCAGTTTTTAATGAAAATATGGAGGATGAAGACAAAGGAGAAAGTTGGGGGGAGACTTTCAAAACCATAATTATATTTGTTGTGGTCATATTCATCATTATCCTCTTAGTTTCCCTTATAACCCACGAACCCTCACAACCAACACTTCCGCCCTGGGAAGACCCCTCTATGAATCGTGATTTTGAGCCTTATTATGATTAAGCCCTCTGTCTAGTGGGTTTCCACTGTGTCTTACCCACCCGAACACGGGTCTGTGGTGCCATCATCGTCATTTCTCCAGAATATCCTGACATAGTATGTCTCCAGCCCATGCAGTGTAACCCAAGTTTTAACTACCCTTGCTGCTATTTGCCAACCTAGTGGCGTTTTAATCGTTTGAGGATAGCATCTCTATATTTTTGGGCCAGGTTTCGGCCGTGCTTAGCCATTTGCGCACGCTTTTTCTTGAGCTTAGTTTCGCGGCGCTGCTGTCTTGTTTCGGCATCACTGGATGGTTTATCAGTCATTAAACCACTCAACCGGCAGCTACCTTATTATAGACTTCTAAAGTCTGCTCGGCTGTCTTCTCCCAAGAGAATTTCTGAGACTGCTCCAGTCCCTTTCTTACCATGTCTTGCCGTAGTTCATTATCGGTCAGGACCCGTTTCATTGCCTGAGCCAAACCACTGACGGCGTAGGGGTTAACCATAAGACCGGCATCGCCAACTACTTCCGGTATGGAGGAGACATTAGAGGTGACCACAGGACAGCCGCAGGACATAGCCTCCAGCGGGGGGAGTCCGAAGCCCTCATATAAAGAAGGATATGCCAATAACGCGGCCGAGCAATAATAAGTTGTTAAATCGTATTCGGATACATAGTCGATAAAAGCGACATCCCGGTTAATGCCCAAGCTGGTTACTGTCTTCTCCGAATCTTTGCGGTACGTATCATATCTACCCACCGGACCTATCTTGAGCAACTTCAAGTCAGGGAACTCTTTCTTTAATATGGCAAAGGCCTGAAACAACCTGCCCAGATTCTTTCTTGGTCTCTCGGAACCGACGTAGAGGATATACGGTTTATCGAGGAGCCGGAGCTTTATGTCATACGGTTTGAAGATGTCATGGTCAATCCCATTGTAGACCACGCTGATTTTGCTGTCTGGAATCTTCATATATTTAATCAGGTCGTTCTTAGTATGTTGAGAGGTGGCTATGATGTGACTGGCCCGCTTGATGCCCATGATGTCAAGTCTAAGCCATATTCTCTCCAACAGTCTCTCCGGGTCAAAGCGAAGGTAGAACCTTACCAGGTCATGCACGGTGACGATGTAAGGGTTTTTGCGGCGAAAAGCAAGCCGGGCAAAGTGATGATTTGGGAGGTGGACAATATCAGGCTCGTCACGGATTACCTTTGATAGCCGATAGGCCTGACGGAAGGACATGTACCGTGAGACAGCAACCTGCTTGACCTGTAGCCTCTCAGCTAACTCCTGGCTATACTTGTCCAGACCCGATTCTTCTGTGGTGACAACCAATACCGGCATAATTAAAGGATAGTTCTCCAAATGGCAAATGTCAACGCAGTGTGAGACTGAGAAGAGTGGAACTAGACTACTATCTGGTTCTGGTCCCGCCTGAGTTCAATAATGCGGTCGCGGATAAGGGCGGCTTTTTCGAACTCCAGGTTCCTGGCTGCGGTCTTCATCTGAGATTCAAGGTCCTTGATGAGACGAGCGATGTCTTCTTTGTTTACAGGGGTAGCGACATAGGGGGTGCGGGTCTCGGCGACTGCCTGCACACGTTCGGTGATGTCTCTGATCGCTTTTCTGATTCCCTGCGGGGTGATGCCGTGCTCTTTGTTGTAATCTTCCTGAATCTGGCGACGGCGGCGTGTTTCATCAATAGCGGCCTGCATAGAACGGGTGATATTATCGGCGTACATGATAACATGACCGTCAATGTGCCGAGCGGCACGCCCCATGATTTGAATCAATGCCTGCGCCGAGCGTAAATAGCCTTCTTTGTCAGCGTCCAAAATGGTAATCAGGCTTACCTCGGGGAGGTCAAGACCCTCCCGAAGCAGGTTAATGCCGACGATGACATCGTAGACGCCCAGCCTGAGGTCGCGCAGTATCTCCACCCGCTCCAGGGTCTGAATCTCAGAATGGAGGTAGTGGGTCTTGATGCCAAGCTCTATCAGGTAGTCGGCGAGCTCTTCTGCCATCCGCTTGGTGAGGGTGATTACCAGGGTGCGCTCGCCTTTGCCGACGCGGTCCTTAATCCGGTCAAGGATGTCATCAATCTGCCCCTTAGTCGGCAGGACCTCAACGGTAGGCTCAAGGAGACCGGTGGGACGGACCAGTTGCTCGACCACCTGCCGGCTGTGCTGGTATTCATAATCGGCCGGAGTAGCCGAGGTGTAGATGACCTGACTGACGCGTTGCTCAAACTCGTCGAAGTTCAGGGGGCGATTGTCAAGGGCGGAGGGCAGGCGAAAGCCGTATTCCACCAGGGTTTCTTTGCGAGAGCGGTCGCCGTGATACATACCGCGAACCTGGGGGAGGGTCATGTGGGACTCGTCAACAAAGAGCAGGAAGTCGTCGGGGAAGTAGTCGAGAAGGGTCCAGGGCGGGCTACCGGGGGGACGCTGGGCGAGGTGGCGGGAATAGTTCTCAACGCCGGCGCAAAAACCGGCTTCCCTGAGCATTTCGAGGTCGTAGTTGGTGCGCGCTTCAAGGCGGGCGGCTTCCAAGAGCTTTTCCTGCTGTTTCAACTCGGCAAGCCTCTCTTCCAACTCCTGCTGGATAGTCTCAACAGCTACCGTCACCTTTTCACTGGAGGTAACGAAGTGCTTGGCGGGATAGATGTCCACCGAGTCGAGCTCAGTCAAGAACTCACCGGTCAAGGGGTCAATGCGCACGATGCGCTCAACATCATCGCCGAAGAACTCAACGCGGAGTCCGATTTCCTCATAAGCCGGCTGTATCTCCAGGGTGTCGCCACGAACGCGGAACTTGCCACGGGTGAAGTCGATATCGTTGCGGGTGTACTGCATATCCACCAGCCGGTGGAGGAGCTTGTAGCGGTTATAGGTCTTGCCGCGTTCCAGAGTGCAGACGAAGTCGCGGTATTCCTCTGGCTGACCGAGGCCGTAGATACAGGACACCGAGGCGACAATAAGGACATCACGCCGTTCAAAAAGGGCGCGGGTGGCGGCGTGGCGCAGCTTGTCAATCTCCTCATTGACTTCAGCCTCTTTCTCGATATAGAGGTCGTTGCGGGGAACGTATGCCTCAGGCTGGTAGTAGTCGTAATAGCTGACGAAGTACTCGACGGCGCTATCGGGGAAGAACTCCTTGAACTCGGTGTAGAGCTGGGC
>SDBS01002275.1_pt1 | contig 19300 bp, 38 predicted proteins | sample 2277091 | NCBI WGS metagenome assembly SDBS01 (sample SAMN10404972, study PRJNA504765) | marine sediment metagenome | isolation source: marine sediment core GS10_PC15, 163 cmbsf | place: Arctic Ocean: Southern Knipovich Ridge | collected 2010 | reverse complement strand
CCAAGGAACACTACCAGCAGCCCCTAATGCCCCTAACCCACCAGCTACACCTAACCCACCGGCTAATCCACCGGCAGCTAGACCAATACCAAGTCCTGCCTTACCGACATTTCGTGTCCAGTCGGGTTGATTTGCCCAATGCTGTTGCTGCCAGGGCATAGTAAAACCACCCGTATCCTGCCATCGTTGGACACCCTGCTCCCACCAGTTCTTTCCCCGCGGTTTAGGAGCCTGCTCTGGCGCATTAGGTGGCAACGCTTTCTGTTCTGTCCAAGGTGCAAATGGCATATTACCCCTCCAAAGCCTTATTTATAAGATTACGATAATTTTCTAGTTCGCTCTTTGCCATTTCGCCAGAAGTTATGGTACATTCTAACGGTAAAAGAATTACCAAACTTTTAGTTTCTTTTGCTATCCGACTCATCAATGCTGAACTCATTGGCTTATTACTTTTAACTACTACACAATCCATTAACTTAGCCTCCCAGTTCCTCTTTATCTTTCCTAGCTTTCATCAATTCTTCTCTTGCTACCCAATTACAAAATGGACAAGGGGTAGTTTCCCCCGGAATATGGTATATATCTAACAGAGCCAATATCTCTTGCTCAGTTAATTCATCATACGACTTATTGAGAATCTTCCAAGGTGCATCTGGAATATTCATTGTCTCGGCTATCTCTTGGCGCAACATAGTCATGGCACCAATTATAGGCCGTAAACATTCCTCAATTACTTTTTCCAGGTAGGTTTTCTCCATCATACTCCTGATAGACCAAATCATCAATATCAATAAGTCCCAGCTTCAGACACTTTATAACCACGGCTGTTTTACCAGCCACTTTCATTTTAGCAGCCAATCTCATAACCCTCATCCGTAACATGGGAGTATCCATATTCATAACAACACTGATTGGTTTATATGGTAAACATAATTGCTTTACCAGTACCAACTCTTCCTCGGAGAGTGAAATCTCTAAAGAAGTTGCCAAATACCGAATGACTGTTGCTGTACCATTTGCTTTCTTCATTGTTGTGGTGCCCCTTGCTGTTGTACCATAGCCGCTAACCGTGCCTGCATTTCTTCGACGCCACCAGGTTGATTTGGCCTTCCCGCTCCTTGTTGCTGTCTGGCCATAGATGAGATTAGCTGAGCACCACCTTCACCAGCGAGGGCGGCTTGGTCAGGAGATTGACCCTGCTGGCCTGGTGCCTGAACACCAGATTGCAGAGCTTTAATCTTACCCAACCGAGTCGCTTCTTCTGCCAGCATTTGAGCGACAATCTGTGCCATGACCTGACGAACCCCTGGGTCGTTGCGGAGCTTTTCAGCTTCCACATACACATCCTCAGCCTCTGGGTCTAAATGGCTCATATACCGCCGCCTACCAGTACGAGTAGAAATAACACCAACCTTTATCAAGTTCTCCATATCCGCATGTCGCCTGGCTTCTTCTTCAGGACTGACCGGAGTAAACTCAACAAAGGTAGTATAGTGATGTTTTATCTTTTCCCGGATAACTCGAAAATCAAATTCCTCATTGGGTGCTTTAGCCCAGATATGGAAGTCCATAGGTACCACTCTCTCAGCTATCTTAGTGCAGTTGGACATTACTTTGGAAGTAGACAATTGCATTTGCTCAATAATGGAATCATACTTTAATTTGGCTTCGCTGATAACCAATGAGCGGTCAGTACCACTTCTCACTCCCGATTCACTCAAGCCTCTGACACTTCTTGGAGCAGCACTGGCAGCTAAAATAGAGCCGGTATATTCCATATGCTGCATGACAAACTCAGGCGGTGGTGATTTTACATAATCCTCAATGGTTACGCCCGGTGGCTTCTCGTAAATCTTACCATACTTCAGCTTAATCTGAGCCATTTGTGCTGCCCCTGGACCCGAAACGAATGTAATCGGCCAACTATGACTCTTCAAAACGATGTTGTAAACGGAGTAAGCGAAGGACTCTGACCGCAATAAATTCTTCAAATAACGGATTAGTCCCACAGCTAACAGTTCGGGTTTTCCACTCTTGCTCTCATCACCTAAACCAGAGAATCCAGTCACATAAGGGATATGACCATAATCATGCTCAATGACTCCTTCGGAATTAGCAGCCGATAATACTGGCTCATTATTCACATACACAGCCCGGTACCGCTTATCAAAGTAAATCAACTGCTTTAAATCGGGAGTTACACCAGTTACTGGAGTTACGGGTATTGATGCCACAGGCATGGTTAAATTAGGCCACTCACTTCTTACCTGAGCCGCCGTCTTAGGCTCTTCAATTATCATAAACTCCCCGTTAGGGTCTGGATATACATTATGTGGATGTATTGCCCGAATCCCGATGGGCATGGCGTCATATAATTCTCCGTTATATATATCCTTACGGGTCTGGAAATCAATCTCATCCTCACCATCTTCCTGCTCCGGCTCATCAGGAATTCTGTTTGGGTCAAAGAGGGATTCAAAGCACCACATCCCATACTTACAACCATGCTTTGCTGCTGTGCGCCATGGACTAATACCCGCTTCCATCTTTGTCCGGTAAAACATAGCCATGTCAAACTTCCGTAACATCTCAGCTTGTTCAATAGCCTGAGTATCAGTTCCTCTGGCTGGTCGCAAAAACCTGGCGTAAACGGTACTGACATGGTTTGTACCAGCATCTACAATATCTCTCGCAGTTGGTAAAACTACCCCATCTTCTTTGTATTCTTCCGGTAATCCCAACTCATCACGAAACAGTAATTCGTAGTACTGGTCGTCCAAATCAAACGCAATATTCCGGCGTGAATAATGAGTCTTTAGACTAGCCAACTGGTCAGTTATCCATTTCTTAGTAGGTGCTGCCATAACTATCTCCTATCTAAGCGTGACTTCTTTCTTGGCGGTACCCCGGCGTTTCGCACGAACTGCGGCACCATCTGACTGGTTCGCCTCAGTCACCTGAGCTATGGCTGCCTTCCGCTTATCAACAATCACCATAGCTTTCTTATGGAGCGATGTATTTACCTTAACTTCCTCTGCCCGAATCAAGGTATCGGCAGCGTTTTCGGCTTCCCAATCATTCTCTTTGCCCATAATCACTTTATTGCCTCCGCTTTAAAAGTTTACCGGCTCGCCTGCGTTGTTTCCTATTCATCGGCGTGCCAAAGAAACTACCTATCTTTGATGGTGTGAATTTTACTTCGGGTCTGGCATTTGGTACTGGAGCAATGTTTATCGCTTGTCCCAGACCAGCCGCCACAATCTTGTTTACCATGTCTCCCGGTGCTACCAAATGTTTACTTTGTTCCGGCTGCAATGAACTCCTCCAATATCTTCGTTGCTGTTGCTTCCATGAGTAGCAGTGTTGGAGATGCACTTGGCTTTGACGGTGACCATTCAATAGGCTGATTTGCTAATGTTTGCCGCATCGCCAACCAACCCTCTGGTCGCCAGCTCCCGTCAATCGCTAGCAAATCAGGGGGGTTATCTCCAACCTCTTGACTCATGGTAGCTTTGTCCACAATCTCCCGAATATCCTTCTGTTCCATAACTATCTCCTTCCTCTAAACGTCACAAAGTCCGATACCGCCAACTCCGTAGGAATAAAATTCATGGGATTAACGCAGATGGCTCCACAAAAACTTAAAGCTCTATCATCCCTTGCTGGCTTCTTAGCTTCGATTTTGCCATTCTTAACTACCAATGCCCGCAATTGCCGAATCAACTTTCTATCATATGTAATTACGGACGCATTTTTAATGGCTGACATAGCAGCACTTACCATCGCCGCCTTATTTTCATGGGTAGTATTCCACCCGTATTTTCCCGTTATCTCACCAGCAGCATCACGTTCCATATACAAATTCTTATACATTATATCATTGATGAGATAGTTTGCCACACCTTTGCCAACTCCGTTCCTTTCAATGACTAACAATGCCAGATTATAGCTAGTACCAATCTCAGCCACCTTATATGCCAACGGCTTCTGTTCAATACGACTTTGAATACTTGCCACATGCTCTAACCCACCCGCCGTCACCTTTAAAATTACACCGTCATGTGGGTCATTACCAGTAGGGGATTCACCACCGCAAGGGTCAACCCAGAAAATATATCTTGCTCCCGCTTCAGGCTCTTTCCATATCTCCAACATCCCTTCAGTTCTGATAGGTTCTTTGGCCGTCAAACTCATTGATTGAATCTGCTCGTCCACATCCTGAAAGACTTTATCTGCGGGACCAAGCCAGCAACTCTCTAAATCCTCAATGTATTCTTGTGGAAAAATATTTCCTTTTTCTTCTGACCGCATGGCTCGGATTTTCCACCGCCTCCACCGTATCTGTTCCTCATCTAAGCCTTTGACCAGCATTAGTTCGGCTTCTTTTTGTGTAAAGGTCAGTGGCCCACGTTCTTCTTCCAACACGAAAGGACTACCACGGGGAATCCGATACTCCTGTGCGTACCACCAATAAAAAGGTATCAGTTTAAAATCCGATTTACCTTCAATACAATCTTGGACTGAATTATAAAAATGACCTGTATCTCCAAGTGGAGTTGACTCACGAACTAGATACCCACTCATAGGGATAGCTTCAGCCAATCCACTCAATAACTTCTCAGCATTTGCATAATGTGCTTCCTCGCTAACCAAAGCCCGATGAACTGTATCTCCACGACCAAACGCTCTTTGCCCCGCAGTACCGATATATATGGTAGACCCATTCTCAAATGCTTTCTCATTGTCCGAATCATGGAACATCTTTGATTTCATTTCAGGTGGTAAATACTTATGGTAAGTATCTATCTTATCCAACAATCTCCTAGTCGCAAAATCTTCATGGGAAACAATAGCTACGACCAGTCCTGGAATCAATTGAGCTTCAATGAAAAACAACGCTAAAATGGCAGTTGAAATCCCCTCTTGGCGTGATTTACAAAGGATTAAACGGTTATACCAGTTCGTAAATAAAATTTGCTGTGCGTAGTTTGGCTTTAAAAGCTGTAGTTCGGCTTCTTTATTGACTATGTAGAGTAAGTTCTCCACCATAGCCAGCTTAGTCATTATATCAGGTTGTGCGGTAGCTTGCGCCATCAATTCACCACATCTCTATTTAACAATGACCCAACAATAGCATCAGCCACCTGTTTCTGTTCTGGACTAGACTGAACCAAAATCTCTTTCGCAGTGACGGTTTGCTCAGCACCATAAATATCCACATTTTTGATAGTCAATTCTCTGGCACCAATCGTATTCTGAACCGAGTTAGCTAACCGCTCCCACGGATTACTCTCACCTTTTTCCGCTCCCATCACCGGCAATCGGAGCCCCGCCATGCGTGTCGCATATGTCCACATATCACTTGACACTGGCAGTTTCGACATGATACGCTGGAAGACCATAATACCAGTCTCGATAATCGAAATGTCTAACAGCGCCGTCCGTAAAACTCTTGCTTCACCACCAAACTTCTCCTGCAAATATGGTAAAGCCTCATCTAACCGATAAAAATCCTCATCCGTAGCCCGCCAGTTCTGCCATGACCGATACTTCCGTTTAACCAGTTTCAATGCCATAGGCTTATCCATCTTCGCAATACGTAAAACAATGTATGTACCTTTGTGGCCATCATCCGCTTCAAAAGGTCGAATAGCATCTATTAGCGTGCTAACTGGTTGATTGATTTCGGCTGTCTGGGTGGCAACCTGTGGCATTGTCATTTTATAATCCCTCTCCAAACAAGTAATATGCGGCTGCTAACAATAACAGTCCTACCAATAAATTAACACGTCCACCCCAGAGTTCACGCATTTGGTACCACCCTTGACCCTTTATCTAAGCATAGCACACTCGACCCCTGCCTGTCAAGCCCTCTGTTACAAATGTAACGAAGCAAACTGGTGCCTAGATTCTCGATTCTATGTCTATCTAGGTATGATATTATATATAGATATATACCTGAAAACGCATAGACTTTATTGACCTGTAAACCATGATTATTGACCTGTTAGTCGTCAATCCATACGAGCAAATTTACTCGTCAACTTTAGCCACGATACCACTTAATCACCATCGTGTGGAAAAAATCAGCGTGGTTTAAAGATAACTTTCGTGTGGAAAATCTAGCGGTGGTTTAAAGGTTTATTTTATTTATGGTTAGATGGTTAGATGGTTAGAGTTTACGATGGTTAGAGGTTACATCAATGTTAATGCTCCATCTATGTCCAACAACTGTAGTATCGTTGGTATCGAATTTAGTGTACTATCTTCCCCAAAGTGAATAATCAACCCCAGTCATAGCTGCCTGACATTATGTGAAGCTGGACCGAATGCCTGTGCGGATAGTGTTCTGGCGCGACTATCGCAGGTGGGAATAATACTATTGGGCACACAGGCACGATGCCACCCTTGACAGGCACGGATGAGGCACAAAAAAGAGCGGGTCCACTTGATGCTCCGCTCTCTGACTGTCATAATCTGCTAATGTCCGCCCGTTGTGCTGATTGATGCTGGGATGATTGATGCTAGGGATATGCGCTTAGCTTGTCAGTTAGACTAGCTTGCAGCCTCGGCGCTGTCAGTTTCAGCACTGGGCGTCTCGTAGGCGTATCCGGTCAGGGTGTGCGTTGAGCAAAACTCTTCAAATTTGGGCTTAGTATCGACTCGTGTGTGGGGGTATTTGTATTCCGGGCTTTCCTTTTCGGCATCGGTAGCGTGGGCAAGTACGAATTTTGTCAGGCTGAATTTGTCTCCATCGGGTGCGACAATTACAGTGCGTCCGCCGCCTTTTTTGCCTCCGGTACCGGTGCCTGCTTTGCGAGTAGCGGCTACCGGGTTGAACACGACTCCCATGCTCATTGTCTCGACTCCGGCTTCGTCTTTGCTGGGGGTATTGTAGAAGCGAAGTGCGTTTACCGGGACTCCGATTAGTTCGGCGACTTTCAGACCATCAATGAGCTGAATGATTGCCTCGCCGACTGTGATACCGGCTGTTTTGATAGCTTCCGCATTCTCGGATTGCTTGACCTTGGCAATTTCGTCCGGTATTTTGTCAATTGCTGACTTGGCGGTGAGGTACCTTCCGTATGCTTCGTCAAACTCTGCGGTAGCCGGGGTGAGTACCTTGGCAGCTTCAAGGGCTGTGGTCAGTTCACCTTCCAGTTTAACTTTTCTCTCTTCAATATCTTGAATAGTCATTTTTAAAACATGCCTCCGTTTTTAGTCACAACGGGCAGGCATTGACAGATTATTTTACCATATTCAGTTTTTAAAGTGCGGAGAGTGATTTTAACTACTGGGCTGTAGTCATTTACCACTAGACTCAATACAAGTATACAGGAGCCTAGACTCAATGTATATACAAACTGCGGTCATTGTGTGTCATTGGTGATTCAAGGTGCGTTATTCCATGCCTGCTAACCTATCATAGTTCTATCAGCCTCACTATTTCGTTAAAATGCTCTTGAATGCTCACTATTTCAGATATTGAGTCGTGAATGTTGTTTCGTGACATTTGGGCATAGTGGTGAGAGTAGTAATAATGGGTATCGAGCCTGACACTGGCAGAGTCAATAGGTAATTGATTTGGGGTATGATGTTGGATAGTGCTAAAATAGTTTGATTCCAGCGAGTATATGAGACTATGAGAGAGTATCAGCGAGATAATCGTTATATACAGGCACGACTAAACGCCTGTAAAGGGCTGTAAAGGGCTGTCAATGACTGTCAGGCTCGATTCACCCTATTGCTTTTGTAGGCATAGGTGTGCTATAATTATTGGAGAGTCGAGCGTAACCCAAGTGAAGAGCTGGGTACGCACAAGTGAGTTTGGAGGTCAGACAATGAACGGAGATAAGGATACACGTTGGGTAAAGTGTCCTGCTTGTGGAGAGCTTGTCGAGGCGGTATCATACTTTGGGGTAATCAAGGGATGGTGCGCTGTAGCTCGTAAGTATGTCCACATAAATCTGATTACAAATTAAGGGAGTTGATATGGATAAGTGTGTTGGTTGTAAATGGCACATGCCACGGAAACTAGGTGGTGGGGGTATTATTTGTGATAGGAAATCAATGGTGGTACTTCGTTGCCCTGAATGGGTAATCAACTACTGGCGAGAGAGTAACCCGAAAGAACAGTATAGTGTGGAGGCTGTTATAGCCAGTAATCAGCTATGAGTACCAAACGTTGTCCTAATTGCCATGCAGACCTGGTAGGTAACAAGTGTCCGAGTTGTAAAATGAGTTGGAAGACTCACTCTGACTGGGTTTGTAAAGAATGTGGTGCTGAATACTACTACGGTGATGGGGGCGGACCCATGAGGTTCTGTCCCACTTGCGCTGCCGTTGCTGCGGATAAGGTTGTTAAGTATTGGGAAGAAAAGCAGCAAGGCATGAGGTCGGTGGCAAGTGATGTAGTGGCTAAAATACTTGTGGAGGCTAAGAACAAATAATGGTACAAGAAAAATTGAGTCGTGAAGAAGCTGTCCAGTTTCTAACCATGAAGCGTGACCAACTGGATGAAGTCACTAATAATAGTGGCGGTAGTCCTGATGAAGTCATGGTGATTTTAAGAGAGACTGGAACCAAAGTCGGTTATACACCGGCATTTCGCTGTCTAGTCATGGGGCTAGAGCCTGAGCAGTCAATAAGATGGGGTAAATAACGAAGCCGATAAGGCTGGAAGGAGTTAATAGTTATGGTTAAGAAACCTAAATCTGGAAACATAATAATCAAACTTAGCCCAAATGAAGTTAAGGAAGTACTCTCTCCAAGAGGATATACTAGTCTTGGTAGAGAATCCATCACTAAAAAGATACGGAGCGCGGTAGAGAAAAAGTTCACTGGTGTAACTACTGATGAGTATGCGGAGCAGAACAGAGCGTTTGCCATACTTCACAAGTTCCATGACAGTACGGAGTATAAAGAGTTAGCCGCTCAACACTCACTAGACCGGCGAGTTATTGATACCCAATCTCAAGAGTTAAATGCCAGTCATAGCAAGCAATTGGAAGTCCAGATTCAAGCGTTACTGGATGCTGAGTGTGTTACGGGCTTTCGTGCTGCCGGGTATCACATAGAGAGGGTGGAGGTGGCGAAGAAATGATGGAAACACATGGATATGGTACAATCTCTATTGAGAATATGCCAGATGAACTGGATAGTGACCCCGGACATATGTCCGGAAACTTTGAGGTACTTACAGCAGAAGATGGCAAGGTGTGGATAAATATTGATGGGATTTGTTTCTTACGCTTTCATCCCAGAAAGAAGGCGGTGAAGAAATGATACCGGATAAAAAACCATTCTTTGTTAGCCACGAAAACAAGACTTTGCTGGAAAACATCCTGAAAGTACGGGATAGGCATCCGGTAAATATCTTGTTGAAGGGTAAGCATGGCATGGGTAAGTCGGAATGTGCCAGGCAGTTAGCTGCCAATACTGGTCTTGATTACATACCGGTTCCTATTGGCTCACTACAGGAAACAGGTCAATTGATGGGTCGGTACGAGTTGATTGACGGGGAAACAAAGTTCGTGGAAGGTAAGTTTCCCAAGGCAGTACGGGAAGCAAACGTACTGATTCATCTGGAAGAGCTTAACAGGCCAGAGTCACCCAAGGCTCTCAATGACCTATTTCCTTTGCTGGACGATGGCAGAGCCTTAATGCATGAGCAGCTTGGTGAGATACGTGTGGCTGACCGAGTTGTATTCGTGGCTACACTAAACGAGGGCTTTGAGTACACGGGTATTGACCCACTCGATGCTGCTCTGGAAGACAGGTTTCAAATCGTGAATTTGGAGTATCTGCCCCCACAACATGAGTCAAACTTGGTCTTAATGCGGACGGGGTTGTCTGGTGAGAAGTCAAATATGTTACTCCAGTTCGTCAATAAGCTCAGATTCGATGGGCAAGACCCGATTCATGTCTCGACACGGAGAGTTATAATGATGGCTGAGTTAGTTATGGCAGGGCTGGACTTACAAACATCTATTTTGTCTAACATCGCACTGGACAAGGATAAGATGGAGACTGTGCTGCTTCAATTTGACTTTCAAGGTGTGGGGGTTTTACCTCCCAGATACGATACTCCGGAACAGGATAAATTTGTGCTGCTATGATGGAAAGAGCGAATAGAGCCGTTATAGAGAACCAGCAAGAACGCTATCCGACTGGTTGGTGTTTCATGAAAGGTTGTATGTTGTGGGATAACTGCCCACATGCCTCATGGACAGCAATCGGTCAAGGGTTTGATGGTGAATTGTGATGGCGAGAAGTAGTCGTTGGAGATTGAACAAGTCAAGTATCCCGGCGATTGAGGGTGCCCAAATACTCAAGGCACTACAGAAGGTGGCTGGAGCAGCAGGGCTACCCAAGGGATACAATGTCAGATTTGCGACAAGCGGTCGTGGAGCTGGAGTTGACCTACACGATAAAGAGGTGGTTATAGGTGGCGGCAGGTTATTTACTGAGTCACCCATACCACCTGAGAACCTTGACGTGTTGGTTGGGTTAACTCTACATGAAGTCGGGCATGAGAGGATTGGTACTAAGAATGTCGTGGATAAGATAACGGATATGATGAGGCCAATACCTCTGCCCGGTGCTAGACAGACTTTCCCCCAGTTCCTTATAACTGACCCGGAGAAAAAGCTGTTTGAGAAATTCATGAACATTGCGGAAGATGTTGTGGTGGAGTCTCGCACGTTAAACAATCCAAATCTTTCGGACTATGAGAAGTCGCTGTTTAACTGGGCAGTACCACAAATGAAGGCTGCGGATAAATATAAGCTGTTGGATTTGTGGATTGAGTACGCACTGGGTCATAAAGCAGAGTCATTGTTCGACTTACCAAAAGAGATGGATGCTCCCATGGGTCAGTTAGCCGCTTTAACAGGATGGTTACGCCATACTCATTCTTACATTGAACGGATTGATGCCTATCGTAATTACTGGGCAGCGATTAAAGAAATGGTGCTAAATCCACCTAAACCTCCGCCACCGCCTAAACCCGACCCACCCCCTGACCCACTGGAACCTGAGGAAAGTGAGGGTAAGCCACCAGTTGACAACGATAATACTAATAGTGAACCTTGTGAAGATGGTGAGCCGGGGACTGAACAGGGTGGTAATGGTGAGCCAGGCAAAGATGAGTCGGGTGACGAGGATGCGTTGGAGCTGGGCACTGACTCTGAGGATGGTGACGAAGCGGAAGACGATGAGCCAGATAACTCTGACTTAGACGAGACTGAGGGTGAACCGGGCGGGAGTGATTCACTAGATGGGGACTCCAGTGACTCTGACTCAGATTCTGACTTGGAGAGGCCACTAACTAATCAAGACTCCGATGCGATAAGTGATGAATTGGCAGAACAAATTGAAGCGGCACTGGCAGACGATTCGGAAGATGTTACGGATGAGGTTAAAGCTGAATTACTGGAAAGAAACCCAAGACAACAAAGGGGAAGGCCAATCATACGGACACGGGAGACTAACTCGCCAACTATCAAACCTAATCGGGAGTTGAGTAAGAAGTTGGAAAGAGTTATGACCATACGCAGAAGGCTCCAAACGAGAGTAATGCATGGTGAACAGTATGGCAAGATTGATAAGCGCCACTTACATAGGGCTGCTACTGATGAACGTATCTTTAGTTTGCGGTACAAGTTTCCTGATGGGTTTCCTAGTACCCGGATACTAATTGACTTGTCTGGGTCTATGTCAGGTCGGCAAGCTAATGAAGTGTTGGAAGCTGCCGGAGCATTACAGGTCTTGGTCAATGCTGAGGTCTGGTGCTATGATGAGAATGATAATAAGGTGAATTTGACTAGGATGGATGATGGTAAATTGATTCACCGCTTTGAGCCAAGAGGTAGTACGCCTAGTGGATTAGCCATGCTTGGTGTAGCTATAGGCATGAAGCCTGGGGGATTGATAATTCATTTGACAGACGGGCAGCATAATAGTGGACAAGAACCATGGGCTGCTCACTGGATACTACAGAAAAAGGGTATTGAGTTGGTTAATTTGCTCTGGGGTAATACTACTCGCCATTACGATTATGATGGCATGAATCAAACGAAGTTAGATGGACTTGCTGACTTCCCCGATGCGTTGTATAAGATATTGGTAGAGCAGGTCAAACTAGCGAAGATGGGAGGGAAGTAATGGTAGTTAAACACGATAAGCCATTTCTGACACCAAAAGAAGCTGCGAAAATACTCAAAGTTTCTCGGTGTACCATATATAGGTGGTTGAGAAGGGAATGGATAACTGGTATAACTTTACCTAGCGGAGCCAAGCGTATTACACGGGCTTCGGTCGATAAAGTTCTTGACACTGGTAAATAATATATGGTAGATGTTTATGATGGCGGAACTTACTTGGGACTCACCTTTCCTGACCTGCCATATATCGTAGGTAGTGGAGTAATGCCAACAGGTATGAAAGCGATTATGTTTGGACCACCAAAGAAGGGTAAAAGTATTATATTGAATCAGTTGACACTGGCAGTAAGTCACGGACTGGACTGGTTTGGCTTCAAAACTAATACGAAGCGGGTATTGTATATGAACTTTGAAGTTGGACATAAAAGCTGGCAGATACGATTAAAGAAATTTTGTAGAGCTAGTGGTCATACATTGACCAATCAGGTGGTATTGGTGAGTGATTTGATGGGCATTAGACTGGATACGCCAGCAGGGCAAGCTGAGATGGAGAAGTTAGTTGCGGTGCATAAGCCGCACATGATAGTATTTGACCCATTTAAAAAGATTATATCGGCTAGTAGTACTAACGAAGAAAGTGTGCTGGCCTGTACTGATTTTCTGGACAAGTTGATATCCGTTTATGGAGTATCAATTTTTATTTGTCACCATACAAGGAAGTCTAAAGTGGTACAGAGTGGTGTGTTGGATTTAGGCGCACAGGAAATGACTGGGACATACCATCTGGCACAATGGGTAGACACAATAATTAGTTTGGCTCCGGTGTCACAGGATAAGGTGAGATTGGAGTTTGAGTGCCGACATGCGGAAGACCAGATAAAGCCTATTAACTTGGCACTGGATAGAAATTTAGCAGGATTTGTGGTAGTACCGTGATTAGTATGCGGAGAGCAGATAAAACATGGCAAATGCACCAGATTATTCTATTTCGTTTTGCTGTTGGTTTTTATAAGCCCGATGAAACTTTAATGATTATAACTCCAACAGGTCGGACTACAAAGACAATATTAGAGTGGGTAACAGAATGGTTTCCAGCTTTTGGGAGTTTATATGGAAAAGAATATGATAAAGACTGAGGGGGATGGTAATAATCACCATTCAACAACCGCTAATAAGTTTATTTGTGTGGATTATGGACACCATCACTGTGCATATTGTGGTGCGTGCCATGTTTGTGAATGTACCGATAGAGTGAGGAAAGATGATGTTGGATAGAGAGGACTGGATAGACAACCGAGCGGATGAAGTGGCAATGGAGCATTATTGTAGACCGTTTGGGCAGCTTCGTTTGGAAAGAAGTCAGGTACGTTGTATGGAAGAAGCAACACAGGACTTCCACGACATGCAAGCAGATTTGATGGAGCATCAACATGATGAGTATCTGGATAGGAAGCTGGGGTCATGATGAAACGAGTTTATCGGTACCAGTTCAAGACCTACATTGACTATGCCAAGGCTAGGCGAGCCTTACGTGTGGAGAATAAAGAACGGATAAGAAGGATGGAGAAGCGATATGCGAATTTTTAAGTATGAGTTGGATGTAATCGGTGTGGTGGTACTGGAAATACCCGAAAGTGGCGAGATACTAACAATACAGGTACAGTATGGTAAACCCTGTATCTGGGTATTAGTTGACCCATCAAAACCTGTAGTCACACGGACTTTCAAAACCTACGGTACTGGACATGAAGTATCTTCTGAACCATTTGATAAAACTTTGAATTATCTTTGTACCTACCAGTTACAAGATGGGAAGTTTATCGGTCATGTCTTTGAGGTTATTGAATAATGCCCACAATTCTGAACAAAAAGACGGACGTGATACCACCTGATGCTATCTATGTAGACAGGGGTAGTAAGTGGGGCAACCCTTATAAGGTTGGTGATTCAAAGTGGAAACTAGGTATCCCTACTGGTTTAGGCGAAGCTGATTTAATGACCAGAAGAGAAGTGGTTGATAGATATGAGTGGAGACTAAGGGCTACTGAGTATGGAGCTACGCTTATGACCCAGATAGAAGAATTGCGTGGGAAGGACTTAGTGTGCTGGTGTTCACCACTACTCTGTCACGCTGAGATTTTAATGGAGTTAGCAAACGAATGACTATAGTGGAAATTTTAATAGGGGTCGTCTGTATAATCATCGGTATAATAGTCGGTTATTGGGCCGCAGGTCGATTATTAAAAAGGGGTAAGGGGTGAGCTTTACATTTGCCATGTATTATAGGCCAGCTTATCAGAAACGGCTGGGTCATTGTGAATCCTGTGGGATGGGTATAGAAGCTGGTGATAAAGTAGTTATTGGCACTGGCTACTGGAATAAAACCATCATACGGAAGAGGCATCACTGGCAATGTTATCTCGATAATATCTTGAAGGCCGGTACTAACTGGTTCTTCGCTAATGATTACGTACCAACAGCTATGGATAAAGATAAAAAAGCTGCCTTGAATCGGTTAAGAGCCAAGCGTTATTATATAAAGCAGCATGGAGGTGAACCCAATGAGGTATTAGCGGCAGTGAAAAGTATTGAGCGTGAAATCGCATTAGTAAAAAGTGGGTAATATAGCCCGCAAAAGGAGAAAGTTATTATGGTTCAACCATCACAAGTACCTCAGTATGGGGTAGGACAGCAAGGGGGGGCAGCAACGCCACCGCCAACACAGTACGGTGCGCCAGCAATCCCCGGTGCCGGAGTACCCGCAGTTCCTGGAGCCATCCCCGGTATGGTTCAGCCTGACGTAAAGTGGTCAGGACTATCCACCGGCGGAGCCTTCAAAGTTCCGGTAACTTCATTTATCGGCAGATTGGTCGACATGATTTACGACCCTCAAAGCCAGTTTGGCCTGAGAATTATTGAGAAATATGACCAGGTACAAATTCTGGCAAGTCCTGTCCCCTGGCCGTGGGCAACGATTGACATTTCCATCAAGTATTCCGAGAAGGAAGATTCCGGATGGGGCCGTCATGTCGGGAGTGCTAAGACAATTGGTCTGGCACAGGCTGCTGCGAGTCTGGATGAAGCCAAGGCAGACCTGGTCGGGAAAATGTATGAGCTAAGCCAGGCAGATGAGAGTTACGGCGAGGATGCCAAGACCGGACAGAGCTTTCATGGTGATGTATGGCGGTTCATGCGAATCGTTACTCCGGGTGCGCCAATTTCGGCAATAGCCCCTCAACCTGTGGCTGTGGCTGCTCAACCAGCACAGAACGTGGCTGCCCCGGCTCCGGTAGCGGTACCGGCTGCTGTTCCACCTGTAGCAGTGCCAGTTGCTGCTGTTCCGGTAGCGGCTCCCGTGCCCGTACCCGTACCCATAGCTGAAACACCGGCAACACCGGCTCCGGCACCTGTTCCTGCTCCAGCACCGGCTGTTGCTCCGGTTGCTCCGGCTGCGGAAGCTCCGGCTCCTGCTGCTGTATCCGGTGCCGCTATCGATGTGACGATACTGGAAACCGATACCGCAGCTATCCGGGCAAAGAAGCTGCTTAACGGGAAGGCTCTCAATGAGTGGCTAGGTGTCGCATTACTCGATGCCGTAATCAAAGCCGATGCGGCCTTCGTGAACTCCATCTTTGACCAGAGCTTTATTGTCGGTCTTAAAGCCGCTAACCTGGTTACCCTGGGCACGGATGGCAAGTTCACCGTAATAGCCTAAATGTAACGATAGTGGGATGCGCATACTGGTCACGCATGAATATAGTGGTGAGGAATAGAAATGATAACGATAACTGTTAGTGGACCAACTAAAAGTGGTAAGAGCCTTATTGTCCAAGCCATAATGAAAGCTCTTGAACCGTTAGGGGATGAAGTGGTGGTGGTTGGTAGCGTTGCAATTAGAGTTGGACTAGAACGCTCATCATTACAACAACCAATTCTCAAAGGCACGACAATCAGAATTATTGAAGTGGAGGAAGAGAAATAATATGGATATAGCTGATTTCCCAGAACTCGTAGATGAATCTTATCAATGGTTGATTGACCTGAACAAGCGAACTAATCCGGCTAGGACTGGTGGCATACATCTGACCGAGTTAATATACTGTCTGACACAGAATTACTGGGACAGGACAATGCCACTGCCGGTAAGCCGAGATTCAGCCTTGACTATGGCGTTAGGTATTGGCTTTGAGAGGCTGATTATTCCAGAAGATAAACGGGCGGCTCCCGGTACCTGCGAGGGGATTGAGTATAGTCCTGATTTCTGGTTCAGGAGTGATATGCCAGCAGAGTTAAAGACCACACGGATGGGGTCAAAGAAAACTGTTACCAGAGACTTCCCCGCTTCGTGGGTAATGCAGATAATGGGCTACTGCTATGCTGAGAAGAAGCTGGAGTATGGTCTATCAGTCGTTCATTTGATGGGCAACTACAAGCCACCCTTCCCTACAATACTGGCGGTTAAATTCATCTTTACCCAGGAAGAATTAAAGAATAACTGGGACTTCTTGATGTGGCGCAAGACAGTTTATATTCAGAGCTTTGCTGACCAACAGCCACCTACAGCTACTAAGTGGGCTCAGGACTGGGAATGTAAACTCTGCCGGTATGCAGAGAGTCCGATACATTGTAATTTACGGGCGGCGAAGTGACATGGAAATAAAGATGAACGAAGAAGTTATGGCGCTGGTCAAACAGATTATAGACCAGAATACTCTAATCTTGGTAACTAACCAGCAGTTACTTGAGATTCTTGCGGCACCGCCAACATTTTATGTACCGGAGAAGAAGGCGGAAGGCGATTGAAATAAATCCTGATAATGGAGGAATGAAATGAGTACATGGATGAAATTGTTACCACTGGAACTGGACAGTATGACTGAACTGATTGAGCCACCTGATGCTGTCGGAGAAAAAGAGGAAATTGTGGCGGTTATGCCAGAAACGGCACGGAAACTATACACGCTGAGCCAGATGCTGGATAAAACCGCTGCTCAGTTCGCTTTGGATAGTAACTACTGTCAAGATGTAGTGGAGAAAAAGCGTCTGACTGGCAAGGCAACTGAGATTGGAGTCAAAGCTCGCACGGCTAAAGCACTGATGTGGATTAGTGTTCGTGATGAGCTGGACGACTGGACTACTCTAATCGGTATAAGGACTGGTTGGCAAGTAGTTAAGATGCCCCCATCAGGATTCCTGGGATTATTTAATTTAGACGGATAGGAGAAATGCGATGAGCCAAGTAATAACTTATTTTGGAGCTGAGAAAACCAGCAAAACTACCTTTGGTTTTACAGCTATCAAGGCGTTTGCGGATGGGATATTAGTCCACTTCGACTTTGACCTGGGCAGGGAGAGGGCTATATGGAGATTTCCGGAATCATTAGCCAACCGCATACAAACAGTAAGGTTTCCGGAAGTACCTAACTGGACACTAGGTAGTGGTGCTATTACTAATTCATGGGCTAATTTTGAAAAAATCTATGAGCAAGCACTGGTTGACCCACAAGTAAAGGTGCTGTTTGTTGATACTGGAACTCAAATGCACCGATTAAATGCGGATGAATATCTGGAAAACTATGTTAAACGGAACAAACCTAACCGGCATCAGTTGACCCAGATTGAGTATCGCATACCAAATAACCGGACAAGAGCCAAAATCATGTCGGCTCGTAGTGCTGATAAGCTACTGATTATGAGCCATTATGAATCTGACGTGTACCAAGAACAGTTCGTTCAGAAACCTGATGGGTCAATGACAAAAGAATCGGTTAAGACTGGAGCCAAAACACATGCCGGATTTGGAGACATAGCGTATGCTACTGACCAGCATTTACAATTGTTTTTACGGAATACGAATGTTGACCCAACTACTGGCAAAGAGTTACAACCACCCATACTCAAAGCTGTGGCGAGAATCCTTACACCTAATCCGCCACCGGCGTTTGGCATTGAAATTCCTGAGCCTAATTACATGCGGTTGATGGAAGTTATCGAGGGGATTAAGGCTGCTAGTATGGAGATGGAGTAATGGCAACTGAAGAAGAGAAATCCAGACTAGACGCACACGAAAGGTGGCTGCGTGAGTTGAATGGTAATATTAGATACCATGAGAATTTACTCCGTGCCGCCAAGCTGCTTGATGTTCCCACTTCTGTCTACATTGAGGAACAGACCATTAAGTATCTAAAAGAATTGCGGGGATTGAGAAAACCATGACAGAACAAATGGATAAAGACTATAAGTTTGAGTTACTCAGAGCCAGAATGATTGCTACTGGTTTGTTTGACGAAACGGAAAAAGGCTTCAAGATTACAGCCAAAGGTAAAATTGTGGCACAGAAACAATGGACAGCTTTAGACGATGGAGATAAATTATTATATACCTGGCTACTAAGAAGCCTGTTTGAAGCTGGAGCATTATAAAATGAGCTTTATTGTGGTTGATACCTACGAACCTGATTATATGGAGAATCTACTCTCCGCTTTCATGGTAGTCGAAAAGCAAAACCTGGTAGCACAGGGATTATGTGACTACTTCTGGTTCGCTCATGACGGCCACTCAATAACCGCTGAGAGGAAAGAGTGGTCAGACTTACTAGGTAACATGCCTAGATTGGAGAAGCAATTACGGACAGCTACTAACCATGCTGATGAAGTCATATTGATTGCGGAAGGTGTGCCGGTACCATTAGCTGGTGGTGAAATAGCTTTGTTCAGGATGGGCAAGAGTGACAAGTATTTACGGCAGGTAAAGATAAGTGGAGTAAAGTACTCACAGGTTATGGCATATATATGGCAGCTAAAACGTGCTGCAAATATTACCACTTACTTTACTACCACTATACAAGGTACAGCATGGGCGTTAAAGACGTTTGTGGAGAATAGCCAGAAAGAGGAAACATCATTGCTCCAGCATTATGTCCGTACTAGACCTATTAAGTGGCAGACTAATCCTATGGTAGAAACTATCATGGCTATAAAGGATGATGCTGGATATGTAGTGGGGGAGAAAAAGGCGATGGAGATGGCAGATAAAATAGGTTGTTTGTGGGATATAATCCATCTGCCACCGGAAGAAATAAACCATGCCTGTGACGGTATCGGAATAGGTACGGCACGGAGATTTATAAAGGCGGT
>SDBS01002274.1_pt1 | contig 19302 bp, 14 predicted proteins | sample 2277091 | NCBI WGS metagenome assembly SDBS01 (sample SAMN10404972, study PRJNA504765) | marine sediment metagenome | isolation source: marine sediment core GS10_PC15, 163 cmbsf | place: Arctic Ocean: Southern Knipovich Ridge | collected 2010 | reverse complement strand
GGATCCGCTCCCCGGAACCCGCCTCGGGAAGCTCGCCGTAGAAATGAATCTCGCCCGGCTCGTCCCCGTCGCGGTAGCTCGAGATCGCCACGACCTCGAACTTGAGCGGCATGGTCAGCCGGCGGACCAGGTCGGAAAGGAAGATGATCGAGCCCTTGAGGACCCCCAGGACAAGAAGCGGCCCGTCGCCCAGATCGGCGCTGATCATCCGGGCGAGTGAGTCCACCCGCTCCGCGATTACTTCGGCTGGATAGATTACCCGCATCGGTTACCTCTTGACCGCTTCCTCGACGATGGCGATCTCATCATCCGTCAGGTCGTAGAGCTCGTAAACCAGGCGGTCAATCTCCCGGTCGGTGCGGGCGATGAGCTGCTCGATCTGCGCCTTGTCGCTGCCGACGGCGACGGGGAGGCGTTTGTGCAGGTCCAGCATCCGCTCGACCAGTTTAGAAATAGCACCATAGCTATTAACACTTTTTCTACTAGAAGAATCCATTAACCGTATAGGCAGACTTTTTAACTCATAAATACGAACCTCGGGGAAAGTAACGTCCTGCCTATTAAACTTTTTAAGGAAAAAGTAAGCCATTAGCGTAGAGTTGATAATTCCTAAAATATAATGAGCCATGCTCTTGTCATTGGGCTTTACTATTTGCAGCATTTGACTAGTTACAAAATCACCATCTATAATAGTACCCATAAAACGTACCCCCATTATTCGACGAAAAACGAGTCTTTTACCTTTAAACAAATTTGGCTTACGTGGAGCAGCTAAATGCACTCCATACTTCAACCATTTTCCACTCCAATTACATGTATATCGCTTGACATTTTTTCCAGTTAGGTAGGGGCGATATGTACTATCTAATTGTTTTTCTGCCTCAAAAACGCGCATCTTAGCATCACTAGGCTTCTGAGGTGGTATACCTTTGCCTGTTTCATATCTCTTAATACCAAACTTAATCTTAGCTAATGATCCAAGTGGCATACACTTGTCTTCAATATGCTCACGAATGAAGATGTCTACCTCTGTTAAATTAACATTAATAATTTTCATCTTATCCTTATCCCACTTATTTTGTATGACTTCATTAATCGTCTGTATTTCCTTTTTTACTGGTTTGTCTATTCGAACTACATTATTAGCATCTTTTTTCTTATTAATTACAGCGACTATTGGTAATACTACAGCACTATGAAATACGTTCTCTTCTGTAAAATCACCAATACACACCACATTGAATGTATCCAATATATATTTTCTTAACTTTAAACAACTTTTATTATTTAACCATGTATTAGGTGTAATAAAACCTAAGTAACCATTCACTCTTAATAGTTTTGTACCTTTCTCTAAAAATAACACATAAACATCAAACTGATAATCTGCTGTTTCGTAACAACTTACTAAATAGTCATAAATATTTTCTTTCTTCTTCCATTCTCTACCACCTAAATACGGCGGGTTGCCGATTACGGCGTCGAAGCCGCCCCGCTTCATTATCTCCGGCCAACCCTTGGGGCCGTCCCAATCGAAGGCGTTGACCCGGTGCCGCACCTCGGCGTCGTCGAAGAGGTCCTGCTGGCCTGCCGAGGTGTAGAAGTCCGAGCCGATGAGCGAGTTGCCGCACTTGATGTTGCCGGAGAGGTCGGGCAGCAGCGCCTGGTGAAGCATCTTTAGCTGTAGAGGGGCTTCCTCCAGCAGCCAGAGGCAGAGGGAGAGCTGGGTGACCTCGACGGCGTTGGAGTCAATGTCCACGCCGTGCAGGTGCCGCAGGACGATGGTTTGGCGCTCCTCGTAGTTGGTGGGACGGCCGTACTTTTCGGAATACCAGCGTCCGAGCCATCGCGCCGCTCCGATTAAAAACGAGCCGGAGCCGCAGGCGGGGTCGAGTATCTTGATCTTGGCGGCCTGGGATAGAGACTTATTCTCGAAGAGCGGGGTTAAGGTGTTCTCGACGATGTAGTCCACGATGTAGCGCGGGGTGTAGTAGACGCCGCCGGCCTTGCGCACCTCGGGCTTGGGCTCGATCCGCACCTGCTTGGGGGTGGTGCGGATGACGGAGCCGAGGAACTGCTCGTAAGCCTTGCCGATGATCTCGACCGGCATGGCGGAGAAGTCGTAGACCGAATCGGGGTCGGCCAGCTCCTTTACGACCTTGCGGAGCTTCCCCGGCTCCAGGCGCAGGTCGTCCACGGGGTGGCGCTCGAAGAACCGGCTGTTGTAGGTGGTCTGCAACCGGGAAACCAGATCGGAGAGATGCCGTCCGGGGTCGTCGGCCTCGGCGATGCGGTGGAGCCATCCCCCGCGGTCGCCGTAGCCCCGGTCCTCGAGGATGCGCAGAAGGAGCAGGCGGTCCAGGACCCGCTGAGTCGCCTCGTTCAGGTCCCAGTCGTGGGCGAAGCGGTTGCCCTTGACCAGGGCCTGGGCGATGAGCTTGCGGTATCGCTCGAGGTCCTTGAGGAACTTGTAGTCCAGGGGGAGGGTGGTCTTGGTGGTGGTGACAAAGGCGCGGAGCTTGCCCTCGAGAACGGCTGGGCGGGAAAAGTGGGCCTCGAGCTTGTCCCATTCTGTTGCGTAATCCGTGTAGCGCAGGCACAGATCGGGAATCCTCACCCGCTGGGTGTCCTTGGTCGGGTCCATCGAGGTGTTGTAGACCTCCCACTCCTCGAAGTCGGTGAGGATGCCGACGGGGACCGTATCGAGATTCCGTCCGTAGCGTAGAAGCTGGAAGATGGCGTCGGTGTCCCTGGCGATGTTTACCTTGGGCGCCTTGGCCTCGATGACCACCGCGGGCAGGCCCCGGTCGTCGTAGAGGATGTAGTCGGCCTTCTTCTTGCCGGAGAGTGTCTGGACGGGGGGCTCGACGCGGACCACCCGGGGGTCGGTGATGTCCCATCCCAGGAGTTGCAAGAGAGGATTGATCAAACTGATTCGGGTCTGGGCTTCATTGTCCCGGAAAAACGCCCTTCTATCTTCAAACAGGCTGACGATTTTCCTCAAGTCTTCCATGAACGGACACCTCGATTCGGTTCGGTTCGCTTACATCCCCACGAGGTTGGCGATGGCGAGGAAGAGGTAGGCACGGGTGATTTCCTCGGCTGAATAGAGGATACGCTAAGAGTTAATCAGTTAAATCTCCAAGTTTTACATGTACACTTAACGATGTAGCTTTAGGACGATGAGTGAGGTTTAATGGTATTGGCCTCCTTGTACCTTCTAAGAAGGTTATTTGTTTATAGTAATCCTCAAGTTTAATGTAAACACCTTTTTCCTCTGCGTATCTTTTCAGCTCGCTACTACAGCTAATGTCCCAAGCTATTACTTCAATTCCCCATTGATTTTTTTTCATCCTTTCAATATCACTCTTAAATCCAACACCATCTGCAAAACCTGCACCATCCCCCGTTAATAATATTGCAACTTGGGGAGGATAATCTGCTAAGACCCGTAGCATGTGTACCTGCAAAGCTTGATCAATCGCTTGTTCTGTACCTGTTCCAGCCCCTCTTTCATAAAGCTCTAATCGGTTCCCTAACTTATCGTGCAATGCTTGTTTTAAACTATTCCACAACGCCTGTTGATCAGGCGGAACGGAACCAACACATTTAACTGTTACTACCGTTCTACCGAACGCAGCTAGTTTGTAAAGGCTATCAAAATGAATCCTAATATCACGTTCAGCAAAATGGCCTTCTTTTCTTGTTGCTACGTATCTGGCCGAGACGAAGATATTTGAGTTATCCCAGAAGATGTGTATCTTTGACATTATCAAACCTTCTTAGTTTGTTTTTAGCGAACAACCACACGAGGCAGGCGTCGGCGATTTCCTCGGCTGGATAGATTACCCGCATCGGCTTTACCGCTCGTTGAACTCGACCAGGTCGGGGTAATTCAGAGTCTGGTTGTCGAAGAAAGGGACGATGTCCGCGGCGTGCATCTCTGGTGGGTAGGGGCCGAAGTAGAGCTCGCCGCCCATCGAAAAGACGGGGAAGTAGTAGTAGACGAGGATCGGTATCCACTCCTCGCCCACCCTCTTCTTGACCGATTCCTTCTGGCTGACGCCGTAGCCGATCTGGTTGGAGAACTCGCCGAAGCCCAGGTCCAGGGTTCCCTCAACGCGGAAGATGCTCTGGTAGACGCTGCCGAGGTAAGCGAGCCTGGCTCCGGAGTCGGTGAAGACGACGGTGAGCTGTCGGAAGCTTTTCAACGCGGCGCGCATCTCCTGCTGATCCGGGGAAAGCTCCTCGCCGACCCGCGGCTCGGTGGCCATGAAGGCGTGCTTCAGGCGGTTGTACTCCTCCCAGTTGACAGGCCCCTCCTCGCCGGTGCGGGCGATGAAGATGTAGCCGACGGGCTCGTCGCCGCAGCGCCAGCCGTAGAGGTCCTCGGCGTCGCCCAGACGGAGGCCCGGCTCAAAGAGTTCGATGAACTCGTCAACCAGGCCCGCCGCGTCCTCGCCCCCGGACTCGCCGGCGGGAATCAGCGGCTCTTGGTAGGCCGAGGCAATGGAAAAGAGGGCGATAAAAAAACACCATCTCAGCATTGACCCACCCCTCGATGGAAAGAGAGAATCGGCGGATGACGTGTCACTCCGCGGTCAGATCCGCTCGCCGTGCATGGTCACCAGGGCCAGGTAGCGGTCGGCTATCACGAGGGGGTCGCGCTTGAGGGTCTCGTAGGCCTCGGCGAGGGAGGAGAGGAGTTCGCCCAAGAGGATGTCGAGGGGGTGGTGCCGGCCGGTCTCCGAAAGGATCGTCGTGGCCGTCGGGAGTAGTTCCGCCGGGAGCCGCTCCCGTTCGAAGTTGACGTTGAGGCCGACCCCGAGAACGGCGTAAACGACCCTGCCACTGCGAAGCTCCGTCTCCACCAACATGCCGCCGTACTTTAGCCCCCGGCTGTAGAAGTCGTTGGGGGGCTTGATCTTGGTCGGGATGTAGCGGTCGAGGACCGGATGGAGCGCCACCGGGACCATCCGCGAGAGGAGATCGGCGTCGGAGGCGTCGAGCAAGGGGCGCAGAAGGAGGCTGAACCAGAGGCCGCCCGGCGGGCTGACCCATTTCTTCTTCCCCCTCCCCCGGCCGGCGGATTGAGTTTCGGTAACCACCACCAGCCCCTCACTCTCCCCGGCGCGTATCCGCTCCCGGACCGCGTCGTTGGTCGAGGTTATTTCTCGTAGATGTTCGATTCGCCACCGAACGGCCATCTAGCCCCCCGCTTATCCGGCCCGGTTGATGATCCGGGTCAGGGAGCGGATCGTCTCGAATAGAGTCGTGCCCAGCTTGATCGAGGGCAGCATGCTCGAGGCCAGGTTGCCCTCGCGCGGCTCAAGGCTGGAGACCAGGTAGCCCACCTTGCCTCGGGGGATGCCGGAGACGACCAGGTCCACGATCTCCTTGAACTCCTCGGCGGTGGCGTCGGAGCGGTAGAGGGCGGTGCGGTAGAGGTAGACGCAGAAGTTATAGAGCTGCTCGCAGAACCCTTCGTCGGTGTAGCGCTTGGGCAGGTTGAGAGAGAAGTAGGCCAGGATGCGCTCGGGGGCGTTGGCGGCCAGGTTGCCGATGATGCGCAGATTGGCCGGCGGGATCTGGGAGAAGAGCGGCACCAGGTTGGTGGAGATCGCCTCGTCCAGGATCTTCCAGGCGTCGAGCCCCATCTGCACCTCGACCTGGATGTCGGCGAGGATGGTTATCAGGGGCGCGGTGCCGATGTCTTGGAAACAGCGCACGAGCCGCACCAGGCGGAAGAGGGAATTCTCGATCTGGCCCGAGAGATCGGTCTCCTTGACCGCCAGGCCGAGCTGCTCATAGACCAGGTTCTGGACCTTGCGGCGGACGACCTCCCGTTCCGTTTCCTCGTCTGTGGGCGAGTGGAGCTCCACGAAGGCCAAGCGCCTCCGGGTGCTCTGGGAGAGTTGCTCGGCGCCGAAGGGCCCGTCCTGGGAGTTGAAGGTGGCTATCAGACGGAAATCCACCGGCAAGGGGATGTCGAGGTAGTCGGCCGGCGAGCTGGAAACCGGGATTCGCAGAGAAGGGGCGTCTCCGGAGGCGAGGAAGTCCGAGAGCAGCGCCGGCCAATCGCAGTTGTCCAGTTCGTCCAGAACCAGCCACACACTGGAGTACTGCGCCCCGTTCGGCGCCCGGTAGCTGGTGCGGCGGTAGCCTTCCCCGTCGGCGGTGTAGTTCTTCAGCAGGGTGCGGGTGAGGATGCCGGACACGGCGACGCCGCCGTCGGGCAGGGGGTACACCTGGCCCAGAAGGTCCTCGGGACCCCAGCTCGAGAGTGCCTGCACCAGGTCGGGGTAGATGTTCCAGATGAGGGCGGGGAGCATCCGGGCGAGGGTGGTCTTCCCGCAACCGGTGGGCCCGCTGATGATTACGTGCTTGCCCAGGAGCAGGTTGGTGATGATGTGGGCGATCTGCTCGTTGTCTATGACGAGCTGGTCGCGGATGCGACGGATGGAGGAAGCGACGTCCCGGGGCAGACCCAGGGGCTTGTCCTCACCCTCTATGGGCCGGAGGCGTTGCGCATCCCGGGCTTCCACGCTTTTTAACAGGGCGTCCACCGTGGGGATCAGAAGCCTCTGGGCGTCGGTGGCGGATGGGGATGGTTCGGCGGCGATCTCGGGTTCCTCGGCCAGCAGATTCAGACCGGGGAACGCCTCCTCGGGGACCCGTCTCCTCTGGATCGGGGGCGCCAGGGGAGGCAGGTCGGGGAAGGGACTCGGCTCGATCCCCTGATCAGAAAGCTCACCGGAGGTTAGCGCCGGAGGGGGTTGATCCTCAACCAGGGGGGCGGTCTCCCGGGCGGCGGGAGTTTCCCAGGTTATCTCCGCCATCACATCGTCCAGGGAGCGCACGGCGTCGAGGGGAGGGACCACCACCTCCTCCGGACCTCTCTCGGCTGATTCCACGACAACGTGTTCCGGTTCCACTTCAACTACGGCGGCTAGTTTATCTTCTGCCGGAGCTTGCTCCTCAACGGCCTCCAGGGGCGGACCGACGGCGAAGGCGCTCCCGATCTCCTCCATCCGCGACCTCATCCGGGAGAGCATCTCCCAATCAATGCCCAGGTTGATGAGCTGCCGCTCCTCGGTAACGGTCTCCTTCTTCCCCACCACGGGCCGGTCCAGGTGGAAGGTTTCACTCCCCTCGTGTTGGACGAGCCTCCGCCCGGAGTCGCCCAGGTGCAGGCTCATCTCTCCCTCCGACGCCGCGGTGGCTCCCTCGCCCAGCCTGAGATCGGGGATTTCGATCAGCAGGGAATGGTCACCTGTGTCGAGCCGGAGGTCAACCGTGCCCCGATCCCTCCGTCCGGCAATCCGGGGCAGGCGGTCGGGGGGAAACGTAAAGGTCAGCTCCTCGACGCTCAGATCGGAGACCGACTTGCCCAAGTGGGCGGACGTCTCCACCGGGGAGCGTCCCACGGGCTCGACGGGCCGTTCCCGAGACCGGCCGATCTCGTCAACGACGTCCAGGCTGTCGGCCAGAGTCGTCCGACGGAAGGTCTCGAACTCTTCGGCCGGAATGATGAATCCCTTGGAGAACCTCCCGCGCACCGCCTCGAGAAGATTGTCTCCGTAAGGGAGGACCACGTAGGAGTCGAGAGCGGGCACCTCGCCGGGCGGTATCTCTTCCATCGAGGTGATGCGAATCCAGCAGGCGGAATAGATGGCGTCCGCCTGGGAGCGGCGGAAGGGTATGTTATCGTCGGGCTGGCGACGGAAGGAACCGTCGGGGTTGTAGAGCACCCTGTCCACCCGGGAGCGGAGCCTGAAGATGTTGGGACCGACGAGCCTGGGGTCCTCCAGCGGGTAGAGGTAGACCGGCTTCCCGGCGGAGAGCACCTCGTCCAGAAGACGCACGTAGCTGAGGCTCAGGCGCTGGGTCCACCAGGCGTGCCCGCCCTCGGAGATAACCCGCAGGTACTCGGCGTGGAGTGTATCCATCCCGCCCACGCTCTCGAACTCCACGGGCCGCCAGACTATGGATAGCTGTGGTAGAAACTCGGCCATTTCGGTTCTAGAACCTCCACATTCAGCGTCACGAATCGGACGCTACCTTGGAGCGGATATCGAGGGCAACGTCAGAGGCCGGCGCGGAATGGGTCAGCGCCCCCGCCGAGATGATATCGGGGCCCAGAGCCGCGAGACGGGGCAGATCCTCGAAGCGCACCCCGCCCGAGACCTCGCTCAGCGCTCCCGCCTGTCGGCAGCGGGTGATCGCCGCCGCCAGGGTCTCATCGTTCATGTTGTCTAAAAGGACGATCCCCGCCCCCGCGTCCATCGCCTCGTCGAGCATCTCCAGGTCGGTGACCTCCACCTCGACGGTGAGACCGTGGGGACAACCGGCGCGGGCCGCGTGCACCGCCCGGGCCACCCCGCCGGCCGCCGCCAAGTGGTTGTCCTTGATTAGGATTCCCGAGGCCAGATCGTGGCGGTGGTTACCGGCGCCGCCGATACGCACCGCATACTTGTCGAGCTCCCGCCAACCCGGCAGGGTCTTCCGTGTATCCACCAGACGGGGCGGCGAATCGGAGCGGGTCCCCTCCGGCAGCCTCTCCCAGGCTCGACGCAGCTCCCCGGCCCAGGTGCGGGAAACCGTCGCCACACCGCACATCCGGCCGAGGAAGTTCAGGGCCGTGCGTTCGGCGGCCAGGACCACGTGCAGGCAGCCGCCCACCGTGGCGAAAACCGTCCCCCCCTCCAGCCGCTCCCCGTCCTGGTAGGGGGTCTCGAAGCGGACCCCGGCGTCTACGGAAGCGAATACCTCCCCGGCCACCCCGAGCCCGCAGAGACAGAGCGGCTCCCGGGCGACAAGCTCACCGGTGGCCTGGGCGTTTTTCGGGATGGTGGCCAGCGTTGTGTAATCAACGCCGATCCGGTCCTCGGCGAGGGCCATCTCGATCAACCGCCGGGCAGCCGGAGAGATTATATTCAGCAAGGCGTGGTCCCGCGATCGGTTCTTTTCCCTTCTCAATCCTTCGGCAAATCCCAAAGCACGAGGGATTCGCCGACCTTTTGAGCGGGAGGCCGGAAGCTATCCCGCCACCGTATTCTACCAAACCTGGGGCTTGTGCGCGAGATAAGATTTACGGCCCCTTGGGAACCGGTGGCCGAGCGTGGTATAATAATATGTGATAGTGGACTGAAGAACGGCAGATGAAAGGGAGGACCGCCATGTTGCAAAGATTTAGGCTCATTCCCATCCTTACCCTGGCAGGCCTTCTCGTTATCGTCCTGGCTCCACCGGTCTTCGCCGAGACGTCCCTCGGACGGGTGGTTGACCTGGTGGGGAAGGTGACCGTGACCCGCGACTGGTCCACCTTCAACCTCTCCAAGGGCGACCTCGTTTACGATGGCGACGTTGTCGAGGCCACGCGCAATTCCTCGGCGGAGCTGGTAATCGGAAGCGCACATCACGTAAAGATCAGGGCGGGCACAAAGCTCCGCGTCTCACCCCAGGGCGATAGCTACGAGGTGCACACCTTTTACGGCTCCATCCTCGCCGCCGTGATCAGAACCGAGGACGATGCCCACGGATTCCGCGTCTCCACCCCCACCGCCTCGGGAGCCGTGCGGGGAACCCTATTCTCCACCGAGGTGGCCGAAGGCGGGGCGACGACGTTCAAGGTGCTCTACGGCGAGGTGGTCGCCTCAGACGCCCCGGGAACCGCCGAAGTCGTGCTCGGTGAACAGATGAAGACCACTATCGCCGTCGGGGGGACGCCCGCGGCGGCGGCTCCGCTCACATCCTCCGACATCGTCGCGCTGGAGGCCTGGGCGGGCGATCTCCTCTTCCTCGGCGGTGTGGCCGTCGCCGAATCGGCCCTGGAAACCCTCACCTCGGGCGTGGGCACCTCGAGCGCCACCGGTTTCCCCTGGATCATCGCCGGCGCCATGGGGGCGGTGGCCATCACCGCGGTCGTGGTTCACCTGACCGCCGAACCCGAGGAGACCTCCGAGGATTCCCACATCGATATCGAGATTAACTGGTAACCCACCGACCAACCGGGAGGATTCCGATGAGAAGATTGTTGCGATTGCTCGTGATCCCGGCCGTCATCGTTGCGCTCGGCGCCTGCGATCTGACGGGTGTCTGCGGGGAACCGGGCCGGGTGGTCCTCGAGCTCGTGATCGCGGACCCGCCGGGGGAACTCGACGTGGACCTGGTACGGGTCAGGATAACCGCCCCGGATTTTGATGAGGATAAATGGTACGAGCTCGAGATAGACGGCGACAGCGCCTCGGGCCGGCTCTCATGTGAGCCGGGCCCGGACCGGTTGGTGGAGGTTGACATCTACGAGGACGGCTTCATCGCGTACACCGCCGCCGGCACGGTGGACCTGGACCCCGGCGAGACAGAAACGCTTATCCTGACGGCGGAGTCGGTCTACTCGGATTACATCAAGGTCACCGGTCGCATCGGCAGCTTCGGCAACCGGGACCACCACCTCGACAGCCCTACGGACATGGTAACCGTCGAGGGAAGCCTCTTCACCGTGGACCCCGTGGCGCGCAAGCTCAAGGCATATTCCACCGACGACCTCGAGGGGCAACCGCTCTGGGTCCAGGACCTGTCCTTCATGGATGAATACACCGACGATCCTTACGCCCCGATAACCATCGTCTACTTCCCCGAGCTGGGCGACCTCCTCTTGGCCGATCCGAACAACGGTCGGTTGGACGCCTTCAGCCCGACGGACGGGAGTTACTCGGGCGAATTTAGCATCCCCGACGGCCTCACCGAACCGGCGGACATGCTCTACTGGCCGACCGCCGGTTTGATCTTCGTCATAGACGTGGACGGCTCCGAGCTCTACCTCCTCGACCCGAGCGGTAACCACCACTCCGGCGACCGGATCCTCCAAGACGAGTACGGCCAGGTGGTGCTCAACCCCTTCGGTTCGGCCTTCATCGGCTCGTTGGAGAACGAGGCGTACCTGGCTGTCACCGATTACGAAACCGCGAACTTCTACCTCTACACCTACACCCTGGGTGAGGGACCGGCCTGCACGGGCTCCGGCGCGGACGGCTACCTCGAGCAGCCCACCGGCATCGCCTGCGCCGAGGGCTTCCTCTACGTGGCCGACGCCACCCTCCAAAATCTGAAGCTCTTCAACACAGAGGGCGACATTGTGGATGGTTTTGGCTATTTCGGCGACCGCCTCGGCGCCTTCACCAACCCCCTGAGTGTTTTCTCAAGCCCGGGCAGCCTGCGGCTCTACGTGGCGGACCGGGGGAACCACCGGATTCAGCACTTCGACGTCGTCGAGAATTAGAAACCGGACAAAGGGCGGCCCCTGCGCGGGTCGCCGCTAACGGGGCGAACGTAACGAGGATCGTCAACGGAGAGGGGTTGATCGAGCGCTTCCTGGATTACCTGGCCGGGGAGCGGGGCTACGCGCCGACCACCGTGGCGGCGTACCGAGCCGACCTGCGCTCGATAGAGAGGTACGCCGGCTCCCTCGACGATCTCACCTCGGAAAAACTCGTCGAGTACCTCCGCCGCGAGAGGACCGCGGGGCGGGCGAGATCAACCCTGCGCCGCCGCCTCGCCGCGCTGCGGTCGTTTTACAACTACGCCGTCGCCGAGGGGATTCTCCGACGTCACCCCCTGGGCGATCTCGGTCTTCCCCCCCACAGCGAAGCGCTGCCCAAACCGATCCGGCCCGCCGACATCGAGGCGCTGCTCCGGGCGGCCCGGCTACGCGTCGAACGGGCGCAAGACATCGGGCCGTACCGGATGCTGTCCCCGACGCAGCGCGCCCTGCGCGATCTGGCCCTCATGGAACTCCTCTACGCCGCGGGGTTGCGCGTCTCCGAGGCCGTCTCCCTGGAGTGGTCCCAACTGGACTTGAGACGCGGCTACGTCCGCCCGATCGGGAAAGGGAAACGGCAACGGGTCGTCCCGGTGGGTGAGACCGCCCTCGGGGCGCTGAAGAGATACCGCGATTCCCTGGAGTGGCCGAAGAGCGCCGACCCGGTCTTCTGTTCGCGACCCGGAGTCCCCTTGAGACGGAACCGGGTAAACCGGCTGCTCGGTGAGCTTGCCGCGGAGGCGGGGCTGGATTATACGCCGAGCCCCCACCAGCTCAGGCACAGCTTCGCCACCCATCTGTTGGCCGGCGGCGCGAGTGTGCGCTTGGTCAACGAGCTGCTGGGGCACCGCCGCCTGGTGGAAACCCAGCGCTACACGCGGGTGGAGGTGAGCCGGCTGGAGAAGGCCCACCGGGAGGCGCATCCCCGCAGCCGGCGCAGTGCGGGTTAGAGATTCCGTATTCACCCTCTCCCCGTGGGAGGAGCATTCGCCCACGGGCTGGGGTGAGGGTGGAGGCGGCGTCCTCCTCTTCGGCGTTCCCTAAAGACAAAGGGAGATCCATGCGAAATGCGGTCGTCCTGGTACTTGCGCTGGTCGTCGCTGCTTCCGCACAGTCCCACGATTGGGCCTGCGACTGCTGCGGCGACGATTCCGGCGGCGGGGGCGGCGGCCCCCTCGTCCGCTACTACTTCCACGATAACTCCCGGGTGGACTCCGACTTCGGCGGCAGCTTCCTGGTGGTCGGCGGCCGGGGCTACGGCGCGGTGAACGGCTGGCTCCGTGTCGGCGGCGGCGGCGCGAGCAGCCTGGCCGTCCTCGGCGCCCCCGACGACGAGGACATCAGCCAGAGCATCAGCTTCGGCGGTTTGATCCTGGAACCATATTTCGATCTCACCGATCAGCTTGCAATCTCGCTCCCGCTCCTCGTCGGTGGCGGCTCCTACGAGTTCCAGCGCATCGTCAGCGAGGAGGGGAACAGCGTCTACACCGTGGAGCTCTACGAAGCGGGCTTCTTCTGCCTGGAGCCCGGAATCGAGCTTACCTGGACGCCCCTGGATTGGTTCGGCCTCGGCCTTCAGGGCGGCTACATCTGGGCCATGGACGAGAAGGACAATTTCAACGGCAGCGGCTACATCGGCCTGATGCTCTTCTTCGGTATAATTTGACTCCGTGCTTGGAACGTCAAAAACCCCGCCCGTGAGCGGGGTTCTTTTTAGTGGCTCACCGGGTCTAGACGATGAGCGGACGGCGCAGGGGGACGATGAAGACCTTGCCCTCGTAGCGGGTCGGCCCCCAGAAGAGGCCGATGGCGAAGTGACGTTCCAGGTAGCTCCGCGCCACGATATCCTCGAGCACGTCGGGAGATTTCAGCTCCGCGCCCCGTTCGGTGTCGAAGTCGGCGCCGGCCAGAGCGCGGTAGATCTTGGGCATCTCCAAGGGGTAGGCCAGCCGGTCAGCCGCTCCGCCCGGCACCAAGCCCATGACGTTGAAACCGCCGGGCACGGGGTCCGTCTCGAGGCCCAGGTAAAAGCTCAGGGCGTCGTGCGCATCCAGGCGCGGCTCGAGGGGGCGTTCGTCCAGCGTAATCCGCACCAAAAGCTCCACGTCCAGGCGGAGGATGGCGAGCTCGACCACCATTCCTATCTCCCGCTCCAACACCGCGCTCTGAAAGGCGATGGGATCGGCCACCGGCTCGCCGTCGAGTGAGAGGAGGACGTCGCCCCTTAAGAGCCCCTCCGCCGCGGCGGGGGAGCCGGGCAATAGGAACTGGACCCGGAGACCGGGGCCGTCGGTGTTAGCCGTGGGTACAACGCCGAGGTAGGATCGCGGGATTCCCGCACCCGCCTTCAATCGGTCCGTAACCTCACGCACGAGCTCCACCGGCACGCCCAACGCCCTCCCCGACTCGAGGAAAGGACCGGGTCGGGCCTCGATCATGGCCACCACCCGGCCGTCGGCGTTGATCACCGGGCCTCCCCAACAAGGCGGTTCCACGGCGGCGGCCAGTAAAAGAGACCGTTCAATCTCGGTGAAACCGCTCCGCGCGCGCCTCCCTGTTGCGAGCGCCGGTATGTCCAACAGCCCCAGCTCGGGTGAATGGCCGAGAATGTGCATCGGGGCGTTGGCCTCGAGCTCGCTCGTTGAGGCCCAAACCACGGGAGGGGGCGGATCTTCGATCCTCAACAGAGCAATGCCGGTGGGGGGATCCACTCCCACCACCTCGGCCGGTCTCTCTTTGCCGTCGGTGGTGCGCACCCAGATCATGCGCCAACCTGCGAGGAACTCGGCGCTGGTCGCCACATGGCCGGCGTCGTCTATGACGAAGCCGGAGCCGGGGAAACGTGGAGGCGCAACCTCGGTTAGATCGGGTTTGATATCGGGAATGCGCCAGAAGAGGTCGGTGTCCACGCGGATAGCCACCACGGCTCCCTTGGCGCGCAGAACCTCCTCGGACCCGGCCAGCCGGGCGCCGCAGATGACGCAGTAGAGGTTCTCCAGGGAGGAAATCTCGCCACACCCGGAGCAGACGACGCTTTCGGCCGTGGCGACCACGGCCGAAAGACAGACCAGTACGGCGACCAGCCGGCGGAGGTTCATCTACTCCTCTTCGGCCAGCTCGGCGAGCTTAACCACGGTCTCGGCGCGAGCCTGAACCAGAGCAGCCTCATCCCCCATCAATCGAATGACCTCGGCCACCCAGGGGTCGTTGGCGATGCGAAAACGAGAGGCGTTGGCGCGCCCGTCCACGCCGCCGAGCTGGGCGATGATCTCTGATCGGATGTAGAGGCGCAGTTGGTCGAGCACCTCGGGGGTGAGCTCCTCGCCGGTGTACTCGAAGGGCTCCTCCTGTTCGGCCATAAAAGCCTCGACGAGGCCGGTCAGTTTATCGTCGGAGAGATCGGCGAAGACTCCCTCCGGGTTGATCTCGTGGGCGAGGCGGAAGTCGGTGGCGACGGCGCGATGGTAACCCGAGCCGACGAAGCGTGCGGTGAAGCCGGTGTAGATGATCGGCTCCAGGTAAACGTAGGGGTCAATGCCCACGCCGTCGATGCAGACACCGTCGGGGGTGAAGTAGCGGGCGACGGTGAGTTTGATAGCCATATCGTCTGGGGCGCCGGGCTGGAGCTTGGAGAGGTTGAAGATGCTCTGTACCGATCCCTTGCCGAAGGTTGTGGTGCCGAAGATGACGGCGCGGTCCCAGGCCTTGAGGGCGCCGGTGACTATCTCCGATGCCGAGGCCGAGCCGGTGTCAACCAAAAGAGCCACGGAAACGTCGGTCCGGAAACCGTCCCCGGTTCCCTTGTACTCGGTGTGGGTTTCCAGGGCGTTCCGACCCTCGGTGTAGACCACCAGCTCGCCGGGATGGGAGAATATCTGGCTCACCTCGATGGCGGCCTCCAAAGTACCGCCGGGGTTGCTCCGCAGATCCAGGACCAACCGCTCCATCCCCTCACCGGTGAGCTCCCGGATCGCCGTGGCGAGTTCATCGGCGGTGTCAACCGAGAAGTCGCTGATGCGAATGTAGCCGGTGACGGGGTTGACCATGAAGTGATCCGGGACGCTGTCCACCTCGATCTCCTCACGCTCGAGGGTGATCTCCATGACATCGTCCATGCCGGGTCGGTAGATGGAGAGGGTGACCTCGGTTCCCGGCTCGCCGCGCATCAGGTTCACCGCCTCGCTGATGTCCATGTCGTAGGTGCTCTCCCCGTCTATCTCCAAGATCTTGTCACCGGGCATGAGGCCGGCCCGCGCCGCCGGTGTGTCGTCGAAGGGCGCCATCACCGTCAGGGTATCGTCCTCGGCGGTGATCTGCACCTGCATCCCCAGACCACCGAATCTGCCGGTGGTTTCCAGCTTCAGGTTGTCGTAGAGATCCGGCTCCATCAGCATGGAGTGTGGATCCAGGGTGTCGAGCATCCCGCGGATGGCCCCGTAGATCAGCTCGTCGAACGGCCGCTCCTCCACGTACTCCCGGCTAATCAGACGCAGGGTGGCGTTGAAGGTGGCCAGGAGCTGGTAGGAGTTGACCTCGCTCCCCTCGGCCAGGACGTAATCGCCCGCCCCGGCGATGACCCAAAGCGAGAGCCCGAGCAGCACGCCAACCACCAGAGTGGTGAAAATCCGTTTAGCCATGTCTTCTCCAATCAAATTTGCACACCGGAGGTGTCCGTATCGAAAATAATAATACCGTTCGGCCCGGCCGGCTCAACGTCAGTCCCCCTGAGCTACGCAGCCGCCGCCGGGAGAGTTGCGGGTTAATCCTCAAAATCGGGTAAAAAGGCCAGAGGGTCCAGATGCAGGTTTTTCAGATGCACCTCGAAGTGCAGATGAATTCTGGGGAGTAGGAGCTTCGGTCAACCTGGCCGATTATCTGGCCTTGGGTCACCTCGTCGCCCTTGGTTATCTTGGGGCGGAAAAGGGGACTGTACCAGGTTCGGAGCCCCTTGTCATGCTCGATTATCGCCAGGTTGCCGGAGGGCGGCACATCGCCAGCGGTGGCACAGTTTTTGCGCAAATGAACCTCGAATAAGTCCGCCGGGTCCCCTTCTGCAAAAACCTGTGCCACCGCTTCAGCAGTCGTGGATTCGGCGGGTGTACGCCGGACACTCGACGTGGCGGTTAACCTTCTTGCGATCAGCCGTATCGCCCCGTCATCTGGTGGCGGGATAACATGCACCCACGCACTGAGGTATGCATAGATAGTTAAGATACTAACCGTTATTGATTGGTGATTATCCCCTTTTTCTTTGTATGGCGGCCTATCTGCGGGTCGCTGCATCTATCCCAAACCGGGCAGGCGCGGAGGCCCGCCCCTACGCTGAAACAAGGGGTTAAAACCCCTTGTCTTTGGCACCGAGGGGGAGGCGCTTCTCTCGGATGATCGGACGGACGCGGCGCGACGTCGCCAGAACGGCGACTGTAATGATAGAACAGATAAAAAAGAGGACGGCCCTGTCCATGCTCACTCACTCGGCTAAATATTCCAGCGGATTGACCGCCCGGCCGGCCTTGCGGATCTCGAAGTGCAGCGACGGCTCGGTGATCGAACCGGTCGAGCCGACCGTGCCGATGCGTTGATTCTCATCCACCCGGTTCCCGACCCCGACCAGGATGTCCCGAGCGTGGGCGTAGAGGGTGTGCACCCCGTCATCGTGGGCGATAACCAGGAGCTTGCCGTAGCCCTGGAACCAGTCGGCGTAGATCACCTCGCCCGCCAGGACGCTGACGAAGTAGCTGCCCTCGGGCGCGGCGATGTCAATCCCGTCTGACTTGGTGGTGGTGCCGTAGCGCGGGTCCTCGACCCGGCCGAAGTAGCGGATGATCGTGCCCTCGGTGGGCCAGATTCTCAAGGTGGGAATCTCGGGGGAGTAGACGTCGGAGTCGGGGATCTCGGCCAGGCTCATCTCTCGCCCGGCGCGCTCACTGGCGTCGGCGGCGATCAGCCCGTCCAGCTTGGCCTGGAGCCGGACCGCCGCCTTTTCCCTCTCACGAATCACCGCCTCGTAGACCGAGCGCTCCCGCTGAACCCGCTCGAGAAGTTTTTGCTTTTCATCTAAATCGTGTTCGTAAATCCCTAACTCTTCGGCGGCCAGCTCCTCGAGGCGCGCCAGGGTATCCATGGCCACCCCGAGGTCGGCCTTCTTCAGCTCCTGCTCGGCCACCGCGGCCAGGATCTCGTCGTAGATGGTGCGGTCCTGGTGGGCGAAGGCCTTGAGGAAGAGGAAGCGCCGACCCATGGCGGCAAAATCCCGGGCGGAGAAGACGAAGCGGGAGCCGCCGTCCCGACCGATCATGTACAACAGGGTCAAACGGCGGCCCAAGAGGTCCCGGCGCTCGTCGGCCTGATGCTCGAGGCGCTCGATCTCCATCTGGGTGGCGGCGATGGCCTCGGCGGTCGTTCCCTGGGCCTTCTGCAGGCGGCGCTGGTTGGCCCGGCCCCGCTCGGCGCGCTGCTGCAGTAATTGCAATTCACCGAGGATACCCAGTTCCTGGCGGCGGATCTTCTCCCGCGCCAGACGCTGGGTTCGCAGATCGTCCTCGATTGCCGCCAGCTCGGTTCGGATCTCCTCGACCCCGGCCAGGGACCGATGGACGAAGAGGGCCACACCGAAAAGGATCGCCAGGCCGAAAAGGACCAGGGGAAGAACGGGCAGCAGGCGTTTCATCCGTAGTGCGCCTCCAAGCTCAAGCCTAGCACCGGTAACCGGGCGCGTCAACCGAATCACCGGTGTATGGTAAACTAGAACCCGGACAACCCACCCCGTAAGGACGGCTCCCCTTGGCCAGCTTCCTCTACGCCTTCGTGATCTTAATCCTGGGTCTCGTGGTGGGCAGCTTCGCCAACGTGCTCATCTACCGCGTCCCACGCGGCATCTCCATCCTGCGTCCGTCGAGCTTCTGTCCCGAGTGCAAGAAGGCCCTCACCGCCAACGAGAAGATTCCGGTTCTGTCCTATCTGACCCTGGGCGGCAAATGTTCCCACTGCGGCAAGAAGATCTCGCCGCGCTACCCCGTCGTCGAGCTCGGCAACGCCCTGGGCTGGCTGGGGATCTTCGCCGTGCTGGACTTCACCTTCGCCGGCGTAGCCGGCTGTCTGCTCTTCACCGGATTACTGGTCGCGGCGATGATCGATCTGACCGAGGGGATCATCCCGAACAAGCTCTGTCTGGGTCTGGGAATCATCGGTCTGGCGGTGAGCTTCTACCCCTTCGGCCTCGAGCCCCTGGACAGCCTGCTGGGGACGCTGGTCGGCGGTGGACTCTTATTGATCTTCGCCCTTCTGGGGCGGCTCATTTTCAAGCGGGAGGCCATGGGCGGCGGGGACTTGAAACTCCTGGCGGCCGCCGGGGCCTTCCTTGGCTGGAAACTGGTGCTGGTGGCGGCCTTCATCGCCATCGTCGCCGGGGCCATCTACGGGATTATCTATAAACTGGTGACGAAGAAGGAGACGCTTCCCTTCGGCCCCTTCATCGCCCTGGGCGCCATGACGGCCTACCTCTTCGGGGAGATTATCTTAAACTGGTACCTGATGCTGTAACCCTCGCCGATTCCCTCACCCCCGGCCCCGTGAGCGAACCGAGCGAAGCGAGCTATGCCTTTGGCAAATGCTCCTCCCGAAGGGAGAGGGGAGACGCACGATTCCCTCGCCCCCCTTTGGGAGAGAGAGTCGGGGTGAGGGGGGAGAGCCCATAATCACATGGCTATTCTGCGCGGCAAGAAGGACTGGGAAGCGCTGGAGGAGCGGGAGCTCTCGCCCTGCGCCGCCATGTCAAAAAACGCCCGACGCCGCGACCTCGACTATGCCCCCGATCCCTTCCGCGCCGAATTCGCCCGCGACCGGGACCGCATCCTCCACTCCCGCCACTTCCGCCTGCTGATGCACAAGACCCAGGTGATCCCGGGTCCCTTTCACGCCCGCTTCACCACCCGCCTGACCCACACCCTGGAGGTGATGCAGGTCGCAAGAAGCCTGGCGCG
>SDBS01002273.1_pt1 | contig 19308 bp, 16 predicted proteins | sample 2277091 | NCBI WGS metagenome assembly SDBS01 (sample SAMN10404972, study PRJNA504765) | marine sediment metagenome | isolation source: marine sediment core GS10_PC15, 163 cmbsf | place: Arctic Ocean: Southern Knipovich Ridge | collected 2010 | reverse complement strand
AATTGATGAGGAAAACAGGTATTGTATCGTAGAGCCGGGGGTCACAAATGGCACACTTTGGGCATATTTTTTGAAAAATCATCCTGATTGGGCACCTCCAATTCCAGATGGAGCACCTCCAGCGGCAACCGTTATGGGTGACGCAATTGATAGAGGATTTTCACTTTATACTTCTAGTGTTGGTCCACAGGGAGATAATTTCATGTGTGGAGAAATTGTATTTCCAAATGGGGATGTTGTAAGAACTGGATCTTGGGCTCTTCCTTTTGCTAAACCATTTTATAAATATGGTCTTGGTCCTGATATGTGGTCATTTTTAATGGGTTCGCAAGGAGCATTTGGAGTAGTGACTAAAGTTGCAGTCAAGATATATCCTCACCCTAAATTTAAGACGGTTGTTGTTTGGGGCATGTCAAATCCTTATGATATGCAAGATTTAACTTTAGAAATTGGAAAACAAGAATTCGGAATAGCACATAACACTGTAATGGTCCAAGGAGGAAATTATCCTCTTGTTATGGCTCGTTGGCCAAAGGATAAAATCCCACATGATTACAAATTCTATGAAGAGTTAGGAATATCAAAATGGTGGATGAATTGGGAATGTTGGGCTCAAACTCAGGAAGAATTAGATTATGTAGTTAACAGAATTAATAGTATGGCAGAAGATTTCAAGAAGAGAGCTAGAGATCCTGATGCTCTGAAACCACAAAAATTACACCCCAAACAGATAGCGAGCAGAATGAAAAAACCGAACAAAATCGCTATCCCTTATAGTTTCTGGGAAGCAGGATTCTTGTTTATTACATGGTATACTCCATGGAATGAATCAGCACATTTCGCTGAAATGTATACTAAAGCTATGGAGGATCGGGGCTTCCCACCTGTTATATGGATTGCTTCAATTGAACGTTGCCGTCAAGCTATATGCATGCCTATAGTATGTTTTGATTCAACTAAACAATCTGACTTTGAAAAAGTTCAAGATTTAAATCGAGAAACTACTGAATATGCATTAAAACAAGGCTGGCTAAATTATAGACCTGATCCATACATTCATGTGCAAGCTTATTATCAAGCAGGGATGTACTGGAAATATCTAAGAGCTTTTAAGAAGCTTGTTGATCCTAATTTTATAATGCACCCTGGAAGATTAGCTCTTCCATAATTAAAGGAGGTAAAAAAAAATGTCAAAAACAGGAATGGATAGGCTTAAGGAATTAAAGAAGGATGTATTTAAATGTATTCATTGTAAAGCGTGTAGGTTTGCTTATTCTGGTGAACCTGATAGGAAAGGAATTGGAGAATTTAAAGGAAAACAAGGTACAGTGCTTTATGAAGGTATGGTTGATGCATGTCCTGCCGGTATAGAGCATGGGTGGGAGGCATTTTGGAATGCAGGAAAAATGTGGATTGCACGTTCTATTTTAACTGGTGACTTAGAATTTTCTGAAGAAGTTCGGGATGTAATAATGCCTTGCATAACTTGTGGGCAATGTGCGGCTCAGTGCGAAAATAAAGTACGTACTGTAGATATCATTGAGGCATTACGTGCAGCTTGTGTAGAAGCTGGAATCCCTATGATTGAGAGGCATGAATTACTCCAGAAATTAACTAAAGAGAAAAATAATCCTTATGGAGGATCTCCTGAGGAGCGCTTAAAATGGGCGAAAGATGCAGGTTTAGAAAAATATATAGATAATAAAGATGCTAAGATTGGATATTTTATAGGTTGCACTGCAAGTTATCGACAAATGGAGATTGCAGTTGCAACGAGTAAGATATTCGAACAATTAGGGATTGATTTCACATTAATTAGTGATGAAGTTTGTTGTGGAAGTCCTTTTTTTAGAGTAGGTGCCGTGGATACCGCTCAAGAATTGATGAACAAAAATATTGAAGCGTTTAAACATTTAGAGTTAGTATTTTTCAGTTGTGCTGGTTGTTATAAAACTATAAATAATGATTATCCTAAATGGATGAAGGGAAATCTTCCATTTAAAACGATGCATGCTTTCGAATTGATATCTAAATTAATAACAGACGAAAAAATTAAATTTAAGCCAAACAAAAAGCTAAAGGGAAAAGTGATCACATATCATGATCCATGTCATTTAGGCAGACACTTTGCTTTGGAGATGGAACAGAAAGCTATTGAGGAATCCAAGAATTTGATGATGGATACGAGAAAAATTAAACAAATGATTGACAAGTGGTATGAAATCCCTCGAATTGTGTTAAATCAATTGGAAAAGGATGTCGGAATTCAATTTAAAGAGATGTACCGCATAAAACTTGATAGTTTTTGTTGTGGAGCCGGTGGGGGAGTTAGAGCAGGTTATACCGATTTCTCACTAAGAACCGCTAGTTTACGATTAGATGAGGCAAATGCTGTTGGAGCAGAAATAATTACTACTGAATGCCCATTCTGCTATACGAATCTAAGCGACTCAAATGATAAGTATGAACACGGTTTACAAGTCTATGGATTAATTCAAATGATTGATGAATTTAAACTTTTAGAGATTGTAGAAAAACCTTCACTCAAAGATGTTTTAGGTATGAAAGATTAGGACTTTTTAAAAAGAATAATTTATTTTTTTTTTTATTATTTGTTTCAAAATATACTTTCATGATTTTTTAACAACTGTCATATTTCTCACTTAAAATTTAAATGAGACTTAAAATTAATTCTAATTTATATAACTTATAAAATAAATAATGGGAATAGTGTTAAGGAAAAAATTAAGTGTTTTTAAGACAGAAATCTTACTCATCCTCTGTATAACCCTCATTTTCACTCAAAAAGCAGAAATAAATTTTAATTTTAGAGGTTCAACTGAACAAAGAGGAGGTGGTGGAACTATAGAAACAGACATGACTAATAGAAAGATATCTTCTCAAGTTCCTACTAATGACACAACTCCCCCAGCTATAACTTTTATCCAACCTACCAACACGTATACATTAGTAGTGAACCAATTTTATTTTATAATTGTAAATATAACAGATGATAATCCACCTGTTGAGGGTGATGTTATAATTCAAGTATCCAATAAATTTTTTTTTTTATTTAATGCATCAATGGCATTAGTAGGGGATTCTGTATGGAGTTTTAATTGGATGAATTTAACTTCCTATCACAATCAAGAAAATTATACAATTAATGTTTGGGCAAAAGATTCTTCTTCGAATGGTAATTCTAAGTGGTCTGAGGAATATTCAATATTTATTAGTATCAAATCTCCTCAAATTTTACAATTTGTTTTTTACATCTTTGTTGTCACACTGATATTCGGAGGTATTTTGCTGTATTTAAACAGAAATACCTTATTTAAATCAAGAGTTAGGAAAAAGAAAAAAAAAGAAAGGAATAATTAGGGATTAGAAATATCTCCCCCATTCTTTGTGTTTCCTCTAAAATAAAATCACATTTAATTTTAGATCTCAATAGAAATAAATGTTTAGATTTTCATTAAATACAAAAAAGAATACTATATTTATGGGGATTGTGTCAGTTGCTAAATGTTGAAGAGAAGTCTGCTTATCCATATATTACAAAGTTTAAAAAAGAACCATTCAAATCCTTTGTTAACATTAAAAGTAGAGATATTTGGGGGTTTTTTTATAGCGGAAATCGTGAATTAGGTGATTTTTATAATTTTTTTAACCAAAATATACTAAAAGAATCTAATATAACTGTAGAAAATATATTTTGGTTTCTCTGCTTAAGAAAATTCCTTAAGGAAGATAAGAAAGAGAATAAAGAAGAGTTATCCCAATTTATTAAAAGTTGTGAGATACGTCAGAATAATCAAATTGGTTTCAAGCTATCTCGATATTCCCAACGCATACCTGATATCTATTCAACATATTTAGCGCTTTCAAGTTTAAAAAGTTTAGGATTACTAAAAAATTATTTATTATCAGAAGGCCAAGATCAGATTAAAGGAGAAATTAAAGCATTTGTGCTGACACACAAGAAAGGTAATGTTTTTTTGCATTGTCTTGACAAGGATTGTGATATTTGTAAAAAAATAACTCCTGCCAGAACAGCCTATTATGTCATTGAGATATTTGCACTTTTAGGAATAGATATTAGAGTCAATAAAAAACAATTCCGTTCATATATCGGAGATAAAAAAAGAGGACCTTCATTAATTTTCCGATATATCTGCTTGAAATTTCTTGATTTAGACTTGGAAGTTAAAGATAAAGAGATTCAATACTTTCACCAATTTCAAAAAGAGAGTGGTGGTTTTAATTTTAATAATGATGATAGTATTGATACAACTTTTTGGGTTGTATATACTCTTGAGATATATTCTTGGTTATTAAATTATAATCCTGCAGGGATATATAGGTTTATAAATTATAAATTAAATGAGATTTTAACTGATAAAGGTAATTGGAACTCAAAAAGATTAAATGAAGTATCAAAATTAATAATTATCTTTTCTTTCGTTTGGAAAAAATTCATTAATGAAATTGAAAGTGTATTGTTCAAGAATTTAGAAAAGGAAAAGTTTATTGACTTAAAGCAAATAAAAACTACATTTGGTATTTCAAACAATATTGAAGAAATAATTTCATATATTAATCTCAACTACAATTTTAATCTAAAGGTATTGAGCATTGAAATTGAATTCACTAATTATCTTAGAAATTTAAGTCAAGGAAAAAACGAATTCTTTCAAACATTTTATAAACAGATCAATCAAAATAGTGTTGTCTCTCTTACAGACATTTTAAAAAAATATAGAATTGTGAACCAAGAGCCTCTAAAATTAAAAGAAGAAGTCTTTCCAATAATAAAGGATATGGTAGGGAGAAATTTCTTTAAAGGTAGTATCAGAGCAAAAAATAAATTTTTAACAAAAACAAAATACTTTTTCTACGTTAACAATCTTCCAAAAAATATTATCGTCTCGGATACAGAAATTAATTCTGATATAATATATGAAGAAAAGGAAAAATTGGATGATATTAAAAATGATATTTATAATATGACTTTAAAATTAAAAAATACGACAGTTCAGATACGAGAAGAAATAGATAGTTATCTTTTAATAAATGAAATTGATTATGCAACAAATAGATTAAAATTTATCGTAAGAGATTCTTTAATGGAAGCGGATTTCTTAAATGAAAACATTGAGAACTCATTTAATGAAGAACTATATTATTTAAATATTCAGGCAATTTTAGGCTCAGAAATCTCTCAATGGAAAAAGGCTTATTCATTTTTACAGAAAAGATTAAGCGAGGTAGAATTAGATTTAAGGGGAAAAATTCAAGAAAAGGAACAATTAAGAAATTTAAAGAACTTATTAGAAAATTTAAATGAAAGACTTATTATAATAGAAGAGGATTTAGAGAAGAAGCTAGACATATTTAGAAGAATTTTCAGTGAAACGTTTGAAAGGGAATATAACATTGAAAATTTTAATAAAATCATTCAAAATTTGGATACGATTTCTCATAACGTAAAAAAATATGATAATATTATTTATAAAATTTCACAGCAAATTACTACTCAAGATAAAAAAATCGTTAAAAAACATAAAAAAATTATTGATAAATGGATAAACATCAAAGTAGCTTTTGAAGAAGAATTTAATTTTTATACTGATGGTTTTCAATTTTTCAACACCAATTTAAAAAAAATTAAACAAATAGAGGAAAGGATTAAAAGAGAGATTGTTGATTTAGAAGGGAAAGCAAAAGAAAAAATCACTGAAAATCAGTTTCAAGAAGCTTTTAAAATAATAAAAAAACAATCTGATCTCCTATTAAACAACTTTATCAAAGAAATTAAAGAGCTCTATTCAATCATAAAAGTAGAAATAAAAAATAAACAAAAGCTTTTTTTACTTTATCAACACTTACAAGAGAACCTAGATTCTTTAGAAACTTATGTTATAGATTTGATTGCAAAACAAGTTCAAGCTTTAAAAAATAAAGTAATAGAGGAACAAAATAGGGCGAAAATTGAGGATTTTGATGCTTATATATCAGATGAGATTCGTAACTTGAGAAATGAGTTTTCTTCAATAAAAAATATGCTACATCACTTTGAAAATTTAAAAGTAGAAGAAGTTGATACTGCATTTAATAAACTTAGTTCTCTATTTAATAAATCAGTTAAACAGTATTCGAGAAAATTTGAAGAATGTTCAAAAGAGATAGAAAATTTTAAAGACAAATCGAAATTAAAAATAATTCAGTGGGAAAAATTCAGTGATTTTTTCACTAATGAAATCAAAACTTCAAAAGATGAAATAATTAATGGTGTTATTTTAAATCGATTGAGTGTAATGACTCTTGCAAAAAAAACAAATAGTATCAAATTAATTGATTTAAGAGATGAAGTTAAGCTTTCTTGTAAAGAGTTAATTAAAAAAGTTAAAGGTATGATAGATATATCGAAAATTAACGCAGGGTTTAATGATGAGGACAAATCTGTATTAATTTATACTGAAGATTATTATAAAAATAAAGAACTTAATAACTATCTTGAAAATCATCTATTGAAAGAGAATCGAGAAAAAATAGGGAAAATTTTAGCTCTTTATGACTCGAGCATTAGAAATCGCACTTTAAACATAAATATGCTAGAGCTTCAAAACAGAATTAACGATTTAAAGAAATTTGAAGTAAGCATATATATAAAATTCTCAGAAAAAGTGAAAGAACTTCAAATAAACCAAGAAAGATATGAAAATATTGAAACTAAAAGTAATTTGGATGTATTTTTGGTAAATAATAAAGTTGCAGTCGAAAATATAAATAATAACCTAAATCTCTTTAATAATGTGCAAGATTTCATCGATCAGCAATTTAATTCTCTCAAAATTGAATTAAAAGAATATTATTCAAAAGTTCATAAAGAAATCGAGAATTTTGAGAATTACTTAAAGATTCAGCAAAACTTTGAAATTAAGAACAGGTATTTTAACGAGAATTTACGACAATCTCAAAATAGAATTGAGGAAGAAATCAGATTGTTGACCAGAAAAACTAAGGATTCAAATAAAATGGTTCCTGAAATGAGAGAGTTATTTGTTAAAGAAAAACAGTACTTTCAACATGAATTTAATATTAAAATTAAAAAGATCGATGATCAAATAACAGTTTTAAAGAAAAATTCTTTCCGAGAACAATTATTAAGCTTAATTAACAACAATAAAACTCAACTAAGTCAACTTCTGGGGAATTTAGAAAGAAAAGTAGAGGATAACATAGATATTAAAGAGTTTAAGAGAAGTATTTTAATGATCCAAAAAAGAACCAAAGAAATTGAATTAGAAATTAAAAATATAAAAAGGAATGTCAATGCCTTAGTAAAAGAATTCAGTAGACAAACACTGAATTTCAATCAAATATCTAAGTTTATAATTGAAGATTTTACAAAATTCATCAGCGAGTATTCTGAAATTTTGCGTGAAAAAATAAAAGCTCTTGAGCGCTTAATTCTAAAATCCTATATTGAAATGACAATTAAAGCAGTAGCAAATGAGTATTTAACAATAGGATTTCTAAATAATGAGTTAAAGATTAAGAAAACTAATATTCAAAACCATTTATTATTTTTAATTGGTACTGATAAATTAAACGGTAGGTATGATCCTCGTTTCGGGATATATTATGAAAATCCAGAAGTTTTAGATGATTTAGATGAATCTGAGTTAAAGGTTATTAAGAATACGAACTTTAGGGTTGTAATGGCTCTTAATCACTTAAAGAACTTCACAAGTCAATATGCAAGTGTAATTGCTTTTTTCGCTTCAGTTTTGACGATATCTTATTATTTATTTCTTTTAAGTGGAGGGAATCCTGCTGTTGTTATATTGCCGATACTTATCGTAGTTTTTGTACTGGCTTACTTCTTTCTAAAAAAGCATAAAAAAGAAGAAATGACATGACGAAATAATGTTAAACTGAGATTATTTACTTTTATTTTATTATTATCTAACTTAGTTGTATGATTAATTAAAATCCATAACAAAATGAACACACTCATCTTGTTTTTTTAGATATCCTAAGGAACAGGCTCGATTAAAATGGATGTGAAATTTTCGATCTACAATATCTTCATCCATAGCGAGCTTTTGGAATTCCTTATAATCTAATTTTCCATTTTGACAATAAATTCTAACAATTTTGATTAAAGATTTAACATTTTTATTCAAATAAGGTTTATTTCGTCTATTAACTTTCATTTTTTTTTGTTTTTTTTTCAAAATTTTTGCTCTTAATATATTTTCATCAATTTCCTTCAAATCAGAGTAAAATGTGACTCCACAATTCTTGAAATTCTTATATTGTTCACTATTAGAAAATTTATCTAATTTAGTGAGAATATCTTCTATAGTACGATTTGCTAGGAGTATTTCTTCCATTTCTTTTCTTTCCCGGAAGTTTTTTATTAAATCGAGTTCGGAACGGTTAGATTTTAGGTTAAAATCAATTTTTTTACGATCTAAAGTGTCTAATACTTTCAATTGCTTAGTATTTGTCAAAACAGAATTCATAGAATTTTCTTTTCTCCGAGCTACATGATAAAAAGGTATATCAACTGTATCTTCTGCTACAAGAATGTAACATCTTCCAGGAGCATTTCTACCAGTTCTTCCTCTTCTTTGAATTAACCTGATCTCTGAAGGAACGGGTTCGTAAAAAATTATTGCATCTACGTTAGGTATATCTAATCCTTCCTCAGCAACACTTGTGGCTACTAATATATCAACTTCATTTTCCCTGAATTTCTGCAAGATCTCGATTTGTAAATGCTGAGGAAATCCCTTGTCATCTAATTTACTCGCTTGACCTATAAATTTCTCAATTTTGAGTCCATCGTTAAATTCAATTTTTAAAGTTCTTTTTAGTAATTCAGCCATTTCTCGATATTGGGTAAAGATAATAATCTTTCTATTGTTAAATTCTTCAACTTCTTCTTTAATAATGGATTTCAATTCATTAATTTTAGGATGAGATAATTCTAGTTGATCTAAAGTTTCAAAAGCAGAATACATATGTTTGTAATGTTTGGAATTTGCGATTCTTTTAGCAGATAAGACCCCCTTATTTGCTTTATATTTAATTTTATCTAAAAATGATTTAAAAAGAGTAATATCCTGTGTTTCTATTAAATCTTTAGCATGAAGGAGAGAGATGCAACTTGCACAGTAAGAAAATACAGAATTTATATCTATTTCATTTTTTTTGACAATATCAAGAATTCGTGGGGATTTATAATAAAGCGATTCGAAATAATCTTCTTCAGATAATCCTAAATAATTTCCATTTTCATAGTGTATTGAGAATGTTAAATCTCGAGAGAGTCCTAAAAAGTCTAACTTTGAATAATATTTTTTATTTGGTCGAATTAATTTATTTTTAACAAAAAATCTCAAGAATATTTCGAATAAATTATACCAAATTGCGCTTAATTCAACAATTTTGATTGGTAAATCTATTAATTTGATATAAGTATCAATATCATAAATATAGTCCTTTACATCCTTATCTTGATAATTTTTAAAGATAATATTTTCAATATATAAATTATTACATATTTCTTGTATACGTTCCTCATTTTTTCCAGGAGAAGCTGTCAATCCTAATATTAGCGGATCAGTACATGTGTTTATATATTCATTTGAAATGAAATTATAGGCATAATTCCCTTTAGTTTTATGAGCTTCATCAAAAATAATAAGTGAGACTTCATTTAGGTTATAACGACCTCTTAATAAATCATTTTTTATTACCTGCGGGGTGGAGATGATTAACTTTGAACTATTAAATAAAATAATTCTTTTCTCGGGAGGGATTTTACCAGTAAATAAAGTAATTTGATCTTTATTAATGTCGAGGAATTTTTCGCAGGAAGCTTTATGTTGAGCAACTAAGGGTCTTGTTGGAGCAAGTATAATAATTTTTGCTTGAGAATATCTTTTTAAACTATTTGCTATTTGTAAAATACCAATTATTGTTTTTCCTAGTCCAGTTGGTAAAACTACAAGTGAATTTTTATCTTTACTACTATTAACAATATTCTTTTGATAATCTCTTGACAATATCTGATTATCTTTTAAGAAAGGTCCATTAAAATATGTTTTTAACTCTTTTTGCATCCTAATGTTATCTGAGGTTTTTTGCTTTTAAGATTAATATCGCTGAAAGATTTTTATAATATAAAATCGAGAAATAACTAAAGAAATTTGATTATTAATACAAAAATAAATTAATATTATAGATCAATAATATTTCAATCAAACTTAGGAAGCCATCGTTTCTCTACTTCGAACATCTCATCGACCATACTACGTACTTCTTTTGGAGAACATTTACTTGCTGTATTAGGATCTAGTAATACCGCATGATATATTTTTTCCTTATTCAATTCAATTACTCCCTCTACAGCAGCTTTTTGTACCATAATATTTGATATATTTAAAGCTTGACAAACAGTTGGTAGCTTGATTCCACCTTGTGGATGTAATCCTTGATAATTGGCAAAAACAGGTACCTCTACACAACAATCTGGTTGTAAATTTGTTATTAACCCGCCTTTTTTATTCATTACATTGCCGTTAAACACAAATGGTATGTTTGTTTCTATAGCATTAATGATATGTGATAAGTATTCATCTGTGGGGTTTTTTTTTAATTTTAAATTATGCTTTAACTTCCTTTCAAATCTCGCTTCAAGCTTGGTAGCTTGGGTTAAGTCAATCTCAAGTGTTATGCCGTGAGTAAGACTGTTAAACCAATGACCCCCACCTTTGTACTTTTTTAATAGATCAGATCTTTTTCTATAATACGGAAGATATTCACTAAGGTGTCCTGAGGATTCTGTCATAAAATAGCCTTTGGCTTCCATCATATCCCATCTAAGTTTTTCACCTTGAATAATCTCTGGGTTGTTGATATATAATTCATGTAATAAAGGATAGGCATTGATCCATTCACACATGGAATCTTCAGAATGCTTATATCTTAATTCAAGAAACCATGCCATATGGTTAATACCAGCACTTAAAAAACTAAAATTTTCTTTTTCTACATTAATCCATCTTCTAATCATTCGAGAAGTATCTTGAACTCCATGACAAAGTCCTACTGTCGAGTCTGGTTTTAATAAATTACAATACCATGTGTTCATTGCCATTGGATTAGCATAGTTAAATAGTATAGGTTTATCCGTTTCACCACTAGCACCATATCCTACTTCATTAATTAATTCAATTAACGGTTTTAATAATGTAGATTGACGTAAAAATCGAAACACTCCTCCGGGACCTAGTGTATCACCTACGCATTGAGACACACCATACTTAAATGGTATTTCTATATCTAGTTTAAAAGCATCTAAACCCCCTACATGAATCGCGCAAATAATATATTTAGCATCTTTTACAGCAATTTTAAGATCTGTCGTTTTCTCAAAGGATATTCCTTGTAACAAGTCTATATATTTTTCTTTATACGTTTGCATTAATCTATACATCAAATCTAATCTATTTTGATTAATATCCTCAAGTATGATTACAGTATCCCTCCTAAGCGAAGGAAATGTAAGGATATCAGTTAAGAGATTAATCCCGAAGACAATACTGCCTGCACCAATGAACGCGATTCTCATTAAATTCACACAATTCTTTATAATATTCTGTTTTTTTTCGAAGGAAAGAATAAGATCTTTTTTTCTTGTTCTAAACGATATATATTACCTCGCTCTTCAAGCATCTTTATTGTTAGAACAACCCACCCTCGAGCTATTTGATGCTTAAATTTGCTAGAGTTAGGATATAGGGTTTTGACGATACTACCAGGTGAAATTCCGTAATCACTATTTTGAAGTATTAGGTTTAATACTTGGGATTCACGCTCTTTTCTATGTTTTAGGATCTCACTTAGACGTTCCTGTGGTTCTTCTATAAAATTTCCATGCGCTGGAAGTATTAATTTTAGGTTTGGTAGATTTTGTAAATTTTTTATAGTTTTAATATATTCACTTAAATCTGACTCAGGTGGTCCTAACCAAGTAGTTAAAGCCATCATTACGTTGTCTCCTGATATCAATATCCCTTTTTCATCATTATAAAGTGAAATATGATCAAAAGAATGTCCAGGTGAAGGAAAGATCTTCCAAATTTCATTATTTATTAAAATCTCGGATTTTTCCTCAATAATTTCATCAGGATCATTTAAATAGGAAATCCCATACATCCTTTTAAAAAATAGTTTTGAACCAAAATTTCGAAAGAAATTCCTTAACTTACGTACAACCTTTGTCCTGATTCTTAGATAATCATCGTAATCGTCAGCTTTTTGACTCTCTTCAAAACTACTCTTATTTTTAATTATGTTGGCTGTTTTATTTGTTAGAATAACTTTTAATTTTAAAGTTTCTCTCAATTTAGTTAGACCACTAATGTGATCTGGATGGCCATGAGAAACTAAAATTCGTGTAATTTGAAAATTCTTATTCTGTTCTTTATAAAAGGCTTTGATTTCCCTAAATTCGTTTAAAAAATACTTTAAAGCTTTTTTGGTACCGTAACCCGCATCATATATGATTCCATCATTACCAGCTAAGACATACACATTTTCGGGAGGTTTTACAGCACCCATACTCCCTTTTTCCTTAATTAAAAATATTCCAGGATAAACTTCTTGCATTCGAGATTAATAACAATGTGAAAAAAAAAAAGTTTTTCAAAAAAAATATATATTTTCTGGTTCGATTTGATAGATCACTGTTCCACGCTCTAATTATTTATTTTATTGAGTATTGTATATTTATCTTTCAGATTTACTTCATTTAAGTTAATTATATAGAAATTAGATTTAAAAAACAAAAATTAGAATCAATATGTATTGTACAAATTGTGGCTCAGAAATAGCTGATAATACGGAATTTTGCACCTTTTGTGGTGAACGAATTGGAAAATCCATTCCGCATCGAAATCAACCAACAGAACCAAGTACCCCAATTGAGCCTTCACCCCCTACTCGCACTCCTCCAATATATCCTTCAATCCCACGAAGAAGTAAAAGTAATGTGTTGAGTGTCCTTGCCTTAGTACTCATCGTCGGACTTATACTTCTTGGTATTGGTTTGGCTTCTGTCTATGGTGGATCATTTTCATATACGGGCATAACTCTGCTTGTAATAAGAGCTGTTATTGTTCTATGTATAGGAGGTAGCTTATGCGGGGGAGGACGGGGAGGAAGTAACTGGGGAGGATTGGCATGCTGTGCATGTAGTAGTTGTGATTGCGGTGATTGTGACCGTGATTGCTAAAAAAAATTAATTAGTATTAACTTGTTTTCATTTAATTTCTGGTCAAATTAACCACGGATTTTAAAAATGAAACAGCAAATAACCAATAATCAGGAAAATAAGCGGATTTTTCTCAAATGGCTTGCACATCATAACCCAAAACGTAAGGACTTTAATGATCACGTTATATATCTATTTAATTACGCGATTTGCCTTGGATGTTCTGCTTTCATTTTTGGAATTATAGTTGCCTTATTCATTGGTAACATTTTCTATGAAACTATTGTAAGTGTAATTAGCCTTCCAGTTATTCTCTTTATTTTCTTTATTTGCTGGCTACCCTCAATTTTTCAGTATATCATTCAAATCGCCAGAAAAAAACCTCAAAAAAATAGGATAGTCAAATTTCTCTTTCGATTTCTTTATCCGATTGGGAGCATTGTATTTATTTTTAAATCACCGCTATGGGGCTTGGGGATTTCAATTATTGCGGGATATTTAATAATGTATATCAGAAATGTTAAAAATAGAACTTTAAAACAAGTAAATTAACTATTTTAATTCTTTACATGTTAGGACTCAAAAAAGAAAAAAGTATGTTAAGAAACTATTGATATCGAGACTAAAAATACTTAATTGCTAGTAAGATGTCGTCCCGAGTTATTTTCTTTCTTTTGGCGTGTTTAGTAAGAGATAAAGCTGTTTTTGTTAATTGTTGAGCTGATTGGCTCATCCAATCAACCAATTCATTTACTGCATCACGTGCTACTATAACGGCGCCATTATGTTTCATTAATCTTCTAATAGGACTCCAACTAATATAATCAGACATTGTAATTCCTCCACTTTTTTATTATTTCGGCTAATCTCCTTAAAGATCAACCTATAAAATTCTTAATTTTTAAAATTTAATTTTAATTTTTAAGAGTTTGTTATATATTGAATGATCTTCTAGATATTTAAAGATTTTTATTCATACTTAATGTTACGGAAAAAAAAAAGCAAAAAAATTGAAAGACAAAATTCAAAGTTATGAGGATGATCGATCTCGTGAAAGTTAGATATTCCAAGAAATTTTTATGGAAGTATCATTTTTATTAAAGATTGAAGCGATAGTATTTAATAAATTCTCTGAGTTCTTTAAGTTAAGTGAAAGCAAAATTATTGGAAGAATAAATATAAAAAAATTCAAAAGCTGATGCGGAATATACTAATAATTTGTGATATAATCTTTTTTTGCTTTTCTAAAAAAAAAAGATTTCCAAAGACTTTTTGATTAAAATATTGGACGGAAATTACCAAATAATTTGATTATACTCACAATTTTTACATTCTATAGATTTTCCCTTTTTGGGTAAACTAGGGAGTACAGCTCCACAGTATTTACATTCTAAATCATAAATCTCCTTTCTGTCATTTACTATCCCATCGAAAATTATCCTATCTTTAAAATCATTTGAAAGTATTGTCAGCAAAGAAATTAGGAGATGTTGATTGCGAGAAATACCGATTATTTCTACTTTTTTTGACACAATCTGACCGATCACCAAAATTTCTTCCTTACTTTCCAACTCATCCCCAAAAAACCAAAGAATGTTCTCATTAGGATTTTTAGCAATTAATTGTAGGTTTCGTGCTAATAAGATCTGCTCTAAGAAATAGAAATATTCATCATCTTTTACTTTTTTATTTGTACCTACACCGAAGCTCTTGATCACCTTCTTTATACCTTCTTTTTTATTAAATTGTCCAATAAAGCTCGAAGGAATTATTTTTGGCTCAATCGTAATTTTATCAATGTAAATTATTGCTGGTTCAGATGTAAGAACTCTGACATAATCTTTATTATTTACAAATGAAACTACAGTTTTAATTTCACCATCTACATTTAACAGAGTGGGTGTAAAGTGGAGATGAATTTGTTTTTTACCATTTTCATTTAATTCATCAAATTCAAGAGTTATTACCTTTATATCACGTTTAGATACAGAATTCGGAAGATGGACAATTGATTTACTCCTCGTTAATGTTAGAAAATCGGGAAATCTTACTTTTATTTTAAGTTCTGTAATAGGTGCTAAACTTTTGTTTTCAAGATATATGGAATACCTGTAGTGTGCGGCAAAAGGAATAAATTGGTTTTTAAGAATTATCTTATCTTCTTGATCAATAGTTTCAAATGAGTATTTATTAATAGTCTTGCTTTGTTTCTCCTCTTTTTTCCCAAAAATAACTAGTTTGTGAATACTTTCTGGTTTTACTCCTTTAAATTTTTTTGTCATATTGATTAAACTTTAAATGAATATTCGAATCTCAGAATTGAATTTTCAGAACTATTATTCTAATAGTTGCATTTATTTATAATTTTTTTTAAGTTATATTAATTTCATATACTTGATTGCAATAATGGTCAAAGATTTTTTCAACATCCTTAATGATTTATTCAAAAGCTCTACAATCAAACCAACATTTGAGACTGTTCATGTTATTCTAGCATTATTTATCTTTGGAGAAAATTCAAAAGGAATAGGGAGATATAGCTTAGGAAAGGAGTTAATGCTTGGAGAAGGAAGTGCAAAAACTTTGATTAGAAGATTAAGAGAAAAAATAAAGTTTATATCTATTATTGAGGATGGAAAACGAAGGGGACATATTTTAACTGAGGTGGGTTCAAAATTTTTACGTAAAATTAAAAAATTTATACCGATAATTAAAAGAGGAGAATTATCTTTGCTCAAAGATATCATTATTAAACCAGAAAAGGATAGCACTTATTTTTGTATGGTAAAAAAACCTAATACAAAAATAACAAATGGTGTTACCCAACGAGATGCTGCTATTAAGATTAATGGTTCTGGAGCAACTTGTTTGGTGTTTAACGGAAACAGGTTAATATTTCCCTCAACTTCTTCTATAAAAAGTGAAGGTGATTTTTTAGAGCTAGATTTAAAAACTCAAGAGTATTTGGACTCTCAATTGATTAAAGAGGATCTAAGATTAGAAAAAGATGATATCATTATTATCGGTTCTGGAGAAAATCCTCAAAAAGCGAGGTTAGCTACATTAAATGCTGCTTTAACATTATTATAGAAAAGATTGAAAATAGAGGATATTTAAATTGAAATTTCAAAAAGATCTCATTCTCATTATTTCTAAACATATTCTTGATAAAATGATAAATTGTGTTCAAAGTACGGCTCCTGATGAAGCATTTGGATTAGTTATTGGTCCCCAACCAAAAGAAATCTCACTAGGTGACTCTTTAGGATTTCAATATCATTACTTGGGTGAAATATTTGAGTGTGTAAAGTCAAGTGAGAAATCTCCTGTGTCATTTATGATGGATAATACAGAAGTATTATTTAAAATTATAGAAAATGCTAAAAGAAAATATAATCGAAGAATTTTAAGCATTTTCCATTCCCATCCTTCTGGAGCTTATCCAAGTGGTTTTGATACTAGGTACATGGAATTCTTGGATAACTTTCCTTCTAAAGTTTATAAAAACCAAATATGGACTATTATGGATGGTTTAAGTAGAGAATTAAATGGTTTCATCTATTTAAATGACGAACTCATGCAAATAACGATAGAAATAAAGGATTAAATAACTTTTATTGAACTCTAGTATCGATTTTTACATTTTTTCTCTAAGCACCATATTTTTTTCCCATTCTGATAATATTACCTCCGAATAGATTGCTTTACTACAGGATTTTAATGGATTCATCTTCTTAAATGATGAACTCATAGAAATTTCCATAAAAATAAAAGAATAAAGTTATGAGCTAAATTATCCTAGGAGAGCTTTTTAAAACCATTCTTATCAATAGAACAAATTTGCAAGGCAAAACCAGAACCAGCATCACGTTCTTTTGCGGCGGTTATTGCGGTTGTTACTAGATTAACTCCCTCAGGAATTGTCATTCCAGGTTTCCAGTCAGCTTCTAATAATCCTAAAACAAATGGTGAACCAGAACCAAAGGAAATGAATTTATCCTCTTCATAATAAGTGCCGAGGAGATCAACACCATAAAGCTTGCCGGTGTTTTCTGCTAGAGAAAATCCTGAAATTATCATCAAAACCTGGAAAAAACTTCTCCCGCTAAATAATATATTACGACATATTGAAGATACGTATTTTGGTTCAGGTATCTTCCCTTCTTTAACTTCTCTCAATCGTGATAACGCTTTTAACTGATTTATGACATAAATTGCATCTGCTACCCCACCCGCAATTGTAGCGGCGGTGAATTTATTTATTTCAAATAACTTCTGAGCTTGTTTTGAAGCAATAAAATAACCTCCTGTTGCTTTGCTTTCAGTTGCTACTACAACTCCATCATTCACTATTATTCCTACTGTAGTGGTACCAGTTTTAAAAGAATTTTCAAATTGGTCTTGATCCAATTGATCTGGGTTAATATTATTTTCTATCATTTGCTTTTAATATTAATCTAATTTTATATATAGCTAAGATAATCTTATAACTTAGATAAAAATTTATTCTATATTTATTTTTCTTTAATGGATTATTATTCAGAGAAAATTTTGAATAAATTTTACTATAGATCTAAAACTCTATCACGAAGTTATCCCTTGTATAATGATTTTTTTTTAGGTATGTAATTTACATAAAATTTTAATGATATTATTTACTATTTCTATTTATAATGGCTCGTAGTCAAAAGCGTTCAAGACGTAAATTTACGTCTAAAAAGTATAGACACTTCAGAAAGAAACGAAAACGCGAATTGGAGCGTCCTAGGATTAATACTACAATCGAAACTTTTAAATTGAAGAAACAACGCGTTCTTGGTGGAAATATAAAGCTTAAACTTTTCTCAACTCCGTTCATAAATGTAACAGATCTCAGTAATAATAAGACAACTAAAGTTAAAATAATGCGATTTGAAAGCAATGTAGCATCAAAAGACTTGAACCGGAGACATATCTTGACAAAGGGGGCTATTGTGTCAACTAAATTAGGTAATGCGAGAATCAGTAGTAGACCCGGACAACATGGAGTTCTCAATGGAGTTTTAATTTCATAGATTAAGTGCTGTAATTTAGCTATTTTTAGAATATCTCCAATAATACTTAAAAAAAAGTTTTACTCTCTTTATGCATAACAATAATTTTTCTAATCCTTACACATTCAAACCAAATTTTGGTTTCTTTATTCCTGAATTTTAATATTCTTTACATTTGCTTTTTTTCCGTCAATAATTTCCGTGTTTTTGCTTAAACAATGTGAACATTGAAATAGCTGAAGTCCAGTTAATTGGGCTTCCTCAGTCAGAGAAACTTTAGATACTTTTTCACAATCTCGGCATTTTATTTTACCGGGCGTAATTTGGATGACTAATTTCGCACCTTCAGCTATTGAACCTTTAGTAGCCATTTCAAAAGACCGTTGAAGCATTTCAGGAACAATAAGAGTTAATTCACCAATTTCAAGTAAGACTTCGGAAATCTTTTTAGCTTTATATTTTATCGCCGTTGCTTCAGCGACTTTAAAAATATTCATAGCAAATGCGAATTCATGCATAAGGAAAATTTGAGCTTTTTATTGTAATTTTCTAATTTCTTTAGCAATTTCTAATATAACTTTAGATTTCTTTTTTCCTTTAGTATTTATCAAAACTCTTCCGGGACTTTCCCACCAAGAGCGTGAATATCGATATTTTGGTTCAATATCGACATTATATCCCAATTTTTGTGCTGCTTTTGCAATATCTTGAGTAGAGATTTTTTCAATTGCTAATTTTTTAGGAAGGCGTCGACCCTGACTCCTACTTTTTTTGGCATCAAAATATTGTAACCAAAATATTAGAAAAGGTTTTCTTGACCTCATGAATCTAGGATAACTTAAAATTTTAAAAGAAAGTATAAGGATTAAAACTCATTAAACAATTTAAAAATTATTGGTATAGATAAATGAGAATACACAGAAGATTTAATTTAAAGTCTACACTATTTTTTATATCATATTAATATCCTTCTTAAAGTGG
>SDBS01002272.1_pt1 | contig 19310 bp, 25 predicted proteins | sample 2277091 | NCBI WGS metagenome assembly SDBS01 (sample SAMN10404972, study PRJNA504765) | marine sediment metagenome | isolation source: marine sediment core GS10_PC15, 163 cmbsf | place: Arctic Ocean: Southern Knipovich Ridge | collected 2010 | reverse complement strand
ATTAATTCTTATAGATTTAATGTTTTAATGAGTATGCCGTTGAGATATACCAAGAGCTTTCGTCCATCGTCGGTCTCTTGAACCTCAACGGTTTTATTCGCCAATTTATAATCGATCGAATAATTCTTTCCCTTATAAGCAATAGTACCATTTTTTCTTATTTTTCGCGTGCTTTTATATGGTTTCTCCGATTGAATTATCACACCATAGGAATGGGGTATTAATAAGTTCTCTTTAAAGTAGATCTATATTTTATCTTCGTATTCAATCACGTCAATTTTTGATCCTGAATATCCTGGTGGCACGCTAAACAATTGTGATTTATAATGGATTTCATTGTATTTATTGACCTTTCTTTGCGCCAATTCATGTAACCAACGGTTCCAATTCACTTTCGCTTGAAGAGGTCTAAAAATGCGCTCCTCGGTTTCAAAAAAGATCTTCGCAGGAGGACACTTATTAGGGAGATTTCGGTGCGGCTTCTCGCTATTGTACCATTTAACCCATTCTTCAAGCATTTGATTAAATTTGGCTAACGTGCATTCAGGATTGTGTTTAACAAAAAACCGGGCTTCAATAAGAAACATTTGCTTCACGGTTCCAAACCATCTTTCCAATTTTCCTTTGGTTTGTGGGTGATAAGGTTTAGCAAAAATGGGTTTGATTCCAAGAGATTTTAGTAATCTTGAATATTTTGTCCCCAGATCTCCAAGAACATTTCGAAATTGAGCACCATTATCAGCAAGGATTTCATTTGGTCTCCCATGAGCCAGGACACCATCTCGAATGATTTTTATCACGTTCATTCCCTTTTGATCCTTGAAGTATCGAGCAGCCACGACGAACCTCGAGCAATCATCGAGTAATGCAATTAAATACACTTGCTTCAAATGGCCAACCGTTTGAACTCCAGCGATATCAATTTGCCACAAATTATTGGGCCGTTTTCTCTGAAAATGGATATACCCTTGTTTTCGGTCGGTTGATTTATAGGTAAGCCCTTGATCTCGGATAAATTTTCGAATAAATGAAATGGAAGGGCAGGCGTCCGGAAATTCATTTTTCAGTTTTTTATGCACTAATGGTGCACTTCTCTGCGGTAATTCTGTTTTTATTTCTATAATGTGATTTAAGATTTCTGTGGGAATTCTTTTTGGGCGTCCAGTTTTCCTTTTAGATTTATGGGAGACGGTTGAAAATTCTTGATTTGCTATGTTTAGCCATCTATAAATTGTTCTTTCATGTTTATTCACCTGAATTGCGATATTCTCGATTGACAATCCTTGGTTATAATATATTTCCCTTACTTTCTCATGTAATTCCTTCTTTTTACTATTTTTCATTTTAATTATTAATTCACCTTTTATGCTATAATTAAGCATGCTTGACTAAATTAGAGATGGTTTATAAATTAGATTACTAAATAGGTCATAATTATAACCTTAAACGGTGTATTCTTTAATAAAAGCTCAAATAAAAAATGTCACTAATATTACTGACGACACACGGCAGTTGTCAAAAAAGAGGAAGACAAAGACTTTCAAAAAATGCCTATTTTTGTGATATTTTTTAGTATTGCCTATTTGTGGGCAGTAAATATTTTATGTCAATAATTATTACTGATTCGTGACAATTATTTTGTACTGATCACATTTTTTGCTTAATAACATTATTTCATGATAGACTCACCTTTAGGTTTAGATTAATTGTACTAGGTAGAAATAGGAAAATGGCTCAAAAACAATAAGAATTTTAACGATTTCGAATTTATATTAAGTAGATTTAATCTTTAATTATAGTGTTTGATTTTCAAATGAGTCCCTCTAAAAGTCGCATAGAAAGTGAGAAGAATACAATAAGGACAATGATAAAAATGTATTGTAGGAAATTTCACGCACCCGAAGCTGAATTCTGCCTAGAATGTGCAGAGTTTTTGGAATATACTGAAAAAAGACTTAAATATTGCAGTTTTGGTGAAAATAAACCTACTTGTGAAAAATGTCCAATTCATTGTTATAATGTGGATATGAGAGAGAAAGTAAGAAAGATTATGCGTTACGCAGGTCCGAGAATGATCTATACTCACCCGATTATGGGATTTAGGCATTTATTTAAGAAATTTAAAAAAATTGAAAATTCCGATTCTTAATTTAAAACCATTGAATTTATTTTTGAATCAGTGCAGCATGCACTTAAAGTGCTGAATTGGTTTTCGTGAGAGCTAAATTTTGTTTTTATTGAGAATCTATTAAGTATTAATTTGCTTGGATGCTTATCAAATTAGAGAAAGCTAAAAATAGTTTTTTAAAAAAATATTTTGAGAGAGATGTAATGATTTTATTTTGAATTGTCTTTATAGACTGAAAAGCTCTTAATTTTGATATTCCATTTTTACAGATGGGTCATAAAGCGTGTTTTTCTACATATTGTTGGTGATAATCCTCTGCTTCCCAAAATTCTGAAGCCGAGACAATTTGTGTTACAATCGGCTTTTTAAAGCGCTTGGATGCTTCAAGCTTAGCTTTAGAACTCAGCGCTTTTTTTTTTTGTTCTGAATTAAGATAAAAAATAGCCGATCGATATTGTGTACCAACATCAGGACCTTGACGATTTAGTGTGGTTGGGTCATGAATAGTCCAAAATATATCTAACAGTTCATTATAGGATACTTTAGATGAGTCAAATGTAACCTCTACAGCTTCAGCATGATCTGTTTTATGAGCACATACATCGCTATAGGTAGGTTCTGTAAAAGGTCCCCCAGTATATCCTACTTTAGTTGATATAACACCCTCAATTTTTCTAAAACTTGCTTCTACACCCCAGAAACATCCAGCTGCAAAAATAGCTTCTTGGAACTTCATAATTTTTACTAACAAATTTTAAAAATTAAACCTAAGCCTAATTTTATATAACTTTTTATTGAAGATTAGAGCTTTCCTATAAGTAGAAATAGCAAATCCTTTTAATGTTATAAGGCACCAATTATAATAACAAATATTTCTCTTTAATTATATGGTGTCTAAATCATCTAAGGATAAGTGGAAAGAAAAATTAACTTAAGAACAATACCAAATACTGCGCAAAAAAGGAACAGAACCACCTTTTACAGGAAATTTTTTGACTAATCATGAAAAAAGTATTTATAAGTGCGCGGGTTGCGGAGTTGTTCTATTTTCTTCTGAAAATAAATTTGAATCTGGAACAGGCTGGCCAAGTTTTTATCAAGCTCATGATAAAGTGAATGTTTAAGAAAAAACAGATAAAAATCATGGAATAATACATAAAGAAGTACTCTGTAGTAATTATGGAGGTCACCTTGGACATGTCTTTAATGATGAACCAAAACTTACAGGTTGTCGATATTGTATAAATTCAGTTTCCTTAGATTTTCAACTGTGAATTTCCAAAATAAATGCTAAATTTTCCAAATAAATGCAAAGTTTTCCAAAAAAAATGCAAATAATTTTTTCTCTTCCTTTTTTACTTTCTGCTCATTCCAATAGTATTTCAAAAATAAGAATAAATGGTTATACATTTTGATAAATTAAAAATTGTTAACTATCATTTTAATATTTTTCTTTTAAAAAGAACGAGCAAATCACAAATTAATAAGCCTTAATCATAAAAATAAGGTTGAACTATATTATTATGATATTTATTAATTTAATAAATGATACTAACAAATTAGGATCTAATGACTCTAAACATTAAAAGTGTCTCTAAGGATAGTGAGATATACTCATTTGCTAAGGAAATAGAGATTAATAATCACAAGCTTAATACCCCATTTCCTGTAAAGAATCCAAATATTGCTCAAGAGATGATGCCCAGTTCATTACCTAATGAGATGTATGAATTTTGGAGCACTTTTAATATAAATGATGTCTTAAATGCCCCCATTGATAATAAAGTTGGAGATAAAGTAATAAAACGATATAGAGATAAAAATATTGGTGCAATTAAAACCAAACCTAAAATCTTTTTAACCTCCTATAAAGACATTAAAGGAAACCCATTTAAGGTGTTTGATAAGAAATTAATTGAATTCATGATAGACTCTAGCTATTTATATACAGATGTGGTTACATTTCCAATTATTAACGGAGTAAGAGACATTGTTAACACTCCTTCCGTTTTACAAGATTATTTGGACTTTCTAGATATTTGTCATGAAATCGCAGATACCCTAAATAATAAACCAATAATGGGTATAATACCCCCTATACCTACAGCCTATATTCCTAAACTTGTAGAAAAGTTTTATTCTTTAGAATTAATGATGATTTGCTTTGATTTTAATGGGTCTAGCTTAAGTGCTTATTACCCTCACTATTCCCAAATCTTCAGGACGCTCTATAATAAGGATAAGGCGAGACTTGAAGAAATAGTGAAATATGTAATAAATATGAGGCTTCCTTCAAATAGAAATAGATATAATCCCTTTCCCGCTGAAGATCTTCTAATACCCTCAGTAGGAACAGATATTTTGGGTATTAATCATTTATCAGGAGGATCTCCTACCCGAAAAACACAAAAAAAGAAGAAAGGAAAAAGACCAACTAAGCCCAAAGTAAATACTAACTTACTGAATACAACTGAGTATACTTATCATAGAATTTCTTCTAAAGTTGAATTTGATAATGTCTTTACAAGTCCTTTATCAAACCCGACTTTCAAAATTTTACAACAGCTACTTATACCAAAAGAAATACTTTCCAAAAGAAATTTAACTACGCAAATCTAAATACTGAAATGACTTCTCTTCATGTAAAGATAAAAAATAACGAACCTATACTAAAGATTTTAACAAATAAGGTTGGAATTAAGGATCAAATTGGGAATAAAGTCAAGTGGTTGGATAATTATATCAAGATAAAATCCTTATACGATTTTAAATAGTCTTTAAGGTTGGGGAAATACTCTGGAATCCTTTTTTAACTCTTTAAACTTCTCTTCAACTAAATCTTTAGGAAAATTACCGTCTTTGATTAATTTTAAATAAATACCATTCATTCCTGATAATTTTAGATTGTTCTTGAGAAAATATTTTCTTAAATGCAGGTCATTAGTTAAACAAATAATATTACTCATCTTGTTATAATGATAAATTAAAGAACAATCCGCAAGAGAAAATTTAGGGTTGAATCCTTGAATTTGTTGTAGGTCCTTCTGTGGTGCTTGATTTGTAACCTCTATAGCGTTATCTTTTATCAATTTATTTAGTTTGAGTCTTGCAGCTTTTTTAACTTCCAAATTTACCTCCTGAGTTGTCCATTGTTCATATCTTGGATTTTTAGCCCAATCAATTATTATGTCTTCAAACTCAATATCCTGAAGAATATTAATTAAAACAACTGCGTCATAGAGTTTCGTAATGGTCATATGATATGTAACTTAGTATTCTGTTTTATGAAATCATAAGCTTTTTCTATATCCCAACCCATTAATTCAGCTATTTTTGATATTCCTAACTCTCCCTTTTCATATAACCCAAGAAAAACTTTCTCATAATCTATTTTATCAGCCACAATGGAGTCACTTATGTAATCAGGGTCGCTTTTATAGATAAAAGCTAGAATCTCATCACTATTAAAATTTCTAAAATCTTCTTTTATAGAATCAATCGCTTTTTCAATCTTTTCTTTGTTTCTCTTTTCCTGTTCATTAAGTTCCATAGCAGACTCCAGTTCAGCCAACTTTTCTTTTCCTTGGTTAGTTATTTCTATGGTCTCTCTCTCAATGTGAGCTTCATTTTTGTTATGAACCTCCTCTAAAGTATAGTCTAATGGTTCGCTATAGGGACCAAATCTATGAGGCTTAAAATCAACAAGCTCAAAAATCTCTGGGAAATTCCTCAAAACCATAAATGCTATCTTTTGGAATTTAATTTTTCCCTCTACAGGTTCAGAATCTAACGCATTCAATAGTTTTAATACAATGTGAGTGTGCAGATCAATGTTATTTGACATTCCTTCTTTAAACAAATATTAAATAGTTAATAAAAATATAGTCTGCTTTAAATTTCTATTTTTCGTAAGAATGCCCTATTTAATTAAGAAATAACAAATATTTGCTCATATAATTAAGACAATTATAGATAACTATAAACTATCTGAAAATCTTTATTAATATAAATACCATTGAAAAACTCATGAATAATAATACTATTTGGATTATCTGCTATCGTCTCCTGTCTAATCCATTTTGGTCCTAATTCTTTAACAAATACTTTCAATTTAACCATTTAAATTCTTCAATTATTTTTTTTTTAACTGGCTTGTATCTACTACTTTTTGCTTTAACAATTTTTAAGATATCATTAGCAACTTGTCTTAATCTATCATTATCCTTTTTATCTTGCTCTAATAATTTTAAATCCATTGGAAAATCATCATTTATGATTAGTTGAAATTTGAGCTCATTTAATTTAAAATTCCTTGATAAAAGCCTTCCAGGAATTATCATTTCATCAATTTTTTCGGCACCAAGCTTATTTAGAATAATATTTGAGATAAAATCAAAGTCATCATAAGAATTTAGATTTTCAAATTCAAAATATAACTCATTATGGACTTTAAATTCATAAATTTTTTTTGTCATTATTATGCAAATAATGAATACTCCACTAATAATATAAAAATTAGGAAAAATGAAAAAGATATATTTCTGTTGCATTTATTAATCTAAATCTATTCGTTTATATCCTTTTTTTAGATTTTTATCAAAATCAAGAAACTCAAGATATTCTGGGAATTCTCTATCGGGATAGCATCTTTTCCATAAATCTTGTGATACTTCCATACAAATTTTCCCACATGTGTAAGATTCCTGATACCAATCTGCTGGAGATTGAAACATACCATCCCTTATTGGTCCTGGATGAACAAGTAAAGTCCTTAGTTGTCGCATAAATTCGAAAAAACTTATATACGGTTCATCTATTGGATTATCTTTATTCCATACTAATTTTAATGAATCATCTATACAAATAATGTCTAAAATCTCAACAATTTTTCTCTTTAATGGTAAAAATTTTTTCCGAGTTTTCTTACCCTTTAATAGTATGCCTTTTTGCTGTTTGGACAACGAATTTTCATTGTTGGAATAGTAATCAAAACCAATAGAACTAACAAAACATTCAATAAAGTTATTAAAAAATTGAATTGCAGAGCGAGAATTACTACATATAATACTTCTTAAATTACGGGTTATAGATTTCTTTTTTTCTTTAGATATTCCCTCAGGGATTTTTTCATAATCATCAATTAACTTTTCTGTATAAGCCAAAAAATAAAACGCATCATCTAGAACAAATTTCTCTTCTATAAAAAACGCACCAGCATTATCCTTTATCCCAATTAAAGCATGGTCTGGTAGTCCTAAAGGAAGAAAGTTTTTTGTATCAAAAAGAATCTTTATATTTTTACATTCAATTGCTGGTCTAAATCTACCTTCATTTTGAAAAATCTCTTCATTTTCAAAATAAAATTGTCCTATTTCCTCAATAAGTTTCTTAGGAAGACAAAAAGTTTGGTACTCCTTAATCTGAGTTTCCATTGGAATATTAATTATAGGACAAACCTTATCATAATTTTGATCACATAAGCTATCAATCAATTCAAGTGTTAATTTCATATTATCAATATAAGTGTCAAGTTTCCCTTCAAATATCGTTGGATTGAATAAATCTACGAATAGAATATAAGCTAATCTATTTTTTAACTTTGTTTTTAATACATCAAAATCTATGTTGTTAGTACTCATTTTTATCAATACCTTAAAGAATTAAGTTTCTCAATTTCAAAATATAGCTTGTTATGAACTTTAAATTAATAAATTTTTTTTGTCATTATTAAGCAAATATAGAGATGATAGATGAAGAATTCATCCAATTATCTGAAAATCTATCAAAAATCGATGAGATCTTAATTGAATTTAAAAAAGCTAAGCCAGAATCATTGGTATATAAAGTTATGGGTAATACAAGCAAAATCTTGAGGAGTATGATTAAAATTAGATCTCATATAGATGATGCTGCCTTTAATATGGATTTAAATGATTGGATTAAGAATAATGTAAATAGAGCTGATCAATTCCAACGTTTACAAGTGCCATATGAAATTTTTTATTCAATTGGAATGAATGAGGAGGCATATCGAGTCACGGTTGAGTTATATGAGTTAGCAAACTATGAAAATAATGAATACTGGAAAATTGTAGCATTAAACAATAAAGGTGTTATTTATCTACTTTGGTACAGATATAGTGATGCTCTTGAATGTTTCAATATTGTCTTAAAAAATAACCTTCAATTACCTTTAGATCGTATTTTTACTTCTCACAACAAAGTGATATGTCTAAAGAAAAAAGGAATGTATCGGTAAGGGATTGCGGAAATTCAGCATTCTCTAAAAAATATATTTAAAGAACAGGATTGTGATCTAATTGCGTTACTATTTTCCGATTTAGGAGAATTTTTTAATTTAATAGGTAATCGGAAAAAGGCGAAGATCTATTTAAAAAGAGCAATAGAAATAACTCAAGTCACGGGAGCTTGGTTATTATTGGGCACAACTTTACTATATTTTGGAAAGTTATATGAAATAAATGGTGACCATAAAAATTATTTTCTCTATGCAAATAAAGCTTTCACCATTTTTAAAAAAATAAATTTTTTGAATGGGCTCCATCTTTGTTATAATTCAATGGGCGTAGTCTACTTGACACAACATTTATTTGATTTAGCATTAAGTCATTTTCAAGAAGGGTTGATTTTGGCAAAAAAAATTGGTGATGATGCAGCAAAAGCAGCGATTTTTAATAATATTGGGAATCTCCATAAAATGAAAGGAGAATATGACAGTGCTATTAGATTTTATACCGATGCATTATTGATTGATGAAAAACTTCATGTTATAGTAGGAATGATTAATAGGATTCGGAATATCGGTCATATCCAAGAGCTAAAAACAAGATATGATCTCGCAAGAGATTTTTATCGAAAAAGTTTAATAAAATCTAAAGAACTGGAGAATCCAAGAGAAATTGACCAGAGTTTGATAGCTCTTGGTGTTTTAGACTATAAAGAAAAAAAGTACAATGATGCTCTTAAAAATTTAGTAAGAGCTAAGTTGAATTCTGAAAAGAGAAAAGATTGGATTGTACTTACTACAATTTATTATAATATAGCTTTGGTTTATTTTGATCAAGGAAAAATTGATGATTCCTGCTATGAATTAAAAAAAGCATTTAAACTTAATAGAAAAATAAAATTGAGAGATGGTATAATGCATAACAAGCTCCTCTATGGAAAAATTCTAAATAAGCGAGGTAATTTTAGAGTAGCGTTAACACAGTTAGAAGAGTCGTATCAATTGTCTCAAGAATTTCAGGATCTCAGACATCAAGGATTTACTTTACAAGCAATGGGACTTGTTAGAAAGAATATGGGAGAATATAATTTAGCAATTGATAAGTTCATGAAAGCATTGAAAATTGCAGAAGATTTAGAAGATTTTTACGGTCAAGTAGTTCTATTACGGAATATTGCTCTTTGTCACGCGAAAAATGATAACAAATCTTCTGCAAAATCATCTTTAAATCGTGCGTTAGAATTTTTTAAGTTAAGAAAAATAGTAGATCCAACTTTAGAAGCTATTATTAGGAATAATTTAAAAAAGTTCTCTTGAAATTAAATGAATAGATTCTCAACTTCTTGGCATATGAAGTGTATTTAAGAAATGATAGAATTTATATTCGAGACCAATATGCAAGACCTATTCAGGCCATAATTAAACTAGATATTATCTGGGAGCAAAAAGAATGGCAAAAACAGATTTCTAATTTAAGCAAGGATTTACATAATATAGCAAGCATTTTATTTAAAAATAATACTAGTAAAAATTCTACTTCATATTTAAAAGAATTAGAAACTGTGCCTAAATTTTGGAAAATGGTAAATTTAATAAGAAAAAATATCATTGATGATAACTTACGGGATGCCATATCTTATGTAACAAGGGAAGGTAAAGGTCAAGGGATAAAAGATGCGGGAGAATGGCGCGTATTTGAGTGCATGGATGGAATCGAAAAAAAAACAGCGCAAGATATTTTGAATCATTTTGGAGATTTGGAAAAAACATTAAAGTTAGACTCAAATGAACTAACGGAAGTTAAGGCAATTAATATAGATAAAGCTAAGAAAATTTATGAAAATATAATCCAAAAATGGAGATTAAAGTAAAAAATTGAATTAGCAATTTTTGGGCTTTTATAGACTTCTTCTAAAAAGTCCTTTCCTTCCTTTTCTAGAAAGATCTTCTCAATATCTTTATCTATCTCTAAGAAAAACTTGATTAATTTCCAACTTTTATCTTTGACTTCTTGGATCTTAGAAATAAATTCAGTCAATTTTCAAAAATATCCTCTTAATTCTATTAGTGTTATATTAAGAATAGCATATTATTATTATATATGGAACTATAATAATGATTTTAGAGCCTAATTAATTTTCATAAATTTGATCTAATAAAGTATAATATTATAGTTGATTTGATATTTTCTAATTCTTGTTTTCAACTATAACTAATTTCTTTTGAAAATTGAGAATTACAAGTTTGAAAAGTCTAAGGACTTGGTCTTCAGAAGCTGAGTGGCCGGATAAAGATTTTTATATATCTAATTCTTAATACACTAATTATTGTTTTTTCCTTTAATAATTTAGAGGCACAAAGGGAGGCAGCAGAGAGAGAATTGACAACAATCGGCGATAAACGGTGTCATATCGCCTTATCCCCGAGTAATTTGCTAGATATCATAGTGTTAAATACTAATTATAGGAGAAAATGGGGGAAAAAGATATATTTTTATTTGTTTTATTAAAAGATAAGACTAAAAGTAATTTAGTTGGTGAAAATGAAAATTCTTTCAATCGGATTTAAGAATCCCTTCCACAAATCTGGATATACTAATACAATTGAGATTAATAATCTTGAAAATATCAATGTATTCATTGGGAAAAATAATTCTGGCAAAACAAATGTTTTAAGAAGCATATATAAAGCACCATTTCTTTCCATAGTTGTTACTTCACCTTTTTCCACTCGTAGACTATTATTAACGAATTTTTGGGGATTTTGAGCGTTTCTATACCATTTCCAAATGTTCCACTAATTCTTTCGATATTTTTATTTCTTTCTATTACTTCCCCCCAATAATCAGTGATCCCAATTTTTTTCATGTAGTTTTTTACTTAATTTTAATAAATTTAAACAGTAATACGGTTTAAATAGATAAGAGTAATTTAGAATTACGACAAAAAAATTATACTATATTTGAGTAAAAATGTCTCTTGAAAAATATAGTTTAAGAATAATTAGAGCTACAGGACTTTCAAAAAAAGAAATCTGAAAACTTGAAGGAAAGGGTTAAATTTTTTACCAATGGTTTCGTTTTATAGGTATGGAATATAGGGGAGTGATTACTCTTTAATAAATTTAGCCTGTTAAGAGATAAGGATTTCGTGCCTGATTCTGAGAGGAAGCCGTTTACCTATCATATGATTGAAGAGCCGTCTATCGAAGTGCCTCACATCACCGTCCAAATCGGATGGATTGATGACATTATGGCAGAACGGATTTATTATAAGGATCGTTTAATATGGATTAAGAGAGGTTCTTTCCCTCCCTATACCTCTATTGAATCATTACGGATGAATTTATCTTGGGATATAATAAATCCATATAACGCTGTGAGACTTAGAAAGGAGTGCTTGCGAAAAATCGTAGAAAATCTATTTTATAAGAAATATTACGATTGTTACAAAGATAAAGAGTCGAGTCTCTTCGTTCATAAGAAAGACTTTTTTTTCATTATCGAATTAAACGCGTATTTTCACGATATTATTTGCGGTGAAGCAGAAATAGCTCGAGCAATAAACTTCTACGATGAAGTATGCGAAAGTTCAAGTTATACGGTAAAACGGGTCTTTTGGCCCATGGTTAACCCTAAATTTAAATCTTACTTCCGCGGCAGAAAAGACTTCTTTGTGCGCCAACAACTAGACCTGAAAACACTTGAAAAAAAACCTAAATTACTCTTGATAACTTCGGGAGACTTAAGGAGCCAAGAGTTTCTTGACTTAATTCAACAAGATGCGGATAGAAAAGATTTTGATAAAATGGTATTTGACCGCTACACGGAGCTCCAAGAAAAAATAACAAATACAGATGGATTAGACGACCGTGTTGCCCTTGATATCTATAGGACAGGGATTCAAAAATGGCAAAGATTTTCTCGGATTCCCGCCCCTAAGATGTACCAATTGCAAGTCGAAGATATTGAAAAATGGGAGGTGATCCTCTACAAAACTGACGCCGACATCGTGCTCATACCCAGTGAGATTTTTTATTATATTTTGCAAAAAGTCCATTTATGGCGAGAGGTGCAGTATTTTGATTTGCTCCAAAATACCTCGTTAGAAGAATTGATGATAGAGCCCGCAATTTTGGGATTATAAAATTAGGAGGATGATTTAGTGATTTTCATTCTTGATCAGTTAAATTTAATAAATTTAAACAGTAATGTGGTTTAAATAGATAAGAGTAATTTAACATTACGACAATAAAAATATACTATATTTGAGTAAAAATGGCTCTTGAAAAATATATTATTAGAATAATTAAAGCGACAGGACTTTCAAGAAAAGAAATCTGGAAAATGATTAATCTTACGCGAACAACAACTCCAAAACCCGCCCAAACGATTGGCATCAGAAGTTAAAATAGGTATTTGGTGCCCTTCTTTAGCCTTTTATACAGGAGAAAGTTTTTCACTGGAATGTGAAACCAAAAATGACATGATTTTAATTTTATTGCTATTTCAACAAATATTGGAGCCAATAATTAAACCTTTTCTAACAGAGAAAGAGATAAAGCACGTCCTTGCGTATAGTTTAGGGATGCTCTTTGAGAAACTTGTTTATCAGTGCTTAGAGGTAATCCCTCTGCAAATAAAAGAAATTCTTGGATTTAATAAGACTATAAAGTTAAAAAACATCCCTGCAATATTAAAAACCTTAGGATCTCACAAAGATGGCATTACCTCAGAGAAAGTTCGCAATAGTAAACCAAATAAGCTGGCACTGGACGAAAAAGTAATAGAACGCTATTCCAAAAGAGCGCACATTGACACGCACGACGACACTTGTCAAACAGGATACTTTTATTGTTCGCGGAGGAGTAAGAGTGTGCTGGCGGAGTGGATAGAGGTAATAGCAGATATTAGCCAAGCAGGGATTGCATTACCTCTATATTTTACATTTACTCCGCATTCGCTCACCAAAAAGGAACAAGCCTTATTAGCAGAGCGTGATATGCCGCAACAGTCAAGAACAAATCATATTTCTACTGATACTAAAAATGATTCAAGCCTTTCCAAACCTGCTAAAGGTAAAAGGGCAAAGACAGTGTTTTTATTATTGGATGTTATTTCAAGCACCATGGGGCAACTACCGCTACGCTTTGATAATAATTACGCACAGAAGAGTCCATCTGGCGGCTTCAAGGCGAAGATTGGTCATTTATCGGGCACGGTAAGTCCAATTTAATCGTCGGGAAGTCGTTAAAAAAGCGGATGAAAAAGAAGAAATTAAAATACGCCCGCGAATCGATTGACTCCGTTGATCATGGCGGATCTATTAATGTGGTGGGTTATCAAAAAAATGGGCGGGTACATCTATATCTGACCAATGAAACCGATTACGAGCCCTCCAAGGCTATAATTGAAGATTATAGAGATCGTTGGCGACTCGAAAATACATTTAAATGGACCTCTTCCATTACATCATTGAGCGGAAGTGATGATTATCTTGGGAGGGGATGGCGGAAAAATGCTCGGAATAACCATTAAGAAGGAAACATCCATAAAAAATAATCTCTTTTGCTTAGATGAATTGGAATTAGAAGCGGGAGATTGGATTGACATAGGGGCACCATTTCAAACTGAAAACCGTAAGGCATTTCCCGTAACTATAAAAAGCTTGGTATTTAACCAGAGTAAAAAGAATAATTGACACGATAATTATTTTAAGAACGGTATAAAAGTGGAATTTTCCTTATAACTCAATAAAGAAGGTAATAGACTGGAAAGGTAAAGGACATTTAGTTATAAGTTTGAATATTAATTTTCTAAAATCTGTGATCTAATTCTGTTCCACAGTTAGGACAATGTTTTTTTTCTTGACTAATTTTTTTCAATTTAATAAATTTGTTTAATTCTTTTTCTAGGTTTGAATATATATCTTTTAACATAATATCTTCAATTGAAATTAGATTTAACTTTCCTTTTCGATACAAAACAAGTTTTTCTTCTTTTCTTTTCATATAGTCTTTCCCATGAAAACCCCAATATTCAATATAAGTTTTAGATTTAGGTAAATACCAATCATATTTAATTGAATTACCACGCACTTTTATTGTATTCTCATATTCATGGTCAATACCTAAACGATGAAGATGATTATCGATTACTAATTCGCCTTTCGATCGTACAATATGACCATCAAAACATTTAAAAGATGTAGCTATTTTAGGTCGATATTTCTTTTGATAAAATTTTGTAATTTTTTTGATAGCCCAATAAATAATTATGGAACAAACAACAAAAACAATACCTCCAAATATAAAAGCTATAGTAGTTTTGCTCAATGCTAATCACTTATTCAAATTTCTTGGATTTAAAAAAATATGTAATCAATAGTTTTAAATTCTACAATAAGATATTTAAATATGTTGTTAATATTAAGTCCAATTTGACAAACCCTACCAGTGATAAGAAAATTAATAAGTTTAATTATTCTTTTTTTTATTCATATATTAAATAACTAAATTTGATAATTTCAGTTTCAAAAGAAAATGCTTAAAATAAACCATCCTGAGATTACAGTTCAGGATTTGTTAAATCATAAATATTGAGTGTTATAATGATTTTGCAAATCATGCTTGAATAATTTTTAAAAAAAAAAAGATTTGGTTGGTTTTATAAAAACGCTTAAATTTAAAGAGGTATAACTCCCCAATTACTCTCAAGAGGATTTCCTATTCCGAATTTTCCCTCATTCCCTTGTATTCCGATAAATGCTACTGTAGATGTTAATATTGGATCGTTAGGATTATCACTCGGTATTCTGGTGATGGAAGCCTCTGTATTATCACTATATGATAAAATATCTCCAAATAACTCATCTAAAGTAAGAATACCGTCATTCATAGCATTTAAGGAAAGCTCTTCAGCCTTAGCTTGTCGTTCTAGTGAGTACGTTGGGTTAAGTAGATACGGTTTGTATTCCTCAGTCTTAAATGTATTTGATTTTACCACAACTTCGCCTTCAGTAAGTATATGGTCATTATATACACTAGGGATGCTTTCGCAGGAAATAAGGTTCTCATATTTGTCACCAATTAGCCAATTCCAAGAACTAGCAAATCCGTTTGTTCTCATTCTTCTTTGATAACCAAACGCAGTCCTACTATTTTCTAATGCCATCCTTCTTTTAATAGAAGTGGGCATAGAAATCTCACCATGAATAACTGTTTCAACAAGGTTTAAGACAGCTGTTACCTTTTTTGTTTTCCCTACTAAATGTGAAGCCCCCATATTCATTGTAAAAACAGGTCTTTTACCTCTAATTTTATATAACACAAAATTAATGGTATCTTTGAAAAAATAACTTAAGTCCATATTTTGACCTATAGTAATGCTACCATCAGCATTTTTTGAAGCTACAACTGTACATCCCCCAAGATGAATTGGAGAAATGTTTAATCCAGTCATATCTGGGATTATTTGACCATAAAAACCATCGAATAAGCTTTTCTGCAATAAAACATCGTAATACGTTAAGGGTAGGGTATCAGCAATACCTTGCATCTCGTTCTGATAATCACTTGGAATAAACTCATCATAGAGGCTAGCTAGATAATAAGCGTAGTCAAGGGGTATACCAAAATTCTGAATCATTCCCTTTAGGGCATAGTCAAAGGTAATATATTGTTGAGATAGATATTGTGCTTTTAAAACTCCTAATGTATAATAGTCAGGACTACGTGCATATAAGTAGGGTTGCCCATTACTTTCTCTCCATTCGGCATAAGGTTTATAATAATCTTTAGAACAAGCCATAGAGCTTGTAATTAGAATTCCTGAGAGTGAAAGGAAAGTTAAGATGAATAACAATTTAGAATTAGTACTTATTTTCATTTTTTTTACACTCATTTATTTAAAAAATTTTTTGTCTAAATTTTAAAAAAAAATTTAGTTAAAAATATCTTAAAAATAAAAAATAAAAGCTACAAGTATTTTTTGATAAAAATAAAAAAAGTTTTATTTAGCTGTGTCTAAACTTTTATGCATTTTTAATCAGAATTTTTTAGAAATTATTCAATTTTACCCATTTAACAGATTGGAAACATTAGATCTCAATTCATCATTGTTCTTAAAATAAAATAAGTTTTTATCTTTTTTAAAAAAAGGTGATAGAAGCCCTCCCCCTATTAGCATATAGGTAATAGGAGCATCCACTAATACAAATACTTTCGTCTTTTTTAAGAATTCTTGTAAGGCAATGATAATACCCATCTCAACCATATGCCCCCCTTTATCATGTTCAATTACCAGGAAGATCTCATCTGAAAATTTTGCTAGCAAATCAAATTTGTATATCAAATTCTCATGATGAGTTCTTTTAAACTGATTTTCAAAAAATCCTAATAAATTCTCATTAGAATTTATTATATCTCGAATATCTTTTAAATTAGCAAAATTCTCCTCAATATAAGAGCCACATATGAAAATTTTATGCTTTGTAAATCCAGTACCTGAGAATATCTCAAGAAATTCATCTAAAAATTGTTCCCATGTATCATTATGCGAAACTTCCAATTTTTTCACCTCACTTTATTAAATAAGTTAAAAATTCATTAATTCTAATCAATTATTATAAAATGAAATTAATTGACTCAATTATATTTGAGTTAAATTTAAATATGCATTTAATCTTATTTTATTTGAAGATTAATGAAATTTGTTTTAAAAACCCCTAGAGTGATAAAAAATTCAAACTCCTAAAAAATATGAAAATGTTAGAAAGGATTTAGAAATTCTCTCAGAAAAAACACGATACAAAATTCTGCTTACTATATTTGCTAGTAAACAATCGTTATCCTTCAGCCAATTAAAGAAAATATTATCTTCAATTCAGGAAAACAAATTAAATTATCATTTAAAAGTATTAAAAGATAATAATCTAATTAATAATGAAAAAAAAAAAGAATATAAACGTGATGAACCACGCTCCTTCTATTCTTTAAGTAAAAAGTCTCTGAATTTGTTAGAAGTTCTTGGATTATCAAATGTAAAGGCTGAATTTCAGACTCTCTTTACAAAATTAACAGATTAATATTTTTTTATTCTTTTAATAGTTTATTTATGCGACAAAATCCAAAAATTTATCTAAATATTAATTACATGAGTGTCTAATATTCTCTCGGTTGGTTTTATTTTTCTTTTTAAATCTCAACTACAAAGTTTAAACCCAAATATTTTTTAATAATTTTAACAAAAATATACATATGTCAAAAGATGAATTAGAAGATCAAATTTTGGGGATAAAAAATGAAGTAACAAACATCGAAGATGGAGCTGAGAGAAAGGAGCTTTATATTAAAAATAAGCTTTATAAGGAGTATTCGCCCAAATTTAATGAAATTGAATCAGTGTTACAAGTAGAACAGAAAAAATTAGAGGACGCGAACAGAGATATAGCACGTATAGAAGAGGGATTACAGAACGCGAATATAGATAAAAGAGGGATTATCGCACGTATAAAAGAGATAAAAAAAAAGGATTATGCTTTGAACAAAGAAAAGACAAAAACTCTAAACGAGAAATTAAAGGCAATTGGGAAAGAAAAGAACACAAAAATGAATGTTGTGACGAAAAAAATTAAAGTTTTCGAAAAAGAGTTAAAATCTATATAACCCTTGTAAATAATAAGAATTTATTTGATCTAGAATATCCCATTTCATTTTGAGATGTAATTTATTATTAGGTTATTTTAATTTATTTAAAATTGTATTCTTCTCCTAAGGATATAAAATGAGAGTAAATTTTCATTTTTAAGAGAAAATTTATAAATAAAAAAATAAAATCATAAATCATGAAATTTTCAAATAATTTTTATAAAAAAATCAGTTCTGAACTCGTAATATTAACAGTGATGTTTTTATTCTTTATCCAGTTAGTTGGTGATTTAATTGAATCAATTTATATGTTAGATCTTCTAAATTTGGAGCTGGATGAAAATGTATTGGGATTATTATTTTTGTTAACACCATTTATCTTGTTAGTGTTTAGACATAAAGTTCCGAACTATTTTTTAGAGACTGTAATTGTAATCACTATAATTTCACGTTTGATTTCTCCATTTTTAGATACTACAAATAGAATCATAAGTGCAGGATTAGGTGTAGGATGCTTTATGCTTTTCTTGCCTTTATATTTTTCTCAACACATAAAAAATCATAATATGGATGAGGTGGAAAAGTTAAGTTTAAAATTTGGTGCGGGCCTTGCATCAGCTATTTTGCTCTCAATTACATTCAGAACACTCAATTCATCAGTTGATATTTCGACTTATGGAATATTCCAAATAATTGGATGGTTTCTTGCCGTAATTGCTATTCTCTCGATAATTGGTAGAATAAAGGTAAAACAAATTGAGGGACCTACGAATACGCCTTATGATGAAAAAATACACACTAAAGGAGAAAAAGTAGCTGAAAAAAGGAAAAATTCAAATGGAATTAAACTCCTGGCTCTTGGAATTATTAGTGCCTTAACTCTTAATTATTTTGCTTTTAGTAGTCCCACTGTTATATCAAGATGGACTGAAGGAAATTATATATTTATTACAATTGCGATAGCATTGATGATTACATTAACTATATATGTCCTAACGTTTAAACCGAACATTCTTGGAAAATTAAATTCACGGGGATTTTGGTCATGGAATGTTCTTTTTGCGATCTCACTTTTTTTAACAATCACAGTTCATACATTTCAATTTCCAGCTAGTTCCACTTCAGATCCAATAATTATAAATCATCCACTTTATTGGTTTTACTATATTCCTTTAGTAGTAATGATCGCACTATTACCTATAGTTTTTATTGATTTTGTATTTTTATCTCGAGAGATAATTAAGCGACGACCAAGTCCATCTAAATTAGGATTGGGTTTCGGGGCAGGAG
>SDBS01002271.1_pt1 | contig 19315 bp, 22 predicted proteins | sample 2277091 | NCBI WGS metagenome assembly SDBS01 (sample SAMN10404972, study PRJNA504765) | marine sediment metagenome | isolation source: marine sediment core GS10_PC15, 163 cmbsf | place: Arctic Ocean: Southern Knipovich Ridge | collected 2010 | reverse complement strand
CATCGCTGGGTAGCTAAGTCGGGAAGGGATAAGCGCTGAAAGCATCTAAGCACGAAGCCCACCCCAAGATTAGGATTCATAGATTCCTCGAAGATTACGAGGTTAATAGGCTGTAGGTGTAAGGACAGTAATGTCTTCAGCCAAGCAGTACTAATAAATCATACTTAACTTTTATTTTTAGATCCTAATAGAAATAAGTGTGAGGGTTTGACTAGCAATTAATGATCGTAACTATTTTATATTGTGACTACTATAAGGGAGCTATACTGGGAGTGCTCCACCCGATCCCATACCGAACTCGGAAGTGAAATCTCTCAAGGCCGATGATAGTGCTTTGCGCGAAAGTAGGTAGCTCTCCTATAGTGGTCATAATTTTTTCAATAAAAACAGCCCTTGAGAATTTATTCTCAAGGGCTTTAAATTTCCGTACGCGGCAAGATGTCATACCTTTCTAATTCTTGCCGCCGGGCCGGCGCCGGGGGGTCAAATCATCATAAGTGTGAATTTACATTCACTGTGAAAGTTTCTCACAATCATAAATCATCACCTCCTTTCTCTCGCGCGTTTCGTGCGCTAAATTTAATATAATATCTTTGATCTTCTATACTAAGCATATTATCACATATCAACAAATTTGTCAAGATTCTTTTCCAGAACCCATTTTAATGTATTTTGATCAGCGCGAATATTAGCCCCTTCCGATATAAGGAATTCTGCTAATTCCAAATTGTTTCCTTTTGCTGCCCACCTTAAAGCGCAATCGTTTTGAGCATGGATATCTAATCCCTCTGCCAACAAATATTCCACCATTTCAAGATGGCCTCTTTCTGCTGCTAAAAATAGAAGGAGATCATTGAAAATACGAAGATTAGCGCCTTTTTTTACTAAACGCTTTATTAATTCAAGATAACCGTTCTGTGTAGACCATCTTAAAACCAAACTATCACAAACAGAAATGTCAGCTCCTCTTTCTACAGCTGTTTTGGCAACATCTAATTCCTGAATCAACAACCAGCCCTCCCAAATAGGTTTCTCATCTCTGTGAAGGGCCTTTATAAGAAATTCAATTTTAATTTTTTGCGCGCCAAACATATCTTTGAACCATTCACAAAATGACGAACAAGCATTATGTTCTTTTAGCCATTTAATACCAACATTAACACGTTTTCTCATATCTAACCCCCTTCTTTTATAGGGCTATATTCTATTAACAAAGAGCAATATCATATACTACCAAACAATATATCTATGTCAAATAAATTGCTAAAAAAGGCAATATGAGATAAAATAAAACATAATTGGTATGAAAATTTCTTCTAAGAAAAAGAAAATTTTAATTTGGGTTTTTATTGGAATTTTGGTTATTGTTCTCTTAAATTTTTTCCAAAAAGAAACAAGAAGCTTTTTTTATTCAATATCTTCTCCTGTTCAAAAAGTTCTTTTTGAAGCAGGAAGCAAAACATCTGATTTTTTAGAATCAATTATCAGGGCGGGGGATTTGAAAAATGAGACAAACGGATTCAAACTTAAAAATCAAGAATTGCTTTCGCAAGTTGTTGCCTTAGAGGACTTAAAAAAAGAGAATAAAATTTTAAGAGAAGCGTTAGAAATTGAGCTTCAAAAAGATTTTAAACTGGTTTTATCTCAAATAGTTGGCAAGGATATCTCTCAAGATTTTATTTTAATTAATAAGGGATCTAAAGATGATATTTTTGAAGGTATGCCGGCTGTTACCCAGCAAAGGGTTTTAGTCGGAAAAATCAGTGAAGTTTATGAAAACTTCTCAAAAGTGATGCTTATTTCTAATAAAGATAGTTCTTTTAACGCTAAAATATCCGCTTCAGGCAAGGAAGAAGATAATATTTCAGGGGTTGTAAGGGGAAAGGGGAACTCTAAAGTTTTATTTGATCTTGTTCCCCGAGAAGACGATATTTTTGAAGGAGATGTTGTTGTAACCAGCGCTCTTGGCAGGACTTTTCCAAAGGGGCTTTTGGTTGGTAAAATCAAGACAATCAAAAAGATTGATGTTGAACAATTTCAGCAGGCAGAAATTGAACCATTTTTTGATATCTCCGATACAGAAAATATTTTCATCATCTTAGATTTTTAATTTTAAGTATTAACGATTAGGAAAAAGATAAGCCTATTAGTTAATACTTATAGGCTCTTTTATTTCAATGCTTTACAAGCGATTCTATCTAAAAACTAAACCCGGTTAACTAAACCCGGTTTAGTTTTTAACTTGACAAAGATATTTGAAGCTATAATATATAATAGTTCTTTAAAAAAATATCAAAATAAAAAAGGAGATATGAGATGGGTAAATTAAGCCAAGTAGAAAAAGATATTATAAGTTTTAAGGTATATTGCAACTGTTCAACACGTCCGCTTCGGATGAAGTTTACGGGAATTAATCAAGAATTTTTTAAGAACAAATGCGGCATCTTTGTATGCGGAAAGTGCAGTGAGAGAAAAAAAGTTGAATGTATTTCTTTAAATAAGTATGAAGTAAAAGATTTGTAATTTTTACAAAGACCTGAGATAATTCTTGGGTCTTTTTTATTTTTTTAGCTTGAATTTAAAAATCGCCAAAACGGCGATTTTTTACTTGCTCTGAGCAGAGCGAAGGGGTAAAATAGAATATTATGGAAAATAAAAAACATTTTACAAAAGAAGACGCTAAAAGGATTGGCGAAGAGTTGGGGATTGATTGGTCAAAATTTGATGTAGAGCAGTTTCGAATTGGATTGGATGTAGAGCTTGAGCATGGAACAGTAGATTCTGAAACTAATGTTACCAATGATGATGAAATAATGACCGGCAAGATTGCTCTTGCCCACTTGAATGAGTTTTCAGATTACTACACACGGCTTGAAAAAATGGAGGAAGAGGCAGAAGAGTATTGGGAGAAAAATTAATTAAACTTATGAAAAAAATAGTTTATATAATTTGTTTTGTTGTATTTGGAGTAATAATGCAGTTTTTAGTTCATGCCGGGATTGAAATTTTATATATAAACTTACTTTTAAACAATTTCCAAAAATATAGTTTGGGACTTTCTTGGAATCAATGGTTTGTTGTTCACTATATAGGAACTGTTGTTTTTTTGATAGCTGGTATTTTGCTTGGTTTTTGGCAGGGAATATACTGGTGGAAAAGATTATATGAGAATAAAAAATAAAATATGCCACAATATTTAACTTCAGACGAATTAAAAAAACTTAAAAAGGAATTAAGTTATCTAAAAACAGTTGAAACGAAAAAAATAGCAGAACTTATTAGACATACAGCGTCAATGGGGGATCTTTCAGAGAATGCTGCTTATGATGATGCAAAAGAAAGACAAGGATTCTTACATGGTAAGATTTTGGGACTTGAAGAAAAAATACGCAATGCCGAGGTGGTTGAAAAAAGAAAAACAGGAAAAGTTGAAATAGGTTCAGTGGTTTCAATCTCTTTAAATGATAAAAAGGAGAGATTTGAGATTGTTGGTTTTGCGCAGACAAATTTAAAAGAGAATAAGCTTTCGTATGAGTCGCCAATAGGAAAAGCTATTTTTGGAAAATCAGTAGGAGCTAAAATAAAAGTTGAAATAGAAGGAAATGAAATTAACGGTGAAATATTAAAAATTGAATAAAAAAATAACGCTAGCTCTATTTTCTATAGAATAAAAATCGCCAAGAGGGTGATTTTTTGTTAGAATAATGAAAAGAGACAGGCAAAGTATTATGCTTAAAAAGATTTTGATTTCAATCATACTATTTTACTTTTTTGCTCTACTGCAGACCAGTTTTTTAGTCCATTTCAGCATATGGGGGATTGTTCCAAATCTCATTTTAATTACAGTGATTTTCTGGAATTTTTTTGAAAAACCAAAAGATTATTCTGGACTGTATAGCGCTGCAATTGGAGGATTTATTTTAGACATTTTTTCTAATAGATTCATCGGTTTCTATATTTTAATCTCGTTAGCTCTGGCAATTATCATAAAATTAGTTATCAGAAAATATGTTCGGATTCCATTCAGTGAAAAAATTTAAAAACAGGAAGGTAAAAATACGACTGAACAGGGATATTGAACCTCAAGAAATATTTTTGGACAAACTTGCCAAAGAAAAAGAAGCGCAACTTGGCGTTTCGGAAAGAATGATTGAGGTTCCTCTTTCAAAAAAAGTTCTTAAAGGGCTTTTGTTTTTAATTATAGCTTTAGTTTTTGTTCTCTTAGCCAAAACTTTTCAATTTCAGGTTTTAGAAAATAAAAAATTTACAGCCCTAGCTAACGAAAATAAATTCATCTTTCATTCGATTAAAGCAGCCAGGGGAGTAATTTATGACAGCAAGGGAAATCAGTTAGTTTTTAATAAATCAAGTTTTAACCTAATTTTAAATAAACGGGAGCTTCCATCTTCAGACCATGAAAAGATAGAGGTTTTTAAAAAAGTCTCAGAAATCATTAAGGAAAACTTTGAGGATTTAGAAAGAAGAATTAATGAAGCGAAAGACCAAAATGTAATAATTTTAAAAAACCTTGACCATCAAACTTTAATTTTGCTTGAAACAAAAATAACCCAGCTTCAAGGATTCAAAATTGAACAAAATGATATTAGAGAATATAAAGATGGGTCTAGTTTTGCTCACTTAATCGGCTACACTGGAAACATAAGCACAGAAGAATTAAAGGAAAATCCTGAGGTTTATTCCGGTCTTGATTATGTTGGCAGGGAAGGTGTTGAGAAATCTTATGAAGAGATTTTAAGAAAGAATCCAGGAAAAACCCAAATCGAGAGGGATGTTTACGGGAACTTTCTATCAAAAGAGATAATTTTTTTGCCAGAGTCCGGAAATAGTTTGGTGTTGTGGCTGGACTTGGAATTACAAAAAAAAATTGAAGAGACGCTTCAAAAAATTCTTGAAAACATCGGAGCTGAAAAAGCGATAGGAGTGGCTTTGGACCCTAAAACCGGAGGAGTATTAGCTTTAGTCAGCATTCCGGGTTATGATAATAATTTATTCAGTAAAGGGGCTGACCAGGAAGCTCTTTTTAATCTTCTGGCAGATCCGCAAGAACCTCTTTTTAATCTGGTGGTTTCAGGATTGTATCCAACGGGTTCCGTTATCAAGCCATTAGTTGCCTCAGCTGCCTTAGAAGAAGAAATAATTTCGCCTTCAAAAAAAATTAATTGCATAGGAGGAATTACTATTCCCCATAGATACGAGCCGGAAATTAGTACAATAAAACAGGATTGGCGGATTCATGGCTGGACCAATATGAGAAAGGCAATTGCCGAATCCTGCAATGTTTATTTTTACACAATTGGAGGGGGCTACAAAGATCAAGAAGGATTGGGTCCCTCAAGAATTAAAAAATATCTTGAGTTGTTTGGTTGGGGAAGTAAAACCGAGATTGACCTGCCAGGAGAAGCCGCAGGGTTAATTCCTTCTCCTGAGTGGAAAAGAGAGGTTAAAAAAGAGCCCTGGTGGGATGGCGACACTTATAATCTTTCTATTGGCCAAGGAGATATTTTAGTCACCCCTCTTCAGGTAGCTGCTGCTTTTGCAGCTATAGCTAATGGAGGAACACTTTACAAACCTAAAAGCGTGAAACAAATTATAGATAAAGAAAAAAATCTAATTGAAGAAATCAACTCCGAAATTTTACGAAAAAACTTTATTGATCCAGAAAATCTTCAGATTGTTAGGGAAGGAATGAGAAGAGCAGTAAGTGGAAAAGATAGTCCTTATGCTTCTGCTATTTCACTAAATTCTTTGCCAGTCAAAGCCGCTGCTAAAACTGGAACCGCCCAGACCTCAAGGCCTGATTATTTTCATAACTGGATAACTGCTTTTGCTCCTTATGACGACCCTCAGATAGTTTTAGTAATTATGATTGAAAACGTTAAAGGCATTAGAATTGCTACCTTGCTGGTAGTAAAAGAAGTTTTTAATTGGTATTTTGCCCAATAAAACATAGAACATGAAAAAAAACTTTTTTATAATTTTTATCCTTAATATTTTTTTAGTTAGCGCCAACCTGTATTTTTTTTCTTTATTAGCTCCAAAACAGCCAATAATTATCGATAATCTTCCGATAAAAACGTCCGATACAGAAACGAGCGATACTCTGCCAAAGAAACCAGCTCGTTATTTAAAAGACCTAACTCCAATAAGAGAAAGCTTGCTTCTTGATGAAGTAAGCTTTTTAGAAGTTCATTTATCTCAGATGAAAACAATATTTTATAAAACAGGCGTTTTAGAAAAAGAAGTGCCTATTTTAATAAAAGGAGATTCTAGCGGGTGGGGAGGAACCCCGGCTGGATTGTATGAATTAAAGAGTAAAAATTGGTTAGCTTTTTCCTCAATTTCTGAGGTCTATATGCCTTATTCATTGGGTTTTTACGGAGCATATTATATCCACGGTGAACCCTATTATCCAGGGGGAAGGCCAGTGGCTTCTAAGTTCAGCAACGGCTGTATTCGTTTATTAGATCCTGATGCAAAAACTATTTACAAGTTAGTGGAAAAGGGAATGCCAGTTTTGGTAATTGATAAAGAAAATGATGATTATGAATATCAAACCACTCGCCCCGTACAAAAAGAACCCGAAATCTCTGCCAATAATTATTTAGTAGCCGACTTAGATTCAGGTTTTGTTTTTATGGAAAAAAATCCCCAAACGAAAGCTCCGATAGCTTCTTTAACTAAACTAATGACAGCTATAGTAGTTACTGAAAACTATGATCAAAGGAAGTCTATTTTGGTGCAACCATGGATGCTTACGGCTTACGGCTCCACAAAAGGATTAGGAGCAGGAAAAAAGTTCAGGTTGACAGAGCTGCTTTACCCGCTTTTAATTGAATCTTCTAATGATGCATCTGAAGTGCTTAGTTATTTTTTGGGAAGAGAAAAAACTATTGGGCTAATGAATGAAAAAACAAAACCAATCTTAATGGAGAAAACAAGTTTTATTGATCCGAGCGGATTAGATGCAGAAAATGTTTCAACTGCCCAAGATCTCTTTTATTTAGCAAAATATATATTAAATAATCGTATCCCTCTTTTAAAAATTAGTCGGGGCGAAAGGGTGACAAGCTTCGGAAAAGTTCATTTTGACCTTAAAGGTTTAAAAAACAAAAATATCTTTTTTGAACACCCAGATTTCATTGGAGGAAAGACGGGCTTAATTGCTGTTTCTGAATATGTTGGTCTTTTTGTATTTCGTTTCCCTTTGGAGACAAATGATGATATAGAGCCGGAGCGAAAAATAGTTATTATTCTTCTCGGCTCACCAACTTCTGACGACTTGGAGAAAGATGCTCAGAATATTCTTAATTGGTTAAAAGAAAATTATTTTTCAAGCTAAAAATATTTTTTAACATGCGCATCACTTTTATTTATTTAGATTTAGCCACTGACCAGCCAACTTACACTGGCTATTTTTATCACGGCATTGCTTCTTTGTCCGCTGTTTTAAAAAAAGCGGGTTACCAGACCTCTCTTATTCAGCTTACAAAAGAAGTTCCAACAGCTCAATTTCAAGAAAAAATAGAAAAATTAGACCCCGATCTTATTGCTTTTTCGTCAACCTCTCATATGTTCCCTTTGGTGAAGAAGTATGCTGCAATTGTCAAAAAAATAACTAAAACCCCGATTATTTGCGGAGGTGTTCATGCTTCAATATGTCCAGAAGAGGTTGTTTCTGACCAAAACATTGATATGGCTTGTATTGGCGAAGGGGAGCTAACTTTTTTAGAACTCTGCCAAAAGCTTGAAAAGGGACAAAACATTAAAGATATTAAAAATATCTGGATTAAAAAGGGAGGGATAATATATAGAAACGAAATTAGACCACTTATTTTGAACCTTGACGAACTTCCTTTTCCAGATAGGGAGATTTTTGATTATCCTAATCTTAATTTAGAAAGAAGAGGCATTGGGACATTTATGTTTTCCCGAGGTTGTCCTTATAGGTGCACTTTTTGCTGCCATCCCAACCTGCGAAAACTTTATCCCAATCCCAAAAATTATTTCCGTTTTCGTTCACCTCATTTAGCGATCCAAGAAATAAAACAAGTAATTAAAAAATATCCCTTTATTAAATTTATTCGCCTTGACGATGATTTACTTTTAGCTAATATGGATTGGGTTAAAGAATTTATTCCTCGCTATAAAAAAGAAATTGGTCTTCCTTTTTCAGCCGATCTTAGAGTTAATCTGGCAACCGAAGAACTTTTTGATATTCTTAAAGAGGCCGGAGGACATCTTATTCACTTTGGCGTAGAATCAGGAAATGACCGCATCTTAAAAGAAGTTTTGAGCAAGGACATAACTGTTCGACAGATTAAAAAAGCTTTTAAATTAGCAAAAGAAAAAAATATTAAAACTCAATCTTACAACATAATTGGTGTTCCAGAAGAAAGCTCAAAAGAAGTATTAGATACCATTAAACTCAATGCGCAAATTAAACCCGACATTTCGTTAGTTTCCATTTTTTATCCTTACCGGGGTATTGCGCTTTACGATTATTGCCTAAGCAAGGGGTATTTTAAAAAAGAGGATAGCTTAAAGATTCCTAAAAATTTTTATTCCTTTTCTGTTTTATCTTTACCGACCATCCGTAAAGCCCAGATTAGCTTTTTCTTCCGTTACTTTCATCTTTTAAAGAATTTTTATAGTGTTTTGTATAAAATCCCTTTTTCTAAACCTTTAATTTTTTTATCAGATAAATTTTTTGGTTGGAGATATGCTCCAGAAGTAATAAAAATTACTTTTGACCCTATAAGGTCGGGGATAAGATTGATAAGAAGAAGAATTTTCTCAACTAAGAGCTTTGACCCGGAAATTCTCGGCGGAAAGCAGGAAAAAGTTTGACAATTTGATAACAAAACAGGCATAATTAAGTATGAAACCAGTTACTAAAACTTTGGATAAAAAATTCAAATTTATTAAACCAGGGGAGGTTAGAACAAGGTTTGCTCCTTCGCCAACCGGTTTTCTTCATGTTGGCAGCGCAAGAACTGCACTTTTTAATTATCTTTTTACTAAAAAATATCAAGGGAGCTTTATTTTAAGAATTGAAGATACCGATGCACAAAGATCCAAACCGCATTTTGAAGAAGATATTATTGAAAACTTAAAATGGTTAGGAATTGAATGGAGTGAAGGGCCCTATAATCAAAGCGAAAGAAGAGATATTTATGAAAAATATCTAAAAAAACTCCTAAAAGAAAAGAAGGCCTATTATTGTTTTTGCTCAGAAGAGGAATTGGAGGATCAAAGACAGGAACAGATGAGTAGGGGATTGCCTCCTCATTATAATGGGAAATGCGCTCAACTTTCTTCAGAAAAAGTTAAAGAAAATTTAGCTGCAGGAAAAAAATCTATTATTAGATTTAAAGTTCCGCCTGAAAAAGTAGAATTTATTGATATGGTTCGGGGTAAAATAGAGTTTGATGCTAACCTGATTGGCGATATTTCCATTGCTAAAGATTTAACAACTCCTTTGTATAATTTTGCAGTGGTAGTAGATGATTTTGAAATGGAAATAAGCCATATAATTAGAGGGGAGGATCTTCTGCCTAATACTCCTGTTCAGATTCTTTTACAAAAAGCTCTTGGTTTTCCTCAACCCGAATATGGACATTTGCCCTTAATCTTAGGATCAGATAGGAGCAAAATGAGCAAGAGGCATGGAGCAACAGCCATTGCTGAATATAAAGAGGAAGGTTATTTGTCAGAGACCTTAATTAATTTTTTAGCTTTTTTGGGATGGAACCCAGGAACAGAAAGAGAAATTTACTCATTAGCTTCTTTAATTAAAGAATTCTCAATTGACAGGGTCCAAAAAGGAGGGGCAGTTTTTAATGTTAAGAGATTAGATTTTTTGAATGGTTTTTATATTCGTCAAAAATCTCAGGACAAGTTAACAGAGTTATGTATTCCTTATTTAATCCAGGAAGGGTTAATAGAGCCGGTTTTAAAATCAGAACAGTATCCTCCAGCTTATGGCGGAATAACTATTTCTCAATCCTTTAAAATTATTGAAACCAAAAGGGAGATAAATTTCAATTCTCTTAAGAATATTGTTGTTATTTATCAAGAAAGGCTTAAAAAACTTTCTGAAATTGCTAAATTAACTGATTTCTTTTTCAAGGATAAATTAAATTATGAAAAGAAGCTTCTTCAATGGAAAGATATAAGCGATGAAGAAATCCAAAACTCTCTTGACAAGATAATAGAACTATTGTCTAAAATAAAAGAAGCGAATTGGAATAAAGAGGATTTGGAAAATCTTTTAATGCCTGAGGCAGGGGATAATAGAGGGAAATTATTATGGCCCTTCAGAGCAGCCCTAACGGGAAAAGAGGCCTCAGCAGGTCCTTTTGAAATTGCTGAAATTTTAGGGAAAGAAAAAACATTAAAGAGAATAAAAGAGGCGATTGAATTAGTGAAATGAATTACATTAAATGTTTATCTATTTTTTTAATAACGGGTTTTTTATTAACTCTTGCTGCTCCTTTGTCTTTTGCTCAGCAAGATCAAGGGTTTCAGGAACTGCCACAAACCATAGAGGAGGCAAAGCCATTTGGTAAAAGGATTTTGCGGAGTTTTCCTGATGCGTTAAAAAAAATCTGGCAAGAGGCCCTGACAATCTGTAAAACAATATTAGGATGGTTTAAAGGCTTTTGGTATTCTTATATTTCACCGTTTCTCCAAAATATTTGGCATAGGATTAATTCTTTTTTGGGAAGAGAGATTGAAAAAAGAAAACCAGAAATCAGAAAGGAGCTTGAAGAAGAAAAAGAAGAAATAAAAGAAGATCTACCGAAAGCAGGCAAATCACTTTGGGAAAGATTTAAAGAATTAATAGAATGAGGATGGGTTTTTCCACTTGACACCTCTATTAGGGGAGTATTAATATAGAGGTAGTAAACGTCGCACAATATAGGTAAACCGACAAATACAGCCTATTTAAATAAAAGGTATAAAATATGAAAAAATCAAATATAAGCGTAATTAAGCATATTCCCGACTTTTTAGATTATTGCGAGGTGGAAAAAGGCTTATCAGACAATACCCAAAAAAACTACGAGCATTATTTAAATAAGTTTATTTTTTGGTTGAAGAAAGCTAATAAAGAAGATCTAAAACCTCATCAATTAACCACAGAAGACATCTGGAAATACCGCCTTTTTTTATCTCGTAATATAGACCCAAAAACAGGTAAATCTCTCAAAAGGCTCACCCAGAACTACTATTTAATCGCTCTGAGAGCCCTTCTGAGCTACTTTTCAACCAGAGACGTGGTTTCACTCCCCTCAGACAAAATAGCCCTTCCCAAAGATGCCCAACGTGAAAAAAACGTAAAATTCCTTAACTTAGAACAAGTTGAAAAACTTTTATCAGCTCCTGATACTAAAAAACAAACAGGCCCAAGAGATAGAGCCATTTTGGAGATTTTATTCTCGACTGGTCTTAGAGTAGCTGAATTAGTATCTCTTAACAGTGAACAGTTTGCTAATATAAAAGATAAAAAAGATTTTGAACTTAGTATTATTGGTAAAGGAGAATATCCCCGAACCGTTTATTTTTCAGAAAGAGCTTTATTTTGGTTAAATAGATATTTAGCGCGCCGTAATAACAAAGAAAAAGCATTATTCATAAATTATAAACCGAGAAAAGACGCAGATAGACGTCTTACGGCCCGCTCTGTAGAACGAGCAGTAAAAAAATATACTATAAAAGCAGGACTTCCTATTTTTACTACCCCTCATACCCTTAGACACTCTTATGCTACAGATTTGTTAACTCAAGGAGTTGATCTTAGAACTATTCAGGAATTTCTTGGTCACAGAAGTATTACTAGCACCCAGGTTTACACTCACGTCACTAATAAAAGATTACGGGATATCCATCGCAAATTCCATAGCGGTAAAAATCTTAAGAAATAAAAAAACCGTTGGTTTATCACCTAACGGTTTTTAGTTCATAATTAAATGTCGCACAATATTAAAAGATTGTTTGTTCTATTTTTTTATCCGTGTCATTGTCATTGATATCGCGACTAATTTCTTTTGTTATTATTTCGTCTATTCCTAATTTTACGACAATGCTTCTTAGTTCCTCAGTTCTCGTGATTTGGCATATCAGCATTTTTAAATTTTCGTCTTTCCATATTAACTCTTTAACTGATTCCTGGGTCAGTGCTTTTAACTTTCTTATTTTGCCTTTTTCCTGAACTTCTTTCAATCCTTCTCTCAGTTCTCTGATTCTGCCTATCAGACCATCGGCTGCATATCTTGTTTCTTCAGAACCAATAACCCCTCCCACTTTCTTCAGAGTATCATAAAGTTCGTCAAAATTCTTAGCTGCCTCAATAACGGGCTTTTTGTCGGGTTCTTCCGTTGATGAATCTTCAAGTTCAAGGTCTTCTACCATTCTGTGTCTCCTTTCTATAGAGTTTTTTAAAAGATCTATTTTTAAAGAACCATTCAATGACTAAATTTTAAAGTATTTTTATAAATTTGTCAATAAAAAAACGTCATTACGGCGTTTTTTTAATATTTTTCTCTCTTAAACTTCTTCTTCATCATAATCAAGCTCTTCGTCGTCTTCATTGTCAACTTGTTTGTCAAGCTCACTTACTTCTTCTATCTCACCATATTCGTCCAATCCATCATTTTCGTCTGAAAAGAATAAATTTATCATTTTTATATTAGCATCGCCCATCCAAAACTTAGGCGGACTTGCTTAAATTTAAAATTTTTCAAACATTGTAAGTATAATATATTAACGAGAAATGTTGTCAACCCTTTATTTTCTAGTAGTTTTTAAGCTTAAATAACGCCTAACTATGGGTTTTATCCACAGGCGTTATGAGCAACAAACAGAAAAAACCCCGCTAAGCGGGGTTCTCAAAAAACATTATTGTACAAATTTTATCTGCCGAACCTTCTTTGGCGCTGCGAATAATCCATTAAGGATTCGTCTAAATCTTTCTCTGTGAAAGCGGGCCAGCATTTTTTAGTGAAATAAAATTCAGAATAAGCTGATTGCCAGGTTAAAAAGTTGGAAAGACGTTGTGCTCCACCGGTTCTAATAATTAAATCGGGATAAGCCAAGCCAGCTGTCCAAAGGTTTTGGTTGATTAAATCCTCTGTGATTTTATCAACAGGAATTTTCTTTTTAATAATATTTTTGATAGCTTGGATAATTTCAGGCCTTCCTCCATAAGAAATAGCTAAATTCAAAATTCCCTCTTTGTTGTTTTTGGTTAATTCTTCTCCTTTTTTTATTCTCTTTTGAAGCGATTCAGGTAATTTTTCTTTTTGACCAATTACTTGTAATTTTGTTCCTCTTTGATGAAGTTCTTTAATATTCTTTTTGTTCAGTGCCTCACCAAAAAGCTTCATTAAATAACTCACCTCTCTTTTAGATCTATTCCAATTTTCAGTAGAAAAAGCATAAAGGGTTAGAATTTTAATTCCTCGCTTTTTGCACCACTTCCCCATCTCTCCGACCTTATTCAATCCCTTACGATGACCTTCAAAAAAAGGCAATCCTCTTTTTTCTGCCCATCTTCTATTGCCGTCAATGATAATCCCTAAATGAAATGGAATTTTTTTTAATTTCTTTGACATATTTCTAATTTAAGATTAATTCAAGATTATATTAATATACCGCAAAAATAAACTTTTTTCAATACGCGCTTACTATTTTAGCAAAAAATCAGACTCCATCTTGATTTTTTTAGGCAATAACCAAGGTATTTTAAATCCGAGAAAATAAACTAATTTAATTGCTGTTTTAGAAAAGATAATTCTTGGACCAAAGAATCTTTTTACTGATTTTCGATAAGCCCGAAAATCAGGAAAAGTTCTTAAAAGAATTTCAGCTGCTGTTAATCCCCAGACCACTCCTCCGCCCGACCAGGGTTTAGTTAATCCGGCAGCGTCTCCGCAAAGAGTAATTGAAGCGTTTTTGGGAATTATAAGATCTTGCGCAACAATTTTTGCTTTTGTTTCTTCAATCGAAATATTATTTTTTTCCAAGAAATCATCCAAAAGTTTTTTTGCCTCCTGAGATTTGGCAATTATCCCGTATTCTAATTCATTGCCTCTGGGGATTTTCCAGATGAAACCATTATTGGTTTGGCAGGGCCAGGTTTCTACGTAATTTAAGGAAGAAAGTTCTTTAACAAATCCTAAAACGCCTAATCGGTAGCTGGGTTCTGGAAGATTTAAGCTCTTCCTAATAAAGGAATTAGGTCCATCGCAACCAATTACTTTGTCAAATTCTTTGGGAATTGAAGAAACATTATAATTTAAAACAATTTTAGTCCCAGCATTTTGAGCCAAACTATTTGCCAGCTTATCCAGTTCAAAATGGCTCATAACTAAGAAATCCTTAGAAAATTTTACGGTTATTGTTTTTTTAGGAAAATGCAAAAGAACAAAATTTATTTTATTTTGGATTAATTTACGGCTTTCTGGAATAAATCTTAATATCCTTTCAGAGAAAAGACCGGAACAAATTTCATTGCCAACTTCTTCTTTTCTTTCAAATATAGTAACCTTATGTCCTTTTTCCGAAAGTTTCCAAGCCAAGTAGAGGCCTGAAATCCCGGCTCCTATAATTGCGACTTTCATAAAACAATTTAAAATTTAAAATTAGAAATTTTGGCAGATACTAAAGTTTGTTCATTGATCATTTCAAACCGTATGGGTGTTTTTTCCTGCTGCTTCGCTACTATATAACCTGCAGCAAAAGAAAGCAAAGAAATTAAAATAACTCCAATAAATAATATTATATCTTCCCGATACTTTTTGACAAAATAGATAATTTTTGATAACATATAAATTAGTATTATGGCAAAGACAAAAGCAAAAGGTACAACTAGGTTGGGAAGGGATTCCTTGCCAAAATATCTTGGTGTTAAACTGTTTGAAGGGCAGGAAGTTAAACCAGGAATGATAATTGTTCGTCAGCGTGGAACAAAGTTTTTAGCTGGAGAAAATGTCAAAAGAGGAGCTGATGATACCCTTTATGCAAAAAAGACGGGAGTCGTTAAGTTTACAACAAAACGAAAAAAGAAATTTGATGGTTCCCAGCGAATAGCTAAAATTGTGAATGTTGTGGAAAAATAAAAAAATATATATTCATCAAAACAAAAGCTTCTCTCTATAAGAGAAGTTTTGTTATTTCATAGATGCTTTGATAAATTCTCTAAATAAAGGGTGAGGTTTTAGAGGTCTCGATTTGAACTCTGGATGGAATTGAGTAGCTACGAAAAAGGGATGATTTTTAATCTCAACAATCTCTACCAGGTCTCTCTCAGAATTAACACCAGCCATTATCAATCCATCTTTTTCCAAAACCCTCCTATAATCGTTATTTAATTCGTAGCGGTGACGATGACGTTCAGATATTATCCTTTTCTCATAGGCCTTAGAACTAATAGTTCTTGGCATTAATTTACATTTATATGCTCCCAGCCTCATTGTTCCCCCATATTTCTTTTCTTTTAAAAGGGCTTTTTGCTCGGGCATAACATCAATTATATTATCAACCTTCTTCTTTTTTGCAAATTCAGTTGAGGTTGCATTTTTTAAACCGCAAACATTCCTGGCAAACTCAATCACAGCTAACTGCATTCCCAAACAAAGCCCCAAAAAAGGAATTTTATTCTTCCTGCAGAATTTAATCGCTTTTATCTTCCCCTCTACTCCCCTATTTCCAAAACCACCTGGAATAATTATACCATCATACTTTTTTAATTCTTTTACCAAGGCGGAATTTTTTTCATATTTCCCCGCTGATAGCCAAAAAATCTCTGGTTTTCTTTTAAAATAATAAGCAGCGTGCTTTACCGCTTCAATTACTGAAATATAAGAGTCCATTAAGGTGAATTTACCAGTTTCAAAATATTTCCCTACAATGCCAATCTTAACTGTTTTTTTGGAGTTTTTTATTGTTCTCACTAAGGCCTTCCAGTCCTTTAGGTCTATTTTTCTTTCTGGTTTTAAATCTAATTTTTTTAAAATCTGGTTGCTTAAATTTTCTTTTTCAAAATTAATAGGAACCTCATAAATCGTTTCAATATCCGGAGCGGAAATTACATCTTGAGGAGCTATACTACAAAAAATTGAGATTTTTTTCTTTCTGACATCGTCCAAAGGAACTTCCGAACGAGCAAGTATTATATCTGGTTGAATGCCAGCAGAATTTAAAGTTCTAACAGCGTATTGAGTTGGTTTGGTTTTCATTTCGCCAATTCTTTTTGGTATAGGCAGATAACTAACTAAAACAAAAAGCACATCTTTTGGATGGCTTAATTTCATCATTCTGGCCGCTTCTAAAAACAACATATTTTGATACTCGCCCACTGTTCCTCCAATTTCAATTAGTACAAAATTAGCTTTCGTTTTTCTTCCTGCCCGCTTAATTCTTAAAATTACTTCATTTGGAATATCAGGGACTACTTCTACACATCTGCCGTCATATCCTAAATTTCTCTCTCTGTTTATTACTGTCTGATAAACTCTGCCAGTGGTTATATAATTATCTGTATAAATGTTTTCATCTAAAAATCTTTCGTAGTTGCCAACATCTTGGTCGCATTCAATTCCGTCATCGGTCACAAAAACCTCCCCGTGCTCAATAGGATTCATGGTTCCGGCATCAACATTAATATAAGGATCTATTTTAATTGCTGTTACTTTGAATCCTTTGCTCTTTAAAATTCTTCCGATTGAAGATACAGCTATTCCTTTACCAATGCCGGACATTACCCCGCCAGCAACAAAGATGTACTTAGCCATAATTACTTTTCCTCAGTAATGATAACTCTTATTTCGGCTTCTAAATTATGTTCGAATTTAACCTTTAAAGGAAACTCGCCGAGTTCATCTAAAGGTTTTTCTAATTCAAGCTGAACTAGTTTTATTTCAAATCCCAATTCTTTTAATTTTTCAGAAATCTTTTGGGTAGTTATTTTTTCAAATAATTGTTCTTTTTCTCCGATTTTAACAGAAATCATAACTTCAACCCCATCAATTTTAGAAACTATTTCCTCAACTTTCTTTAATCCTTCCTCAGCTTTTTTCTCCGCGATTTCTTTTTGAACCTCTAACCATTTCAAAGCTTCCTCTGTCGCTAATTTAACCAAACCCTTGGGAATTAAAAAATTCCTGGCATAGCCATCCTTAATATCTTTTATCTCATACTTCTTTCCTATATTTTCAATATCTTTTAGAAGAATAACTCTCATCATATTGGTTTATTCTACTCCATTTCTTTTATTATTTCAATAGCTTTGTCTAATTGAGGATCACGACCTTCATTATAATCTTCGTCAGTCATCTCTATTTTAATATCTGGCTCCAAGCCCACGCCAGTAATAAGGTTGCCATTAGGCGTTAACCAGTAAGCTATTGTAATTTTTAAACTGGATCCGTTTGTCAAATTCTCTAATAGCTGTACAGAGCCCTTCCCAAAAGAAGTTTCCCCGATTATTGTTATTCCTCGATTATCCCGAAGAGCTGAAGCTAAAATTTCAGAAGCTGAAGCCGAACCCTGGTTAATCAAAATTACTATTGGATATTCTAAAAGATCAGCATTTCCTTTGGCTTTATAGGTCTCTTTTTCTCTTTTGTCTCCAAAATCTTCAATAACCACCACCTGGCCTTTTTCTAAAAACCAGCCGGCAATATCTCGAGCTCTTTCTAAATAACCTCCTGGGTTGCTTCTTAAATCTAAAATTATCCCTTTAGCCGAGCTTCCTAAAATCTCTATTGCTATTTTCCTAAAATCACGATCAGCTTGTTCAGAAAAATGATACAATTTTATATGCGCAATGTCATCTTCTTTCCCGTCGACTTCGCCTGACGAGGCGAGTAATTCCCACTTCATAGAAGGAACCTTAATAACCGCTCTTTTAACCTTAATCTCTTTTGATGCGTCCCATTCATTCCGCATAATAGTTAAAGTTACTTCTGTTCCTTTGGGGCCTCGAATCAAAGTTACCGCTTCCTCAATAGTAATATCTACTGTTGAAATGTTGTCTATTTTTATGATTCTATCGCCCGGCCGAAAACCAGCTTTTTGGGCTGGTGTTCCCTCCAGGGGAGCAATAACCTGAAGCCGCCCTTCTCTTATGCCGATTTCCATCCCTATTCCTTCAAAACGGCCGCTAATATCTTCTAAAAATGTTTTTGTTTCTTCTGGAGTGAAAAAAATAGTATGGGGATCTCCTAAAGATTCCACCATTCCAGAGATTGCTCCGTAAATTAATTCTTGAACATCAATTTCGTCGGCTTTGATGTATCCCTCTTGAATTTTATGCCATGTTTCCCAGAAAAGAGAAAAATCAAGGTCTTCAGGAATACAGAATTTACAAATGACCGTATTTTTTCCAACTAAAATACCAAATCCGAAACTGATTATAATGGCAATTGTTATAAAAACTAAAACAAAACTTCTTCTGATGCTCCACATATTATCTGATGATAACAAAAACTAATTTATAAATCAACATTAAAAACAAAAACCGCTTGTTATGCGGTTATAGAAAATATTAGCTTATTATCCGATTTTGCTTAAATCTCCATTCAAGGTAACATCCGTCATTGCTTTTATTTCATCAATATAAGATAAATTCTCTGGAATATTATTTAATAAAAATACCTTTTTATCGTTGACGTGGGCAAATCCAATTTCTACCAAGGTATTGCCGCCGATATAATCCTTAATGTTGTTTTTATCAAAATTACAAATAAGAACTGCGTCAGAATTCTTAATGGAATTATACCACCATTTTAGGTATCCATATTTTCGCTTGATTTCGTAATCCTCTACACCATTTCCTCTATCTTCCAACTCTTGAGCTGTTCCATCTGCAACGCCAAACATATTTTTATGCATTGCTGGCTGATGACCTAATTTTTCAAGCTCGTGATAAATTTCAACTAATTTATCTGCAAATTTTATGCTTCCGCAAAGTGTTATTTTCATAGTTTTTAGCATAATATTTACAACGCTTTTTTATATTCTATTTCTTTTAACATTTCAATTATTGTTTCCAAAGGAATACCCCCTAAAAGGTTGTAGTAACTTCCTTCTATTTTTTTAACAAATGAAGCACTGTAATGCTTTACAGGATCATATCCTAAGGCATAAGTATTAAAATTCGGGTCTTCATCAAGATATTTATTGATTTCTTCTTCAGAAAACTCTCTCATAAAAACATCAGTTATAACAATTTTTGATAGCATCTTGCCAGAGCCGGTGTTAATCATATGGATTCCCGTGTAAAATTGAT
>SDBS01002270.1_pt1 | contig 19316 bp, 15 predicted proteins | sample 2277091 | NCBI WGS metagenome assembly SDBS01 (sample SAMN10404972, study PRJNA504765) | marine sediment metagenome | isolation source: marine sediment core GS10_PC15, 163 cmbsf | place: Arctic Ocean: Southern Knipovich Ridge | collected 2010 | reverse complement strand
AGCTGGGAAAAGAGGATTTTAGCTTACAGGAAGCGCCTATTGAGGAAAGAATACTTCCCTCAATGCCACAGCTGTTTTTGTGAATTTCCAGCTAATCTAAGAAACTCTCTCCTCTACCATCCCATCGCAAATCGTGCCATGATAAAAGAGCTATTTCCATACCTGACAAGAAGGGTCAGGTTATGATTATTTGTGATTGATACTGCAATGGCGTGAATACTCAGTGAACCAGGTCATTGCGAACCGAGTGAAGCAATCTCTAGAAAAGTTTCCTTGATACTACCTATCTCTTGGTAATGACAATATAGAATGTACTTTACTGAATACTTGCGGAGAGACTATTGAGAATATGTATGCTCACGACCTTTTATCCGCCCTATCATACAGGGGGCTGTGGAATACACGTCTATCAACTATCAAATCTACTTGCCCAGCAGGGTCACCAGGTAGAGGTTGTTCACTGCCTTGACTCCTATTTTACCAAGAGAGAGTTCAAGCAAAGGGGCAGGTTCGAAAAACACGCAAACATGAAGGTTCACCGAATAGAAAGCGGACTGGGCAAAATAGCGCCTGCTCTCACCTACCTAACCGGTTATCCTCTGCTGGCGGGAAAGAAAATCAAAAGAATTTTGGAGAAAGATTTTGATGTCATTCACTATCATAATATTTCACTATTTGGTGGTCTGGCGGCACTGAGTTTTGGGGAGGCTGTAAAGCTCTTTACTCTTCACACCTACTGGTTAATCTGTCCTACTCATTATTTATGGAAATTCAATCGTGAAATTTGCCAGGAGAAAGAATGTTTAAAATGCGCTGTTCTTTATGGAAAAATGCCGCTTCAACTCTGGAGATATTCAAATCTGCGTGATAAGATGCTCAGGAATGTGAATGCACTTATCGCGCCTAGCGTTTTTCTAAGAGATAAACATATAGAAGAAGATATCAAAACCCCAATAGAGTGGATATCTAATTTTGCTTTGCCTCCTGGTGAAAGCAGTATAGCGAAGGAGGAAAACAGTGCAGGCGAGATAGAGAGCCTTGTCCCTTATTTTCTTTTTGCTGGACGCCTGGAGTTCCACAAAGGAGTACAGGTTTTAATAAAAGCCTATACCAGAAAGAAGAGGAAGAGCAGGTTATTAATTGCTGGGGACGGTACCTATTCCCGGAATCTCAGGTTGCAGGCTGGGAATAACCCCAATATAGTGTTTCTGGGTCAAGTCTCACCCGAGAAGCTGAAAGTTCTTTATCGGAATGCTCTGGCTTTGATCATGCCTTCTCTCTGGCACGAGAATTCCAGTATAGCTGTTTTGGAGGCCATCTCTCATGCTCTTCCTATTATTGCCACCGGCAATGGCGGCCTAAGGGAAGTAATTGAGGGTAATAAGACAGGCATCGTCTATACTGATATAGATGAGCTAGCCGATGCTCTGGAGCATATTGAAGAGGATGCCAATCTAAGGGATAAATTGGCGGCTAGTACTTTGAGGGCATATCAGGAACATTATACGCCAGAGGCTTATCTTCAGAAATACTATGGCTTGATAGATAGATTGTAAATACTCAATGAACCGCGTCATCGCGGACAGGGCCTCTCTCTTGTCATTGCGAGGCTGAGCCGAAGCAATCTCGGTTTTATCAGTCAGGATGAACTGCGTAATCTTATGAGATTGCTTCAGGACTTCGTCCTTCGCAATAACGTTAGGATAATTTTGCTCGCAAAAGGAATCATTCGAAGCTCCCAGGAGGATTATTAGTGATCAAAAAAGCAAATAGAAAGCTTGCCTGGAAGTACCTACCGCTGGCTATAAGCGGCTTTCATGATTATCACATAAAGATTCATTTCAGTAAGATTCTACCTCCCAAATCGCTTATATTTCCCGTAACCTATCGATGTGATTCGAGATGTGTTATGTGCAGTATATGGGAAAAGGAGCCAAGGCAGGAGATGAGCTTAGAAGAGCTGGAGAGAGCTTTTTCAGATAATCTATTTAGCAGAATACAAAATGTTAATATCACTGGTGGAGAGCCAACCTTACGAAAAGATCTAAGTCAGATCGTTGAGTTGCTCGTAAAGAAAATGCCAGAACTGAAAAAGATTACCCTTACCTCCAACGGCTTTAATGTCGATAGAGTTGTCAATTCTTGTATAAAGGTATCAAAAATTTGCCAGAAAAGTAATATCGACTTCCTGGTAGGAATCTCTCTGGATGGTATTGATGAAGTTCACAATGAGATAAGAAGGGTGCCACGAGCTTTTGAGAGAACCAGTGAAACCATATTAAGAATTAAAGAGCTGCAAGAGCATCCTCATAATAAGATTAGGTTGAGTGTAAATTGTACCATAACCAGGAAGAATTTATATGATCAGGAGAACATTACTAACTGGTGCAAACGGCATAACATTCACCTGAACTTTATTATTGCTGAGTTCTCGGAAAATTTCTATTCCAATGAAGAGGCTGAGGAGCAATTGAGAATCAAAGGCGAAGACAAGGTCTATTTAGTGAAACTTATAGAAAAATTAGCCAAAGAGAAATCACTTTTCAATTTCTCGGCTTATTTTTATAGTAACATGCTAGAGATGATGAAGAATAGTAGGCGAAGAACGGTTCCTTGTATTTACCAGTTTGACGGTTTTGTCTTCGACACCTATGGTGATTTGTATTATTGTATTTTGTGGGATAAAATTGGAAATTGTCTTGACGGGAGTTGTAGTGGCATCTATTATGATGTCAGGAATATTCTCAAACGAAGAAAATTGCTCAAAGAAAGATGCGCCAGGTGTACCACCAGTTGTATGCTAGAGATAGTAATAGGCAAGGAGTTAATAAAATACCTGGATTTTCTCTTATTCCATTACAATATTGGGAAGGAAAGAGCATGGAAAAAACAGATATAAGAAAGGTAGAGCAGAGACTGGAGATTTCTAAGAGTGGCTTCAAAAGCAATCTCTATAAGTACATTGAGCGAGTAACCGGTGGACGATCTTTGTGCCCCTTTATTTATCAGGAGCTAATTTTTGCCCTCTTTGCCAACCTGCCTTCAGTTTTGGGCTCAGTCCTAAGAGCAAGCGTTTACGGCTCACTCTTGGGGAAAATAGGCTCAAATTGTTTTATTGAAGAAGGTGTCCGTCTTCGAATACCCAAAAGAATTCTTCTGGGAAATCGTGTATTCATAGGAAAAAACTGTGATCTTGACGTTGAGTATCCTGACAGCGAGATAAAAATTGCTGATGATGTGCATATATCACGTGATACGGTATTTCTGGCCGGAGTCGGCAAAACTGTCATTAATGAGCGTGTAAGTATAGGCGCGGGCAGTTTTATTTACGCCTCCAGTGGCGTGGAAATTGGCAAAGACTCACTCTTGGCTGATAATGTAAGAATAATGGCTGGTAGCCACAGATATAAAGATGCATCCAAACTGATACGTCTTCAGGGAGCAGAGGCAAAAAAGACCACCATTGGCGAAGATGTGTGGCTGGGTTCCTCAGTGATAGTCCTGGGGGGAGTTACTATTGCTGACGGAGCAGTAGTAGGAGCAGGTGCAGTGGTGACCAAAGATATTCCTAAGTATAGTGTTGCGGCAGGAGCACCAGCAAAAGTAGTAGGAAAAAGAGAGTGAGGGCCCGATGAGGAGTATAGCACAGGGAAGAAAGAAAATCATAAAGAGGATTCTTCAGGTTACATTAATTGCGGTGATTTTCTATTTCTTGGCAAGAAATCTCTATGTCAACTGGAACAAAATTGCTCAGTATGACTGGCATATAAATTACTATTTCCTGGTATTTTCCTGGCTCCTTTCTATAGGAGGTGGCTTCTTATTGGCTTTGGGGTGGAATCTAATACTGAGATTCCTGGGTGGTAGGCTAACTCACAAAAAAGCTCTCAAGATCTTTTTCATTACTGACCTGGCTAAATATATACCCGGCAAAGTATGGACTATGGTGGGCAAGGTTTATATGTGCAAGAAGGAAGGAGTTCCTGTTGCTGTCACCTCAACAAGCGTAGTGGTTCAACCCCTGATACAGGTGATATCTGGGTTGTTAATATTTCTACTCTCTCTGCCATTCTGGACAGAAAAAAGCGATTTCATCAACAATCTTTACTTCCTTTTTTTCCTGATTCCGGTTGGCTTGCTTTTTCTGCATCCAGCTATAATGACTAAACCACTCAATTTTGTGTTGAAAAAATTAAAACAAGAGCCAATAGAGCTGAAGATAAAATATAGAGATATATTATTAATCTTGCTCCTATGGTGCGGTCTATGGGTTCTAACGGGCATCACTTATTACTTCTTGATTATTTCAGTACATCCTTTCCCTCTTTCCAGTCTGCCAGTGACTATTGGTATCTTTGCTATAGCTGGAGTGTCCCAATTCTTGACACCCTTTGGTATAGGCGTGCTGGAAGGGATGTTGACAGTTTTGTTGGGTTTGTATTTTCCTCTGCCAGTAGCTATTCTTATTGCACTTTTAGCTCGAGTCTGGAAAACTGTAAGTGAGCTGGTATGCATAGCCATTACAGTCAAGTTTTGAGATTTTCGTAAATTATTTTCTCTCTTGTTTTTGGTTTTCGCGGCAGTAATTGTTTATACATTATTTTCCTAAGGATGTATTTTAACCTTGATCTTTTGGTGAATAGACTAACAAAAAATGAAGGGAAGATACTAAACAAAAAGTATAGCCATATGGCAAAAAAGGAGGAGGCAAACCCTAAATTTTTTGTTGTTCTGCGAGTGGCAAAATATAATCTCAGCTTATAATATATTCTCTTGCAGTCTTTCATTTTCCACTGGATTGGTTTTATGGTAGGACGCTCAAGATAACCAGACGGTTCCTCGCTTGATTCATCCAGGAAGCCATATTGCTCGCAAACGGAACGAAGCTGTGTTCCTGGGTATGGGAAGAAGTAGTACGCAGCTCCCATATCGGGCTTGATGCGTTTATTTAGAGATAGCGTTTCCTGCATTAACTGTTTTGTTTCACCGGGAAGTCCTAGTATATTGAAGGACAATATCTGGATGTCAAAATGTTTCAGTAACTGACAGGCCTTGATAATTTGATCATTGCTTATTCTACGATTCAAGATATATTTTCGAACCCATTCGTTTCCACTTTCTACGCCTATTGCAACAAGGACACAACCGGCTTTTTTCAGGGATGAACAAATATCTTCTGTCAAATATTCAGCCCGAGCATTGCATATAAACGGTAGGCCAACATCACAGCGATACCGATCGGCAAACTCTTTAAACCATTTCTTGTGCCAGATTAGCAGGTCATCACTAAAGGCGATGCCTTTCACGTTGGAGTAGTGAGATAGGTTGTTCTTAATGATGCCCATAGCATGTTCCACCGTAGGCACTCTGACATAATCTTTCTTATTAGGGTAGATAGAACGTAGGACATCATTGGCGCAATAAGAGCAGTGATGTGGACAACCTCTAGTTAGCATCATGGTCATCCAGCCAGAGGCTGCCTCGTTAATGCTATTGACCTTAAAGATCGAATAGTCGGGATAAGGTAGGCTTGAAAGATCAGGGTTAAGTGCTGGTACCGGATTCTTCTTTATCCTGCCTTGCCGAGTCCGCCACCAAAAACCAGCCGTATCCAAAATGGATTCATCCGCATCAACTTTCTTTAGCAGAGCGGGGAAAGTCTGTTCGCCTTCCCCAATGCACACTCCTTGAATCGAATCCACATTAAATACATCCATAGGGTCAATAGTCGCATGTATTCCTCCCACTATCTGAAGTACTTTACTTTGCTGCTGGATAACTTTGGAATATCTTTTAAGATACTTTCTTTGATTGGTGGTGAAGGAAAAACCCACTATATCGGGATTAAACTTCAAAATCGTAGCAGAAAGCACCTCAGGAGACTCTTCTTTTAAGAGGTGATGGAATGCCAAAACATGGCCGTTTTGCCGTATGGCAGCTGCTAGGCTAGCGAGACCATGATGTAATTCAGGATAGAACCCAGTCCCAATATCAATATAGATTAAGTAAACCCTCGCCATATAGTTGTCTCCTCAAAACGAACTGTCTTGTCGTAAATGTTCAGTGAAATACGTTCATTGCTGTCGTTGCCAGGGACAAAGTCCCAAAGCGATTTCTGATGGAGATTGCTTCACTCCGTTCGTCATTCGTATTGTGTATGTTGTATTGCAGAATACGCATCACACACGATACATCACGACTACGGAACCTCGCTCGCAATGACATGGTCCACTGAGTACTTTCGTAGTGATACTAATAAGCCTATTAGTAGGGCGCTTGATGCTTTTCCGGTAAAGCGGCTTTTACCGGATGTAGGGTGGATCTCTAACCCACAAAGGAAGAGTCAGATAGGTGACCTGGTGGAAGGTACCTGTGTTAACAGTGAACTCTAAGTAGAGGTTTTCACAAATAAGAAGAGAAGAGATTTGATCATCTTCGCTTGCTCATCCCATTGGGGAACAGTTTTGTTAGATTTTGTCCTAGCGAAATAGTGCAGAATTATGCATATTATACATAAACTCTCTTTTCAGTCAAGCTTACGGTTAAAGAGAGGCGTTGCAGAACTTGACCTCTACCAAGAAACACTTATAATAGCCTAATAAGTCTTTACCTAAGTTGGGAGTGAGGATGCCGAAATGCCTAGGTCCAAAGTACTTCTAGTTAGCCCACAAATCGATTATACCAAGATGTTCGGGAGAGCAAGCACAACTGCCCCCTCGATGATCCCTTTGAACTTGCTATATCTCTCTGCCTATTTAGAGAGCAAAGACATTCCGGTGAAGATACTGGACGGTCAGGTGAATGACCTCAGCGAGCAGGGTTTAATGAGAGAGATTAAACAGTTTGATCCTAATATTGTTGGAATAAGCTGCCATACACCATTGGTGTATCCTGCTCACCGGATTGCCAAGACTGTGAAAGGTTTTTCCCGCCAGATTACAGTCATTATGGGTGGTCCTCACGCCAGCGTACTTCCCGAGGAGACAATAGCCGACGAGAATGTCGATATAGTAGTTAGAGGCGAGGGTGAAATCACACTTTTCGAGTTAGTGAAAGCGATAAAAAGTGGCGCTAATCTAAACTCGATTCTGGGGATAGCTTATCGGGACAATGGAAAGATTGTCACCAATCCCGATAGGCCATTAACCACAGATCTGGATTCATTGCCTCTTCCTTCCAGGCATCTTATTCCTATCAGAGAATACCATCCCCAGGCAGACATTTACTACCGCTCCCCGTCTACTATTATGATTACTTCCAGAGGATGTCCATATAAGTGTATATTCTGTGCTTCCAGGCGAATCTCCGGCCATAAATATCGAGTAAGGAGTCCAGAAAAAGTTATTGAAGAAATCGATATTTTAGTAAACCAATATGGTATCAAGAATATTGGTATAGCTGATGATAACTTCATTGTTAATCGAAAGAGAACAGAGCAAATATGCGACACGCTTGTCAAAGAGGGCTACAATAGGCGCATGGATTGGTCCTGTGCCCTCAGAGCAGACGGAGTTGATGAGCCCTTGCTGAAAAAGATGAGAGCCGCTGGTTGTAGATGTATCTGTGTCGGCATTGAGACAGGGTCTCAGCGGCTGATGGGTATTCTCAACAAACATCTTAAGTTAGAGAAAGTGGAAGAAGGGGTCAAGATGATGAGAAAAGCAGGGATTAAGGTCAGGGGTACTTTCTTATTAGGGGTTCCTAGCGAGACGGAAGAGGAGACCCTGCAGACTATAAATTTTGCCAAAAAACTAAATCTAGATTTTGCCAAGTTCAACATAATAACTCCCTATCCAGGTACAGAGCTTTATGAAATGGCTAAAGAAAGGGGTCTGGTGGGGGACGACACCTGGTCCAGATTAATCCCGGGTATTGGGTTCAGTGAGGCAGAACCAGTCTTCGTCCCGGAAGGAAGAGACCCAAAGGAACTTAAAGCGAGACAACGAGGAGCTGTCAGGTCATTCTATCTTCGGCCACGTCCACTTTGGAATTTGGCCAGTAATATACGCTCCTTTAATGATTTCAAGCGCTATTTTTATGCAGCAAAATTATTGTTAAAATTGTAGCATCTCCTTGGGGGGGCAAATATGGGTGGGAAGCTTTCTCGCTTTTTTATAAATCGTGATTTCACCTTGGTTATCCTTCTGGCGGTAGTAGCCCTTATCATTAGATTAATATCTTTGCACTATTATCGTTTTATTGGTGTTGACGGTGGTGTCGATGGTGTTGGCTATGTCATTAGTGGCAAGAACCTCTTTTCCGGATTGGGATATTCCTTTCGCGATTCTCCTCAATTGGTGAATCCTCCCCTATACCCTGTATTAATTGGTATTTCATGGCTTTTCACCCGTAATCTGGAATTTTCCGGTCAGATAATTTCTATTATTGCTGGGAGTTTGCTGGTTATTCCCGTTTTTTACCTTACGAAGAAGATGTTCGGAAGAAAAGCTGCTTTCTGGTCTGCCGTTTTTGTTGTCATTTGCCCTCCTCTTATCTTCGGATCAACCGAGGTTCGTGTCGCTTCCTTATATACACTATTAGTGTGGGCGGCCATAGCGGTGGGGTGGAAGGCTTTACAAAGCAAATATCTGATTTGGTCTGCATTCACAGGTCTAATGTTGGCTTTATGCTATTTAACTCGTGCAGAAGGTATCATGCTTCTACCTATCTTTCTTTTACTCTACGTACTTTCCTTTAAACTCAGGACTGGTTCGTATTTATCAACAGTAAAATCAATCGTATCTAGAGGAGTTGTCTTAATTATAGTTTTTTCCTTAGTCTCATCCCCTCTTTGGATTTTCCTCTATCGTCACACGGGAACATGGACATTGAGTGGAAGAAGCGCCCATGTATTCCCTGGCTACTACGGAGACTGGGAAAGAGACAATTTTGAATTGGCTTCTGATTTAGAAGGAGCACAAGAGAGGTGGTCGGAGCAGGGCGGATTACTGAATTTTGTCATCTCTAATCGTGATAAAGTGCTGGCAAGATGGCGCGATAGTGTAGTGAGTTTGTGGTCTGGTAAGGATAAACAATCCCAGTCGTTAGGGATTTCTCCCTGGCTAGTGAGAGGTGGATTAGTTTTCTTAATATTATTCATTAGTTTTGGATTCATTAAATTTGTTCGGGCCCGACATATAGCGGCAAAGCACATTTATATGTTAGTTATAGCCTCTTCTTCTCTCATCTATTTTTTCTTTGGTATTGATTGGCGCTATTTCTATCCTTATTTTCCTTTTATCTTGATTGCACTGGCATTAATAATCATCATAGTTCAGGATTGGGGCAAAAAAGACATTATCCACAGAAACAGAACTCTTACCAAGATTATGCTATATTTGCCGATCGCAGTACTCTTGCTTGCTATGGGCGGCTACTCAGTGGTCCTGATAGGAAAGAAGCTGAGTTACGCTCCCTATGAGTACAAAATAATGGGTCAGTGGATGAAAGAGAACGTGGATGATATTGAGAATAAGGTTGTAATGTCCAGAAAGGCAGGGGTGCCTTTCTATGCAGAAGTAAGGCACGAACCGCTTTACTATGGTGAATACCCGGGATTAATTGAGTATGCCAAATCCAAGAAGATTGACTATCTAGTAATAGATGAGTGGACAATTCCAAGAACTAGACCTCAGTTTGCCTTTCTGCTGGAGGAAGGTGAAAAATATGTAGGGTTACAATTGATACACACAATAAGATATAAAGGCAGAAAAACAATACTCTACAAAGTTGAATAATAGGAGATAAATTGTGTTGAGCAGGATTCCCTCTCAGTTGTTCAGGTTTTATTCTAGCCAGGGTCTCAGAGTAGCAATGTATGCCTATTTGCGTTGGCGGGGGTGTCCTTTTGAGCAAATAGAGAGCCATATCCCAAGGGAAGGAAAAATCATTGACGTAGGTTGTGGGTATGGACTGCTGGCCAATTTTTTGATCTTGAGGTCAAGCAAAAGAGATGTTACCGGCATAGACCTTTCAGTGAGAAGAATTAGTGCAGCCCAAGAAACTATCGGTAGTCGGAGGAATATTCGCTTCAAGCTTATGAATGTGCTTGACCTGGAACTAGGCGAACTTGATGTTGCAGTAATGAGTGATTTTCTGCACCATATCGATTATGCAGCCCAGGAGGAGCTCCTGGCTCATTGTTATCAAAAGCTACCGACGGGAGGTCTTCTCATTATCGAAGAAGTTGATGATAAGCCGCTTTGTAAATATTGGTTTAACACTATGCTCGACAAAATGCTGAATATTGGTGACAGGATATTCTTTCGTAATCAGCGGGAATTTCGGGAACTCTTGGAAAAAATTGGATTCAAGGTAAATGTGAAGGAGGCAAACAAGGGTCTACCATTGTCTGATGTTATATTCATATGCATAAAATAGGGAGAGAGTTCTGAAAAACTCCAATTTTATCGTTGCGAACGGAACGAAGCACTTCCTGGGTTATTAGTAACAAGAATTCGGTTTTGCCGTATCAGCCAGATTTGCTTGTTAATCCTTCGGAAAAGGAGGGTCTTTTCATGACTAGATACGTGGGTCAAGACATCTATGATCATGAACAGAGGCATTGGTGGTTTGTCGGTCGGCGCAAGATTTTGTTTTCTATATTGAACAAATATTTGCCGGTAGCGAAAGACCAGCTCAGGTTGCTCGATGTTGGCTGTGGCACAGGTTTCAACTTGGTAGAATTAAACAAGTATGGCCATACCACGGGGGTAGATATATCGGAAGAGGCAGTTAAGTTTTCCCGGCTTCGTAACTGCAAGGATGTTCTCAAGATTGACGAGGGAAAGCTACCCTTCAGCAATAACACCTTCAATGTAATTACCGTATTAGACGTGCTTGAACATATGGATGATGACTATGCGGCCCTATGTGACTATTACCGAGTTATGAAAGAAAATGGAATTCTCCTGATTACTGTTCCGGCCCATGGGTTCCTCTGGGGAGCCCATGATGTGGCAGTCGGTCATAGAAGAAGATATGTAGCTGCTGGCTTGAAAGATAAGGTAGAAAAAGTGGGATTTGCGATGGAGAAACTAACTTATTTTGAGACTTTGTTTTTTCCACTTATTTGTTTCAGCCGAATCAGGAATAAATTTGCCAGGAAGGCTGTCGATAGCGGCTTATCTGTTGTTCGGATAAAAGACCATCCTTTCCTTTTAAACAGGCTTCTTGGATTCATATTTTCCTTGGAAGCTCTAATTTTAAAGGGATTCGATTTTAGGTACGGAGTATTATTGCTATGCGTAGCAATAAAGTGCACTATGAAGACTGACATTGCGGTAAAAATAATAGAAAGAAAGTAATTCTCTTGAAGGAAAAACTATGAGAGTATTTGATTTTGTCGCTATTTTTGTCTCTATAGTTCTTGCCGTTGTCGGGCAACTACTGCTGAAGATGGGGATGCTGCATATCGGTAAATTCTCCTTTAATATTTCTACCTTGGTGCATCAGTATATCAAGATTCTTCTAAATCCCTTTGTCATAGCTGGCATTATTGGCTTCTTTATCAGTATGCTCATCTGGCTGTATGTGCTCTCCCGGATGGAGCTTAGTTTTGCCTATCCATTTGTTGCACTTAACTATGTCTTGATATTGTTTGGCTCATATTTCCTACTTAAAGAGGCAATTACGCCTATGAAGGTCATAGGTGTGGTTGTCATTGTAGCCGGGGTTTATTTGGTTGCCAGGGGCGGCTGAAAGGAAAAACCAGGTGAGGGTATTAGTCACTATTTTTGAAGAATTGGTTCCATTGAGTGGTGGAGGGACCCCCCGCATATCGAACGTAATAAAAGCCTTAATCAACAAAGGACATCAAGTTTATGTTGCCTCTTCCATTGGGGTGAAGAAGCAGGAAGCCGTTAACCAGTTGGGATGTGTTGATTTAGTGCCTCTCTTAAAGGTGAGTCGCCTAAGTTCAAATAAAATGATAAAATACCTTTATGCCCACCCCCTCAATATATGGCGAGTGGTGCGGTATGCCAGAAAGATAAAACCGGATCTGATAATTTCTCATAATAGCATTGCCGGGTTTGCTGCACTTTGGACCAAACAATCTCCTAAAAAGTGTCTTGCCATTCTGGATCTAACCGATCTACTTTTTGAGTATTTACAGGACTATCGGTCTGGAAAATGGATCAGGTTGGTTCAATTTATTGGAAAAGCTCTGGAGAGGAAGACCATCAAGAAGTCGAGCAAAATAGTTACCATTAGTAATTGCATGAGAAGAATTCTTTTGACTTATGGGGCAAAGTCAGATAATATCAAAGTGGTCTGTGATGGCGTGGATACCAAAATTTTTAAACGGAGTGATGCGAAAGAACTAAGAAGAGAATTTGCAGACAACTTCGAGAATATCGCTATATTTCAGGGAGTAATCGATCCCCAGGATGATCCCCAGATTATTTTGGATGCAGCCAGAGAAGTAGTGAAAAAGCATCCCCGAACAATGTTTTGGATAATAGGAGATGGGACTGCTCTACCCGGGCTCAGGCAAGGAGTTATTGAGTATAAATTAACTGAACATTTCTATTTTTCAGGCTGGGTCAGGCAGGAAGAATTAGCCCGATACGTCTCAGCCAGTGATATTGGTCTGGTCATTCTTCCTGACATCCTCTCGGCCCGGGGTAGGGTAACTCTTAAGGAGTTTGAGTATTGGGCTTGCGGCATTTCCGTTATTGCTCCTCGACTTCCAGCACTTGAGGAAGTCATTGAAGAGAGAAAGACAGGTTTTTTCTACCGGCCAGGGGACTTCAAGAGTCTTGCTAAGAAAATAATGTTTCTTCTAGAGAATAAAGATATCAGAAAGAAAATTGGGCAAAGGGGAATGGAGCTAGTCAAAGAGAAATTTGAATGGCAGAAGTTAGCTGAGCATTATGTGAAGCTCTGCGAGGATTTTGAAAGGAGTGCTGTCAGTTGAAAGTCTTGGTTGCCAATCCTCCCTGGCCAGGACCAGGGTATGGAGCTCGCTCAGATGTGAGATGGCCGCATAAAAGAAGTGATAAATTCTTAGAATATCCTGTCTATTTAGCCTACGTGGTAGCAGTTCTGGAGAAGGCAGGGATCGAAGTGGGATTTATCGATGCGGTGGTAGAGGAACTCTCTATAGCTGATTTTGCTGATGCCGCTGCAAAAACTAATCCCGATATGGTGGTTATTGAGTGCTCTACCCCTTCTATCAAGTACGACCTTTTGACTGCTAAAAGCCTAAGAGAGAGAATGAGCAATGTTTTTATAGTCTTAATTGGTTCTCATCCCACTTTCTTTCATAGAGAAATCATCAAGGAGAATCCGGCCGTTGATGCTATTTGTAGGGGAGAGTTTGACTTGACAGTCAAAGAGTTGGCAGTCTCCCTTTCCAACGGCGATAAACTGGATAAAGTAAAAGGGATTACCTATCGGGAGGGGCAGAGAATCCAGGAAAATGAAGAGCGTCCCCTCATCAAGAATGTGGATGAATTGCCCTTTCCAGACAGGCGCATTGTTAAAAGCAAGTACTATAGGCAGGGTACTTTCACTGGCAAAGAATGTACTACCATAGTTAGTTCACGCGGATGTCCGCATCGGTGCGTCTACTGTCTATGGCCTAAGACTCTATATGGAAACAAATTTAGGGCCAGGAGTCCAGAAAATGTGGTAGCTGAGATTGAGAATGTAGTAGAAGATTTCCATGTCGATGAGATATATTTTGACGATGATTCCCTGGCTTTGAATCGAGCCCGTATACTGAAAATTTGTCAATTGATTAATCAGAAAAATATTAAGGTTAAATGGATACCTCAGTGTCGAGTGGATAGCATGGATGAAGAGGTCATCAGTGCTATGAAGAAGGCAGGATGTCATTACATAAGGTTTGGTGTGGAGTCAGGTTCTCAGAAGATTCTGGATGCTATGAAAAAAGGAACTACCCTGGCTCAGATTGAGCGAGCTTTTGATTTATGCCGAAAAGCAGGAATAAAGACTCAGGCATTTTTCCTTTTTGGAGTTCCGGGGGAGACTAATCAGACTATAAAAGAAACCATAAAGTTTGCCAAGAGATTGAAGCCAGATAGTGCCCAATTTGCTGTGGTTGTGCCTCATCCGGGGACAGAATTGTATGAGATTTGCAAGAGCGAGGATTGGCTTAAATACAAGATATGGGAAGATTTTTCGGCCGGTAATTGCCTAATTGAGACCCCTCAGCTATCGAGGCAGGATGTGGAGAAGGCTCGAATAAGAGCTTACCGTCAATTCTATTTTCGACCGGCCTTTGTTTTAAGGACCGCCTTCAAAATACATGATTGGCATGATTTCAAAGCTGTGCTCAAGAGTGCTGGCTCAATCGTTGAGCGAATTTCCTTTTTTTCTCGTTCTGGTCGTTCGGCAGTGAAGGCAGATTGTACGGAAGGAATAGCTTGAGCGGGGATAAGGAAATTTCTTCGGTAGTAATTCAAAGTTTTTGATTAAGAAGAGAATTTAGGGCTACTTCATTGTCGTTATTTTTCTGGTAGTATGCAACTAACAGCGGTTGGGGTAGTGGGAGAGTATATTGGAGGAATCTATATAGAGGTTCAGCAAAGATCGTTCTATCTAATCAAGCAGAAAATTGGATTTTCAGAGAAGCCAGAAAGGAGAGGGACTTGCAAGAGCAAGAACTCAGCTTAAAAGACTATGTTGAAGTCATAAAAAGAAGAAAGAAGACTATCCTATTGATATTCTTGATAGCCATAATAGGCAGCGCGGTATTGAGCTTTGTGCTGCCGCCGGTCTATCAGGTGAAATCAGTTGTGAAGATTGGACAAATTGTGGATTTAAGCACCTTCGAGAAAACACCAATTGAAAGTGCTGTTGCATCGGCTCAGTTTCTGCAGGGGCCCGGGCTACTGACAGATGCAATACTGGATTTGAAATTACCCTTCACTCTTAAAGAACTGCGCAAAATGATTTCTGCAGAACCTATTGGGCAGGAGGAGGATTTAGTAGAGATGATAATTGAGATGGCTGACCCACCGCAAGCATTAAGTACATCTCACTACCTTACCGCTAAGCTTGAGGAACGCCATCATCAAATCAAGCTTGAGCATGAAGATAAGACGGCCCTTTTAGCTCAATATGATGGACATATCGCCGGTCTCGATAAACAGCTCATTAACGTTGATAAGAATAAGGAGGAGTTTCTGGCCAAATACGACGAAGAGGTTGAAGGCCTCTATGAGCAACTGGCTCTGATTGACAACTATGGAAAGGAGATTCTAGCTGAGTACGATGCGCGGATTAAGGTAATTAGCGAACAATTAGCTGATATTGAAAAAGATGTTAGTCAGACGAAAGGAGAAATGGCCAAGTTAGAGGAAATTGCTGCGGCCATTTCTCTTGACCTGGAAAACCGAATGAAAGACCCAAAGCCACTCTCAGACGCTGAATCCCGACTGCTCGTGGGCAGAACAGATGATATCACCAATCGAATAGGAGGCTATCGAGTAAACATTGAGATTAAAAAAAATCGATACGATGTTCTAATGAAAGAATTGAGAGAAACTCAGATAAAGAAAACCGAACTCATGCGGAGCATCCAGATTGAATCCGATGTTCTAATGGAGGAATTGAGACAGATTCAGGTCAGGAAAACCGAACTTTCAACAGATGCAGGAAAACAATACGACATTCTTATGGTCCAGTTGAGGGAAGTCGAGACCGAGAAGACTAAACTGGAGAGACTAGATTCAGACGAAATGTATGCTACAGAGACCATTGTTCCTCCCGAGGAACCTGAGGAGCCTATAAGACCCAATATACCTCTGAATATAGTAGTTGCTGCCGTTATAGGTCTGGTGATTGGGTTGGGCCTGGCATTCTTCTTAGAATCTCTGGAAAAGGCCAAGTAAATCACTGAGGAAGAGAAATTGCAGAAGAGAGAGAATAACAATCAAAAAGAGCTTTCAATAATTATTCCCTTATTTGATGAGGAAAAGAACCTTGTTTCACTTTATAATGAACTGAAGTCTACTCTGAGAAGCTTTGGTGAATCCTGTGAGATAATTTTTGTGGATGATGGCAGTCGAGATAATTCATGGTCAGTACTGCAAAGACTCTATAAGAAGGATAAACAGATAAAAGGCATCCAATTCAGAAAGAACTCAGGCAAGGCAGCTGCTCTTTCGGCCGGATTTAAGTATGCTCAGGGAAAGGTGATTATAACTATGGATGCCGACCTTCAGGATGATCCCACAGAAATTCCTGGGTTTATTGAGAAATTGGATGAGGGGTATGATTTGGTTTCAGGATGGAGGTTTGAAAGGCAAGATCCCATTTCAAAAACTCTCCCTTCCAGGATTTTTAACTATATGACTTCCAGGTTAACCAAGATCAGGATCCATGATTTCAATTGTGGCTTCAAAGCCTACCGCCAAGAGGTAGTTAAGGATATCGAGCTTTATGGGGAGCTGCACAGGTATATTCCAGTTATCGCCCATTGGAAAGGATATAGAGTGGGCGAAATGAAGGTAAAACATCATCCCAGAACACATGGAAAGTCCAAGTATGGCCTGGTGCGTCTTTTCAGGGGATTCACCGACCTACTTACGGTTACCTTCTTAACCAGGTATATGAAGAAACCTCTTCATTTATTTGGAGCCGTCGGGTTGTTGCTTTTTTTGATGGGATTCATGGTAAATGTCTACTTTGTGGTTTTGTGGCTGCTGGGACGGGGGATCTGGTTAAGACCTCTATTGCTATTGGGAGTCCTCTTGATGTTGATTGGTTTTCAAGTTATCTCTACCGGATTAATAGGTGAAATAATAGTCAGCAGCCGGGGTAAGACTGATGATGAATATAATATTAAGAGATTCCTTGAGTAGTCGGATTACTGCACAATTCTCTTGCTTAAGAAGGATTTCCTATGCAGATTTCACATTCATTCAGGCGTTTTTTTATGCGCATCAGATTTCTGGTAATCGTGGGGGGAGTTCTTCTTTGGATAGTAACCTCTCAAGTTGTGGAAGTTGTTAAATGGAGTCTTCCCTCCTGGCAAACAATCTTAAGAAATCCTTCCGCTTCTTACGACGAAAGAATGATGTTCAAATGGGGAACCGATTCTTGGTTTCCGGCCTTCGTTAGAGACAATACCCCTCCCGATGCTTGTATTCTCACTCCTCCCTGGGTTGTGCCCTGGGTCAATCAGGGGAACTTCCTCTTGTCGGCATATTTTCTCTATCCCAGGAAAATCTACTACGGGAAAGGTGAAGTGAGAAGAGAACTTGAGGCCAACAAAGTTATTACTCATATTTTGGTGGCCCGGGGAAGAGGAACACCCACCGACCGGAGAATGTTTGGCTGGCCGAAGTTTTCCGCCATCGCCAGAAATTTTGTTCATTTACCTACTAAAAGGGAAGTGTTTCTGGCTGACTTATCCGTTGCTGCTCTTTCATCCGATATGCTCAGAGAGACTTTAGGTAGAGAATTGATACTATCGTCGCCTCTCTTGGAAAACTATCTTTCCGATTCACAAAAAAAGATTAATGAGCACCGAATATTGGACTTTGACTCTCCCTTAGAGTATTTTAACCTGACCTATACCCGCAATAACTACGATTATTGGACTAAAGTAGTGAATGTTCCTCTCAGAGATGGAGTGTCAATCAGAGCTAGAGTAAAGGGCAATATCAGGCACAGTGTTAATCTCATTGCTGAGGTTCGATATGCCAACGATGGGCTAGCTGTTTTTGGCTCTTTGCCTAATCAAACCTATAATTCCTGGGAGACTCTTTCCATTAATGATCTCTATCAAAAAGCTAATAGATATGGACTGGCAAAAGACTGGCCTAGCCAGGGAATGGAGATCACCAGAATCGGCATAAACCCTGGTCTTCCTCTGGAGATGCCCTACCTGGAAAGGTATGGTGTCATAGAACTGGAACGAGGACAGCAAAGGGAAAGAGAACTGGAAACCAGGATTGATTGTGCCCCCATTTTTCTCGCCCGGGGCCATTTCCAGAGAGCCAAGAATGAGATAAAAGAAGCTATAGCTAGCTATCAACTGGCAGAAATACTCAATCCCGAAGATGCCTGGGTTCATTTTTATTTAGGAGAAATGTACTGGAGACAGGGAAAGCCTATCAAGACTATCGAGGAATACCAGAGAGCCATTGAGTTGGAACCTGGCATTGCCTGGTTCTACCTTGCTTTGAGTGAGGTCTATAGGGAGGAAGATAGACCTGATTTAGCTCTAGAGAGTCTTCAAACGGCCATCGAGATTGATCCATTGAGTGGCCTTTACCCTAAGGAATATCTATCCGAAGAGAATCTAACGGGAGAGTGAGATGCAAATTCTGGGATTACTGCTGCCAATACTACTTGGTTTGACCATTTGCCAGTTAATCATTGGAAAGATGGCTATTCCTGTGCGGCTTGCTCTGGCCTATAGCTTAGGCTTTGGTTTTTTAACCCTGGCCATGTTTTTCTTGAATGTTATTGGGCTTAAATTCTCCTTGTTCAATACTACCGTCTTCGTCTTGCTAATAATCGGAGCGTTTTTGGCTTTTTTGAAGAAAAGGAAGTGGTTGGAACTATTCTCGACCCTGAAAGTCAATCCTCTTACCAGGATAAAGCAGTTGATAACTTCTCTTTCTCTTTTTGAGAAAGTGCTTGTGGGATTACTCATCTTCTTCCTTTTTTCACATTTTGTAATTACCATCTATTGGCCCGTCTTTCGTTCTGATTCCCTCACTTTATATGATTTGAGAGCCAAACTTCTTTTTACCGAGCAGTCCTTTCCTGGGGCGCTGGCCAGGTTTGATAATCAGCTGGTAAATATGAACTGGACTCGTCCCGTTTTTGCCCATGCCCCCATGACTTCCCTGGTGCATACCTGGCTCTATCTATGTGGTTGGACCAGTCCAAAGATTTTCTACGCATTGCTCTTCCCCTCTCTGGCCATCTTGTTTTATCATCTCCTGAGAGATTATGTTCCTCGTTACCACGCACTATTATTCACTTTGATTATGCTTACTATTCCCTTTTCCTATGTTTATGCCACCACTTCCTATCCCCATTTTGCCTTTACCTTCTATTTTAGCCTGGGAACTTTCTATCTATATCGCTGGATTCGTCTGCAAAAGATAAGTTACCTATTGCTGGCGGGAGTTCTTCTCGGCTTGAGCGCCTGGGTGAGACAGGTAACAGGGATATTCTTTCTGGGATATTTACTCATTGCGCTGTACTTTGGGTTTTCTCGGCGGCGTTTCCTTGCTCCTTTTCTTTTTGCTGCCTGCTATTTTGCTATCGCTTCTTTGTGGAACATCTATTCTAAGAATGTCTTGAATTTGACCGGAGGAATTGCT
>SDBS01002269.1_pt1 | contig 19316 bp, 13 predicted proteins | sample 2277091 | NCBI WGS metagenome assembly SDBS01 (sample SAMN10404972, study PRJNA504765) | marine sediment metagenome | isolation source: marine sediment core GS10_PC15, 163 cmbsf | place: Arctic Ocean: Southern Knipovich Ridge | collected 2010 | reverse complement strand
ACCTGATTGTACCCAAACCACTTGAATCAGAAGCCAGACAGCTAATAAAAGATCTTAATATTCATAAACTATACTACTATGAGCTAACTTCGTTTGGCATCAAATTTAGACAGGTAATAATTTGAGAATTTCTCCTTTTTTGAAAATTCCCAAGTATCAATAAATTATTCTTCTCTGTGTTCACTTCGCTCTGAGCATGTATGACAACAGACAATTACTCAGTGTCGATGACTCTGATTGCCCCGTTAGATAATTTTGTATCTAATGGGGTTTATCCTTGATGATCTTCTCTGTCTTTTGTCATCTACCCTCTATCCTGTTTTTTTCCCGTTGCGAAGCAGCTACTACCGCATGGAAGGCACGTACCGTTCATTGAAGATGAACCAATCCCCGTTTGAACCTGTTGAAGAACCAAAACCGTTCTCCATTAACTGTCCTATCTTTTATCCTTGTCATTTTCGCCCTACGCTTATCGCCTTACGCTTTTACGCTCTACCGCCTACTGTTTACTGTTTCTCTCTGTGTCTCTGTGGTTTCATTGTTTTTTCCCTTGACAGAGGTTGTAAAAGGGTTATACTGCGAGAGAAAGGGCAATTTATGCGACAAGTAATAATTGACAAACGTTATAAGACCTTAAAAAAACTCGGTGCTGGAGCAATGGGTGTTGTTTATAAGGTCAGGGATTTGAAGGATAATAAAACCATTGCCTTAAAAATGCTCTCAAAAGAGAGAACTTCTTCAGAGGCAGTCAAACGTTTCAAGAGAGAATTTAAGTTACTTGCAGGATTACATCATCCGAATCTCTGCTCAGTATATGATTTTGGTATGCTTAAAGATGGCAGAGGTTATTTTACGATGGAATGTATTGAAGGTAAGGATATTTATAGAGCAGCACAGGGTTTACTCCATAAAAGAATTTATCCCTGGGTTGTTCAACTTTCTCAAGTTTTGGAATACATCCATTCAAAGGGATTGATACATTATGATATAAAGCCCAGTAATGTGTTAATAGCAGAGGGCATGGAGCAAAGGGCAGAGAGTAAAAAACACTATGCAAAGAGCCCTATGCCCTGCGTTAAGCTTATGGACTTTGGACTCACAGGAGAGCAGAGGATAAATGGCGGTGAATTGATTAAAGGGACATTTCCCTATATCGCTCCTGAGGTTATAGAAGGTTTAGCAGTTGACCAGAGAGCAGACCTCTATTCATTAGGTGTATTGCTATTTGAAACCTTTGCAAGGAAACCTTTCAGAGAAGAGGATAAGGATAGTTTTGCGACACTTCTTAAACAGAGAGTGAAGCGTAGTTCTGCAGTACCATCAAAGGGTAGTTCAAAGATTCCAGGTAAATTAGAGAGAGTAATATTGAGGTTGCTTGCTTTTGAACCTTCAGAACGTTTCAGTCGTGCTAATGAAATTATAATGGAGATAAATAAGTTTGTTGATTCGAAGTTTGCACTTGAGACTGAGAAGACGGTTGAGGGTTATTTATTGAGCAGCAGGTTTGTGGGGCGTGAGAGGGAGATGGATACATTGAAATCATTATATGAAGGGGTACTGCAAGGGAAAGGCAAGGTTGTTTTAATTGTAGGTGAAGCAGGTATTGGGAAAAGCAGGTTATTAAATGAGTTCAGGATATTTGCCCAATTGAGACGAAGTCACTGCTTTACTGGTCATGCGCGTAAGGACAAAACTGAACCATTACAACCTTTTTATGATATTTTTAGCGAACTAATCAATTATATGAATGGGTCTGACCAGTCGCGATCCAGGGAGTTTAAGTTTTCACTTGCGGTTCTTTTCAAGATATTTCCCAATTTGACAAATGGACATTTAAGTAAGAATTTGCCCAAACTTGCACCCCTTGGGTCAGAACAGGAAAAGTTGAGAACTTTTGAGGCACTTTCAGAATTGATTAAACATACCACCACAGATTTTGGTGAATTAGTTATATTGCTTGAAGATTTACACTGGGCCGATGATTTAAGTATTCAGTTTTTAGAATACCTGGGGCGCAACTTAGAGGATAGAAATATATTAATTTGTGGGTCTATTCGGAAAACAGAGATAACCAGGAATGCGGTGATTAAAAAGATAGTAAAAAGATTGTGTAATGAAGGTCATCTTTCTCGGATTGAGCTGAAACCACTGAAATTCAGGAGTCTTTACTCATTATTGGATTCGACAATAACACCTAAGTCTAATTCATCCGAACTTGTTAGGTATCTTATGGAGAAGACTGGTGGCAATCCGTTTTCTGTTGAGGAAATAATGAGAATGTTGTTACTGAGGAGGGGAGTTAGCATTGGAAAAAAGATAGTGATAGGGGATTTCAAACAGGTTTCGATTCCTGAGTCAATAGAGGATCTGGTTTTAAGGAGGTTGGAAGATCTAAGTAATGATTCAAAGAGAGTTCTCAAGTTCGGAGCTGTTTTGTTGAAGGGTTTCAGTTATGATTTCATGAAGCGGTTAACAGAATTGAAAGACACCGAGTTATCGAAGTCCCTGTGGGACTTAAAGAGGAAACAGATTCTATTTGAAAAGGGTAACAGCTATTTGTTTTATCACTCGACATTAAGTGATGTAGTCTCCAAAAGGTTGGACTATCAAGAGAAGAGGAACTTAAATTATCAGATAGGGAGGACACTGGAGAAGGTCAATCGAAAAAATCCAAAGCGAGTGGCTGAGGATTTAGCATATTACTTTATCAATGCAAAAGATCGCAGGAAAGGGGTATCTTACGGTCTACTGGCAGCCAGAAAGAGTAGTGAACGATTTGCAAATGAACAAGCGATTAGATTCTACAGGGGTGTGCTTGGTCTTTTGAATGATAAAAACCAAAAGCTGCGGTTCGACATACTACAAAAGTTAGCTAAGGTAGAAGACCATATTGGTTATTATGATGATGCGATTAAGGACTATAATAGGGCACTAAAAATGAAGATTGGAGCAGTTGAGAAAAGGATCAGACTCTATCTTTGTATTGGTAACGTTTATGAACGAGGAGGAAATTATAATAATGCGTTACCTATTTTTCGGAGAGGGAGCCGACTCATAAAAGAGATGAAACCTGGTAGGTTAAAGGATCTTTTACAGGCTAATGTTAATGTTAAGATATGCAGCACTTATCAGAGAACAGGACATTATGATAGGGCTGATAAATTCAATTTCGATTCATTAAGGAGCTTGAAAGGTCTAAAAGGAAAAGAAGCATTAGGATGGATGGGTAGCATATATTCAAGTCTGGGTGTTATGGAGTCTCATAAAGTCGACTATGGAAAAGGTGATTATGATAAAGCTATTTCATATTACAAGAAGGCTTCAACATACTACAAAAGAATGGGATCAGAAGACAGAATTGCAGCTGTTTTGAATAATACAGGTATTTCCTATTTTGTAAAATTCGAGTTTCAAAAGAGTTTCGATTGCTATGAAAAGGCAATCCGAATATCAGAAAAAACAGGAAATCAGTTTGGCATGGCGATTTTGTTAAATAATCTTGGGGTTGGTTATAATGATAAAGGATATTACCTGAAAGCATTAAACTGTTATCAGAGAGCACTTTCCATTTCGAGGAAAATTGGGAACCCTTCTTTAACGGGAACCGCTCTCTGGGGGATTGGTGAAAGTTTCCTACGGATGTGTGATTATGAAAAGGTTAAAGAATACTGCGAAAAGGCACTAAGGATTCATGATTCTATAGACTACAAAGAAAAAATGACATATCCAATTGAGACTATTGGAAACCTGCATAAAACAGAAGGAGATTATGATCTTGCTCTGAAATCCTACAGAAGAGCAGTAAGGATTTACAGAGATATTGGACATCAAATAAGTCGACAACCTTTGTTTGTGAAAATCAGTTCAACATATATAGAGATTGGAAGATTCTCAATTGCAGAAAGATATGTTAAGAAAGCTCTAAAGACCGCAACCAGACTAAACTCAAAAGAACTTAAAACGGAATGCTATTTAGTTCTGTGTCAAATGAACATAATGATTAAGGATTACCATTTAGCCAGAGATTATTGCAGGGAGGGAATAATCAAAGCTGAGGAATTGATGATGAGACGGCAATTACTCCAGTTTCTCATTCTTCTATCAGAGATAGATTATCGAGAAGAAAAATACATAAAGGGGATTAGGGTTGCCAATAAGGCAGTGAAGTTAGCAAAGGAGATAGGAACCAGGGATCTTTATGCAGATGCATTGTTGAGAAAGGTAAAGAATGAGATAAAAAAGGGTAATTTAGCAAAAACAGAGGTTTTTAGAAACTTAGATAAGGTGAAGAAGGTTGCTGAAGAGATTGATTGCCCTGAGATTCGCTGGAAGATCTACTTTGAATATGGCAGATTTCTTCAAGATAAAAAAGACTATCTTAAGGCTTTAGGGTATTACAAAAAATGTATTAGAATATTTATGGATGTGAGTAACAAGATTAAGAATGAGGTTCATAGAAAAAGCTATTTGAATCGTCCTGACCGGCAAGAAGTCTATTCGAGCGTAAACGAGATTGAAAGACTGGCATAGGTGGATTAATCTTATGAAGAATCTTTATATAAGAAAAATAAAATGAGAAAGAAAAAGAGAGATGTTGCTTTAGATAAGTATCTTAATAAGATAGAAAAATTAGAGAAAAAGTTGGAACGTGGTAAAGAGCCCGACGAACTACTGAAGGAAATCCGAAATCTCAATTCACTATTAGAGATTACCCATTCTATCAGTACACCAAAAGATTTCAATGAATTGCTTGAACTAATCGTAGATTCAGCAATTATGATAACCAGAGCTGAGCGGGGTTTTTTGATGCTTTTCCGCAAAGATGGTAATTTAGAATTTAAGGTCACCAGAAATATAGATAAAAAGACACTGGAGAGTGAGGAATTTAGAATCTCAAGAACTGTAGTGAATCAGGTCCTTGCAACTAATAAGTCTCTATTTTTAAGTGATATCTTCAAAGACAAGAAATTTAGGATTAGTGAAAGTATCGAAGCACTTGGATTGCGTATGGTAATGTGTGTACCTCTAATGGCAAAGGAACATGTTCTTGGGTTACTTTATGTAGATTCTCATTCAAAAACAGAAAGTTTTACCAGATTAGAAGAGAGAATATTCGAAGCATTCGCTGCTCAGGCGAGTGTGGCAATTGAGAATAGTTATCTATATGACTCAAGTGTACATGATCCTCTAACTGGACTCTACAATTACAGCTACCTTCGTGCCCGTCTTGAGGAGGAGATTATTCGAGTCCTTGGATATAAGGAAGGTAATATTTCATTTCTTATGCTGGATTTGGATAACTTTAAGTCAATAAATGATTCTTATGGTCATCTATTTGGTAATTCTGTTCTTGTGAAGGTGGCGGAGCTTATTAAGGAGACTGTAAGGAAATATGATATTCCAGCAAGATATGGTGGTGATGAATTTGCTGTTCTAATGCCTGAGACTGATGTACAGGATGCGAGGGAGCTTGCAAGTAGATTACAAAAGAGGATTTCGAATTTGAGATTTCAGGTTGGAAAGGAGAACATTTCAATAACCTCGAGTATGGGAATGTCGGTATTTCCCGTTAAGAAGATTGTTGATAGCGAGAACATAATTGTTGAAGCAAGCAATGCCCTTTTTATTGCAAAAAGAAAGGGTTTCAACCAGATTAGTGTATTTGGTTTTCGCATAGATGAAAAGAAACGTGCTCCTGATATTATTGGGAAATCCAAGGTACTTGATGTGGTGAAGGAAACGATATCGAGACTTGCAAAGACTGACGCCACTGTTTTAATTATAGGTGAGACAGGAACAGGGAAGGAACTTGTGACAGATTTCATTCATCAGAAAAGTCCCAGGTCAAGTAAACCATTAGTGGTAGTGAATTGTGGAGCTATCCCAGATAATCTATTAGAGAGTGAATTATTTGGATATGAAAAGGGTGCATTTACAGGTGCCTATAGACAACATATTGGGAAGTTTGAAGCTGCACAGCAAGGGACGATTTTTCTTGATGAGATCGGTGAACTTCCATCTCATCTTCAGGTAAAGATACTACGTGCGATTGAGCAAAAGGAGATAGATAGAATTGGTGGGAGATTACCGATAAAGGTAGACATCAGGGTGATTGCCGCTTCGAACAGAGATTTAGAGGAAGAGGTAAAGAAAGGTAATTTTCGAAAAGATCTCTTCTATCGGTTGAGTGTTGCGACAATCTATTTACCTCCGTTGAGGGAGCGTCCCGAGGATATTGATATGCTAACTGAATACTATTTAAATCAGATGAATAAAAGATATGGAAAGAGATTTTTGGGTTTAACCAGAGGTGCGAAGAAAGAGATGATGCACCATTCCTGGGCTGGTAATGTTCGTGAGTTAATCCACCGTATCGAAAGGGCAGTTATAATGGGAACAGGGAAGTATCTTGAAGAAAAGGACCTCGGTTTAATGTTAACAGAATCTAAGAAAGTAAAGACAATAAGAGAATTAAGGGGTGAAGCAGAGAAAGAGGGTGTTATTCAAGCTCTTATTCGCAATAATTGGAAAATAACTCAATCCTCAAAGCAGCTGGGAATAAGCAGACAGACATTGAGGGACCTGATGAGGAAACACAACATCACAAAATCTTCTGTATAATCTGTTAAATGAATGTAAGGGGTCTGACCCCAATAATGTACCAAGTTTCGCAATTTATGAATTAAAGGACGGAAAATTTACCAGTAAAAATACCTTAAAAAACGTGTCCTTATAAGTATTGCCAAATTTAGGGACGGAAAACTTACCACTTTTTTGGTTATTCCCAAAATTCAGATATTGGTCCGTAAAGATAAGTGGAATTTTGCAAACCTCTATAACCCTCCAAATTGCGTAAGTTAGTTACACATTCTACCTGATTCAAGGGGTTGTTTCATAGAACATTTAAATTCAGGCACAAATCTTGCCCTACTAAATTGCAGAGTGAATTTTGATAGGGTTCTTCCTTTTGCCCTTTCTTCATTTCGCTCCTTCTTTATTTGGAGTATGGAGGTGAAGGCATTGTAATCAATATACCTTTGCCTCCGTTGAAATCTATGAATGCATGTTTAAGTGTGTATGCTAAAGCGAAAGGAGGTGATGAAATAAAGGTTAAGAATCTCGACCAGGTTTAGCAAGGATGATACCTGGTTTCAGTTGAGTATATTCCTTAATAGGAACCTTATAAAAAAGGAGTAAAAATGCTTAGAAGATTGACAGCAATAGCTATAATTTTGGTTGCCTTCTATTCCTTTGCATTTGCTGCTGGATTTTATGGAACCGCATCCGATCATGATGGCAACGGTCTTATTTTTGCAAAGATTGATATCGTTAATGTCCAAACACATGAATATCAAGTGTTTGGCACAATGTGGAGCATAAATCCTCCTGGTGATTGGCAAACCACAAATACTATTCCTGCAGGTAGATATTACATTGGTGCTAGCTATAAAGAGAATGGAACAACCTATTATTCACCATGGTACATACGTAGTTGTAGAGAAGGAGGTCCTGGGCGCGTAAATATTCAGTGCACACTATTGATTAGACCCAATCTTAAACCGAGGTAGTCATTAGAAAGACATAGGGGGACAATATTTCATTGTCCCCCGCTGCAGTGTGACAATAATAGCTCTGATCTAAAATGTCTACTTCGTGATGTTAGAATCTGGTGACTTTAAGGAAGTGAAGAAGGTGACATTATTGAGATAGATAGTGAGACATAAAACATATTTTCTACCCATCACTCAGGAAAGGAGGTGATGAAACAGATACAGAAATCAGATCCAGGTTTTCAAGTGATGGGGACCTGAGTTTGACAGAGTATATTCCTTATATGGAGGAGGAATGATGAAGAAAATTGTGCTCACTTCACCAGCACCGCTGCCCCAAAGGGCGAAGGAGGCAAAAATGTTGATTAAAAATAAAAAATGGGTATTCCCTTATATTTTGGGTTCTATTTTGGTATTACTATTTGCTGGATTGGCTCATGCTCAAACAACGACCGGACAGGAAAACTGGGTCTATACCTACAATAACCCTACTTATGATAGGAATGATTTTGCCAATGACATTGTTGTGAATCCCTATGACGGCAACATCTATCTCGCTGGAAGGACTTACAGAACCAGCAGTTATTATTATTTCAGTGTGATAAGTCTTAATCCAGGTACAGGTGATACGAACTGGACCTACAGGTATAATGGACCAGGAAATGCATATAATGAAGCCTATTCAATTGTTGTTGGTGCTGATAAGCATATCTATGCTGCAGGATATACATATGGCAGTGGTACCTGGTATAAAGAGCTCACAGTTGTAAAACTTGATACCTTAGGGAATGAGAAACATGTCTACAAGTATAATAAATGCAGTAACCAGGATGATGAAGCTTTCGATATCTTTTATGGCCCTGATAGGCATATTTATATTGCAGGATATGGTGAAGGGACTGATGGGAAAGCTGATTTCACAGTCATAAAACTTGATACAGCATTGGTACAGAAACGGGTCTACGAGAGATTAAGTACCTGGACCAACCAAGCTCTCTCAGTTGTTGTAGATTCGGATCTAAATGTTTGGGCTGCTGGACATACAAAGGGTCCTGTCAATTTAGATTTTACAGTTGTAAAGCTTGATACTCACCTGACACAGCAGGGAATCTACCTGTACGGAGAAGCAAGCAGCAATGATTACGCAGTGGACCTTTGCCTGCCATGGAGCGGTACTGGTGTCTATGCAGCAGGTCGTACAAATAGTGGTGCAAATTTCAATTTTGCTATTGTAAGTCTCGATGCTTCATGTAATGAGAACTGGCGCTACATCTATGACGGACCTACTGGCGGATATGACGAAGCCTATTCGATTGTTTGTGGTCCTGATAATGCTGTCTATGCTGCGGGATATAGCGGTGGAAGTGGAACGGGTAGGGATTACACAGTTATAATGATGAAACCTGGAGATAGTTGGATATACCGGTATAATGGAACTGGAAACAGCTCTGATGAAGCATTGTCAATTGATATTTCTCCTTCAGGTGATTATGTCTATGCTGCGGGATATAGTTACGAAACTGGTAATAACTATGACATCGTTGTGACTAAACATAGTCTCTCTTCTGATACTTCTGCACACTGGGTCTATACGTATAATGGAAACAACGGCAATGATAGAGGTCGAGCAATTGCTACAGGAAGTGATGGAAACACCTATGTTGGAGGACATATCAGACCTACTGGCAGTTATTATAAAATGGCAGCGATAAGTCTACCACAGAATTTTCCCCCAACAATTCCTTCATTAGTTTCTCCTACGAACGCTGAGTTCTTAAATGATACAACAGTTTCTTGGTTTTGGCATCCCTCAACGGATTTCGAGACATCTATTTCTGGTTATTACTTAGCACGTTCGATGAATCCAGCTTTTGCCATATATGATAGTGTTTGGGCTGCCGGTACAACTTATACAGGTCCTCTTACCGATACAACATGGTACTGGGCAGTCAAAGCTCAGGACAGCCAGGGGAATCAAAGCGACTGGTCAGGGATCTGGTCTTTTAGTTTTGATCTTACCCCACCCGATAATCCTTTGCTTCTTAGCCCAATAGAGGACATCATTGTAACCGACACATCTGTTGCATTTGAATGGGGATCAGTAACTTTTGGTACTAGGGAAGTTCCATCTCCGGTAAGTTATGTACTTCAGGTAGACACCACTGTGTCATTTTCCTCTCCCATTATGACTGATAGCAACACTGCAACTGCAACCACATTGGAATTTGCTGCTATTGATGCCTATTATTACTGGAGGGTTAAGGCTTATGACGTTGCAGGGAACCAGGGTTCTTATTCAAATCCTGAGACCTTTAGGATAGACATAACCCCACCAGCGATTGACTCCGAGACCGTTTGGGAGGAAACATTTTTCTGTGGTCCTTTTGATTGTTTTGCCAAGGTTACAGACATGTGGGGTATTGACGGAGTTCTTTTGTACTACAAACGTATGGAGGATCCTGCCTGGTTCTCCACTCCCATGTCACAAGGATCAGGTGACTGGTATCTTGCTCAGATACCTGCTGGGACTATCGACCAGGATACAATAAAGTATTACTACTATGCAATAGATAACGCAGAGTATGAGACAAGAGTGCCAGAAACAGATTATTACTGGTTTATTGCAAATTCAACTGGCATTGTAGAGGATAATCCAGAAATTCCAAACATCTTCGCGTTTAATGTAAAGGGTAATCTGATTAAAGGAAAAGCTACCTTTAATTTGTCACTACCCAGGAGTGCTTCAATAACCCTTGAAATATATGACGCTTCAGGGAGACGTATTGCCACACCTGCAACTGGTATGAGGTCTGCAGGTAACCACACAGTAACCTGGACTCCAAGTGCAAACGGTATCTATTTCTATTCATTGAAGTCACAGTGGAAGAGAGAGACTGGAAAAATTTTGTACGTACGATAACTTTTTTTGAAGGGCAGCCCAAAAAAATACGGGTTGCCCTTCTGTTTTACAATAACTCCAAATTACATTAATTAAGAGAAACAAATTCCATATTACATCTCTGTGCCTCTGAGGTTCTTTTTTATTTTTTCCTTGAATTTAACCTTGGTTTTGTGTATAATAGTCCCCGTAAGATAGAGGAGGTATTAAAAAAGAGGGGAAAAGGACTTGACAAAAAAGCTTTAGTTTGCTATAAGTCGGTTGTTAATCTTTGTAATTGGAATGCAAATAATAGCAAAATCTTTGCAGTGAGGTTGCAGATGGATGTTGAGCATATAAAAAGAATCGTGAGAGATCAAGAGGAGGAGATCAGGGATAAATTCAAGAAAGAGAAGATTATCAGTAGAGAATGTGAGGGACAGAATTTGCTGAAATCCAATCTTCTTGTGATAGTAGGAAATGCGGGGTCAGGCTTCAAGATACAAAATAGAATTCGTCTAAGTTAAAGAATTACTAAAGGTAGATTAACATCCAAGATTGAGATAAGTTCTCTCATTGTATCTCAGTGCTCCGTTCGATAGGCTCAGGACTACGCTCTGTGGTTCTTTTTTATTTTTTCCTTGAATTTGTGGTTGGTTTTTAGTATAATACTCCTTGTAAGATAGAGAATAATGCCGGAGTGGCGGAATAGGTAGACGCGACGGACTCAAAATCCCAAAACAGCCATTTTACTAACTTACCATTTTACAACATAATACCTTATAATATCATAACTTAATCCCATTTTTTGTTTGTCTCAATCTATGCCAATTTTAGCCAATTTGAACCTGTCATAGACACTATTTGGACACCCAGAATAATAACTCGTTGAACAAAAAAAACAGCCCCCAAAAAGGAGGCTGTTTTCGTTCTTTTCACTGATGTTTATCTCACAAGTGTGACCTTCTTTACAGATGTGAAATCACCAGATTTTAGTCTTGTGAAGTAGACTCCTGCTGCAACCTTCTGATTACTATTATTACTTCCGTCCCATCTCTCACTATAAACACCAGCATCCTTTTTCGCATGAACAATGGACTTTATAAGCCGTCCACTTATGTCATAAATATTAAGAGAAACATAACCAGGATTTGCAATTGAATAGGATATTGTTGTATTACTTACGAATGGATTTGGTGAAGAAGTTTTGAGAGAATAAACAAATATCGGAATATGTGGCTCGTCTCCTACAGATGAACTAAAAAAGGATAAAACCTCATGTTTAGTTTGGATCTCAAAATCAAAATAGTTCCCTTCTGTCCATAATGTCAAAATGTCTGTAGGTGAAGTTGGTGGATAAATAGCAAGATGAGGATAGCGAGAATGTGCACTTGTATAACTAACATTTTCTGGTGTAGACCACCCAGTAGTCTTTTCACTTCTCCATATATCAAGCTTGTATCCATAGCCGTATTCCTGCCAACTTGCCAATGAAAAGTTGAGAAGAATAGGATAACATTTACTAGATCTAGGTTGTGAAACTGTTTCAATCTCTGACCATGATTCTCCATCTCCATAAATAACTCTTATTTTGTTCCTCGTCGGAATTCCTGCCGTTGTTCCGTGATCAAGTCCAGGACCAAATATAAGAGGTTTTTCCCATATGAAAGCAATAGAGTCATTTTTTACATCAATACAAGGATGAGAACCACTAAAAATATCTTGGATAGAACCCCACACTCCAGAGGAGTTTCTTTGAATATAATATATTCTCCCCACTTTTTCATATGCTATATGAATGCTGTTATCAGAATTTCGAATTGCTAACGAAGCAAGCCCTTCTCTAGCATATTGGTCTATAATAGTTGTATCCCTAAGATAATCAGGGACGGTCTGAGTATAGAATGAACCATAAACAAGAGTATTTGAGTTATTTTCTGAGAGCATATTAAAAACAACCCTTGCAGAATCATCCGTACCTATTGAAAATGAAGGCGGTGAAAGAGATAATGTGGTATCAAAAATACAGTTTCTATCCCAATAATCATCTTCTTGCCATCCATAGAAAACTCCGTGCCGTACAGGTTCTCCCCAAGATGTGTCAGATGTAACTACATCACCGATCCATATTACATGTGGATTATTGTTACTATCTAGAGAGATAACTGGTGTAGTTCCTGTGCCAATGGCTTGTGAAGGAAACCAACTTTGACCAAAACCATCGGATCTTGTATACCAAATTTCTTCATCATTTTCAAAAACCATATGAATATTGCCATTTACATCACAGATCATCTTTTTTCCATTATTAGGAAAAGTTGCCTTTTTTGTATCAGAGAAAAAAGCCGGAGTCTGAACACAAACCACATTTGTAGGGAGACTTTCTGTCGCTCCTGAGATAGCTCTAACAATGTAAGCATAAGTTTGATCAGGATCAACAGATTCATCTGTGTAACTAGTTTGATCCCAATTTTCTTGAATCAAGTCGAAAGGACCAGAAGGGTCGTCCTGTCTATAGATGTTGTACAATACATCAGGTGTATCACTTGGATTCCAATTCAGCGGAATAATTTCTGCCCCTAAAAGATAAATTCTAAGCCACATTGGTGGATGTGGGGACAGAACAAAATGAATTCCGTCAGATATTCCATAACCTGCATAATCCTTACACCAAAACAGATTGTTAAGTAATTGTAGCCATTGTACTGGATGTGAACATGTAAGACATTCTGTTAGACAGGCAGGTCCAGGAAACTGGTTTAGTACATAGTTTTTACCCCCATCACGGATATCATAGTTATGAGCAGAAGGAAACGCCATAAGATAGTTCCAGAGACAGTCATGAACACTTTGTGCTAAGTCAATCGACGCCGCATCTTTGTACAAAGTCATTGTTCCGTGATCATCTGGATTATCGAACGCATTATTGTGTATACTAACAAAGGTACGACAAACATATTGTTCATTTTGGTGATTACTATCTTGTCCTTTAGCAATCCTCATCCTATCTGACATGTATACAAAACGATCGTCATACCTTGTCATTATGACATCTCTTCCCCATGTCCATCGTAAGTCAGGAAGAGCTACTAGAGCAATGTAAAGATTAAAATCAGCTTCATTTGGGTCATCATCACCATTTAGGCCAGGCGCACCTCCATCACTTCCACCATGTCCTGGGTCCAGACAAACATCCATTATGAAGGCAAATACAGGGGTCACAGAGACAAGGAGAATAAACAAGGTAGAAATTATTTTTATTTTGCAACTCATTTTTCACCTCGCTTTTCAAGTATGTAGTATACATATTCTCGATCTTTTAATCCCCCTTCTGTCTTATCTAATTTCCAGTGTTTAACCAAAATTTTGTTATCAGGAAGCCACTTTAGATAAGTTTCCACTTCATCTGTCCTCGCTAACTTTTTCTTTCCTGAACCATCTATATTCACAACATAAACATCTGATTCTACAGGCATCCATACTGTATGAAGTTCCTCTTTTAACACCTTCACATAGGCGACCATACTTCCATCTGGTGACAAACTATATCCCACACTGCTAAATCCTGAGATCTCATCTATTTCATTCAAAGTACCGTTTAAGACATCCACAGTTATTAAAGATTTCACTAAAGATTTTCCCTTTTCACTTGCAGCATCAAAAAGAATAGTCTTTGAATTCTGCACCCAGAAAAAATCACTAACAGAAAGATCTGGAGTTAGTATTTTCCCATTTTGACCTTCCTTCCATGCCCATAGTTCTTTATCCCCATATGTTTGTCTTCCTTGGAAGAATTTTCCTGGAAGGGGTGGTCGCTTACAATACCCCAACCATTCGCCGTTTGAAGACCATTTGGGTTGTGAACTTGGATATCCTGAAGTGAACTTCACAATATTGGTCGAAACATCCTCAACTACTATGCGAGGGTTTATTCCTCCTACTTCTTTTGTTGTTACCCCATCTTTTTCAGTCACTACTCTAGCTTTTTTGTTCCCATCCTTTGTAATCGAAGTATTTGAAGCTTCAAGAAAAAAGAAAACTAAATCATGAACTCCTACTGTATCTTCAAGCAAAATATTGTGATCTATTCTTTCCAATCTTATGTTTTCTGCACCACCTTTTGAAAAAAGACAGGCTGGTAGTGAGTAAAATAAAAAGATAACGTAAATGAAAAGCTTCATTTTCTCCTCCTTTCTAATTATATATAATTTTCAAAGTCCTGTCAAGACGAAACCCCCTCCACCAGATTTAATTGCACATTTTGCACCTCCTTTCTTTTTTTTCACTTATTCTTCTTATCTTTCTGAGTCACCAATGCAGTAGTGGCAATTATCATAACCTTCGCTATGAGCTTGACTAAGAGTATCCGGAGCGAAGACCACTGCATGCCCTGCCTTGATGATCTCATTTATCTGGCAGTTTGCAGTCTCCTTATTTAGGTTATGAACTTCCATCTTTGATGAACTGCTGTTGCCAAGATAATTCTTGTCTGTTGGTTTACTATATACAGGTGTTACCATATTTATCACCTCCTCTTTTCTTAATAAACATAGCAATTTTAATGCCAGGATTTTGTGTGAAAAAACAAGTCAATCAATATATAAACTTACTTTTTGAAAAATATTTTCGTACTACTAAAAATCAAGATCTATTTCAAAAACTGCGACATAAATGTCGCAGTAAAAGCAGTGTTTTTCGTAACTTGTATAATACATTAACTTAAGGTGGGACAGAAATGTCGCACCAAAATAGCCTATTTTCGTAAGTTAAATAGTATAAGAACTAAGATGCGACATAAATGTCGCAGCTGTTTTTTAACTTAAAGTATTTTAATAGAAATATGGAATGGTGTGGAATAAAAGTAAACTTCTATTATATCAGTTTAGAAATTCTATATAACCTTAAAAATAATTATGTTTTATACAGTTTCATTTAACACTTTCTCGCAGTAAAATAATCAATATTAATTACCTTAATTTAACAACCTTTTTAACATCACAACCTCGAGCTCTCAAAAAATAAATCCCAGGTTTAACCTTATTCCCTTCTCTATTTCTCCCATTCCACTTGTCTTTAATCTCAGTAATAAACTTCCCAGAGATATCATAGACCTTTACTTCTGAACAGCCTTCTATTCTTAACTTATTATTAAAAGGATTTGGGAAAACCTTTATTTTCTTCAAACTAACAATATTGTTTTTCTCAGAACAGCTAGCATATTCACCACCTGCTTCCCTATATCGTTCAACAAATTCTTGAAGATATTGATTTGCTATATTCTGACTATGTATTATTAAAGTATTCTCATCATTATACAATTCACCATTATTTGACCAATTCTGTGAACCTGTTATCACAATAGGCTCTGAATAGCAATCAGCGTCAATTAACATATATTTGTGATGTAAAAATTTCATACCCCAAGGAGATTCAACAGAATCTGAAAAAACAGGTACAGGAGGAATCCAGGGATTTACACCATCACCTGTCATATCTCTACTTTTGCTATATTGACCAAGCCAATCTGTTCTATCAAAAACCCCTTTTACAGAATTTCCTGAATCCCATTTCACTTTCATAGTGTCACAGATATCCTGACGGGTAAATGAAAAAATACAGAAATATATTGTTGAATCTGCTGTTAAAACTGCATTACATATTTTTTCAGTTGAATGATCAGATGGTGAAAAATAGAGCTCAACTGGAATAGAATCTATTAGAAAACTATGCTGTGTATTATCTTCTTTATTTGTGTGAAATTTTGAATTAAGTGGATCTGGAATATTAGTATTGCTACCCCACATTTCTTCAAATTCAATTGTATATGCTCGAACAAGTTCATGATCCTGAATCTCGATTGCATTATTTGCATTTGACTCTGTCCCATTATCTGTTATATTGTAAGATCCTGTCCAGACCCAATCGTCATCTACAGATGAAGAGTCTCTGAAATCAAAAATAGCAAATTTATTATGCATTTTGTATGTCCGAGGATTACCGCCAAAAGAGTCATTAATGACAGGTATCCCAGCATTTCTTAAACTATCAACAGCCTCATTATAAAAATGACTGAATTCTGTTATAACTCTCACATGAATTCCCCTGATAAAAGCTGATATCAGGGAATTTACTATATTTTGTCTTTCTATATCATAAAAACAAAAATCAATTGAATACTGTGCTTGAACAATCCTATCAATCAGTTTTTCATCAAGAGCAACAAATCCCTGTGCTTTATTTGGATTCGCTAATGTTGTATCAACTGAATGTGTAAAATAAACATTTATCTCTGAACCCAGAACTTCGGAAAAGAAAACAAAAATTAAACTAACAAGGATTACCTTTTTCATATCTTCCTTTTATTCGCGTTCCAATTTTAACAAAACTTTTAATAAGTGTCAATAGGAATATGGGATTTCACTATCACCAAGATGAAACCCATCTACTTATGAATTTTTTATTTTCTTCAGCAACATTCCACCAACCATATTCAGTTGAGTTAGTTTTTATTGCATCATATTTCCTTAAATAAGAATTGACAAATTCTAAAATATAATTTATAATGAATCAATAATATATTAATAAGGAGCTGGAGTGTCCAAATTCTACTTGAGGTATGATGAATCAAAAGAAAAAGCAGGAATAAAAGAAGATATCCTTAGCGATCAAATTATTCATAGTTGGATACAGTTAGGTCTTATTGAAAGGAAAAAGAACTATCATAGTCTTTATAGTAATAATAGCGTTGAGCAACTCAAATTATGTGCTAAACTAAGATTGAATTATGGCAAAAATACAAATAAAATGCGTATATTATTAAATGATTACTTCTTATCATATCTTAGCGAAAGATTGGAAAGAATCTCATGTGAGGAATTATCTAATATGATTTATAAAGCAAAGGAGAAATGAGATGAAAAAGAATAATAATGAGATAATTTTGCTTTTTTCCGGAGGAAGGGATAGCTTCTTATCTTCTTGCTATTTAATAGAGAATGGATTCAAGGTTTATATGGTTACATTTGAAAATGGTGCTGGTTTGCAATCGTATAATGCAGAGCATGGTGCTAAAAGGATCATTAAAAGGTATGGTGCGGATAGGTCAAGATTTTTGGGTGTTCAATGTATTGCTGGAATTTGGAGAGAATTTTTCTTACCATATTTTAATATGAAACCAAGTGAAATAATAAAAGAATATGGAGAAATTACAATATCACAATTTCATTGTTTAACATGTAGATCATCAATGTATATTTGGACTATTTTGAAAGCCAAAGAAATGAATATTGAAAAAATTGCTGATGGTGCTCGAAAAGATCAGGGATTTGTGATTGAATCACCTGGCATGATTAGCAAATTTAGGAAGTTTCTTTCAGAATATTCAATAAGTTTATTGCTGCCTGTTTATGAACTAGATTCCAATTGGAGAAGGAAAAATTTACTATTACTTAAGGGATTTGTGCCTAAAACGCTAGAACCGCAATGTTTAGTTGGAGTTCCCCTGCCTGGAGGAAAGCCACCTGATGAGGATGTTCAGAAGGCAGTGATAAAGTTCTTTGACAAAGTTATATTGCCTCGTTCACGGAAAATTATAAAAAGCCAGATGAACAGTATTTTAGATAATCAGGGAGAAATATGATACAAGAAGATATGCGAAGCAAAAAATTTATTTTAATTCCATTCTGTTTAATCTGTCAAGCTTTTCAAGCAAGAGGAATTGTGAGATATGGCTGGCATGGCATAATAAAACCAATTGTTGAAGAACTAATAAGGCAGGATGTAAATTTAATACAGATGCCATGTCCTGAAAGTATGTTTGGTGGTTATGAGGAGGGATTACGGAGAACTCCTAAAGGCATACGAGAATATAACAATCAGGAATTTCGGAGTCTTTGCAACAAGCTAGCTCTAGAGATGGTTACAATCATTGAAGCTATATTATCTAATGGCTTTGATATAATCGCAGTTCTTGGCATAGAATACTCACCTTCCTGTGCGATTAAGTATCAATATTCAAATAAAGGAACAATACGAAGGTCAGGAATTTTTATTGAAGCACTAAAAAAATTATTAGCTGCTAAAGATATACATATTCCTTTTATTGGCATAAACAGAAGAGGTATTAAAAAAAGTTTGGATGAAATAAAGAAAGTTTCAAGACCATATACTCAATCTGAGCTGAAGTTAATTAATTGTAGTTAACCAAGTCTGGATAATTGTTGTGGATGACTAAACCTCAAAATGTTGCAATTTTGCTGTTTCAAATCCCTTCACAGTCCCAGAATAAACTTTCTTAAACTTCGTCCTATACCTTCTAAAATTGGGCAAATCCACCTCTCTCATTGAAAAGACAATTATTTTATCATTCCATTTTAGACCATATTGTTCAACAAGGATGGTGGGAATATTCGGGTAATTAGTTCTGAAAGTCGTGACATATTTACCTTTCATTAGATTTTTATATTTCTTTGGCACATTTGCATTTCTGCTATAAACAGGCACAAGTTTTTTTACAATTAATGGCATTCTTCTTACCCTAAGGGGTATATAGCAGTTGTTTTCTCACTAATTTTATTTTTAATTAAGTAAAATATTATTTAATTCATATTTTAATCTTTTTTCTATTTTTATTTTTATCTCAACCTTTATCTAATATTTTTTTGAAAAGATAAGGACTCTTTATTTAGTTAATTTTTGTGTCTTTACAGTTTTTGCGAGCTCTTTTTTTGGACCCGGTTTTTAACCAGATTCTCAACGATTTTGTCAGTGACCGCGCCCTTTGTAATTTCAATTAGAGGAAAAAGACAAAATAGAGGCTCATTACATCTGCCTTTTAGCTTAATAATAGCTTGACCAACTTTTAGCTTATCAATAAACCTGAATTGCTC
>SDBS01002268.1_pt1 | contig 19319 bp, 16 predicted proteins | sample 2277091 | NCBI WGS metagenome assembly SDBS01 (sample SAMN10404972, study PRJNA504765) | marine sediment metagenome | isolation source: marine sediment core GS10_PC15, 163 cmbsf | place: Arctic Ocean: Southern Knipovich Ridge | collected 2010 | reverse complement strand
AAAAACAAAATCAGAATTATTGGCGCCGGATACTGGCGGAAAGGAAAGAAAATATATGAAAGAGAAAATAAAATACACGGATGAGCCTATCGGAAAGGTGAAGGTGATTTCCGACTTCCTTCCTTCACCTGAAGAGCTGGTTCTGAAAGACGAAACCGTTAAAGTCACGATTGCTCTCAGCAAAACCAGCGTAGAGTTTTTTAAGAAAGAGGCAAAAAAATACAATACTCAGTATCAGAAAATGATTCGCAGATTATTGGATGAATATGCGGCTCACCAATCTTAAGCTGTCCATAACCATGGCATGAACGCTGACGGGTTTTCGCTGTGCTCAAACCCCGCAGGTTATGCCCACGATAGATGTGGACAGAGCAGAGGATGGAGCGCACTTCATCAAGGCTCACGTAGCCTTATCATAAATGAAATTGTTGCCTCTACTTGTCTTATTTATAACAATTATTGCATAATTTGTGGGAAATAGTGGGAAAATGGTGTTAAAACAATCTATTATAGTTTTCGCATTACTAATCTTCTTCTCGATACCTATCTCTGCCAAGAATCTTAAACAGGTTGCTGTTTATGATATTCAATGTGGCTGTTATGACAATTACAAAAATGCTGCCCGCCTGGTGCGTCGACTACAGGAACTTGGCCTCTCCTGGTACAGCTGTAAAACAGATCTTTGTATTCGCTTTATTGTAGATGTCAATATTGGCCGGAAGGGAAAGTCCTCATTTATTGCTAAATACTCTGGGTTTACAGATGCATTTTTGGTTGAGAATTTATGGGATATACCCCACCCGGATCCTGAGAAGATTGTACCGCTTCCTTCAAAAGAAGAGTTCATTAATACAATGGCCACCTACATGCAGAAACAGTATCAAAACGGCTACTACAATAGCAGAAAATTATCCATGTCGAAGGAACGGGCGAAAATGTACGTGCAGTTTATATATGAGGCGTCCGGTTATTATGGAATAGATCCTTTCCTTCTCTTTGCAGTAGGAAATTTTGAGAGCTACTTCAGTAATATTTTTGGTGATCTGGATCGTCTCAAGTACAAGCATCCGGATCCGGCCCAGGGGATGTTCCAGATCCTCGGTTCCACGGCCCGTGCTGTCCATCGAGATATGAAAAAAGAAAAGGTTCCCTATGCTCCGCAGGTGCTTGCCAAGGATCTTAGGGCCTATCCAAGGACCCAAATCTATCTGGCAGCTCACTATTTGCACGATTTACATGAGCGGCATTACGGCAATCGGTATATGGCCCTGCTCGCCTATAACTCAAACAATGAACCCAATTACGATTACCCGAACAGGGTCATGAGATTCTATCAGCGTGCCTGTAGGCATTTTACCAAATGGTCGGTGCAAAATGAGGAAAATAGGAATTTAACAGCCAAGCCTCCTGATGCTAATCGCGAATAAACTATCCCATATCATTTGCCACTACACGGTTGATGAGAGTGATATCGGCAAAGTGGAATTAAGTCAGAATGTGATCATAAATGATGATGCGTTTCCTGGAAAGCGTTTTTCCGGAAAGATCGAACGGATAGTAAGGGCATTGATGATATTTATCACGAGATAAAACTTTTATGAGACAATTACAATATACAAATAGAGTGTATCGAACTGATCCTAAAACCGTTTCCTTGCTTGCAAGGACCTTCCCTGAACCCGTATTTTATAGCCGGTTTCTTGCCATTGTCTATAGAGCAAGTGCTAAAGCAAAACGTGGTCAATATGGTGACGCAGAGTGGTGTCAGAGCAGCTTTGAGGTTCTCCGGTCGTTAGAAAGCGTTGGGTTGTGTGTCGAGATTACAGGGATTAAGTATGTTGAGCAACTTAAGACTCCATGTGTCGTTATTGCCAACCACATGAGTGTCCTTGAAACAGTCGTACTTCCTGTTATTGTTCAACCGGTTCGGAATATGACATTCGTTGTCAAACAAAGTTTGCTTGATTATCCGATATTTAGACACGTCATGCGCTCACGCGATCCTATTGCTGTCAGTCGGACCAATCCTCGCCAGGATTTGAAAGCCGTGCTGGAAGGAGGAATGGACAGATTGAAAAGGGGGATTTCAATTATCGTCTTTCCTCAAACAACCCGAACACGTTCAATTGACCCCACACGGTTTAACACGATTGGTGTCAAACTTGCCAAAAGGGCCGACGTGCCTATTGTTCCCCTTGCCCTGTTAACCGATGCCTGGGGGAACGGGAAATACCTCAGCGACTTTGGGAAAATTGATTCGTCAAAAAACGCCTATTTTGCTTTTGGGGAACCGATGTGGGTTCAAGGTCGAGGAACCGATGAACATCAGGCAATCATTGATTTTATTAGCAGGAAACTGCAGGAATGGAAGGATGAAAGGGTGAAAGGATAGTTGGCAAAATCCCAATGTTGCATAAACGATACTGCGAGAATGCGAATAAACAAAAAATAATTGTAGCATTACGCTTTCTGAGTAAAACTGCAATCCTTGTTACGGCAGGCGAGAAAAGCACCTTGCTTTTTGAATGATTTTTCAAGCAGAAAATTGGCACCGCACAATTGGCATTCTTTAGCGACCGGCTTATCCCAGACGGCAAACGTGCAGTCAGGAAAGCGGCTGCAGCCGTAAAAGACTTTGCCACGCCTCGACTTTCGTTGAACAAGATCGCCGCCGCATTCTTTTTCCGGGCATTTTACGCCTGTTGCCTGTCCGCCATTGTTTGAAACTACTGACTGGGTGTTCTTGCATTCCGGGTAACCGCTGCATGCATAAAACGCCCCGTATCTTCCATTTTTTATGAGCATCGGCTTGCCGCATTTTTCACAAACCCTGTCCGAAGTTTCATCAAATGACGGTTCAACAGGATGAATCACGCCTTTTTCGTTCCGGGTGTAATTTCTCGTATAAGTGCATTCCGGGTACCCGGCGCACCCAAGAAAATGTCCGTTTTTACCGACCCTGATATGAAGCCGGGCATTACATTCCGGGCAGACAAGGTCCGTGGGGAAACCGACGCCCTTTACACTGAGCATCCCTTTTGAGGCTGACTCGATTTCTTTTTTAAAAGGGTCGTAAAAACGCGTTAGAATTTCTAAGGAGCCGATTTCTGCAGCTTCAACACGGTCCAGATCATCCTCCATCTTGGCGGTAAATTCGACGTCAAGTACATCGGGGAAACTTTCCACCAGAAGGTCGTTAACGGTAAAGCCGAGTTCGCTGGGTTTGAAATATCCTTTAACAAGGTCAACGTATCCCTTTCCCCTGATTGTAGAAAGGATCGCGGAATAGGTGCTGGGGCGGCCGATCCCGTTTTCTTCGAGCTCTTTGACCAGAGATGCCTCTGAAAACCTTGGAGGAGGCATGGTGAAATGCTGCTTCGGCTCTAATTTGTTGAGTTTCAAAACCATGCCTTCAGTTAGTTCGGGAAGATCGTCTTTTTTCTTGCGGCTTTCACTTTCGATTTCGTCGTCTACAGACATGTAAAGGGCCATAAAACCGGGGAACTCAACAGATGATCCGCTTGCGATAAACTGGTAAGATCCGGCTTTGATAGATACGGATTTTTGGTTGATAATAGCCTGTTTCATCTGGGATGCAACAAAACGCTGCCAGATAAGCCGGTATAAGGCCAGCTGGTCTTTGGAAAGATACGGCGCTACTTTCTCAGGGGTATTAAATACCGATGTCGGGCGTATGGCTTCATGAGCATCTTGAACCTTTTTGCGATTTTTGAAGAACCTCGGCTTTTCAAGAACATATTTTTCTCCGAATCTTTCCCGAACAAGTTTAAGGGCCTCGATGGCAGCTTCCTTTGCAATCCGGGTGGAATCGGTGCGCATGTACGTGATAAGTCCTTCGGGTTCACCGGGTCCAATGTCGATACCTTCGTAAAGCTGCTGTGCTACGAGCATGGTCTTTTTAGCGGAAAATCTAAGCTTTCGGATTGCTTCCTGCTGGAGTTTGCTGGTGATAAAAGGAGGAAATGGGTTTCTTTTTGTGGTTTTTTTCTGAACTTTTTCAACTGTAAATTTTTTCCCTGACAGAGCGTTCACGATTGCATTTGATGCCTTTTCATCGGGAATTTTAATTTTTCCCCCCTCTTTTTTTACCAGCTTTGCCGTAAACGGCGGAGGTGCGCTGTTTTCAAGGTGGGCTGTTATTGACCAGTATTCTTCGGGCTCAAAAGCATGGATGGCACGCTCCCTTTCGCAGATTATCCGCACGGCAACGGACTGTACCCGTCCTGCGCTGAGTCCGCCTTGAACTTTACGCCACAGTATGGGAGATATCTGGTATCCGACAAGCCTGTCTAGTATCCTGCGTGCCTGCTGGGCCTCATACTTTTTGCGATCGAGTTCTTTCGGCGATGCAATTGCCTCGTTGACGGCATTTTTTGTGAGCTCGTGAAAGAGTACTCTGTGAAATCGTCTTCCCTTTTTTTTGAGAATTTCCGCGGTGTGCCATGCAATGGCTTCACCCTCCCTGTCCGGGTCGGGTGCAAGATAAATATCCGTGGCATCACCGGCGGCTTGTCTTAAAGACTTTATAACTTTCTGCTTTCCGGGGATGTTCGTATATTTTGGCTTGAAACCTTCCTCGATATTAATGCCAATTTCCTTTGCCGGAAGGTCCTTAATGTGGCCAACGGTTGAAGCGAAGTTGTACCCCTCACCGAGATATTTCTTTATGGTTCTTACCTTTGCCGGTGATTCTACAACAACAAGCGGTTTAGTCACAGTTTTACCTCACTTGAAATGCGATTTTGTTTCTTTAAACTGTTATACCCTAATAACCTAACCCTGATAAACAAGAAATAAAATATTTACTCATTCCTTTGCCGCCAAGGAAAAGAGTTTCCCAGGGGATTGCTGTACAATACCTTTGAGCTCAAGTTGCAGCAAAATGCTCGAAAGTTTTCCAGGTTCCATGGGAAGCTTTCGTACAAGATCATCGATGTGAACGGGATATGGCCCAAGCGCATCAAACACCGGCGATTCTTCGGGTGACAGCGGCGGTATTGTTTCAGTCGTTTCATTTATAGTCTTATCGTTTCCTTCAGGCGCTTTGATCACATGTGAAAGTTCTTCCATTATGTCCTGGGCATGTTCAACCAGTTTGGCCCCCTGTTTTATGAGGGTGTGTGTTCCGATACTTTTAAACGAATGTATGCTTCCCGGAACTGCAAATACTTCCCTGTTCTGCTCTGCCGCAAGTCGCGCAGTTATAAGTGACCCGCTTCTTTTAGTTGCTTCCACCACCACGGTTCCAAGGGAAATTCCGCTGATTATCCTGTTTCGTATAGGGAAATTGTGGGCTTCAGGCTCTGTTTTCAGAGGAAATTCCGAAATAACAGCACCGTTTTCGGCAATCCTATGAAAGAGCTTGTAGTTCTCCGCCGGGTATATCCTTTCCAGACCGCTTCCTAAAACAGCGATTGTATTTCCTTTGCCCATCAGTGCGCCTTCATGGGCAGCCGAATCGATCCCCATTGCCATGCCGCTTACGATTGTTATTTCAAGCGATGCTAAATCATTGCAGATCCGCTTGGTTGTGGAGATGCCGTAACTTGTTGCATTCCTGGAGCCGACAACCGAAATATTTTTTATGGAACTATCAAGGCGCCCGAAAACATACAAAAAAGGTGGTGGGTCCGGTATTTGAAGTAAAAGGGGCGGATAGTCCGTATCCGACATGGTGACAATTTTGTGGCCTTTTTGCATTACAAGATCGAGATCCTTTTTGACCTGATCAGGAAGTTTGTGGTGCTTTAACGCGGAGACAAGACGAGGGGTCATGCCTTCAACCTCAAGGAGATCGGCCGGGGATGCTTCAAGAGTTAGTTCCGGTGAATTGAAACGGTTTATAAGCCGCTTGAAAATGTGATTTCCGATTCCGGGAACACTTTTCAGGGTAAACCATGGCAGAATCTTTTTCACTTATTTTTTTCGTCCACGGCCCTGCCAGGCAAGAAGTATAGGGCTTGCAACGTAAATTGAGGAATAGGTCCCGATAAGGACACCAATAATCATGGCGAATGCAAAATCGTGGATAATTCCGCCTCCCAGGGTAAACAGGGCCACAACCACAGCAAGGGTTGTCATCGAAGTCAGTATGGTCCGGCTGAGGGTCTCATTTACGCTTCTGTTAATAATGAATTCCAGGGGATTTTTATGGTATCTCTTCAGATTTTCCCGGATTCTATCAAAAACAATGATGGTATCATTTAATGAATATCCTATAATGGTCAGAAGCGCCGCGATAATCGGCAGGGTAAACTCCTTGTCGAGAATAGAAAACAGGCCTACGGTAATGATGATATCATGGATTAGGGCCACAATTGCGCCCATGGCGTATTTCAGTTCAAGGAGCCAGAAAAGAAAAAGGGTGACAATGAGCGCCGCAGCCATCAGGAAAGGGATGCTGACTTTAAAAATAGAGAGAAGATAAACAGCGCCCATAAGTGCTCCGGCCATGACCCCGCTTATCATCCACTTTAATTCAAAACGGCCGGAAATATATATCGTGATAAAAAGCAGGGCATAAAACATGGCGAAAAGGGCTTTTTCCCTTAAATCTTTACCCACCTGGGGGCCGACCATCTCAACACGGCGGATTTCAACGTCGTTCCCTGTTGCGGATTCCAGGGCTTCTTTGATCTTGATGGAAAATCCCTGGGTGGTCATGTCGGATTTGTCGGTCCGGATAAGATATTCATTTTCTTTCAGATCTCCGAACTGTTGGACCGATGATTTTCTTAGATCTATTGTGCCAAGTCCTGATTTAATGTCGTCGATGCTTGCAGGGGCCAGGAACTTTACCTGTATCAATGTTCCACCGGCGAAATCGATGCCATATCTGGGCCCTTTGTGGATCAAGAGTGAGGCAAGACTGATAAGGATCATTGCCAGGGATATGAATAGAGTTATTTTGGTTTTACCGATAAAATTTATGTTTATATCAGGTTTTATAAACTGCATAGATAAGGTCCTCTATCTAAATGCTCAGGCTCTTAACCTTCCGTTTTGTTAAGTAATAGTCGAATATCAGCCGGGTAAGTATAAGGGCCGTAAAGAGACTGGAAATCACACCCAGACTAAGTGTTACGGCAAATCCTTTGACAGGGCCGGTTCCGAACTGGAACAGGACAAGGGCTGCAATAAGTGTTGTGACGTTGGCATCCAAGATGGTAAGGGTCGCCCTGTCATAACCTGCATCCACGGCAGACCGCGGTGTCTTGCCGAGTCTCATCTCTTCCCTGATACGTTCGAATATAAGAACATTGGCATCTACGGCCATTCCGATGGTAAGGATGATTCCTGCAATACCAGGGAGTGTCAAAGTGGCCTGGAGGCCGGCCAGTCCGCCGGCAATCAGGATAATGTTAAGGATCAGGGCAAAGTCTGCGATTAGTCCTGATCCTTTATAATAGACAACCATAAACAAGATGACGAATATACCGCCGACACACATGGATACGAGCCCTTTGTGAATGGAATCAGATCCAAGGGAAGGACCGACGGTTCTTTCCTCGAGGATGTTGACCGGGGCCGGAAGTGCACCTGCACGAAGCGCAATGGCAAGATCGTGGGCTTCCTCTGTGGTGAAGTTGCCTGTAATACGGGCCTGGCCGCCGGTGATCTTTTCCTGTATAACCGGGGCTGAATAAATCTTTTTATCCAATACGATTGCAAGGCGTTTTTTTACATTTGCTCCTGTTATCCTTTCAAAGTCCCTTCCACCTTTCTTATCGAAATTGATGGAAACATAGGGTTCGTTGTACTCTGAGTCTATTTGAACCCTTGCATCAGTGAGATTGGCCCCTGTTAATAGGGTCCGTTTTTTTATAAGATAGGGTATTTTTATAACGCGCCGTGTTTCGGGGTCTTCTTTAACCTCATAGAGCACCTCGCTCCCAGGAGGGATGTTTCCTTCCAGCGCGGCATTGAGATCATGGGCTTCATCCAGCAGTTTGAACTCCAGAAGGGCTGTTTTTCCGATGAGATCCTTTGCCCTTTTAGTATCCTTGATTCCGGGAAGTTGAATAAGAATCCGTTTCTCACCCTGTTGACGGATGTCGGGTTCGCTGACGCCGAACTGGTCGATCCGGTTTCTGATGGTTTCAAGGGCCTGTTCAGCTGCCAATTTCTTGATATGATCGGTCTCCCTGTCAGGAAGATCTATCATCATGGTAAGGGTTACGCCATCTGTTGATCTCGAAAGTATGCGCAGATCCTTAAATTCCTTATCGAGAAGTTTTTCAAATTCGTCAATGTTTTTTTGGCCCTCCATTTTGACGGATATACGGGCTCCCTCGACCCGGTTTACGCCCATGTGCCGGATATGTTCTTTCTTTAATAATCTGCGGATTTCCTGGCTTATACGTTCTATGGTGCTTTCCACGGCTTTTTCCGTATCGACTTCAAGGACAAGGTGCATGCCGCCTTGAAGATCAAGACCTAAATTTATCTTTTTATGCGGCCATAAGGTCGGCTTTATTGTGGGAAGAACATAGATAATCGCAATGATGATAACAGTAAATATTGCGGCAAACCGCCATTTAAGACTCTTCAATGATTCTTTCCTTTTCGATTTTTATGAATCAGCCTTACTGTTTTTTGTCTCCCTGAGACTGTGATGAAGGCTGGGCCAAATTGGCGATATTCCCCCGGGAAACCTTTACGCGGACCTTCTCTGCTATTTCAACAGTCATCGTGGTTTCACCAACAGCTGTAATCCGACCGTGAAGGCCGCCACTGGTTACGATGCGGTCTCCCTTTTTAAGGAGGATGATCATTTCGCGGTGTTCTTTGGTCTTTTTCTGCTGGGGTCGGATAAGCAGAAAATAAAAAACAACGAACATCAGGATAAGTGGGACAAATGCTGAAAATCCACCTGCTCCCTGTCCTGCTGCTCCGCCCTGACCCATTGCGTAAGCGATATTTATCAAAATAAAACCTCCTTTGTTGTCATTTGTCACTCATTATTTGTCATTTGTGCCGACTCTGGTGAAGTACCCAACGGCTAATCGCCTTAATCATTTCAAATTGACGATGAAAAATGGCGCTGATATACTTTAAATGATAGCTTACGTCAAATATTTCTTTTATATTTTCGTGCCCAAGATTAACAAATTCGTAAAAAGTGAAACGTGAAAGGTAAAAGGTCTATATGCAGCATGCTTAAGTGTATGGTTGCACAACACGCATACTTTTAACGTTTTACATTTTACTTTTTACGAAGCCATCAAGATTTGTCGTGTTGAAAAACCGTTACAGTAATCGAAAAAAGGTGTCAATATGAGATCTATTACTTTTCACAAATAAACTCACTCTTGCCCGGAACCATTGTGTTGTCCCCTTCGATGGTGATTGAAAGGCCGCGCCTAACTTCCAGGTCGAGAATCTCTTTGCGTTTCTTATTCAAAAGATAGTCAGCCACCTCAACAGGGACTACCCCCTTAACCCTGGAGATGTCATCTTTCAATGTTTCAAGGCGAAGTTTGCGAAGAAAGTTAAGAACCAGCATTTCAGTAGATTGAACCAGCCCTTTCCCCTTACAATGGCTACAGGGCTCAAAACCGCCGAATTCAATAGAGGGTCTAATCCGCTGTCTTGACATTTCCATCAGTCCAAACCTTGAAATCTTGCCGATTTTTATTTTGGCCTTGTCGTGTTTGAAATTGTCTTTAACTACCCTTTCAACTTCTGATCTATGTCTCGGATCTCTCATGTCGATAAAATCTATCACGATAAGACCACCCAAGTCTCTTAGTCGCAGCTGACGAGTAATCTCCTCGGCTGCTTCAAGATTGGTCAGCAATGCGGTCTGCTCGACAGATTTTTTTTGAGTCGCCCTGCCTGAATTGACGTCTATGGCGACCAGCGCTTCGGTCTGCGCTATTACAATATTCCCTCCGGATTTTAATTTGACCCGGCTTTCATATATCGATGAAATCTGGTTTTCAAGTTGGTATTTTGTGAATATCGGCTTGTCTTCTTTATAGTGTTTAACGATTTTGGTATGCTTTGGGGATATGATTTTAACAAAGTCTTTAACGTCATGGTATACTGCTGCATCGTCAATGAGGATTTCGGTCACATCCGGGGTGAAATAGTCCCGTATGGATCTTAAAACAAGGCTTTGCTCTTTATAAAGAAGTGCAGGGGCTTGCATCTTCATCACATTTTTCTTGACGTTTTTCCAGAGCCGCAGAAGATATCTTAAATCTCTAGACAAGTGTGTCTTGGTACAGTTTATCCCCACAGTACGGACGATGACGCCGAAGCCTTCCTGCAACTTGAGTTTGTTGACAATACCCTTCAGGCGGTTGCGTTCATCTTCATCTTCTATTTTGCGTGAAATGCCCCGGTTATCGCTTCCGGGCATAAGCACAAGGTGTCTACCTGGCAGAGATATGTATGTTGTGAGCATTGCCCCCTTTTTCATGAACGGATCTTTTGTAACCTGTACCAGGAGTTCTTGCTCGCTCTTGACTATTTTTGTTATAGACCGGCCTCCTGAAGGATCGTCTTGAAAGTAGTCGCTATGAATTTCGTGTTTTGGCAGAAATCCATGCCGTTCTGCTCCGTAATCCACAAACGCGGCCTGAAGACTTGGCTCAGCACGGGAAATAACAGCTTTATAGATGTTGCCATGGGTAATTTCCTTTGCAGCACTTTCGATATGGAATTCTTCCAGCTTAATGTCTTTTACTTTTGCAATCCTGCATTCCTCAGGATCTATGGCATTGATAAGAATCTTACTGGTCATAAAATATTTGTCCTTTTTTCTCCTTAAAACAGCTTATTGCGTTTCCGATTTAGAATAAATATGAAATTGTCGGGTACAAGTCAAACGAATTCTGATTTAACCTATTACTTGCTATTTATATCATGTTGTGGCATGACAAGTCACTGTTTGACCAAGCGATAACGGCATGTTAATTTAACATTTCATAATTGATGGCTTCGTAAATCCCGCTTGAGCGGGACTGCGTTGCGCTTCATTTCGTTGTTATTGCGGCGTACGCTAAGTACGCACCCTTCGGGTACCGCGTTAGCGGTATGACACGAAATTCGCGCGCCTTGAATTTGGTCCCGCCCAGGCGGGATTACTTTGCCATCGCAATTTTGACTTTTTACGAAATCGTTTAAATTAATACAAAATATTTAATTGAGGTAAAGTATATAAAATGGATGAAAGATACGATCCTCAGAAGATAGAATCTAAGTGGCAAAATTTCTGGGAAGAATCAAAGCTTTTCAAGGTCGGAGAGGATCCTGACAAGGAAAAATATTATCTCCTCGAAATGTTTCCCTATCCGTCCGGTGCTATACACATGGGGCATGTGAGGAACTATACCATCGGGGATGTGGTCGCAAGATACAAAAGAATGCAAGGATTTAATGTCCTTCATCCCATGGGATGGGACGCATTTGGTATGCCGGCGGAAAATGCTGCGATTGCAAACAACAGCCATCCAGCCAAATGGACCTACAAAAATATTGATACCATGCGATTTCAATTGAAGCGCATCGGTTTTTCTTACGATTGGGACAGGGAGATCGCAACTTGCAGCCCTGAATATTACCGGTGGGAACAGTGGCTCTTTTTGAAAATGTATGAAAAAGGGATGGCCTATCGCAAGGAATCCTTTGTGAACTGGTGTGAGCCCTGCCAGACGGTTCTTGCCAATGAACAGGTGGAAGCCGGCATGTGCTGGCGCTGCGGCAAACAGGTTCGACAGAAGAAGCTCTGGCAATGGTTTTTCCGTATTACCGACTATTCTGAGGACCTCCTGGTATATTGCGACAAGCTTCCCGGATGGCCTGACAAGGTTATCACCATGCAGAAAAACTGGATCGGAAAGAGTGTTGGTGCGGAAATCCTGTTTCCCATAGAAAATATTGATGAGCAAATACCGGTCTTTACAACCAGACAGGATACGGTTTGCGGGGCAACTTTCATGTGCTTTGCCCCGGAGCATCCGCTGGTACTGAAGCTGTCAAAAGGGACGCAGCAGGAAGACGAAGTTCGCGAGTTTATCGAACGTATGTCCATACAGGACCGATCGAGCAGGGCGGTGGAAAGTTATGAAAAGGAGGGCGTTTTTATTGGCGCCTTTTGCATCAACCCCTTGAGCGGTAGACGAATGCCGATCTATACCGCCAACTTTGCCCTCATGGAGTATGGTACTGGTGCTGTTATGTCCGTTCCCGCACATGATCAGCGTGATTTCGAGTTTGCCCGTAAGTACGGTCTGGACATTGTGGTGGTGGTAAAACCCTATGACGACGATCTTGATCCTGCCGCTATGACCGAAGCATTTGCCGGTGAAGGCATTATGGTCAATTCCGGTCAGTTTGACGGTATGGATAGCGTCGAGGCGCTTGAGGAGATCGCTTCTTTTTTAGAGCAAAAAGGAATGGGGAAAAAAACGGTAAGTTTCAGGTTAAGGGACTGGGGTATTTCCAGACAGCGGTACTGGGGCGCACCGATTCCCATGATTCATTGCAAAACATGCGGCATAGTTCCTGTTTCAGGAGAGGATCTTCCGGTTCTGCTTCCCGAGGATGCTGATCTTCTGGAAGGCGGAAGGTCGCCGCTTTCAACCCTCGATTATTTTGAGAAGGTAACGTGTCCGGCTTGCGGCAGCCCGGAGGCCAAAAGAGAAACCGATACAATGGACACATTCGTTGAATCTTCCTGGTATTATGAAAGATTTTGCAGCCCGAATTATGACAGCGGCATGTTTGATATTAAGGCCGTAGACTACTGGATGCCTGTTGATCAATATATTGGTGGTGTTGAGCATGCTATTTTACATCTACTTTATTCAAGGTATTATACCCGTGTGCTGAATGACCTTGGTCTTGTCAAATACAAGGAGCCTTTTACCCGGCTTTTGACCCAGGGAATGGTCTGCAAAGAAACCGTTTCATGCCCGGAACACGGTTTTCTTTTTCCTGAAGAGATGGAAGGGAGCGGCGCAGACCGACATTGCAAAAAATGTAGTAAAGCCGTTACCGTGGGCCGTGTTGAAAAGATGTCCAAGTCGAAAAAGAACGTTGTCGATCCGAATGTACTTCTGGAAAAATACGGCGCGGATACAACAAGACTCTTTTGCCTTTTTGCAGCCCCGCCGGAAAGGGATCTTGAATGGAGCGAGCAGGGTGTTGAAGGTGGTTATCGCTTTCTGAACCGTGTTTGGCGCCTTGCCTCGAACTGGATCGATTCGATTAAGGAAGTACCCCCTTTTGACGGCAGCACTGACCAGCTGAAAGGGAGAATCCGTAATCTATTCAAGAAGACCCATGCGACAATAAATAAGGTTACAAAAGATATCGAAGACCGGTTCCATTTTAATACCGCCATCAGTGCAACCATGGAGCTTGTGAATGCCATGCACGGGATCGATTCCGAGGAAAATGACCCTCAAACGAGAGGGGTCATGCGACTTGCCATGGAATCTGTTATACTCCTTTTATCGCCCATTGTTCCGCATTTTGCTGAAGAACTCTGGGAGGCCATAGGATATGATTCCAGCGTTCTGCTGGCCCCATGGCCGTCATACAGTGAAGACGCCCTGATAAAAGATGATCTTTTGATCGTGGTACAAGTCAACGGCAAACTCAGAAGCAGGTTCAATGTTGATGCGGATGTAGATGATAATACCATCAAAGAGTTGGCCCTTTCAGACGAACGTGTTCAAAAATTCATAAAAGATAAACCGATTAAAAAAGTTATTGTTGTTAAGAAAAAGCTTGTGAATATCGTGGTTTAGCAGATGAATTTGTAACTTCTCAAACAGCCAGCTCTTTAACATTTTATCACCAGTGGGCTCCAGAATTCATTGAGAAGTTACATGAATTTAACAGCTGGAGGAACTTTGTTTTTTAACAGAAAATATTCTTGGGCAATCATTTTTTTAGGGTTAATTATTTCTGCTTGCGGATACCGGTTTGCCGGTGGAGGGGATTTGCCATCCGGTGTAAGGTCGATTTTCATAAAAATTCTTGAAAACCGTACCGGTGAAACCGGTGTTGAGAATGTATTTACAAATGACCTAATATATGAATTTACCAGGAATAGAAAGATTGTTTTAACAAACAGCGTCGAAGCTGATGCGATCCTTACCGGGGTTATTAAATCGATGCGTATCAGGACAATTTCCCGCAAAGGATCGCATACCCCCCTTGAAAGACGGGTTCAAGTTGCAGTCGATTTGAAATTAACAGATCCTGATGGAAGTGTGATATGGTCTGCAAAAGGTGTTTCAACAAACGAAGCCTATAGTGTAGCGCCGGACAAACATGTCACCGAACAAAACAGGCGGGTTGCGATCGCAGCGCTTTCAAAAAGGCTTGCGGAAAAAATTTACAATCGTTTAACAGACGATTTTTAAAGGGTTTGCCGGTCAAGCACATAGCCCGAATTTCTCATGAAGAATTTATCTGGATCCCTGATGCCTTGCAGATGAATCCCGCATAAAGCGGGATGAGAAATCCGGGTTAGGCGGAGTTGGTGTTTACAAGTCTGGAGAGGCGGGAAATTTTTCGGGATGCGGTTTTCTTGTGGATCACACCCTTTTTCGCTGCTTTGTCAATTATAGACTTTGCGGTATCAAGTTCACTCAATGTTGCTTCTTTTGAATTTTCGTTCACAGCAAGCCGCACACCCTTGACGATTTTTTTTATCCTTGTTTTCGTAGATTTGTTACGCAGACGCCTTTTTTCATTCTGGCGTGCGCGTTTTAATGCAGATTTATGATCGGCCAACTTTATAAGCTCCTTTCAATTAATTTTAATAATGAGAAAACGCTAAATACAAATTAGCTATAGATATGTCAAGTATTATTATTTAGAAGGACATGGTTTTAAAGATTGCAATGAACCAATCAACAAATCAACCAACCGCTGAAAACGACCGTGTGGCAAAGGCCGCGGGTGTTGTTGGATCAGCAACTTTTTTGAGCCGGATTTTCGGCTATATAAGGGATATGGCCCTTGCATGGTTTTTTGGGGCGGGGCTCTATTCAGATGCTTTTTTTGTGGCTTTCAGGATTCCCAACCTGTTGAGAAGGCTATTTGCCGAAGGTTCCCTGAGCATTGCATTTATTCCTGTATTTACCGAATACCTTGCAAACCGGGGCAAAGATGATGCCTTTGAGATGGCAAGGTCTGCCATAAGGCTGCTTTCCGTGTTGCTGGTTTTCACTGCTATCATAGGTATCTTTCTGTCTCCAATTATCATTCGCGTTATTGCGCCCGGGTTTGCCGAATCACCTGAAAAACTATCGCTTACGATCTTTTTGACCCGTATCATGTTCCCGTACATTTTGTTTATCGGCATGGTTGCGCTTTCCATGGGAATCCTTAATGTACTTGGTCATTTTGCCGCTCCAGCCCTTGCCCCGGTTTTTTTGAACATTTCCATAATATGTTCGGTATTTTTAATTTCGCCATACATGGCTGATCCTGTTACAGGGCTTGCTATCGGGGTGCTGATCGGCGGTTTTTTACAGCTTGCGCTCCAGGTGCCGTTTCTAATAAAAAAAGGATTTTATTTCTGGCAAAAAGCAAAAATTTACCACCCCGGTCTCAAAAAGATAGGCCTGCTAATGCTTCCCGCCATTTTCGGTGCTGCTGTCTATCAGATCAATATCCTGGTGGGAACCCTTCTTGCTTCTTTACTGCCGGAAGGTAGCGTTTCGTATCTTTATTATGCAGATCGGCTGGTACAATTTCCTTTAGGTATTTTTGGAATAGCCGCTGCAACGGCAGTTCTCCCGAGCCTTTCCAGGCAGGCGGCGGAAAATGATTTGTCGGCTGTCAGGAACACCTTTTCTTTTACCATGAAACTGGTCTTTTTTATCACAATTCCTTCAATGGTCGGCCTGATTGTTTTAAGGGAGCCTATCGTTGCTCTGTTGTTTAAAAGGGGGGCTTTTGATGCTGAAACCACACGTTTGACTGCATACGCGCTTTTGTATTATAGTATAGGTCTCTGGGCTTTTTCAGCTGTACGGATCGTTGTTTCCACGTTTTATGCATTGCAGGACACTAAGACGCCGGTACGTATGGCTGTCATATCTGTTTGTGCCAATATCATACTTGGAATTATTCTTATGGGGCCGCTATCTCACGGAGGCCTGGCCCTGGCCACTTCACTGGCTTCAATGCTGAACTTCGGGCTCCTTGTCCGGGCTTTAAGATTTAAGCTTGGCGTGTTGGGATGGAGAAATATCATGGAGTCTGTCTGCAAAACGATGATTTGTTCAGGGGTCATGGGAGCTGCTGTCTGGGCAATTGCTTTGTTAATTATTCCGTCTGAAGGCGGAACCTTGTCCGGCCTTTTTTTCGGACTCATGGGAAGTATCGTAATTGGTCTTGTTCTCTACGGTTCTTTTTCCTTATTACTTAAGAGCCAGGAACTTGAAAAGGTTTTGGCTATAGCCAGGAAGGGCATGGGAAAAAAGTGGGCTTAAGACAAAAAATTCTGCTTGCTTTCGTAATAGCGGCACTCTTTTCGCTGCTCTTGTTTATTGTATTCGGTGAAAATGGAGTTGCCGACCTTCACACGCTGAAAATGGAAAGGGACAATTTATTAAAAAGAAATGCAGAACTTTCCCAGGAAAACCTTTCCTTATACCGTGAAATAGAACGATTGAAGAATGATCCCAAATATGTTGAGAATGTGGCCAGACAGGAACTGGGCGTGATTGGTAAAGACGAAGTGATATTCAAGGTCAAAGAAAAACAGAAGGGCCAAAATTGAATAATGATAAAGTTTTTTATACCAAGACCATGGCAAAAATCTATGCTGACCAGGGTAATTTGGGGAAAGCAGCTGAAATCTATAGATACCTTTTAGAACGCGAACCAGGCCGCCAGGATCTAATTGATGCACTTTCCGAAATTGAGAAGAAACTTTTTGAAAAAGATCCGGATGATCTTGTAAAGTTGTTCAGCAAGTGGGTTGATCTTTTGCTCGAGCATTACGGCTTGCATAAGCTCAAGAGACTTCGAAATCATCTCAGTGATAAATGATGTTGAATATATCTCCTTGATTTCTTATGAAAAAAATATCTAATACGGCCTGCTGACCGAAAAACAGGGAGGCAGAAATATATGACAAAAAATCAACGATTTCCCCGGTTCTCAACCCTCAGTCCACGGTCAAATATCTATGTCGCCGGACACCGCGGCATGGCCGGTTCCGCCATTGTTCATTGTCTTGAAGCCGGAGGATTCACCAACATTATCACACGAACTCATGACGAGTTGGATCTGACAGATCAGCGGGAAGTGCGGGATTTTTTTCAGAACCAAAGAATCGATCTTGTGATTCTTGCCGCCGCAAAAGTCGGCGGAATCCGTGCTAACAACACCTATCCGGCCGATTTCATCTACCAAAACATCATGATCGAGGCCAACGTGATATGCGAGGCCTATAAAACAGGGGTGGAACGGGTTCTGTTTTTAGGCAGTTCCTGCATCTATCCCAAAAACTCCCAGCAGCCGATGAAGGAGGAATATCTTCTTACCGGCAGGCTTGAGCCGACAAATGAACCGTACGCCATCGCGAAAATTGCCGGTATCAAACTTTGTGAGTCGTTTAACCGCCAGCATGGGACATGTTACTGCTCCGTTATGCCGACCAACCTTTACGGGGCAAATGATAATTTCGATCTTGAAAATTCCCATGTACTTCCTGCCTTGATCCGTAAATTCCATCTTGCAAAACTTGCTGCCCAGGGCGACTGGCAAGGCATTATTAAAGACGAATCACGCTACGGCTCAATCCCGGATGACTTTATGGCATGCTTGGCCTCCATCTCCAAATTCCATGGCTATGATCCTTTACTGTCCGGTTCTGTTTCACCTTCAATTGTTGATCCTAACATGCTTCCTGAGCCGGCCGTAATACTATGGGGTAGTGGAAATCCCCGCAGGGAATTTCTTCATGTAGATGACATGGCAGAGGCATGTATCTTCGTTATGACCCGGCAAGAGGATGACTATTATGCACTTTTTGCGGACGAACGTTTACCATTACTCAATGTAGGTTGCGGGGAAGACCAAACCGTCCGTGAGATGGCCAATCAGGTTGCGGAAATTGTCGACTATAAAGGCGATGTTGTTTGGGACAAATCAAAACCAGACGGAACTAAACGTAAGTTGCTTGATGTTTCAAAGCTCAACAATCTTGGTTGGAGGCCGGCAATATCTTTGCAAGAAGGGATTGAACGCACTTATCGATGGTATTTAAAGGAATTAGAGGCCTTTGAACAGAAACAGGGACAACATGGATTCCGTTAATGGTGATCTTTTCGAAGGATTCATAAACAGATTTGTTTTTTTGTAGCACTTTAGCTTCTAAAAAATATTTCCGCTCGTTGAAATCGATTTGTTCCAAAGAACTAAACTATTACGTTTTTTTTAATTATGTGCCATAGGAATTGACTTGTTATTAAAAAAAGCTGTAAATTAGATTAGGGGTCGGAGGGAGCAGACCGGTCAAACAGTGACCCATTTTAAAACCGGATCACCTGAATGCTTGTGGAACACGTTTTTCAAAAAGCTAAATTAATACTAACAAACAACTTATGAAAAGCTTGTGAAAAAACTTATTGATAACAAAAGTATCGTACTCGGTGTCTCCGGGGGTATCGCAGCATACAAAAGCGTCGAACTTTTAAGACTTCTTGTCAAACAGGGGGCGAACGTCAGGGTTATTATGACTCAAAATGCCCAGGAGTTTGTGGGGTCTATAACTTTTGAGGCCTTATCCGGGCAGCCGGTGTGCACCAGCCTATTTGAAAAAGGTAGTGATGTCTCCGTCAGGCACATCGAATGGGCTAATGAAGCGGATGCCGTAGTTATTGTCCCAGCGACTGCCAATATTATCGGCAAGCTCGCCAACGGGGTGGCTGATGATGCTCTGAGTACTTTCATGCTGGCGGTGACATGTCCTGTGATGCTGTGCCCTTCCATGAATACGCATATGTTTGAAAACAAAGCGGTTCAGAGGAATCTTGAGAGACTCAAGGCTGATGGACATTTTGTTATAGATCCTGAATCCGGGGAACTTGCCTGCGGTGCGACCGGGCCCGGACGCCTTCCCGATCCGGAAGATATTCTGGACAGGCTTTTATACTATCTTTCCCCCAAAGATCTGAAAGATAAAAGGGTGCTTGTAACTGCCGGTCCTACCCGCGAACCAATCGATCCTGTTAGGTTCATAAGCAATCCTTCTTCCGGTAAGATGGGTTTTGCAGTTGCCAGGGCTGCTGAACAAAGGGGAGGCAAAGTCATTC
>SDBS01002267.1_pt1 | contig 19320 bp, 49 predicted proteins | sample 2277091 | NCBI WGS metagenome assembly SDBS01 (sample SAMN10404972, study PRJNA504765) | marine sediment metagenome | isolation source: marine sediment core GS10_PC15, 163 cmbsf | place: Arctic Ocean: Southern Knipovich Ridge | collected 2010 | reverse complement strand
GAACGTGCGAGCTTGGGACGATATCGCAGGACACTGGACTACGTGCCACTCGATCACGGCACGCAACCAAAGAGCGATCCGGCGAGCGGCTCGGGCCTGATTGCCACGGAGGGCGACGGGATGCGGCGACAACCAAACCCAAACCGAAAGGACTGAGACGATGGCCAGCACAAAAAGACTAGGAGACTGTAGCGTAGGCGACCGAATGAGGCCTGGCGACGGCACTGGCCCCTTATATGAGATTGTTTCTATCTCCGGGGAGACGATGCGAATCAGGCGGATCAGCCGCGATGAATTCGACGGCAATGAACAAGACGTGCCGTATGATCCGAATACGTCCGTAGTAGTAGTGCCACTGAAACGTGAAAGGGAGAAACGATGAAACTCCATATCTGGAATCAGAATTGCACGCGAGCCGGATTTGCAGTAGCCGATAGCGTCGTTGATTAGGATGACGGAAACGGCGTCGATTGGCATGTTGTCGAAGGAACCGAGGAGGAGTTGGCTGAGATTGCCGGCATGATGGCAACCAACGTCAGGAAGGCGTGTGCCGGAACTGATCTGTTTATGAGGCGTTGTGTTCGCACAATCCTCCAAGCGATCGGTCGGGATCAAGATGCGATCGACAGATTGCTGGCTCTGTAAATGATGGAAATCGCAAACCGAAAGGAACGAACCATGAAAACCCACAAGACAGCAGACGAAGCAATCCGTTACAGCGAGCAGTACGGCGAGATCAGCTATTGTGAAGCCACACGCGAGAATCGCGAAAGGCTGTTAGCCGCAAGCGATAATCATCACAGCGGCAACAGCCTGGAGGATTATTGGGCCGACGATCCCGACAGCGATCACAAGATGCTGTGGCGAGTGTATATCGCTACGCTGGAATAGAAACCGAAACCGAAAGGACGAAACGATGACTACCGAGGACCGCGATACCTTGTATCAGCTTGTCAGAACACACGGAGCCGCAACCATCGCCGACTTAGCGATACGAGCATGCTACGGCCGAGACGTTTGCCATGGGGTACAAGACGAATGGGAAACATTCTTGGACCGTACGGGTTGGTGTGACGAAGTACGTGGCGAAAATGAACAACTCGCTATCCCTTCGCTGCATATTGTCCCATAAGCCATAACGGACAGTGGAGCCATTGCATGGCTGATCACGACTTGCTGGTTCTGTAAATGATAGAAATCGCAAACCCGAAAGGACTGAAACCAATGGCAACTCGACAAGACATTCGCTTTGCGGCTGAGCATCTGAGCGAATCAGCCAAAGGCCTTAGTACCATGCAGTTTCTCCTAGATTGGTTCACGGAAAGCCACTTTCCGGAAGGCATTGGCGATCAGCAGGCCGTATTGACTCTACTGGACGGAGCGTGGGGAAAGCATCGCGGCACCGTGATTGATTGCCTGCATGAGTTTTTGGGGCAGTGATCAATGAGCAGCAACGGTAACTGGAGCCACTACATGGCCGATCACGACTTGCCTTCCGAAGGCGAGAACGGAGCTGCTGACTTGACTGAGCAAGAGCAGAGAGAAGCAGACTTTCCTCGGATCTTCGATCGCATGATTGACAGGGAAGGCAACCTCGGAAACGTGATCGCTACTGAGAAACCATTGAAAGGTGATTCGATTGATGTACTCGTGGCATGGGACAACGGTGATGAGACTTGGCACGATGCCGATGATATCGACTTTTTTATCCCGGAACCGTAATCGAAAGGAATAGATCAATGTCAATCCTTGGTGCCACCTCCGGAACACGTATCCGACTTGTGCGGCCGAATGCTGGGTATGATCCAGACATAAAGCGAGTGTCAGAGCTACTCACGGAAGGTAGTGTTTACACTGTTGCTCAGCTGCGTGTCGGCGACTCCCACTCTACTGTTGTCTTGGTAGAGATTCCCGGTATGCGATTCAACACCGTCCATTTTGACGAAGTAGAAACCGAACGGGACAAGCCATGCGAATCCTAGCCAAACTACTCTTGCTTGCGATTGCCGTATACTCAGCGGCGAAGGCAATTGCGGTGTACCCGTATTGAGAAAGGATCGAACCAATGACGATCAAAACTGAACAGCCGTCAGTCATACAGCGAACAATTCTCGCGATCCAAGTCTGCGTGCCGGAAGATTGGATCGACGAACAGATCAGGGAGTTCGCTGAACGCGAAGAGCGTTGTGGGACTACTGCCGGTTGGGGGATTCGCAAGGACGGCAATCCACGATTGGACGGCACTCGCGAACGTATCTGCTGCGATACTCGCGATGGTTTCGTTCACGTAATACTTGAAGCATGAAAGGTCTGAAGTGATGACAGCCGAAGAAATCAAAATACGGATTAGTGAAATTCAGCGTCTTGCGGATGTGGGAAAGGATGTGAAAGCTTACATCGATGAATACGACTTGATGATGTCATTCATCAGATTCGCGTCTACTCAGGATGGTAAACTCGGATCAATGGCGTCACTTATCTTGACAACCAACAGCATAAACTTCAGCCGGGCACAATGTTGTGAACGCGAATGGTATGAGTGAAAGGAGCGAAGCGATGCGAGAAGCCTTTCGGCTAGTCTACCGGCATGAACGGATCAAATTGCATCATGGCATAATCCGATCGGCACTGACGGCGTGGACGATTTCGCGAAGTTTCGGGAAGCTACGCTCTTCCGAACGTGATGCGTGGCTTGCTGTCAGTCGTTGGTGTGACAAACACGAAAGGATCGAACCATGAGCAAACCAAAGTACCCACCGATCGGCAGCAAGGTGAAGTGCCTCAAGGCTCCGCATTGGGCTTCTGCCAAAACCTCAGAGAAGATGATTGGGCAGATCGGAACAGTATGTGAGCATTCACAATACGGCGACTGGATTGGCATTCAGTATCCATGGACGCCATTCGATGACAATACACTCGCCCACACCATGGACGACGAAGGCACAGCGTGGGAAAGGATTGAACCGTGAAAAGCCTACGCATCAAAAAGGTAAGGCGGCTTTGTCAAAAGTTCTATGATGATCTACAAGCTGTCTTCGACGAAATGGAAGCCTCAGAATACGAAACGCCTGTATGCGAAACAGCAACGCTTGCTCAAGGGTATGCCGAAGAAGCTGCCAAAGCAGACGAGCAGTAATTGGAAAGGATCGAACCGTGAAGAAAGCAGACATTCACATCGGCCGGTACTACGAAGCGAAGGTGAGCGGCAAGATCGTAACGGTTCGCGTAGATGGTATTCGAGAGATTGAACGTGATTGTCGTGGTTTTACCTCTAGATACGACGTGACAAACTTCGCCACCGGACGCCAGCTAACCTTCCGTAGTGCTGCGAGATTCCGACGGCATGTACTCAAAGGAGAATGAGACGATGAAAATCAGCGAATATCTTGACGAGCTACAAGGATGGGACGATGAGGTACGTGAACGCTATCTGCGTCCATTGCTTGCCGTCCTTTCCGGTGTTACCCGACGAACCCTTGTGGAACATCAACGGCAATGGCTTGCGTCCTACGATGAAGCAGACTACAAGGCATTCAAGCAATCGCTGGACGAGAAGTTTATCGAATGCCTCAGGCTAGAAATATCACCGTTTGGTGTAATAGTTAGAGAGCAGTTGGGACTGAAGCCGTTGACGCTGGGTACTGACATTCTGATAGAGACTATCGAGGTCATCGAGGTGACCAAAGGAGAATGAGACGATGACCGAAAATCTGAAACTTCTACGTAAATTGTGCCGCAAATTTGCTAACGATGTTTTCCGAGAGGTTTGTGCTGTGGGATACAATCCAGATTCCAACACGCAAACCGTCAAGCTGGCCCGGGAAGCTATGGAATTGGCCGCAAAGGCAAGCATCGTCAAGGAACCGAAACGAAAGAAGTCGAAATGAAGGAGAATGAACCGTGAACAATGAAGTGATACGATCTATACGGAACGATCTCGGCAAGGTGACCACACGGGTACACTTGCTCATGGAAAAAGAGCAATCGAAAACCGTTGTACGAAAGCGGCGGAAGATTGTAGCTCTGATCGAGCAAGCCGACACGATGCTGGCAGGCTTCGAGGGGCACATAGATGATCGATGGAATATCGGCGGCAAGCCGTAGACTCGTCCCGGACGGATCTAGGAAACCAAAGGAGGACTAAGACGATGAACTCCCGAGTGGTGGAAGACTTGGTACGATTGGCTACGATAGCTGCCGAACAAAATGAGACAAAAGCCGCACGGAAGATACTCCTCGTTATCCATTCGCTAGTCGCAGAATGGCTTGCGGGAATCGATAGGCACGAAAGGAAAAGACAGTGAACATTACTAGAAATGTTAGATTGATATGCCCGAATTGTTGCCAACGCACCCTTCATCGAATAACGTATTATCTGGAGCAGGACGAACCAGATGATATGCCTTATATTCGGGAAAGCCAGCGATGCTTGGCGTGCAATTTTGGAGACACCAAACACCAAAGGAGCTAAGACGATGACTGACAAGCTACAGCAAGCAAGGGAAGCCGACGGCATCCCGGCCGATCTAGTTGCGGACAAGGCAATTTCGGATATTGCCATGAAGGAATTTGGGTTTGATCCGCATCCGAAGTGTACTCATCAGAATTGCGAAATACATATTACCACAGACGGTTTGCAAGACGCTCTGCTCCGAACCTATCACTCCGGACGGGTTCGACAGTGGCATCAAGATCAAAGTGGCAAGCCAGAATTGAACTGTCCCTAGCCGTCAAGGCCGTAAAGGATTTCTTCGCCAAGCGTCAAATTCAATCATAGGAGACAAGAGTAATGGCGAAACCCACTGCGGAGGCAAAACAATGGACGGAGGATCTGACAAGACGTGTTTGCGAAGAGGAAGCAAATAAGCTTGCAATCCACTTTCTTGGTGGTAGTCAATCGGTTCAGTTTGCTATGGCCAATGACATTGAAGTATTCCAAGCCGTTTGCGATCTTCGAGTCGTGCTCAACGAAGCGACTGCGAAGTATCGCTAGCCGTTTCCTTACCGAGTTTATTGAAACCCTAACCGAAAGGAAACCAAAATGAGAACGGTAGAATTAGACATTGCAACGTGCCACGAAATTGAGTTGTACTTCCTGATAGATGAGGCTGGAGCGTTCATCTGGCGGATGAATCACGACATGGGAAGTGGGCGAATTCCGAAGGAGCACCACTCGGCGATTGATAAGGATATTGTTCAAGTGAGGCAACAACAAACAGAAGCCGTTAGGCAATGCAGCCGATTCGGAGTTGCGAATCCAATCGACAGTAACAACCGTGCAACGACTGATTACTGGAAGTGGTACCGTTGGTGGGATGGCTGGAAGAAAGCAATGACTAACGACGAGTGGAATGAATTGGATGCAGCATTGAGCAGAGGATTGACAGAAGAGGATGTTCAGAAGTATCGGCCGTCGGAAACTTGGGACGTTCCCCTCCCGAGTTCTCCTTAGAGAATTGGGGAGCGGGACGACCGCAGCCTTTCCGTTGGGTTTGCAGCGGAGCCTGTACGGGGTTTGCCGTGCAATAAGGAGAACAGTGCTATGAGTGCACCAGAAATCGTCACGTTAGCCAGTCGGGATAGTAGGGGGAATGAGGCCGGCAAACGCAGATTTGCCGTAACACACAAAATGCCAGTAGTTACGGTGAAGTTTCCCCCAGAGCCGGCATTCGGCGCCGCTACCCAGCAAACCTGGCACTTGGGGGTATGGCGGCGGATTGAGAACCGGGGACACGTCGCGAGAATCTGCGGCGACATACCCCCAGACATGCAATCCCGCGGCGATTGTGGCAACTATATCGGCACCGGCGACACTACGGAAGCTGCGTTACATGCCGCTTGGGGCAGTCGTCCTGCAAAGCGGTTCGCTGGACAGACCGCACCGGAACTCTTCCGGTCGGCATGCCGGGATTACGATTCTACCGGTGTAGGGGAGCTCGAAATCGAATAGCCGTCTCGGCCCCGACTGCCGCAATGTGCGACGGGAGGGAGCGGGACGACAAACGAACCGCGTTAATTTCACAAAGGAACCAAAGCAATGTACGACACGGACGAATGGGAAACCATGCCCGATGACTCTGCGGCTGCCGCTATATTTTGCGGTATGCTGGGAGCAATGGATTATGCAGCAGAAGACTTCCTTGAGGAACAAGGACTCTCCGAGTCAGAAGCGATAGCTGTAAGAAACGGATAGTCGACAACCGAATGGCTTACGGAAGCTAACGAAGGGAATCCTTGTATTATGAGCACAAGCAAACAAGATAAACTGCCGAAGTCTAATTCGCAATTTGACCCCGAGTGCTGTATGCAACGCATCGGCGAAGCGATCACTGCCGTCAACTATGCAATGGTATGTATCAGTAGACTCAGCTACGGTCCATGGCCAAGCTACCCAGACAGGTTGAACAAGGTTCGGTGCTCATTGCATGGAATCAAGTCTGACATATGGAAATCCACCGTAGAACTGCCGGATCAAGTCAAGGACGGAATGACTGAATCGCAATAACCCAACCAAAAGGAACCAAAGCGATGAGCGAGAAGAAAGAATGGGAAACCGTAGCCACCAAAGAATACCGCGGCTACGATCATTACGTAGTGTGTTCGTTGGCAAGGCGGGGGGATCGTTGGCAGTGTGTCTGCCGCGATAAACCGAAGGAAAAAATTGAAGGCCGTGGACATACTCCGACGGCCGCTGTTTTCGCTTGCCACAAGGACGTGATATCTTGGGGAGTCCATCACAGCAAGTACATGGCTGACTTGTCGGATCTTCTGCGATCGTTGGAGTATGCAGCCGAAGACTTCCTTCACGCAGAAAAACTCCCGAAGGCAGAGCCGGTGGAAGCCAAACCTGAATCGCTGTTCGCTCCCAATGCGACTATAGGACATATTGGGAATGCGATAGAGTCAGTTGATACTGCGTCCGTCTTTGTTTGGGGAGCAGAACCATGGCAAGACTATCACAAGCGGTTGCGGAGGATTCAAGGTTTGTTGACGGCAGTCCGTGAAGAGCTGCGATCGGCCGTCCTATAGAAACCTCCGAGCACAAGTCAAGGACGCGAGAGATGCCTAGCGAGCCTTATCCCAAAGCCGTCAGAGTCAAAGGAACCAAAGCAATGGACGCAAAAGAGAAGCTGAAAGCGATTGTGGAGAGTGCCCGCGGCAACGATTTAGAACGTGTGAAACAAAACTGGGCCGGACTCTCTGAGCACACACTCAGAAGAGAACATGGTGGTAACGGGAAGTCACGCTGGCAAATCCTCGAAGGCTACCGACAGAAACGCCGCGAATGGGAATCGGCAAAGGCTCTTCTCGATTCGCTATTGGCAAGCGTGCCTGACTGACGGAGTTGCTGTCATGCCTTACAACATTCCTTACCCCAAAGCCGTGAGAGTCAAAGGGACGTTACGTTGTCCGACGTGCAATGAAGTTCTGCGTCCGAAGCAATGGAAGAGCAATTGCTGCAAGTCGGCATATCGACAGTACTGGAACGCTGTGAAGAAGAAAGGAAAGGATCATGCCTGAAGGACTACAGTACCATCCCGCCGCTTCTCTCTTTCCTCTTGCCACCGGCAAAGAGTTAAAGGAGTTAGCCGCAGACATCAAGGAACACGGGTTGCAAATCCCCATTGAACTATTCGAGGGGAAGATCATCGACGGCCGTTGCCGGTATCTTGCCTGCGAGACTGCCGACGTTGAACCGGACATTGTCGACATAGACACGGACGATCCGATTGCCTACGTCCTGTCTCTGAATCTTCATAGGCGGCATCTGTCTGTCTCTCAGCGTGCTCTAATTGGAGCGGAAGCAAAGAAGCGATATTCCGCAGAAGCCAAGGAACGACGAGATTCTCGCCTGAAACGCGGCAAGGATTCTCCCGTTGTGGCAAAATTGCCCGAACGGGAAACCGGACGAGCCAGAGAGAAGGCTGCCGAGGGTGCTAATGTATCTCCAAAGACGATCGATCAAGGCTCAAAGGTACTCGAAAAAGCCTGTCCTGAGTTATTGGAATTGGTGAACGTTAACCAGGTTCCTGTCTCCGTTGCGGCTCGATTGTGCGAAGATACTACGCTGTCAAAGCAGAAGCAGATCGTAGCCGGTGGAGTCCGCTCGATACAAAACTTTGTGAGGCAGGCAACACAATCCGCCAAGCAACCGAAGCCGAAGTCTCCGAAGGTAGTGAAGGTTGAAGTCTCAGCCTCGTCGAGTCTGCCGGAAGCTATCGAAGCATTGCCGTCAAAGGCACGGAAAGAGTTCAGTGAGTTCGTCGGGCTTATCCGTCAGTATCTCGGAGACGAGACTGCTGCAAGTCGTGAAGAGTTGGAGGAGTTCTTAACGCGGTTCTGAATCTTAACTACGGAAGGATAAATGTGATGTCCAGTTCAGAAAGTACGGCGGGGTGGCCGTCGTTCCTGTCTCTACTTGCGATTGCCTTCGTCGTACTGAAGTTGTGCAAAGTGATTGACTGGTCGTGGTGGTGGGTTCTGTTGCCGATATGGGGGCCGTTTGCCATTTTCGCAACAGTGTTTACGGTAATTCTAGCTGCGGTGTTCATATCGTGGCTCTGCGGTTTCATTCAGTCAGACAAAAAAGGAAAGGACTAAGCTATGTCAGAAGAAAAGCCTACAGAAGACAGCCTGCGTGAGACAGTCCACAAGCTTGGGGATCGTCTCTGTAAGTTGGAATCATGGGCACACAAGGTGCCATTTCGTGTACGTCTTGATCAGGTTGAAGGTAGAACGGGTACGCATGGTGATACCATACGTGTGTTGACTGAGAGTGTGAACGAATCGCTCAGTCTCGTCAGCGAGCACATTGTTCGTCTCGATAAGTTGGAAACCTGGGTAGACAAGCGGAATAGTCGCTTTGCATCTATCGAGGCTCGTCTCGGCAAATCGCAGGACGATCAGAACGATACCGCCAAGCACATTCAGTATGTGCTTCCGGCGGTTGACGGGATCATTGCTCGACTCGACAAGTTGGAAACAACTTCGATTGCAATAGTAGACGGCATCGAAACGTCCTTTGCGGATGTCATCAACGACATCATCGGCCGGCTTGACAAGTTGGAATCTACAATTGGTGGATGTGGATTGGAAGCCGCATCGGCGAACCACCGTATGTGTATCAGTCAATTGGAGGCTCGACTCGACAAGCTGGAAGCGAAACTGAAGAACGGCGTCAGCAACTTGCTTAGCTTTTTCAATGATTGCAATGTTAGGCTCGACAAGTTGGAAGGCTCGTTTGACCATCACATCGTTACTCGGTTCAAGCAATCAGAAGACAGGCTTGCGAAGCTAGAGGCAACGGCTGAAACGAAAACCGAAGATGCAAGCATGGACGAAGAGGATTGGATACCATGCGACGACTTCTTGCCGCCGGACGGTGTGGTAGTAGCGACTATGGATCGCAAAGGTAAACACGGCGGCTTTGGAGTGCTACTAAAGGACAAAGAAGCATGGCGATTTGCTAACGACAAAACAATCACCGATTCCGTCCCAACCCATTGGAAACCAATCTGAAAGGAAGCAACCCGATGATGCCTGTAATGTGCAGCCGGCAGATACGCAATCGACAGCTAGCGGACATGAGGATTGCACCACACGCCAGCTATCAGCCGTGGCCGACGCCAGGCGATAGAGTGTGGGTTCAGACTATCGACGAGCAGACGCTGCTAGAGGAGCGATTCGAGTGCATTGTTGAAGACGTTCAAGAGGCGGGGATAGACGTGAAGGTGATGTATCTCCGAGACGACGACACGCGAGGCGAGTTGATCTTGTGCCGGACGGGTTGGCCTCCTGATTGGGGATGTATCGGGTTCAAGATTGTGGAGCAAGCGGATCTCGTGGAGACGAACCGTGAACCATTGTTCAATGAGGATGATACGATGGTGCCGATTCACGATGCGATTCGCTGTCCGCTCTGCGGTGTGTTGCATGATCGTATTCCTTGGAACGGTTGGCCTTGTCTTGCTTGCCGCGTTTCACCCGATGCGGTGATAGGATCATGAAAAGCAAACCATCCCCGGAACTTGAACGCTGCCGGATTATCCGGATGCCTTTCCCGTCAAGCAAGTCAGCCGGGAATAACGGTGCATTCATGTTGGAGCACAAAGGGATTGCGTTGAAGGCGATCATCAGCGACGGACTAGGGTGGGATCATGTCTCAGTATCAACTCCGTTCCGCTGTCCGACATGGGATGAAATGCACTACGTCAAAAGACTCTTTTGGCGAGACGACGAGACGGTAGTTCAGTTCCATCCGCCGAAGCGATTGTACGTCAACGATCATCCGTTCTGCTTGCATCTGTGGCGTTCGCAGAAACAAGAGCTTTTGCTACCACCTACTCAGTGCGTAGGGGTTACCCTGAAAGGAACCTAACCGTGAGACATACTATCGGCACGGTTTTAATGATAGTAGCATGTGTCATTTTGAGTCTGGTGTTTGTCGGAATGTTCATTGATGTAGTGGAATTGTTTCTCCAACATCCTTTCATCGCGTTGGGAGCCTCTATTGTGACCTCCGTAATGTTTGGATGCTTCTGGTTGGGAGGCCATCTGCGATAACCAACCGACAAAGAACCCCCGAAAGGAACCTAACCGATGCCGGAATGGGAAGTCACAACCGAAAATGTGGTGGTGCCTACTATAGTGAAGCAAAAAGCATCCCTAAGACTAAAGGGAGGACTAAGCCTTATACTCGACTATGGAGAACATGTCCAACATGCATACGTGTGTGTGCCAGCAAACGGCCTGCGATTCAAGTCGATGTCGTTTGAGGAAGCTCAGCGGGAATCGCCTGCGTACTTCCTGTTAATCTTGCGGGCTGCCGTAGAAGAGTTGGAACAGTTGGTTCATCCCCAAAGCGAACCGAAAGGAACCTAGCATGTACGCTGACGAATCCTTGATCTACTGTCACCGTTGCGGCAACATGGTAATGATATTGCCGGACGAATCGGACTGTCACGTTTGCGGAGAATTATTACAGGAGGATGACGATGATGAATGATAAAGAAAAGTCCCAAATGACGGCACTATTGGCGACGGTTTCTGCATTGATGGTTGCTTACGAAAGGGATGGCATCATTGATTGCCACCATGGCGCCCACGTGATGATGATCATAGACAGAGGAGCCGGCTTGCTGGGCATAGGCAATGCGACGGATGATCTTCTGCGACGGATGATCTTCTAAAGCACTCATTGCAACGCTTGGAGTCTCACGGCAGCAGATTGGCTGACGATCTGCTGCGGCAGATTGGAGTAATTACGGAGGATGACGCCGATGAATGAGTACCACAAGATACAAACCGTGTTCAAGCGTGATCCGGTGACGAAGTTCCGCATACTCTTGGAGGGGGAGTTTTCTCTGCATGCGTTTGAATACCTCCGGGACAACCTGTGGACTTTCACGGAGAAGATTGACGGTACTAATATCCGAGTGATGTACCGTGATGGTGCCGTGATATTCGGCGGCAAGACAGATAGAGCTAATATTCCGGCACCTCTAGGCAACTGGCTCAAAGACAAGTTCACGCCGGAACTACTGGACGGAGTATTCGACTGCGATGCGTGCCTATATGGTGAGGGCTACGGAGCCGGCATTCAGAAGGGAGGTAACTACAGCAAGGATCAGAAGTTTGTCTTGTTTGATGTCAAGGTTGGTGAGTGGTGGCTTCAGAGAAAGGATCTTGTCGATGTGAGTAGAGGCAACAAACTTGACTTACTGACTGCTCCCGTTATAGGTAACGGAACGCTCGACGATCTTGTGGCCGCGGTAAAAGACGGGTTTGATTCGGCATGGGGAGACTTCCCTGCGGAAGGCATAGTAGCTCGTCCGACAACAGAACTCCGTACCCGTGGCGGAGACAGGATAATCACGAAACTGAAGACAAAGGATTTTGCCGATGACTCTTGACGAGAAGGAAAAACTTGCCGTGCTGTTGGCTGTGATCGCAACTGCTGTTACTAAGGGGCGACAGGTTGGCGAGATAACTGTGGGATGCAGTGGTGCTCTCGCCGACGGCCTCAGCAGTCTTGCAAAGGAGTTCTCGGTATATAAGGAGATGGTGAGCTATACGGTACGGATGTCATGCTCTCCTGATCCGGCGGCATCCATGATTGCTCTTGTGTCTCAGGTAGGACTTGATTGGGAAGCGATGCTATGACAGCTTACCTCGACTGCAACGGCATTCCATTCACAGAGTATCGGAAGCATCTCCCGAAACTCGCCTCAGACTTTCCTCGTCCGAAGCGAGTCAAAGACGCCGAGTTGCTACGCTACTATCACGGCGAGCACGATCGCTGCCAGGTATGCGGCAGGATGCCGTACTGGGGAGTGCAACTAGAATGCCACCACATCACCGGAGGATCGAAAGGCAGAAGCGATGAACGGACAAATATCATTATGCTTTGCAATGGATGGCAAGGCTGCCACAATCGAGTACAAAGCAGCGTAGCTTTATTCGGTGATGTGCTATGGTGGAAATGGAAGTCAACACCGGAGGAGGTTGATTGGGTTCGGTTGGCTTTGCTTCACGGGAGCTTTCTGCCGGACTTAATCGAGGGTGCTATTGGGAATCTTCACAGGAGGGGAGAATGATGTTCAGCGAACGCCAACCGGTGACTAAGAACACTTGGACAGACTTGACTCAATGGGAGCGAACGAACGCCTTGCGTGTCTCACGTTCTCGCCTACAGGCTGACAGGTGGAGACGAGAAAAGAAGTGTGCTCGTGGCGAGCAGAATATCTACGAGTGTCAATTCATTAGGCATCCCTGCCGAATCAGGTGTTCAGATGATCCGACGAGTAGAGAAGATCGGACATCTTGCCGGGCCGGTTACGGACTTTCATATCGGCGAAGTGTTTCTCGCCGTTTACTACGATCACATCAAGCGTCTTGCATTGCCACGCGGTACGGTGTTTTGCTGTAGCGAGGAGGCTGCATTGCTGTGCGTGATGCGAGAGATAACGATCAGGAGCGACAATAATGGCTGATGCAGAAGGCGTGATACTTGGGGGTGGTTGTTGCGGATGCTTGACAGTGATTATCCTCATGGGACTGGGGGTTGTAGCCATGCTGTTTGCAGCGGCTTGGCGGATCTTATTTTGAAGCGGAGGCGAGTGATGCGACTATCCGCTACTCAGCGGCGACTCATACGGTTGATGGCCGCTGGCCGGCGCTTGGGATGGTTTGGCGATAACGGGCCGGAGCTGGCAGGTACGCCGTTCTGGCCGCAGAAGCGCACTGTCCGCGCGTTGATACGCCTCGGACTGCTGGAATGGTGCGAGTACAGCAACAAGACGCAGCGCGAGGCTGGTATCTGTCAGTTGGTCCTCACAGCCGCAGGAAAAGAAGCCGCGAACGCGGCGGGAGGTGAGCAAGATGACAAATAAACAACCGGCCGAGACTTTCCCGGTGTGTGAGTTTCTCAATGAAGAGATAGTCGCACGCGGTTGGAGTGTCGAAACATTCTGCGCGAGGACGGGACTCAGTCGTCACCTAGCCGAAGAAATTCGCAAAGGGCACAGGCGTTTGACGAAGCTTACAGCGACATGCCTGGAGCTTGGAATGGGAATATCGAGAGATTGTTGGCTCCGATTGCAGGAGTATCACGAATCAGCAGAAGAAACAAAAAAGCAGGAACAGGCATGAGCGACAACGGCACGTACAAAGCTTTCCTCGGAGGCAAACAGCAGAGCGATGACTGATCTACCGAATTGCTATCGCTGCGAAAAACAGCCGTGCGAGTGTGCTGACGGGATTACACTGTACCACGGGGATTGCCGAGATATTTTGCCGTTGCTGAAGCCGAGGAGCGTGGACTTGGTTTGCACGGACCCGCCGTATGGGCTGGGGTTTATGGGGAAAGAGTTCGACACGTTTAAGCCGGCCGTCGTGGAGCGGCAGATGTTGCGAGATACACGAAGTCAGAAGCGCCGCAACCTCTATGCAGGCAGGGAATCGGACGCACCCTCTGCTGCAATGGCTGCCGGGCGATATGATTTTTCATTAACCGGAAACCAGGCGTTCCAGCAGTGGTGTACCGAGATGTTCGCCGCCATTCTCCCCGCCTGCAAGCCCGGCGCCATGCTCGCCTCGTTCGGCGGCACACGGACTTACCACCGTCTGACGTGTGCGATTGAGGACGCGGGGTGGGAGGTGCGTGATTGCATGATGTGGCTTTTCGGTTCGGGGTTCCCGAAGTCGCTGGACGTGTCGAAGGCGATTGACAAGGCGGCGGGGGTGGAGCGGGAGGTGGTAGGGAGCCGGCGGGCTGACGATATTCGAGGGGGGAATATGCACGCATGCAATCGTGGTGAATCACATATTATTGACCTCACCACCCCTGCCACCGACGCCGCGAAACTCTGGGACGGATACGGGACAGCACTCAAGCCGGCCTGGGAAAGTATTACGGTTGCGCAAAAGCCTTTGCATGCAGAGGCAGAGCGGAGTGCAATAGTTCAATACCTATTAACGCTAGAGGCTAAACTATGGTCGATGTTACCTGCGCCTGTTGTGACAGAGTATTTCAAGTTAAGCGCAGCCGAGCACGCCGCGGCGTGCGATATTGCTCGATGGACTGCCGAAGAGCGCACCAATACACGGGACGCTTTATTCGGTCAGATGGATATGTCGCGGTTCGTATCGGTGATGACTACGAGCTTGAGCACCGTATCGTCATGGCGAACCATCTTGGGCGAAAGTTGCGAACAAACGAAAACGTCCACCACACCAACGGTGACCGAGCCGACAATAGATTGGGAAATCTTGAACTCATGTCTGTCGGAACTCACGCCAGCATCCATCATCCAGGCCGAGTTGCAAGCACCTGGGTCGCGGTCGGGTGCCTTGCCTGCGGCAAGGTATTTCAACGCCGTCGTTGCGAGCATCGCCTCCACCCGAGAGCTTTCTGTAGTCGAACATGCTATCTCCAGCGAGCCGGGGAAATGCCCGGGCGTAGCCGACCTGGGGTTATCGCCTAACTTCGAGCCAATCGTCCTTGCCATGAAACCGCTTGCCGGCACGTTTGCCGAGAACGCCTTAGAGCACGGGGTGGCTGGGTTGAACGTGGACGGGGGGAGGGTGGGAACGGAGGACATGAGCGGACAGTGGGATAGGGAGTGGAACGAGAACAGCGGCGAACTTGGGAAGCGATACCCGCAATCCGGCCGTGAGTCTGGCAAACATGTACCGCCCGGGCGATGGCCCGCCAACCTCCTCCTCTCCCACGTCTCCGACACCCCCTGCCCCGCGTGTACCGGCGACTACCCGGCTTGCCGGCTGTGCGGTGGGACGGGAGTGGTTCGGGGGTGCGTACGGAAGGGGACGCGGAAGGTGAAGGGCATCCAGGCTCCAACACCAAGCGCAACTCGCCCGAGCGAATATGGCTTTGGAGACGGTTACAAACCAATTGGCTACGCCGACGTCGACGGCCTCGAAACGGTGGATGACTACGAGTGTGTCGAGTCGTGCCCGGTTTACATCATAGAAAAACAGGCGGGTTCTCCTGTCGGACGATTCTTTGCGACAATGGTTGACGACGGCAGTTCTTCAATTTACAATCAGGGTGTTACTAGAACCTTAGATGGAGAATTGCCGTGCAAAGAAAATGCGAAAAGTGTGGAAAACCTTTCTCAGCCCGTCCTTCAGATGTCGCACGAGGATTCGGACGCTTTTGTTCTCGCCAATGTGGGTATGTTGCAAACCAAAAACGGGGGCGAGTTGATGCATGGCGGTCGTTTGAGCGAGACGGCCGATGGTATCGACATTGGCGAGAACCGGGAAGTCGTCGAATCTACACTCAACTCGAATCGCGATGGACATGGGAGCAAGCAAACGGAGCAATCTCAGAAGGCTATGAAGTCCACCACCGGAATCACGACCGAACCGACAACGGGATCGAAAACCTTGAACTCGTCACAGCAGCGTGGCACAGAAACTACCACCAGCGATTGCGAGAAGACCATAAAATCGCCGACGGGATCGAAATCAGACGATGCCAGCGGTGCAGTAAGTACAAAGCACTTGGCGAATTCTACACCCGAAAAGTCGGCACTTACGGCGGATACTGCAAGTCTTGTACAAAAGAATACTTGCGAGAATGGCGAGACAAAAACCGCGAACATGTCAACGCATGCCAGCGAGCATATTTCAAAACCAAGTAGAGTGTTCTACTGTGCCAAGGCAAGCGGCAAGGACCGGGGCAATCTACCGGCCGAGGAGTTGCCGCTGTTCGGGGAGTCGATACCGGAATACCGCAACACCCACCCAACTTGCAAGCCGACGGAGTTAATGCAATACCTGCTGACGCTTCTGTATCCACCGAATCCCGACGCAGTATGCCTTGATCCGTTTGCTGGTTCAGGGACAACCGGCGTGGCTGCGAAATTGATGGGACGCAGGTGTATCCTGATTGAATTGGAACAAGAATATTGTGACATCGTCAAAGTGCGACTTGAATAGGATTGTTATCTTGATCTACCTAGCCTCCCCTTATTCCGATCCGTCGCCTGAAGTACGCGAGCAGCGATTCAAAGCCGTGTGCAAAGTCGCAGCCTGCTACATGAGCCGAGGGGAGTTGATCTTTTCTCCGATTGCTCATTCGCATCCGATAGCATTATCAGTAGGATACCTACACTTGCCGACAGGATATGATTATTGGGGAAAATGGAATCGTGCCATGTTGACAACATGCTCAAAGTTTTGGGTTCTCACGTTGCCGGGATGGGAGAAGAGTGTCGGCGTGACTGCCGAACGCAAGATTGCTAAGGAGCTTGGTTTGCGTACTCACTTTATCAGTCCGCTTGACGTGGATTTAGAAAGTCAGCCATGGTAGGCGATCAAGACATCTACGCCACCGCACTCGCCAGGCCGAACGGAGAGAGGTATATCTATCTCTGGCGTGCCGATCGTCACTTAGAGTTGCTGACGGTTCTCTTTAGGCAATGCCGGAATCCGCAGTTGTCCCTGACGCGGGACGAGGGGAACCGGCTAGCGGTAAATAGTAAGGAACAAGTTCATGGGACTCAGTGACGGACAGCGAGAGGCTGCTGAAGCAGCCAAGGGAGGTGAGTGATGAGTAGCGAAATGAAGTTCGCTTGGATAGTTATTCATTACCACACTTATCAGCAGCGATGGCTGCGAGCGATTTGCAGCACTCCGGAGAGTGCTGAATTACGAAAATCAGTAGTACAGTTTTCAATCGAGGACGGGCAACAAGGTGGCGAGCTTGGCGACAAGGTTTTCGTCGAACGGGTGCTAGTAGACCATTTGTATGGCAAGGAAATGCATTTTTAGCCGCCGCAGCAGCCAAGGGAGGTGAGTGATGGGACGCCATAAGCAAGCGATTACTATACGAGGTGGCTATACCGGAGGATTGGATTCTTGTCCATTCAAAGAAGGAGGGGCTAGCTGTCGCTTGATGAATCGTGAATGTAGGTATCAATTGACCGAAGTGAAAACTCCACCTTGGTGTCCGCTGATTGATGGAGTAACTGTCAAAATAAAAGGTGGCCAGCGACGGAGGAAGGTGAGTGATGTTTGTTAATGATGACGGAAGCCCGATGACGTTCCCTGAAACAGTCTCGGCAGTGTTGGTTGAAGAGCACAATCAGACACGGGAGGATGCGGACGAATTGGTTAAGCAGTATCCGCAAGTCATGGTAAACGGGATGCTTGGCGGCTGGAAAGCCTGGCGGCCGACAGCATTGGCCCTACTGATGAAAGAACGTGAAGCGACGGGAGGTGAGTGATGCGAAAGGAACACCCAATCAGATTCACCGGCGAGATGGTCCGAGCGATTCTGGAGGGCCGCAAGACGCAGACGCGGAGGCCGGTGAAGCCACAACCCCTGTTGACTTATCGCCTGACGGATGATAGGATAGAATCAGTCGGTACATGTACGCTAGAACGGGAGACTGTTTATGAAAGCTATCACACTGTCAACGGGCGTTGTGTTAAGACTGATTCCAGTATCCCCGAATCCCGATTATCGGGCGGGCAACGACGGTCTAGTTTACTCTCAAACGCGATACAAGGGCTTTGGTCGGAAGGCTTACGTGGACTGGTATCCGCTAGTCGGGCACAGAAACAAAAAGGGATACCGGACGGTCAGCATGTGTCACGAGAACATGAAGGTGACGAAGCACGTCCATCGGCTTGTCTGCATGGCATTTCACGGAATGCCGAATCCAACAACGCTACAAGTGCGACACCTAGACGGCAATCCGGAAAACAATCGGCCGGAGAATCTTCGGTGGGGAACACAGGAGGAGAACTGGCAGGACCGCAGAACACACGGTCGCGACACGATGGGGGAGAAACACCCCATGGCGAAACTCTCGGACAAGGAGCGGGAGTATATTCGGTGGGCAATCAAGAAGGGTCTGTGCAGCCAACGCCACGCGGCAAAAATGCTTGGCATGTCGCAGGGTGGGATATACGCCGTTGTCCATTCCAAGTCGGAATGACGCTATGGGTGAGAGAGACGTGGAAACCTGCCTATGAAAAAGGCACACTAAATTGGCATGTTGTCTATCGGGCGGACGGAACAACCATTCACCGAGAAGAGCGAGAGGCGGACCTGAAGTATATGCGGTCTGGCTTGCCTGGCAAGTGGCGACCCAACATTCACATGCCCCGCTGGGCATCACGTCTCACGCTGGACGTGCTCGACGTGCGGGTTCAGCGGTTGCAGGACATCACAGAAGACGACGCGGACGCCGAGGGAACGTGGGCACTATGTCGTTGCGACGAGGGGTGTGACATCTGCGCTCGTGGGTATATCGAGTCATTTCGAGATGTGTGGGATTCCATCTACGCCACGCGAGGATTCGGCTGGGACACGAACCCGTGGGTATGGGCTGGTACGTTTCAGTTGGCCGCAGCAGCCAAGGGAGGTGAGTCGTGAAGGTTGAAAGAGCGATGCACTTAGCATTAGCGGATAACTTTACGCCGACGCCACACCAACAAGCGGGTGCGAGCTACGTGCTGGCAAAGGAGGTCGAGCGCCTGCGGGAGGAACTTGAGCGGCTGCAAGCCGTCCAGAAAGCAGCCAAGCAATTCTACGAGACCTGTTGGCTGGCATTTGTTGGTCCACTGGAAGTGGCCGCCAGGTATGGGCCTGAATGCAAGCCGCTTACAAATGAGGAGTTGTGGGGCGATGGGCAAAAGCTAGTCGATGCCTTGGCTGCTTCAGCAGCCAAGGCAGGAGGCGACAAGCGAGACCCTTATCTGCAAGGGATAATGGAGGGATGGAAAGGAGAATCCGATGAATCAGACTGAAACCAAACAACTCAAAGCCGGCCCGGAGACCGACGC